>Ga0256847_1001004_pt1 | contig 15571 bp, 13 predicted proteins | sample TeddybearmetaG_FD_189099 | JGI IMG/M metagenome (GOLD analysis project Ga0256847, IMG submission 189099) | Hydrothermal vent microbial communities from East Pacific Rise, Pacific Ocean - Teddybear | ecosystem: Environmental > Aquatic > Marine > Hydrothermal vents | place: Pacific Ocean: East... | reverse complement strand
AAGCGTAAGCACCGACTGGCGCATACTTTCGAACTGTTGAAAAGTATCTGGATTGTGCATGGGCCTTCCTCGACCACCGCCCCATTTTGTATATCTCGGCGCGCCACATGCGGCGATCATAGACCATGCGCAAAATAAAGGCTGGCAACTGACTCACCATAGTGAGTTAGAAACAGAGCCAAATTATTTCATAGCCTTGGTCGTAGTCGAGAGTCTTGTGCAAGCTCCAGCCTCAGATCAGAAAGACCCCGGCGTAGACGAGATCACCCGATTGCGACGTCGCTATCCGCTATCATTGATAGTGGGCACCAACAAACAACAACCCATACCAGGCGTTGACTTTGATCTGGATATACTCGATGAAGGGGAAGCCTTGCGGCAAACGCTGCAACACGCTGAACGTTACTGGCGCAATGCCACTAAGGTAAATGACCTCGCTCAAGATTTGGGACTGCGGCGTCAGCGTATGCATCAGTTGAGTCAAATTTCGCTAGCGCTCACAGCGCAAATGACCCAGCACGAATTGTTACAAACCATATTGAGTGAAGCGCGCAGAATTTCGCATTGCGAGGGTGGCTCGCTGTTTCTTGTTGAACCTAACCAGAGTGAGGGCGACAGTTTAGTTTTCAAGCTTGCGCAAAATGATGTGGTGAATTTTCCTTTCGTGGAGACCCACCTACCGCTGTCGTCACACTCAATTGCAGGTTACGTTGCAAGCACTGGTAATGAACTGAATATAAAAGATGTCTACAATTTACCCGACGACGTACCTTACGCGTTCAATCGGTCCTTTGATGACAGTAATGGTTATCGGACTCGGTCGATATTAGCCATACCCATGCGTGATCATCGTGAACGAGTAGTGGGTGTGTTGCAGTTTATTAATCGGGTAGATAACACTCGAAATGAAGTTGTGGACTTTGATTCAGAAATTACCGAAATGCTGCGTGCTATCGCCAGTCAGGCCGCAGTTTCTATTCAAAAAAATGCGCTTATCGAAGATATTAATAGCTTGTTTGAAAGTTTTGTACAGGCGAGTGTTAAAACGATCGAGCAACGCGACCCCTCCACCAGCGGTCATTCATTTCGGGTTGCGCAGACCACTGTGTCGCTATTAAAAGCACTACCAGAATCTGGTGTAAGTGAATTCAAAAACTTGGTGCTGAGTCAGGAACATATTCGCGAAGTGCGATATGCAGCGCTTTTACATGACTTCGGTAAAGTCGGTGTACCCGAAGCGATTTTGGTTAAGGCCAACAAACTGAGCGATGATCGCTTAGACATTTTACGCTATCGGTTCGAACTTCAGAAAGAGCGCCTCCGTCGACAAGCTGTGGAACAAGAACTCGAATTACTCCACCACGCGTCAATGGATCAAGAAGTTGCGCGAAGGCGTGTACATCGTAAGCTTGAAAAACAGATATCTATTTTAGATCAGTATTTTGAGTGGGTTGAAAAAGCCAATAATCCAAATGTGTTGGCAGCGGGTGACTTCGATCACTTAGCCGAAATCAGAGATTATGCGTTTCGCGAACTCGATGGCACTATTGCTGGTGTTATTGATGATGCAGATTTACTGGCCTTGTCCGTTCGCCGTGGTAGCTTAACGCCTGAAGAACGCCGCTCGATACAGTCTCATGTGGTCTTCACAAAAGAGTTCTTGCAGACCCTACCTTGGCCAGATGAGTTGGCCAATGTGCCTGAAATTGCTGGTGCGCACCATGAACGAATGGATGGTAGCGGCTACCCGTTTGGTTTAGTGGGAGAGCAAATTCCTCTCGCAAGCAGAGTGATGGCTGTGTGTGATGTTTACGATGCACTCACTGCAATGGATAGACCTTACAAGAAGGCCATGAGCGCAGATACCGCGTTTGCCATTCTGCAAGATGAGGCGCGACGTGGGTTGCTTGACAACTCAATGGTAGAAATTTTTATTGCCAGTGGTTCCTTCGATCTTGCCAAGGCTATCTAGCCTTTTATAGAGTTCCCCATTGTTCCAAAACGGAAACCTCAACTTCGCGTTGCGTGCTGCCACGATTCTCCTTGAACACTACGCCTGCTTCGGTAATAGCAATTACTTTAAGCCCTTTGAAAACATCCCCTGCCACAAGTCGTTGTCCGTCTATGACAATTGCGCACAGGCTGGGGTCATTGGTGAATATATGTGTAGAGTAATTAAGTTCTTGATACAACGTTTGCTCATTGCTTGGTAACTCGGCCAACGTAAATCTGCGAATAATTTGTGCGGTAGGCAGGGTGATGATTTGTGGCACAGTGGCAGGCGGTGGCTGTATCGCGGTGGGGGGTTCAGACGTTGTACCTCTCTCTGTAGGTTCGGCGTGTACAGGATCTTGGGTCGGAATAGTCAGGGGTGTAGGCGTGTTGAGCAATGCCGGTGGTTGATCGTAAAAAACCCAAACAACAAGCCCGGCATTACAAAGTAGGACGATAACTAGAATACCAATGAGCCAGCTATTCCAAGTTTTTCGTGCTCGCGTTTGCTGCAGTTTGAGAGATGGTTCTGCAGAAGTTCGTTCGTCCTGGGACTTGCTCAGAGCATCTAGAATATAGGACATAGCTAGTCAGACAGTTTAGGTGAAGGAAGGTTTAGCCGGCCGCTTAAACGTATCCAAGTAAGCGGCCCTACGATTCCGTCTGCGAGAAGCCCTTCTCGGCTTTGAAACTCTATCACTGCACGATGGATGTCGGCGCTGAAAAATTCGTTCGGTATGTCTGGTGTGCTATCAGTACTTAGCTCGTTGAGCTGTTGTTGTAACCACCTAACACTTGGATGTTCATCGCCTTGCCTCAAACTCCCGTTATATGCCGGTGGCGTTTGCCACAATAATACGTACTTACCGAACCATTGGTCGCGCATATCTTTAGGTGTGGTTAGTATGATCTGGTCGCCAACCTGGACTGTATAGGTCTCACCATCGCCTTTGAGCAGCGCTGCGTAGTACGGTGAGCTTTGTTCATCCCATAATTCCAACAGAACTGGTGAGTTGAGCGAATCAATTTCGCTCCAGCCACCATTGCGAGATAGACATTGCAGGCCAACGGAGGGCGCGAAGTTACATGGAATTATCTTACTGTCTAAGGAGTAGTTTGCGCCCCAAAGATTGAAAATTGCTCCGTAAGCCTGCCGTCTATTGGCGTAGGTACTACCAGTAGGGCGTGTAATGGCTGTCGTTTTGGAAACACGCTTGCTGGCCAGGTCTGGATTGTTGGTGTTTAGCTGGGCGTCTTTGCTCTCGGCCGGTTTGCGGGCATCTTCTGCAACTGTGGTTGCTTGTGCCACCTGCGCTGAATTATCCAGGGTTGCGGGTGAAGACTTTGAACTAACCGTCGAATCCGCCACTGGCTCCTGAAGTCTTGGTACTAAATATGCTAAGCCAAGGGCTATTGCCGAACAGAGGGCTATAGTGGCTGCAATTGCAAAATGACGGCGATATCTGTTTGGACGCTTGCCGAAGACTTCGCGTGCCGCCTGGCGGATGAGACTTGCGGTTATCTGATAACTGTTCTCTACATATGCACCTAACATGGCTCGGTCAGCAATAATATTGATGAGCCTGGGTGTGCCTTTTGACAGCCGATAAAGTGTATTGATTGCTTGTTTAGAAAATATGTTTGGATTGCCCCCAGCTTTGACAAGGCGGTGGTTAACATATGCAAGGACGTCATTCTTCGCTAACGAGGTCAAATGGTAGCGTGCAGTGATTCTTTGCGCTAACTGGCGTAGTTCGGTGCGATCTAGCATGACAGCAAGCTCGGGCTGTCCGAGTAGGATAATGCGCATGAGCTTTTTGTCATTTGTTTCAAGATTGGTCAGCAGGCGTATTTGCTCAAGCACGGCTGGGGACAAGTTTTGTGCTTCGTCAATAACTACCACGGTGCTACGGTCGTCTTGGTGGGTCTTTAAGAGGTGTCGATTCAGTCCGTCAATGTATTGTTTAATACTGTCAGGAGGATTTTTGCCGAAGTGAACCCCGAGCTCTTCACAAAGTGTTTCCAACAGTTCTTTGACTGTGAGGCGTGGGTTTAGAATGAAGGCAACATCCACGTTTGTGGGGGTTCGGTCTAACAAGTTGCGTAACAAGGTGGTCTTGCCTGTGCCCACTTCACCGGTTATCAGGACAAAACCGCCATGGGTGAAGCCGTACATAAGATGTGCAAGTGCTTCGTTATGCGCTTCGCTCAGATACAAAAAAGCCGGGTCTGGGGCGATAGAAAAGGGTTCTGCCTTTAGGCCGAAATGGCGTTGATACATGACTTATTCGGCGTGCGTCAATTTGTTTTCTATACGAAGGTCTTTAGCTTGCCAAATAGACTTCACCCATTGGCTTAATGCAACTCGGCGTTGGGCATCGTCTGAATTGATAATTTCTGTGGGAATATCATAAGGTTTGACCTCCATGTGCACACTCTTACACTTACCTTGGAGAAATTCCCAAATCGAGGGAGCGCCGTCGGGGTAGACGATGGTGACATCAAGCAACTTGTGTAAATGCTGATCCATGTCTTCTAACACATAGCCTAACCCACCTACCTTGGGGCGTAGTAGATGTTTATATTCGCTATTTTGACGAGTCTGTTTTTCGTCAGTGCGGCGGGTACCTTCGACAAAATTAAGAATGCTTGTTGGATGATTTTTGAACCCCTCACAAGCTTCGGCCACGTTGTCTCGATCTGCAGTGCGTAGTTTTGGGTTGGCTTTGATCTGTGCTTTGGTGACCCGCTTGACGTAGGGAAAGCCCAGTAAGTGCATGGCAACGCCTATAAAGGGGACCCAGATCAATTGTTGCTTGGTAAAGAATTTCAATGGCGGAATTTTACCGTACAGGTAAGTTTGTAGCAGCAATATATCTGTCCAGCTTTGATGGTTGCTCATAACAAGATACCACTTGTCAGTGGACATCTGTTCTTCGTCATGCCAAACCAGATCAACCTGGGTAATATTAAGTGCATGAATCATGCGGCGGTTGTTTGCTGGCCACCACCAAATAATTTTGTCCATACGCTGTCGTAAACGGCTCAAAGCCGCGCCGCGCGTCCAAAGTAAAGAGATAATCCACCAGGTCAGTGGTATGTAGACCGCGAGAGTATTCAACACAATCCAAATACTTGCCAAGACACCTTTTACTAAATGCATACCTAACCGTTAAGCCAACTTCAATGAGCAATGGTCGCACCCACAGCCGATTGCGGCAACTTTGTCTTTGCAACTAGATTGGCTATGTATTGAATGTGGATCGAATACAATCGAATAATCATTGCAGATAGATGTTATGTGTCGAAAATTGAAAATTTGTGCGGTTCTACTGGCTAGCCTTGCCGTCATGGGGTGCGAGACGATGCACTTCTATGGTCAAGCGGTTTGGGGGCAATTAAAGCTCTTACACGCCCGCGTACCCGTGTCAAAATTGCAGGGCTCCGAAAAATTAGATCCAGAAATCCGCGCTCGGCTCACCCTAGCGCAAGATATCCTCAGTTTTGCTGAAACCAGGCTTGGCTTGGAGCAAGACGGCCGTTACACCAGCTATGTGCAACTTGAGCGAGACCATGTGGTCTGGAATGTGTTTGCTGCCGCACCATATTCCTTGGCTGGTAAGCAGTGGTGTTATCCCTTGGTCGGTTGTGCTCCATATAGGGGTTATTTTAGTCAGGCAGATGCACTTGATGCCGCAAACGACTATGTAGAACAAGGCTTTGAAACCTATGTTGGTGGTGTACCGGCTTATTCGACGTTGGGATGGTTTGAAGATCCGTTGTTGAGTACGTTTATTTTGTGGCCTGAAGCGGATTTGGCCAATCTACTTATGCATGAAATTGCCCACAATCGGATATGGGTGGTAAATGACACAACCTTTAACGAGAGTTTTGCTGAATTTGTAGGTAACCAAGGCGCGCGTGCTTGGCTAGATCAGCGAAATCAAAAGGCTGTTTGGGAGAGCTGGCTGAGCGAGCGAGAAGGTTGGCGAGCGTTCAGACGGTTTGTTGTGCAGGCTAAAGCGTACTTGGGTCAAATTTATGAGATCGAGGATCAGCCCAGGGCCAAAAACCTCGCTCTTACAGAGCTTCAAGTCTGCTATGGGCATAACCGCGCCAATTTAGGCGATGGTCGCTTCGACAAGCTCATGCAAAACTCATTTAACAATGCATTTCTAGTGTCCATTGGCACATACACCGATTGGATACCGGGATTTCAGGCTGTTTATTTTCAGGCTCAGGGTGATTGGCCTGCATTTTACGCAGCGGTAGATGAATTAGCCGCTATGGGCGAAGCACAACGTACGCTTGAGCTAGGCCGACTAACCCAGCAGCAGGTAAGTCATAACGCTGATGACCAAAATGCCCATGAAATTAACTGCCAACCCTTCTTGAGCCATCGTTTTCACTGAAAACCTACCCGTAGAGAATGTAATTACGTTGGGCGGCGTTGCAACTGGAAGCATGAACGCACAAGAAGCACTCAGGGCGGCAGGGATCATAAATAATTTAGGGTCAGTGCCTGCCCCTAGCGCGGCTGCGGCTAAAATCGGCATCAGGAGTGTGGTGGTGGCTGTATTGCTGGTTACTTCGGTTAGGAAAGTTACAGATATGCAAATGATTGCGATCATCAGCAGCAGGGGGAGTGTCGAGAGTTGTTCTAAGCTGGCGCCTATGGCGGCGCTAAGGCCAGAGTTTGTAAAGGCAGTAGCGATTGAAATTCCCGCCCCAAACAAAATCAACATACCCCATGGTATTTTGTTTGCCGTTTCCCAGTCGAGTAATTTTTCGCCTTTGCCGTCTGGTACCAAAAATAACACCACAACACCAAGAAACCCAACAATAGCATCGTTGGTGTAAGGCAAATTTAACCACGTTGACCAACCACCGAAAGGCTCCGAGCGGGTAATCCAACATAATGCGGTGAGGGCAAAGACCGTGACCACACGGCGCTCGGATACGCGCCAAGCACCTACTGCAGGAAGGTTGTAGTTGCCATTGTGGGAGAGGTTGCGTGTCACCCAGAAGCCAGCGAGAGGCAAGAGTAGTAAAACGATAGGAATGGCCCACAACATCCACTGTCCGAATGAAATTGTCTGCCCGGTTGTTTCCTCAAACACGCCCATAAACACGATATTTGGCGGCGTGCCGATGGGCGTGCCCATGCCACCGATGCTGGCACCGTAGGCAATTGCCAGCAACAAGGGTGTAGCAAGTTTCTTATCATCGCTGCTGTCCACTACCGCGATGGCCACCGGCAGCAACATCAGGACCGTGGCCGTATTTGAAATCCACATGCTTAAGACGGCGCTCGCCGTCATAAATCCGAATACTAAGCGCTTGGCGCTATGGCTGCCAAACGCTCGAACCATACCTAGGGCCAGCCGTCGGTGCGCGCCGCTTTTCTCTAATGCTGTAGCGAGGAGAAACCCTCCCATCAGCAATAAAACCAGCGGATGCCCGTAGGCCGCGCCCACTTCTTTGGCGGTTAATACGCCACTTAAAGGGAGTAAGGCCAGTGGTAAAAGTGACGTGGCAGGAATTGGGATGGGTTCGAACATCCACCAAAGGACAACCCAAGTGGTTATGCCGAGCGTGATACACGCGGCTACTTCTGAGCCACCCGAAAACCACATGAGGGTGCCGGCCATACATGCGATAATGGGGCCCAGGTAAAGTGCTAGATTTTTAATATCCAAAAGATCATGAGTTAGACAATGGGTCGAGGTTAACCGACATGGCAGACAGTTTCTATTGGTATGATTTGGAGACATCGGGTACCGATCCGAAGTGGGATCGAATCGTGCAGTTTGCTGGATTGCGAACCGACAGTGAGCTCAACACGCTGGATGAAGAATACTGTACCTATGTGCATCTGCCTGATGACGTTTTACCCAACCCTAACGCTAGCTTGGTAACAAGCATTACCCCACAGCTTACCCATGCCAACGGAATTTCAGAAACTCAAGCACTCATTCGCATCAACCAAATATTTTCTGAATCACAAACTTGCGTGGCGGGTTACAACAGTTTGCGCTTTGATGACGAATTTATGCGCTACGGTTTGTATCGAAATTTGTTAGACCCATACGCCCGTGAATGGAAACAAGGCAATTCACGCTGGGATTTGATTGACTTAGTTCGTGCAACCGGCGCTCTGCGCCGTGAAGGCATTGAGTGGCCGGTTGATGAACAGGGGTTGCCGGTGTACAAGCTGGAAGAGCTCACTAAAGCCAACGGCATATCTCATGGCAAAGCCCATGATGCATTGTCTGATGTACACGCCACCGTTGGCCTGGCTCGGCTAATAAAGCAGCATCAGCCAAAGCTATTTGACTATTATTTTAAGTTGCGTCGTAAAAAGGCTGTGCGGGAAGTGTTAGAGCCTTACGGCAGCAAGTTGTGTGTGCACATCTCGGCAATGTACGGACGGGCCCGTTTTGGGGTTGGGCCAGTATTGCCGCTCACACGGCACCCGTCTAATAGCAATTCTGTGATCGTTGTTGATTTGGGTGAGGATATCGAGCCGCTACTGCATATGAGTGTGGATGAAATTAGCCAGAATCTATTTGCCAGTGGCACGCCAGCAGACCAGCGTCCGCCGCTTAAAGAAATACGTATAAATCGCTGTCCATTCGTGGCGCCGATCGAGGTGCTCAGTGAGGAGAACCTCGAACGATTGGACATTGATCTGGCAAAGATTAAGGAGCGCGCTAGGCGAATCAAACAGCCAGGCCTAGCTGACAAAATTGCTCGGGCCTACGGCTTGCGAAAAAATCTTCCCAGCAGTGACCCTGATGTCGCTTTATACGACGGTTTTCTACAAGATGATGACCGTTCTCGTTGTGAGCATTTGCATACCGAGGTGGCAGCGGGCCGCTGGCACAGCGTTGATTTTCGAGATAACCGCCTGCACACCTTAGTAGAACGCATGAAGGCTCGATCGTTTCCCAGTCAATTGGATGCAAATGAAGAAGTTATTTGGCGAAACTTTGTTGTCGATAAGCTGACTTCAAAGGGGGACTGGCTAGGCCTGGCGGCGTATGAAGAAATGTTAGGCCAACTTTCATTAGATGAGTCAATTCCTGCAGCAGGCCACCTTGTCTTAAGCCGCTTGGTTGAACACGCTGCAGACATACGTACTCGATATCATCTCTAGGTCGCTAAAAAACATGGACCCCAATTCATTTTGCGTTGAGTTTAGCCAGGTGGGTAAATCTTATTCTGGTGTGGAGGTTTTGCGTAACGTTAGCGTGGGATGTCCAGCTGGTGGTACCACCGCGATCGTGGGTGCAAGCGGTAGCGGGAAGACGACCATGTTGCAATTGGTAAACGGGGTGCAGCGTGCTGATGTTGGTCAAGTGTCGGTATTCGGTGAAAGCGTACCCTTACTAGAGGTGGAAAAATTCCGCCGCGGTATTGGTTATGCGGTTCAAGGTGCAGGTTTGTTTCCCCACCTCACAGCGCGTCAAAATGTCACCTTAGTAGCCCGCCTTGAAGGCTGGGACGAGACTCGTATGGAAGCTCGATTTATAACTCTACTGAAGGAGATGGACCTTCCTGAAGACGTCGCTCAGCGTTTGCCTGCGGAGCTTTCTGGCGGCCAACAACAACGTCTTGGCTTGTGTCGCGCGCTTATGCTGAAGCCGAAACTGTTGTTGCTGGACGAACCATTTTCTGCCGTTGACCCAATCACCCGAGTAGAAATATATGAACGCTTCACTGAGGTGCAATCGACTGAAGGTGTCAGTAGTTTATTGGTCACCCATGATCTACGTGAAGCTCGCCGACTCGCTGATTATCTAATTATTTTACACCGTGGCGAAATCCAACAACATGGTCCATGTGCAGATGTGCTCGACCACCCCAACAACAGCTATGTCCGCGCGTTGGTAGAGAGCCAACTCGCATGAAGTGCACAGGGTTTTTTGGATCAACTGTACGATCGTTTGTTGTCGTATGTGTGCTCAGCATGAGTTGTTTAGCCGTAGCAGAACCCATTCGTGTTGGCAGTAAAAACTTCAATGAAAGCTACGTGCTTGCTGAAATTGCAGCTCAGCTATTGGAGTCAAAGGGGCTCGAGGTTGAACGCAGGTTTGGTTTGGGTGGCACGTTAATATGTTACGAAGCTTTACGGGCTGGTGAAATAGATTTGTATGTGGAATACACGGGCACGTTAAGCCAGGCCATTCTGAAACTACCTGGAAATCCGCAACGTGCCGAGCTCAATAAGCATTTAGCACCCGAGGGATTGGTGCTACTTGAGGAAATCGGCTTCAACAATACTTTTGCAATCGCTGTTCGAGCAAATGTCGCTCAACAATACGCGCTCAAATCCATTGGCGATCTGCGCAAAGTACCCGAGTTGGAATTGGTGTTTTCACATGAATTTGTTGAGCGGGAGGATGGCTGGCCTGGTTTGAGTCGGACCTACGGGTTGGATTTTTCGGTGCGTGGTATAGAACACGCACTGGCCTATAAAGCCATCGATGAGGGTACGATTGGTGTGACCGATGCATACAGTACCGATGGCGAGCTGGTTCGCTATGCGCTCAAAGTGTTGGTTGATGATAAAAATTATTTCCCCAGTTATTTTGCCGCACCATTAGTGCGCAAGGATCTTTCTGTTGCAGCACTCGATGCGCTACAAACGCTAAAGGGAACTATTAGCGATACGGTCATGCAAGAGATGAACGCCCAGGTCGTCTTCGAAGGGCTAAGTTTTGCGCAAGTGGCCGCAGCCTATTTGCAAGATCATGGCATCAAGAGCGAAACTAGTGAGCGTACGATCGCTGCGGATTTATACAGAAACACCTTGCGCCACTTGCAACTCACGGGTATCTCCCTGGCCTTGTCAATTGTGTTCGGCTTGACGTTGGCTCTTTTGGTCTACAAGAGCAGTCTATGGAGTGGTGTCATCATTTATACTTGTGGTTTGATGCAAACCATTCCGTCGATCGCTTTGTTAGCACTCATGATTCCTCTTTTTGGAATTGGCATGGTGCCGGCTATTGTTGCCCTGTTTATGTATTCTTTGCTGCCTATCTTACGTAATGCGATCACCGCATTAACGAATGTAGATGCAACTCTCGTGAAAGTGGCCACGGCCCTTGGGCTTACGCAAAAAGAAAAGTTGCGGTACGTGCTTATTCCATTGTCTCTGCCAGCCATATTTGCAGGTATTCGCACTGCTGCTGTGATTAGCATTGGCACGGCGACGCTCGCCGCCTTTATTGGTGCGGGAGGTTTAGGTGATCCAATTGTGGTGGGGCTTTCATTAGATAATGTGAATCTAATTTTGCAAGGGGCTATTCCAGCGGCGTTGCTGGCAATTGTTACTGAGATACTATTTGGTCTGTTGGAACGTCGGATTACCCGTATTAATCGCACGTCATAGGTGTCGCTGTTAGATCTTCTGTATCAGACCAGGGTTCGGTCTAATTGAAGAAAGCTGTTGTAGCTGCTGAGATTGGCTTGAAAATCAATGTCCGCGGGAGGGTTTTCAGCCACGCCCAAATACCAGGTTTGATCGCCTTCTACCCGATTTGCACCAATTAGGACTTCATCCCAGGGGTACGCTTCGTGGCCCAAGTAGTCTCCTGGGTGCTCATAAAGGTAGCCAATGAGTTTGCCGTCCCTCATTTTGTTAATCATTTTTTCCGGTGCGCGATACTGTTGTGCGAGCGCAATTTGTCGGTCGAGCTCGCGTTGCGATAACACGACCAGTCGAACCATAGTGCCGTCCGCGGTAAGCATGAGATACCCATAGGGCTCACCAGTTAAGTAGTACTCAACAATGTTGAATTGGCTAATGATGTTATCGAAATGGGGGCGCAGGATTGCATCGGTCATGAACGCGGGGGGATTTAGGGCCAAATTTGAGCTAAGGCGCGCGCTGTATTGTTCAAAGTAGGCCGTTTGTAAGGTCTGAATATGGGGGATGATATTGCGTGTAGCTGCCAACACCCCTTTCGGGATGTACCTGTCGATAATGCCTTGGTTGAACGCCGCGACCGCCGTTTTTTCGTCTGCAACGCCGGTTAACAAGGCGATCTTAATATCGCGATTGGCCACACGTTCGCAGAACTCGAGCCCATTTAAAGTAGGCATTGCGTAATCGACCATCAGCACCGACACGCGCATGAATCGCTCCACGAGCTTGATCTCCTGCTCTAGTGCGGAAATGCTGAGGTGAATCACGGGCTCATTAGGATTGCTGGAATCCATCGTGAAGCATCGGTCGACCAGTGGTGGTAGTGGATCAGGTTGGTTGATCGCTTCTAGTGCTTCTTCGGGCTTAAGGTAACTGATCATGGACCACTCATCGGGCATGTCTATACTCATGCTGCGTAAAAACGAATAATTGTCGTCTACAAAACATACCGTGGTTGGATGATAGTAAGGTGGTAATACGGTTTTCATGTCACTTAATCAGCTCGATGACGGCAAGCCTTTTGTCTAAGGTTAAGCGTCTAAAAGCACGTATGATTTTCTCTTCTTCGCGGCTCAAAGATCGGCCAAACAATGATTCTAATTCCTGATACATCTGCGGTTGGAGCTGTTCGGCTTCTTGCTCAGTTGGTATGCCGCTGAAGGATTGCTCCAGTCGCGCTACAATCTCGGAATTCATGCTGCGTCGATAGTATTGTGCAGCTTCACCTATTTGGTGGCGCATATATAACGGCAAACGAACGACGAATTTAAAAGGTTTTTGCTTTGGGTCCATATCGTGTGACTAACCTTTTTACCTGGACACTAGCGCTGTTCGCGCCTGTAGGCAATGATGGCATTTTGATATCACTTTAATGAGGAAAATACGTGCAACCACTTGTTCGAGATAATATTCGTTTAGCCGCAACGGTTATGCTTGTTCGAGATGCTATTGATGGACTAGAAGTATATATGGTTCAGCGTCCTGGCAAGGGGGCGTTTCCAGATCTGCACGTGTTTCCGGGCGGCAAAGTAGACGCTGATGATTTGGCGCCGCAGATCTGTATAGGTATTGACGACCAAGAAGCTAGCCAACGTCTTGGTTTGGCGCAAGGTGGGTTGCGTTATTGGGTTGCCATGGCGCGTGAGTGTTTTGAGGAATGTGGCGTGCTACTTGCTCACCAACACGGTCAACCGATAGATTTAACGAAGCCCGCCGTTGGGATGCACTTTGATTCATGTCGGCGGGCACTTTTGGCCGGTGAGATTAGTTTTTCTGCGTTATGCGCGCGTGAGGATCTGACCATTCGTTGTGACTTGTTAGCCTATTTTAGCCATTGGATAACACCCGATTCTGCACCTCGACGTTTCGATACACGATTTTTCCTTGCAGCTATGCCAGAATTTCAAGATACCGCAGCTGATACGGAGGAGACAACAGATGATCAATGGGAGCGGCCATCTGAAGCTTTGGCCCATCATGCCAACAGCACTTGGCAAATGATTGACCCCACGTTGAGATCGTTGGAGACGCTTAGCCGTTATGACACTGTAGCGCAGGCACTAGCAGGCGTAATTCGCGCAGATCATCTCATGCCGTTAACAGAGAAGTTGACCGGCCAGGGTATGCAGCCGCTAAGGTAGACACATGCCTTTAGTGTTAGAAATTAGCGGTCTAAGCAAGTCTTTTCAGGATGGTGAGACTGTTATTGATGTGTTCAAAGATATTGATTTTGAACTTGCTGCGGGGCAAGCGTTGGCGGTGACTGGCCCGAGTGGCTCAGGAAAATCGACATTGCTTAATATACTTGCTGGGTTGATCGAGGCAGATGCAGGTCAGATCAAGGCAAATTTAGCTGGTAATACCTACAATTTATTGCTCATGACGCCGCGGCAGCTAACGCAAATTCGTCGGCGTCATATAGGTTATGTGCATCAGTTTTTTAACCTGATTCCAACGCTTACGGTATTGGAAAACGTGCGCCTACCAGGGCGGCTTAACAAACAACGTCATCTCGATGAGCGAGCTCTTGAGCTACTGGAAATATTCGGTCTTACGCATCGTTTGAATTACTTTCCAGAAAAACTTTCTGGCGGTGAGCAGCAACGTGTTGCAGTTGCTCGGGCGTTGCTCCTGGCACCACCATTGATCTTGGCAGATGAGCCCACTGGTAACTTAGATGCGGAAAACGCCCAGCAGGTTGCGACATTACTGTTTAAATATGCGCGCGAGTTAAATTCAAGTGTGATTATCGCGACTCATAGCCAAGCTGTTGCGGCGCGTGCGGACCATCACCTCTACCTCGATACACAACGGTAAGCGGCTGTGGGAGGAGAAAGGAGGCGATATGCTGTGGTGGATTCGTGCATGGATATGAAGCTTCGAGGCCGTGCGGTAGGTTGTAGGTGATCGGTCTGGCACTGGGGCGGTTCCTGGCGCGTACGCCTTGGTCTACGTTTATGGCATTTTTGGGTGTAGCGCTAGGCGTTGTTTCAATCGTGAGCGTGCATTTAATCAGTACAACTATTGCGACACGATTGGATACGCTAATTCCTCAACAATTGGTCGGTTACAGTCACTTTCTCCATCGCGAGAACTTGCACACGGATGCGTATTTTGCCTTGCGTCAACAATGGCGCCACGGGCAGCATCCCGACATAATCCATCTAGCGCCGCTCATCGATGAAATTCATAGGCTAGATGGAGAGAATATTCGTGTCATCGGAATTGACCTTTTTTCAGTTAGAGGCGACTTCCCAAATTCTGCGCAACCTGCGTTGAAGCATGAGTTTTCTTGGTCGGGTGTTTGGGTGGACGAGACTCTCTTTAAGAAGGGGGATAAGTTGGCTTTGTTGGGGTTGCCGCTCAACGGAGTAATAGCGGGTCCGCCGGGTGTGTTGCTAGCCGACATCGGTACAGCGCAAGGGATATTAGGTTGGCCAAGTACGAGAATATCTTATGTGGGCTTAGAGATTAGAAGCTCCTTGGCGGCTTGGGTTCAGGTAGCAGAACATTTATTGCCAGGTTTTTCCGCAGGCTTCACGGCGTCGAAAACAAAATTGCCTAACCTAGATCAGTGGCAACTTTTGAGTTTGGCCGATCAGCATCCGGCAAGTCAGTTCGGGAAATCCATTTTGTTTAATATCAGTGCGCTTGGTCTGTTAGCGCTGCTTGTGGCGTGGTTCTTGATCTATCAGGTTGCGGTAAGTTGGTTGCGACGCCTGTGGCCAGTACTGCAAAGGTTGCATGTTATCGGTGTGGAGTGGCGTACCCTCGGAGCATTTTTTGTCGCTGCGCTCTCGGTGCTTGGGTTGGTCGCAGGCATGGTAGGTTTGGCGCTGGGTTACTGGTTGGCGTATTTTTTGTTCAACGAGATGACTCAACTTGGCAACCCCGAATTAGATCTAGATTTGTGGGTGATTTTGAAAGCGCTGATCTCATCAGTTGGGGTTTGTATGGTGGGTGGTTTGTGGGCAATCAGGCAGTCGCGAGCAAAGTTGCTTCGTAAAGCTAACATTTACTTGCTGTTAACTCTTGCGGCTTTAATAGTAGGAGGGGTTTTTGTACCCCGTACGGGCCTTGCCGGGGGGTTTCTCAGCATTGCACTATTGAGTATCTTTACTGCGCTCGTTGTCACTCCAGTTTTAT
>Ga0256847_1001003_pt1 | contig 15575 bp, 10 predicted proteins | sample TeddybearmetaG_FD_189099 | JGI IMG/M metagenome (GOLD analysis project Ga0256847, IMG submission 189099) | Hydrothermal vent microbial communities from East Pacific Rise, Pacific Ocean - Teddybear | ecosystem: Environmental > Aquatic > Marine > Hydrothermal vents | place: Pacific Ocean: East... | reverse complement strand
CTACATTGAACGCGTCCATAACCCCAGGAGAAAAAGAAAACTAGAGGCAACTAATCAGGATAAATTATCCTTAACTAAACTGTCCGTGAAATCGGGGTAAAACCCCCATATGCTAACTGTCTCTCAAATACATCAACACGAAACCCTGACTCATTCAGGATTGTACTGGCTGTTGTTCTGAAACCATGCGCGGTCGCATCAAAGCCAAGTCTTTTTCTAATAGCGTAGGTTAGTGTGTTTTCACTCATTAATTTTCATCTTTTCAGCTGGTATCCGCCAGATAGCATTTTCCAGATCAATATCCTTCCACTCTGCTGAACGTATTTCACCCGGCCTGACGAATGTATAAGCGATAAACTTCAAGGCATATCGGGTTAAGTGATACCCCTGATAATCGTCAAGCGCATTTAAAAAAACAGGCAACTGTTCCAGTTTAAGTGATTTACGATGCTGAACCTTGCGTGTCCGTATCACATCCTTGAGCGCGTCTACAGGATTGAATTCTGCATAACCCCCGTTTGTATGGCATAACGGAAAACTGAGCTGATACGTTGTTTAACACGACTTGCGACATCAAGCGCGCCTCTATCTTCAATCTGCCTGATCACATAAAGCACATCACGAGTTTTAATTTTGTCGATCTGCATATCACCCAGATATGGGAAGGCATCAGCTTTAATGGTTAGCCAAACTCTTTCAGCGTGATCCTTGCTCCATCGTCCTGATTCTTTTACAAACCATTCTTTTGAATTTAAATAAAATAAAATGAGGTGAGTTTTTTAGTCGATTCTTGTTGTTTTTTATGTGTGCCGGGGTCAATACCCTGATCCAGCAGCCCTTTGGCATTAAGTGTTTTATCCCTTGCCATCGCAGCCGTTATATTGGGATATATTCCCAACGACAAAGTTTTTTCTTTTCCTGCAAAGCGATATTTTAACCGCCAGTATTTGCTGCCATTGGGATTAACCAGTAAATACAGTCCTCCACCATCGCTAAGCTTATAGGCTTTATCCTTGGGTTTTGGGTTTTTAAAAACTAACTGCGGAGAGTTTCCCCGTTATGCTTTGCCTTGCCATGACTTTATATACCCCCAAATTCAGGTGTTTTAATCAAATCGAACTGACATACCCCCTCTTATATCCCTAGACGTTATGGATACCAAAGGAAGCCAAAAAACAACTCTGGACTGTAAAATACTTTTATATAAAGGCTTCAGACATAAAAAAGGACTTCCTGAGAAGTCCTTAGATCACCATATGGTGCCGACGGCCGGAGTCGAACCGGCACGGCTTGCGCCACTACCCCCTCAAGATAGCGTGTCTACCAGTTCCACCACGTCGGCTATGTGAAATATCCATTAATCTGCAGGTGGCAGATCTGAACCAGCTGTACCATCTGTTCCGGTTGCAGGCTCGATGACATTAATAGTATCTGAAGCTGCTGGTGGAATATCTGATGGTTCAATACTCATTTTTTCCTGCAAGATTGTTTCTGTTGATTGCTCAACAGGGGCTGTAGTATCAATTATGCTGGTTGCTACTTCTCTATTTGCACCGACATAGGCCAGGGACATGCAGGTAATAAAAAACAGGGTTGCGAGCACTGCAGTAGTTTTTGTCAGGAAACTACCTGAACCTTGTGAACCAAATACTGTTGCTGATGCACCACTGCCAAATGCTGCACCGGCTGCAGCACCTTTTCCCTGTTGAATCAGGATCAGGCCGATCAAGGACACTGAGAGCAGCACCTGAACGATTAGTAATATGCTATTAATATTTTGCATTGTTTTCTCTAGTTTGTACTGGCTAAATGTATTATTTAGTTATTTAAATATTCCAACCTGCGTCGAGCTTAAGCTGCTGCACCTATCGCAAGGAAATCAGCCGCTTTCAGGGATGCTCCGCCAATCAAACCGCCATCAATATCTGCCTGTGATAACAATTCTTTGGCATTGCCCGCATTCATGCTACCGCCATATAAAATTTGAACCTTTTCAGCAACAGCGGTATCAAGTTTGTCCAATTTGCTGCGTATAAAGGCATGTACTGCTTGTGCCTGTTCTGGCGTTGCCACTTTTCCGGTTCCAATTGCCCAGACTGGTTCGTATGCTATAACACAACTGCCGATAGCGGAGATACCCTGAGTATTTATAACAGCATCGAGTTGTTTTGATACGACATCTTCCGTTACGCCTGACTCTCGTTCATCAAGCGTTTCACCGATGCAAAAAATCGGCGTAAGACCTGATTTTACAGCCATCGCATAACGATTAGCGATTAATTCATCAGATTCACCATAAAGAGCGCGTCGTTCTGAATGTCCAATAATCGCGTATTGGCAACCCGCTTCTTTCAGCATCGACGGCGCTAGCTCACCGGTAAACGCTCCGGATTCATGATCACAAACGTTCTGAGAACCGAGCGCTATAGAAGCACCATCTATCAGGCCTCCAACTCTCATTAAAAATATTGCTGGTGGACATACAGCCAGATCAGCATTGGTAATCTCTGCCAGACCACTTTTGATGCCATTTATAAGCTCAGCGATGCTTTGCAGCGAGCCATTCATTTTCCAGTTACCAGCAATTAAAGTCCGACGCATTTAACTCTCTTTGTCTATCGTTAAAAAAGGCGCCAAAGATTACCCATCTATGACAAAAAAATCAACCCGAATCCATATATAGAATCGCAAAAAGGAGTGCAGTCCATTGAAATCTGTGGGTTCAATGGGTTGTGCTCACTTTGTGATCTCTATGTGTGGACTCGGGTATTAACCCCGGAATGATTAATTTCGCTAAATCAGACCTTTATTGAAGCTTCTCTTACTACTTCGGCAATCTCGTTTGCAAGCCTTTCAACCTGAACTTCTTCTTGCCCTTCTACCATTACACGGATCAAAGGTTCAGTTCCTGAAGGTCTGAGCAATGTTCGACCTGTGTCTTTAAGCTCATCTTCCGCTGCCTTTAGAGCATCCTGAATAGAAGGAACATCATCTGGATTGAATTTGCTGGATATAGGGACATTGACCAAAGTTTGCGGGTATTTCGTCATTCCATTACGGATATCACTCAAACTCACGCCCCTATCAATTAACCATGACAGCACCTGTAGTGAAGCAATAATGCCATCACCTGTGGTGGTGTGATCAAGGCAAATGATATGACCGGAAGATTCTCCACCTAAGAGCCAGCCATTGTTAATCATTTTAGCCATCACATATCGATCGCCTACGTCTGCACGTTCGAAAGCAACACCATCACGCTTAAGCGCATGCTCGAGGCCAAGGTTTGACATCAAAGTGCCAACTACACCGCCTTCAAGGTTGCCAGACACCAGTTTGGACATGGCTATAATGTATAGAATTTCATCGCCGTCAATAATCTCACCTTTATCATCCATCATGATGAGGCGGTCACCATCGCCGTCGAATGCTATGCCCAGATCTGCCTGATTTTCTAAGACCAGTGTGCGCATATTTTGGGGATGTAAGGCGCCTACATCTTTATTAATATTGAGGCCATCCGGTGAAGTGCCTCGCTCGATAACATCTGCCCCCAGTTCTCGAAAAACCTCTGGTGCGATATGGTAGGTGGCACCATTGGCGCAGTCACAGACAATTTTCAAACCACGGAGCGAGGTCCTGAAAGGAATCGAACTCTTACAGAATTCAACATATCGACCCCTTGCACTCTCCATCTTGCGTGCTTTACCGATGCGGGCAGACTCGACCATTTCTAACGGTTGGTCAATCATGTCTTCAATGGCAATCTCAGTTTCATCGGCAAGTTTGTAACCTTTGCCATTAAAGAATTTTACGCCGTCATCGTAATAAGGGTTATGTGAGGCACTGATCACTATGCCTGCTACTGCTCTTTGTGCCTGTGCCATGTAGGCAACAGCGGGTGTCGGCATTGGTCCCATGAGTATGACGTCCAGGCCCGCAGCAGCAAGTCCTGCTTCCAGCGCAGATTCAAACATGTAACCGGAGATACGAGTATCTTTGCCGATGACTACTGTGCCACCATTATCATTTGACAGCACTTTGCCTGCAGCCCAGCCAAGTTTCATGACGAAATCTACGGTCATTGGCGGCTTTCCAACACGCCCTCGAATGCCATCAGTGCCGAAATATTTACGTGCCATGGTTATTCCTCAATTTCAATCATTGGTGTTCTTAACTGGCCTGCTGCAAGGCTTCAACAATTGCCAAAGCATCCGCCGTTTCAGCTACATCGTGTACTCGAACAATATCCGCACCTTTCATTGCGGCAATAATTGCAGTCGAGATACTACCGTATAGTCGATCTTCAACCGGTTTGCCCAAAATTGTGCCGATCATTCTCTTGCGAGACAGGCCAACCAGTATCGAGCAGCCCAGGCTTTTCAATTTGGGTAAAGCATTGAGTAACTGCAAATTCTGCTGAAGATTTTTTCCAAAACCAAATCCCGGATCGATAATGATATTGTTGAGTCGAATGCCAGCATCTACTGCAATGTTAATTCGGCGTTGCAAAAATTCTTTTACTTCCTGCACCACATCCTGGTAATTCGGATTATTCTGCATATTGCGTGGATTGCCCTGCATATGCATTAGACAGACAGGCACATTGAGCTTTGCTGCTGTTGCTGCTGAATCTGGCTGTGATAGCGCACAAATATCATTGATCATATCTGCACCAGCCGCTATGGCTTCAGACATTACTTCGGCTTTGCTAGTATCAATTGAAATCGTGATGTCGGAGAACTCACGAATTTTTTTGATTAACGGAATGGTTCGTTCTAATTCTTGCTCGACCGTAACAATATCAGCCCCCGGGCGGGTCGATTCACCCCCAATATCCAGAATATCGGCACCGCTTTCAATCATTGTTCTGGCGTGAGACTGAGCCTGATTCAAATCAAGAAATAGACCGCCATCGGAGAATGAATCAGGCGTTGCATTAATAACGCCCATAATACGGATTTTATTTTTATGTTTCTTGGTCATACACATTAAGACCGGGCAAGGTCTCTCGAACTTGTGATCCCGTTTTCTTAAACTTAATGAATCTGAGGGGAACCAGATATCTTACTATCACCCTCTTCTGTTTTATCTTTTTTACTGTCCTTTTTACTATCTTTAGTATCTGTAGTTGAACCTGAAGATCCCTGATCATCACCCCAGTCATCCGGAGGTCCTGGAAATTTACCCTCCATAATGGTATCAATCTGACCGGCATCGATGGTTTCATATTTCATCAGTGCATCTGCCATCAAATGCATCTTGTCTTCATGTTCGGTCAGTATGTCCAGAGAACGTTGGTAGTTACGGTCTATGATGTCCCGAATTTCGGAATCAATAGCATGGGCAGTTTCATCAGATACACTTTTTTGCTTGCCGATTTGTTTGCCCAGAAAAATCTCGCCTTCGTCCTCGGAATAGGATAATGGTCCCATTCGATCTGACAGTCCCCATTTGGTGACCATATTACGTGCAATTTCGGTAGCGCGTTCGATATCGTTAGATGCACCAGTGGTTACCGCGTCGTCGCCAAAAACCAGTTTTTCGGCAATTCGACCGCCATATAGACTGGACAGCTGGCTCTCAAGATGACGACGACTGTAACTATATCGATCTTCTTCTGGCAGAAACATAGTGACACCCAATGCACGGCCTCGAGGAATGATGCTAACTTTGTAAACAGGATCGTGCTCTGGTACCAGACGACCAACAATCGCATGGCCAGCTTCGTGATAAGCGGTCAACTTTTTTTCTGAATCTTTCATGATCATGGATTTGCGCTCGGCACCCATCATGATCTTGTCTTTAGCACGTTCGAACTCATGCATTGTGACCATCTTTTTATTGCCCCTGGCCGCAAACAGTGCTGCTTCATTGACTAGATTGGCCAGGTCAGCACCTGAAAACCCGGGTGTGCCGCGAGCAATAACCATCGCATCAACATTTTCAGCTGATGGGACTTTACGCATATGAACCTTGAGAATTTGAGACCGACCTCGAACATCAGGTAATGGCACGACAACCTGTCGATCAAATCGTCCGGGGCGAAGCAATGCTGGATCAAGCACATCAGGTCGGTTGGTTGCCGCAATAACGATGACGCCTTCGTTTCCTTCAAAACCATCCATTTCCACCAATAGCTGGTTCAGGGTTTGTTCACGCTCATCGTGACCTCCACCCAGGCCTGCACCCCGGTGACGGCCAACTGCATCAATTTCATCGATAAATATGATGCATGGGGCATGTTTCTTTGCCTGCTCAAACATATCCCGGACTCGTGATGCGCCAACACCGACAAACATCTCAACAAAATCGGAACCAGAAATGGTAAAAAACGGAACTTTGGCTTCCCCTGCAATCGCTCTAGCAAGCAGAGTTTTACCGGTACCCGGTGAACCCACCATCAATATGCCCTGGGGAATTTTTCCGCCCAGGTTTTGAAATTTTGCCGGCTCCTGCAGAAATTCAACCAGTTCGGCCACTTCCTCCTTGGCCTCATCTACACCCGCAACATCCTGGAAAGTAACGTTAATTTGATCTTCGGACAACAACCGCGCCTTGCTTTTACCAAATGACATAGCGCCGCGTCCGCCACCACCACCCTGCATCTGGCGCATGAAAAACACCCACAGGCCGATCAGCACAATGAACGGGAACCAACTGATAAACATTTGCATCAATAAAGACGGACGTTCAGGTGGCTTGGCAATGATCGCGACATTGGCAGCTTCAAGCTCACCAACTAATGCCGAATTATTGGTTTCAGGACTATAGGTTGTAAAGACAGTACCAGATAACAATTTACCGGTTAGTTCCTGCCCTTCGATCAGCACTTCACTAACCTGACCCTGTTTAACCTGACTCAGAAATTCGGAGTAAATCATCTGCTGGTCATTGCTGGAACGATCACCAAAATTCTGAAAGACCGACAGCAACACCACTGCGATCACCACCCATAAAATTAAATTTTTTGCTACATCATTCACGTATTAACACCTTTGTGTTTACTGTAGAGATTAAAGCTCTCTATATTGCTAGCACTACAATTATACAACAGATTAGAATCTAAGCAGTTATTTTAATCCGCTGCATACCGCATATACCTCGCGAGACCTTGATCTTGAGGCATTAGGCTTACGTAGCCTGACCGCCTTAAAAACCTGACGAAAAGATTTTATAAGGGCCTCAAAACCTTCTCCATGGAATAATTTGACCACAAATGATCCATCAGGTTTCAATACATCTTTTGCCAGTTCAAACGCCAGTTCCGCCAGATACATCGACTTTGGGAGATCAATCGATTCCATACCGCTTATATTGGGCGCCATATCCGATAAAACAAGGTCTACTACCTGGTTATCTACAATTTCCATAATTCGGTCCAAAATAATCTGATCTGTAAAATCTCCCTGAATAATATTGGCACCCGCGACCGAGTCAATTGGCAATAAATCTACGGCAATTAATTTTCCTTCTGTCTGACAAAACTGACTCGCGTATTCGGTCCAACCACCAGGAGCGGCACCGAGATCAATGACAAATTGTCCTGGACGAAATAACTGATCTTTCTCATGTAGCTCGATCAGTTTGTATACTGCTCGCGATCTATAACCATCTTTCTTTGATTGTTGCACAAAGTGATCACTTTGGTGCTCCTGTAACCAGGCAGAACTGCTTTTAGTGCGAGACATTGGATTTTGTTACAGTTGTGTAAAGTCTTGCTGTTCAACTAGGCGCCTGATTTCCACCGGCGCCAGCGGCACTTGCTCAATAAAATCTGGCAGTTCATCTTCACCGATATCCAGTGAGCGCATACGGGTTTGGCAAGCTTTGATATCGATTACCATTTTGCTGTCCAGTAGTCTCGCTTTATCGACGATAGCACTGTTATAGAATTGACCATTTTTCTGAAACAATTCCAGTTCTTCACCATGTAAAACGATGGCAATACGTCCATGTTGTTGAGGATCGAACAATTTTTGTAACTGTTCGGCCCTCTCCAGAATCACATCGAGTTCCTGTTCGGTCCGAACGGTCACGTCGAAGACATAACCGACAGCCGCATCTTGTTGTAAAACTCCCAATTCAGAATTGACTAGTTCAACAGCCAGTATTGTCTGACTGACCAGAAACAGGGCAAATAGCGATAATATCTTCAAAACTAAGCTTCGCCGGCTATAGTCATATTATCAATTAATATAGAACCGCAGCGGACATTTCCTCGATAATCTATATCCGTGCCAATCTCCTGTATACCCATAAACATATCCTGCAACTGTCCGGCAATGGTAATCTCTTCCACCGGGTATTGAATCTCGCCTTTCTCCACCCAGAACCCAGCAGCGCCACGGGAATAATCGCCTGTTACGGTATTCACTCCCTGCCCCATCAACTCGGTGACCAGTAAACCGGTGTCAAGGCTGGACAGACACTGTTCAAAGTTTTTCCCGGTAGAACTCAAAGTCAGGTTATGTACGCCACTGGCATGACCGGTAGTGATCCTATCCAGTTTACGCGCAGAATAACTATTGAGCAGATAGCTTTGCAATTCTCCATTTTTGATCAACGTTGACTGTTTAACCGCAACCGCTTCGGAGTCATAATTGGCTGAACCCAGTGCCTGAACCTCGAATGGATACTCAACCAGTTCAACAAAATCAGGGAATATCTGATCTCCAAGCGCATCCAGCAAAAAACTGGCCTTGCGATATTGGGCGTCGCCGCTGATCGCAGCGGTAAAATGTCCGATTAAACTGCGAGCCGTATCTGGCGCAAAAAGTATGGCCGATTGTTGCGTTTTAAGTTTTTTTGCATTCAGTCTTTCGACTGTTTTTTGTGCGGCTTTGGCACCTATCTCGCGTGCACTTGTTAATTGTTCAGGATTGCGCTTCACGTCATACCAGTAGTCGCGCTGCATACCCTGTTTTGACTCAGCGACAACCGCACAACTGATGCCATGACGTGACTTCAACTGAGATTGCAAAAACCCGTGGCTATTGCCATATACAGAAAGTCCCAGGCTAATATCCACACTTGCGCCTTCGGAATTAATAATACGTTTATCTGCATCCAGTGCAGCCGCTTCACACTCGAGCGCCAAATCAATCGCTTCCGACGAATTCATCGACCAGGGGTGATAGAGATCAAGATCGACGAATTTATTTGCCATCAAATCTATATCTGCCAGACCGGTACAGACATCCTCAGAAGTATATTTAGCAATATTACAGGCCGCTTCGACCGTTTTTTTAATCGCTGCAGGATCAAGATTCGAAGTACTCGCTGATCCTTTATGCTGGCCAAAATAAACGCTTATGCCCAGTCCGTTATCCTGCTGATGTTCAACCGTTTCAACTTCACGCATACGCGCTGCGACTGATAAACCCTGGGATACGGACAAACCGGCCTCGGCCTGGCTGGCCCCTTTTTGGCTGGCGAGTTTCAGGACATCAGATATGATGTTTTTAAATTCTTCCGGGTCTGAAAATGCTAGACTATTTTGATCAATTTTATTCATCGCTACAGTTTAGCTAACTCTCTATGGAAAACGAAGAAAAGAATCTACCCATCAACTCTGAAGAAGCAGATGAAATAGAATTTGTCAGCAAATCTGAACTTAAACGAGAGAGCCACCAGATTCAAAAACTGGGCAAAGATTTATGCAAATTAAGCAACGAACAGCTCACCAGTATTCCACTGGATGAACCTGTTCTCAATGCCATTGCTCTGGCCCACAAAATACGCAATAAACGCAGTGCTCTGAAACGTCATTACCAGTTCATCGGTAAATTGTTACGCGCTCGTGAACTCGAACCGATCTATCAGGCACTGGCGCTGCTCGACGCAACTCACCACCAGCATGTTCAACAGGTTAAGGATAGTGAGTACTGGAGAGAACGAATAGTAAACGAGGGATACAGGGCAATTGATGAATTTGCTGAACAAAATGAGCAGGCTGACAGACAAAAATTACGACAACTACTGCGCAACTACGGCAAGGCAAAAAATGAAACCGAACAGTCGCACATCAAACGACTACTTTATAAGGAAATATTTGCTAGCAATTCTTCATCGTGAAACAACATCCAGCCGGGGTCGAAGTCGATATGTGATTTTAGTCAAGCGTCATAGAATTAGGCAGGCATGAAGCTAAATCCGCATTAACAAATACACTCGACTCTGACTCCTCCCAAACCGATTTCTGTCTGTCAGCCATAAAAAACCGGAATCTGACGACTCCGGTTTCATGTTTTAAAATACTCTCTAAATTCAATAATTTATATTAATTTGACTCCTACCCCTTTAGGTTACAGAAGCGTATTCTCTCCCCAGTCGCCTACATCCGATCTGTACTACACCAATAGATTAATCAATCCATCAGGAGAGGGATCTTGAAGTCTGCCGCAGTATTGATAATTAGGCACACATCGTTTGCATCATCCTCAAGATTCGTTTCGACTCCAGTCGTGGAATCTAGCCGACAACCCGTTGCGTCGCAAAGGAGTTTAAAGGGCTGTGTAAAGTTGTCGATTGTATCGTCACCCGAACCCGCCCCATCATCTTCGACCAAGCCCGTCACCTGAGCAATGACCGTCTCGTTCGGTAGAAGAACGACTGTTGGAGCACTATTGAAGATAGTCAAATACGAGAATCCTAAATCCCGACTAATCCCACCGCTTGATGGAAACGTCTTCAGGGTCCGATTCCCAGATATGAGCGTTCCGCCGGTGATTTCTACAACTCCCTTGATGAGTTCGATATCAGAGTCGTTAGCATCACAGTCGACGGCTTCGAATCGCGTAAAGCGGGCAATCACCTGTCGATCTTTTCGATTGGGCAGAATTCCAGTACCATTAATCTCTAAGTTATCGTTAACACCATCCTCGTCGGTGTCGGCCTTGTTCGGATCAATTTGGAGCAGGAACTCTAGCCCGTCCTCAAGCAGGTCGCCATCTGTATCCTTTACCCGAGCTAAAGATACGGGGGCATCGATAGTCACGTTTATTCCATTAACTAAGAAAGTGTAAGGATCACGCAATTCGACTGGATCCAGGGCGCCGTCAAAATCCGAGTCATCTTCTGTCAGGCTCGACCCGTATGAGGAACTGAGGATGACAGCTTCATCATAATTGCAGGCATCAGCCGCTTCACACGCTCTGATGAAACTAGCGTAGTCCATATCGAATGGTATATTTGCGTTGAGAAAGTCTGGGCAGATCGTATTTTGATCTACCGTGACGCAGGTTGTCTCGCCGGCGTACTCCTGGTTATCCAATAATCCGTCGCCGTCGGTATCGCGCTCACGCGGGTTACTGCCGAGAAACTTCTCAAGGAGATCCGGTAAGCCATCATCATCCGTATCAGCATCATTCGGATCAGAAGTCACGTTTACATTTGCTCCGTTGACCACAAGTGTCCTTGGGGTACGCTCTTCCAGGTTGGGTATTCCATCTCCATCGTCGTCCAGAAAGCTCGGTCCATCTGAACTCAGGTTCGGGTGCAAACCTAACTTCAACTCGGCTCCGTCCTGGATCAGATCACCGTCAGTGTCAGGATCCAGCGGGTCTGTCGCGAATCCGGTGATTATGGATCCATCTACATCTACCGAGCATAGGTCCACATCGAAATCATCCGGATTGATCGGAGCGTGAGGGAATAAATTTTCCCCTGGTATTGCGACCCCATTTTCGTCGAGTGGCAGGACGCCTATTCCCTCGTAGACCTGGATGGTGTAATTGACTATACCGGCTGAGTCTATACTTGTCATAGGGATTGGCATGAAGGTTTCAGGGTCAATCAGCATACCGGTCAATTCTTCCCAGTCAGTCAGACCATCGAGGTCGGTGTCGCGTTGTCTTGGATCAAGCAAACAGTTAGCCTCCTCGTGATCGAGCAACCGGTCTCGGTCGGAGTCAGGCTGCACTGGATTCGGGTAAACCCTACGGGCATGAGTCGTTTTCTTTATCTGTACCCTCCATCCCTCTTGTATCTCGAACTGATCCGACAATAAATCGAAGGTTCCTGGCTCACAACCGCCTTCCACTTCCGGTGTACTGGGATCATCTCCCGGACAACCGTCTGTGTTCTCGAGCTCATCCGAACTACCATACAAAAACTCTTCCCTGGCCCAAACGTCGTCGCCATCACGATCCTGCACGTAGGTAAAATCGAACTGGTCTCCCGAACGCAGGACAATTTTTCCGAAGTCGGACTGAGGTATTGGTTTTTCTGAAAACACCCCCCAAAACCGCTTGGTCAGGATATTTGTCTCGATGTCGCGATAGCGTGCGAGGACGGCGAAGGAATTCGCCTGAACTACGCGATCATCAGGCATCGCTGTGGTATCTAGCACACCGTCAGGTCCTGCAGTGATCAATACCTGGCCCCGAACCACGGGCGATCCGAGGGTGACGAGCTGAATGTCATCGCCAACCGCCTGCGAGTCCACGATGCCATTGCCGCCGTCCCGGATCGTTGACTCCTGCTCCTGGTCGCCCGTAGCATAATCGGATAATTCGAGTCGGTCGTCCCCGGCGTTCGTCAGCGAGCTGTCAATAAAACCGTTGGGACCTGCCGATACCACCACCGACCCAGGTGCAACCAGGTTGCCCACTGCCTGCTCCTGGACATCATCACCGGATGCTGACGTAGAGGCAATGCCATCTCCGCCGTCGCGAATCGTCGAATTGCTCTCCAGACCCAGAATTCTGTCGAGGGCGTATTGCATAGTGATCCCCCGAGGATTGCCTTGCTCATCGTGGGTACTTGCCGTGGCCACCCGATACGCTTCGACCCGTCCGTCGCCGAGATCGAATGTCAGCCCCGCTGTGCGATCAAGAACTTCCTGGGAGACGAACGCGAAGTTTCGGCCCTCTTCATCCGTGATATCGAAATTCGCCAGCTTGATAATCATTCCGCGCGGATTTTTCATCAGTTCCTCGATCTGGGCAGGGATCACCTCGACAGCAGAAAACACGAATGGCCCCCGCGCCGGATCTCCCAATGCACCAATATTTATGGTATCCAGATCCTCGTTGTTGGGAACCAGTGACGCGATCGGGATCACCTTGCGTCGATCTGTTGGATCCTGGGCCTGGGCGGTCACCTCAAGGTTTGAAATTGCAAACGGAACATCATTTTCGTTCTGGATGCTGACGTCCACGCGGATATCTGCGCCAACTATCTTGCGAGTCACTTCTCGTGAGATATCCCGTTGCACAGAAGTGGTCAGGGACTCGTGGTAAGCCTCTTCAGAGGAACGGCCTGACTCCTCACTAACGGTGAAAGTACTACCTCTTTCCGAACCCTGGGAAGAGCCGACCTTTCCAGAAACACTCCAACTAGGAACACCGTTGTTCTGACCGTAGGATGCCGAAATCTCCTGACTAGCTTCCAGTGTATTTTTCGTGGAATTTTCGTTACTTGTAGAAAATTTCGTATCCTCGCTTCTCGTCAATGTTGTTTCGACATTGGCTGTCTCAGTTTGCGATTTACCCTCGGTGTCGGTGTAGGTGAACTCCACATCGAGTAGCATGGTGCTGGAGCTAACATCGATTCGAGGGCTCGGCAGATCGGAAATCAGCGGATTGCGATTTCCCGCGAGGACCTCGTCAGGATCGAGCAGCTGATCACCGTCGGTATCCTCCAGCAGAGGCGAGGTGCGCAGAGTCCAGTACTCGAATCCGTCAGACAAACCATCACCGTCAGAATCTACGTTCCTCGCATCGCTGTAGATTTCTTCCAGTTCCAACCGATCGGGAAGCGTATCGCCATCGGTGTCGGGCGATCGCGGATCTGTTCCAGCGAGTTGCTCCTGCTGATCGGATAAGCCGTCTCCATCGGTATCGGCAAGATTTTGATCTGAGCTTACCGAGTAGGAGGAAGTCAACCCGCCGGCATCGGTCACGGTGACCGTCCAGCCCAGGTTTTCATCGACATCGTTAATACCATCGTCGTCATTGTCTGCCAGATCGGCGGCAGTTGGGCCGACGCCCGCAAATGTGGTGGAAGTTCCACCGTCAGGTCCACCACCGATCAGATTGCCGGAGAGGTCCCGCACGTGAATCACCTCAACCAGGTATCGGGTATCTGATTGCGCCCCCGTTGTCAGGCGAACGGTCGTGAAACTCGGTGGTAAAAGTTCCGCATAGTAAACTGGGACACCGCCCAGACGCGCACTATTCTCATCTTTCTCTGACTCACCCTGGTCTATCTCACGCTCAGCTTCATCGCGCTCGGATATCCTTGTGATCCGGTAAAAGGCAGGGTTTTCCGCACTGCGACCACCACCCCGAACCGGCTCGTTGAAGGTCAGCAACAACTCCCTGTTATTTGTGGAACCAGAGGCGACGACCCATGGTGGATCATTTTCAGTTTGATCTTTGACTTTGTCATCCACGTCCATAACGATCGAACGAGTAATCAGGTTTCCATTGGGGAGCTGATGCGTCGCCTCGACATTAAAGTCTCCTTTAATGCGGCTGCTAAATCGTACAAACGCGAGACCATCAAGAGTGCGTGGGTCACCACGTGATACAACTGGCTCCTCGGCGTAGACCCTGTCCTCTTCGACCACCAGTTCGCCCTTCTCGTTGGTCATCACGAAACGGATTATTTCACCATCACGAGTGGGCGCACCAAAGCCGTTGTACAACCGCACGTAAAGCGCGGCGTAGTCCAGGCCATCGTTTTCAATTTCGATTTGTGACGTGTCGAAGGTCATGAAGTGAAGTACTTCAGGCCCTGTAGGTAATTGCTCATTAAGGGCTGGCCATGGGGCGAAACCCGCAGGTCCGGTGGTGCCATCTTCCATTTTCATAGAATGATCGAGTTTGCCGGACGATGATTGAAGGTTAGCGATAAAATACTCGATGAGATCATTCACAAGGGGATTGTTGGAGGGATTCGCATAGAGATCAAGATTTTGATCCACGCTCTCGTTGATTGCGGCCACTAACGCCTGGGGGCTGGCTGGGTCATCGTTCAGGCCAATCCCCAACTCTCTCTCCACCCATTCATTAATGCGATCTCCATCTTCAGTAGTAGGCGCCGAAGCCAGGTCACGTGCCTGGGATTTCAGCAGGCCTGCGGCCACCGATGTCGCCAGCGACAGGTGGATCTTAAGCCTGTTGTTATGCTCCAGAACCTCTGGATCGGGCAGTACTGCTTCAAGCGTTGGCGCAACCGATAATGAGTCGCCCATGGTACCGCCGATGCTTTGAACGATCAGAGGAGTTTTAACATTACGCACATCGCTGTGACGTACTTTGAAGTTGAAAGCACCGCTGGATTGGGTCTTGACAGGTGCGTTTATCGCGACAATATCTACCTTGCTTCCGTCAGCAGCGAAGTAGTACATCTGAATTGTCGCATCTGATATTGGCCCTTTGATCGCGTTTCCGCTAATTTCAATATCGGTCTCAGACGTGGTCGTTGCATCACTCGTACTGCCCCTCCTCCGCAGGCTGACAACAGTGTAAATGTACTTAATAAAACAACTCCTAAACGGAATTTGGTGCGTTCCATTCCCCACCCCTTGACTTGTTATTTTTCAGACCGTCACATAGTGATTGAGA
>Ga0256847_1001002_pt1 | contig 15610 bp, 10 predicted proteins | sample TeddybearmetaG_FD_189099 | JGI IMG/M metagenome (GOLD analysis project Ga0256847, IMG submission 189099) | Hydrothermal vent microbial communities from East Pacific Rise, Pacific Ocean - Teddybear | ecosystem: Environmental > Aquatic > Marine > Hydrothermal vents | place: Pacific Ocean: East... | reverse complement strand
CATATACAGGTGGATCTACAACATCATCTATCACAAAGTGGAATGTACGGTTATGCCAGATAATATTATTAACCATTGTGGGATTAGAGAATCCACGATAACGATTAAAACGCGCCCTGGTAGAGATACCAGCGTTAAGAGCAGCACTGTGATTATAAGACACGATACCTGCAGGTTGGTTAGCCGAAAGATTTGCTGATCCAACCGGGAATGCAAGGCCTGCAGTTGCAGTACTGTCATTATTAGCAACAGTATTATTAATCATATTGACCAATGCCGAATCTTTTAACGATATACCGCCGCCAGCAAAGCCAGCAACATTGTTCACAATGATATTGTTTATAAGATCAACACCATGCCAGCGTGAGGTACCACGTGCTTTGATATCTTCACCATTCACGGCATTCAAACTGATACCAGCACCATCACCGGCACCTGCATTATTACCTTGAATAAGATTAGATATAATATCCACTGATCCAGCGCCAAGACCCAATCCAGCTGTTGGATTTAATTCCGGCGCACCTACGATAGCAATGCCGCCACCGTTAACAGGTTTACCTTGATTAAAGCTTTGGTTAAACAGAATCGTATTATCTTTAATAAGGCTGTTATCGCTTAATCCATAATGACCTATACCACCGCCATTACCGCCTGAGAAATTGCCACAGACATAGTTTTCGGTCACCTTATATACATCGGTACCATGATTAAGACTTATGCCGCCTCCAGTACCACCATTACCACCATTAGAAGCAACATAGTTATTATGAATACCTATGTGATCATTGAATCCTCTTTGATATACAAGGTTGTCATTAGTAAGGAGTGGGTGACCTATGCGAATACCACCTCCAAAAACACCATGATTGCTAAAGATTCTATTATTAGTAATCTGCAAGAAATGCGCATAGCCATTGACGAATATACCACCGCCATTATCCGCACCAGTCACACTCACGCCATCAATACGCGAATTTGGTCCGTTTCTATCTATACCAAAACCACCGCGTCTAGTACTAATATTTTTTGCAAGCACGATTATGCCTGGGCCTTCTTCTGTAGTAAGCGTATCCGGTTCAGGCAGAGCAAAACCCAATTCCTGTGCAGGCAGAAGACTGACACTATTATTAGTGATCAAACTCTCGACAGCAATTCTCCATGCCTCAAGTTTTTCACCTGGCGACTTAACTGCATCTATCACCGTTGACGCACCAGAGCCCTGCAACTTAACTGGTTTCCACATGATAACCAGTTCCTCATATGTGCCTGGTGGTATTACCACTAAATCACCAGAACTGGCCAGATCAATCGCAGTCTGGATTGAACCGCCAGGACTAACTACTTGTACCGCGCCACCAACAGTAACCGTAATACCAGTAACCGTTGAGACATTGTTATCACCTCGGACGATATCCAACTGACCACCATTAGGCACCGAGATCGTGATGCTGTCATTATCCCAGGCAGTTACCGGTACAGCTACACCGTCAATGGTTACCGTACCCGTTGGGCCACCAAAACCGAAGTCTCGTGATATCGACCTAAGCTCGCCAGGTGCTCCGAAATCCGGATTAGGCACATCTACCGTTCCTGCTGAAACAATGGTCAACAGTTGACCCGCTGTCGCAACGTATGGACCGGCTATTGATGGACCCTGGGTTGACCAAATAACAGGTGTACCTGTAGGGAACTCACAATCAACCGGGAACTGATCAGGGCCTGCGAAGGCTGCAATTGGAACTACAGGTGTATCCAGATAAGTTGTAGATCCAGGCATAAAATTAAAGGTGTAACAGAACTGGCTATACTGCCTTCTAAAGAAAGGATCAGTCACCATCTCCCCTGTTAATTCATCTTTAACCGGACCGGGATCATTCATGCACAATGTCAGCATATTTGGTGACATACCACTTGGTGATGGCGCATTTACGGTATATGTAGATGGAACTAGAGCATTATAGGCGCCCCAACGATCCGAATACGTTCTACCAATTTCACGACCTGTCCAATCACGGATTGAAATAGGCGCAAAGGATAGTGCAAATTTTTCTCCGAAGTTAGGTGAGTTAGGATCAAACTCGTTTGCTACATCATCAAGTATGAAACCAACGACATGACCTGCAATCGGCACTATTGTGAAATTGAAGAAATCCACAGCAGCATTCTGCCCATTAGCCAGATATATCTGTTTAAGATCGCAAAGTGGCGCTTCCTCAGTAGCACGGAATGGCGCTTCTCCCGAATCAAACAAAGAGAAAATATTAGATACCGTATGTAAAGCCCCTACACAAATAGGTGGTAATGCGTCTGCAGCAATAAACTCATCACCAAAATCAACATTACGATCTTCTTCTTTTAATACGCTGTAAACAGGATGTTCACCTGTACCTACAATATAATTTCCCGCAGAAATATCACCGAATGCATAGCCACCATCAAACACTCCTGGGCGAACCTGGTTGAAGTTACGAAGCCCATCAAAGCAATCCAGGGTATATATATCATCGACAGCAAATATCTCATCTCCTGTGCCCTGACAGTTTGTTGGTCGTGAATCATCCCAGCTATCGGTAACAGTAATCTGAATGGCATCACCGTCACTAAATACAGAACCATTTAAATCTCTGATGTAATCGCAGGCTTCAGGTGTACTTGTATCAAGCACATAAATAAAGTCTTCATCACCAGGAACAAGTTCAAATGGATAGTTATTGACATCTGCTGGTGTTGGACAACCATCCAGATTTTCATCATCAATCACACCATTAAAGTCTGCATCGTTATACAGAGCAATCTGTATACGTGGAATACCTGGCTCCCAAGGTTCCGCTGCTGCAAATCTTGGATCATCTTCAGCACGTGTTATCGCATAAAATACAATACCAGAGATACCGCCATTTCTATCATCATTTGTCGGTCCGTTCGTATCGTACGGCACCTTTCCCCATTCGATGACATTTGTTTGCCCCAAGAAACCCTGAAACGCCTGAGTGAGTACTACACCGGTTTCTGTACGATTAGGGCCTCCCGCATTTTCATTCTGCGCTTGTGGATTTGTAACTTCTCCAGGAATCACTGGACCACCCGCATCAACAGTAATGGTTGCACCAGTTGCTTTAAAGCGCGCAAAATCTACTTCAGCAATCAGCCAGTTAAAGAATGGGAACACCTCATCATATGGCGCTTCACCACCTAAGTCTGTAGGAAAAGACTGATACACGGTACCGTCTCTCCAGCGAATATTTGTACCCTGTTCAAACAAGGGTGACTCCCCACCATCCCAGATACCATTTTCATTCACGTCAAGAAATACTTTTTGCTCAAGACGACTGAACCACGCATAGACAGGAACATCAAGTAATTCCAAGTCAAGTGCGTTGCCACTACCATCTTCATTTACAGTGATTAAATGCGAACCGAATATCATATCTAGCGCGCCATCCCAAACTGCCAATTGATAATCACCTGCAGGAACATTTGGTATTGAAAAATTACTGTCCGCATCACATGGCCCCGCATACAAGCCTTTTGCACCGACAACCGCTACTTCGTTTAAAGCAACCCAACAGTCTGCCACAGGCGCACCTGTATAAAACTCAAAATTTGGTGGCCGTGAATTGTGTATCGAACGAATCTGACCCGTAACTGTTGCACCACCTGACAATACTGCATTATCAGCAAATGGCTGCACAAAACCCATCACAACATGTGGGCCCGGTGGACCAAACTCAGTAAAGAATGGGGGCTCATTTGACTTCACCCAGGCATCAATAACCTTCTTACCTTCAAGAGTAGTGGTTTGTACCCAAGTAGACCCTGCAGGAGGAATCGCTTGAATACCATATTTTGCAGGTGCAAGATTTTTAATTACCGCAACACCGTTTGCATCCGTTTTAATCGTGCCATTACCTAGCGCATCAACATCACCATTTGGCAGATAGGTTGAACCCAGTGGGTTACCAAAAATATCTTTTATTTGGTGACCAGCTGAAATCCCATATCGACCACCAGCATCTTCCACAATAATTGAAAAACCTTCTACCCCTTGCTCTACAGGTGTATCAGGCTGATTATTAATTGGGCTGTTGTCATTAAAAATAAAGACTCGAATCTGCGCTGTCTGCAAAGGCAAGGCATTTACCACGACGTCTGCTAATGTCTGTCCAACAGCAATTGCCGCACCACCGATAGAATAATCAGCGTCAGGTAATACTGTTATGAAATAACGTTTGCTTGAATCCAACACGGGCATTGGTTCTATAGAGTGACCTTCCGCAACTACATTCATATAACTCTGATGGAATGTAGTTGATAGACAATCTTCGGCACCAGAGCCACCTGGAACACCAACACCATTCAAACATGTTTCACCAGGTTTAATATGCTTGGTATTATCTTCTTCAATAAGCCACCTGTAACTAGTAACGGGTGTAAGTAAACCTGTACTATCGTCACCTAATACGGTCAATGAAACAGCCATAGCGGGTGCCATTGCACCTTGCATCCATATTAATACGAAAAGAGCTGCTCTTTTATGTATCGAAATTTCACCAATTAAGCTCATCTACCTACCCTCCGACATCCTTTAGTTGTTACATTTAAACCACTTAATAAATTTAACCGCACGTTTCATTAACCCGCATTGGCATTAACTAGAAATGAACATATAAAGTTCTTTTCTCACGACTCATAAAGTACTAAAAAATTACATAAAAGAAACTAAGCGAAAGACCCTAAAAAGGGGGGTAGGGTTTACCTTAAGGGGGGGTAGGGTTTGCCTTATGAATAAATGAACTTTAAAAACTATCGCTATAAGTAGAAAGGGAGAAGGGCTATTGATACGAGGGTTTGTTACAGAAACTTCTCAAAAAAAATCATTTTTTGCACAGGTGAATACAAACTATATTAGGGGATAATTATATTTGCATTCATCAACTGAATTCGAAAACTTATTCCTACTCACGCCCCTGTAATAACTAAATTTATCAGTTATGATAGACACTCATGGGATAAAGATATTCGCTTATCTCTAATGGTTGCCTCTATTCGATTAAATATTGCTAAAAGTGAGCTGCTTTTAGAGAAGAAACATTCAACACCGTTTCGCTCGGCAACAAGACGATACTCTAAGGTATCAAACTGACTGAGAATAAACATCACAATTTCTGGATGCTTTTGTTTAATCTTATAAGATAGCTCAAGACCATTCGAACTATCTTTTAAATCAATATCAATAATAATTAAATCTGGTGGTGTAGCATCAAGAATACTCATGGCATCGTGCTCACATTCAGCATGATAAACTTCAACGTCTACAAATTTTTTTAATAGCGCATGCTTTAAAACAGATTTATACATCAAATCATCTTCAATATGCAGTATACGATAAATTGTTTCTTTTGCATCCATTAATATATTTAGAACCTGTTAACCCAAAAAAAATTAATTTCGAAACACTATTCTTAAAAATTATGCTATAAGATTATACCTAAATAATCATATAAATATATAAAGGGTTGACCTTATATACACCCTACTACTATTCAAAAAATACGGTACCGTGTAATGTTAGAATCTTTTGCCAATATAAACACTTTTTAACGGGTAGATATGAAAGCTGTAACACGAATTCTTATCGCTGACGACCACACTATTCTAAGGTCGGGTATACGCGCAATACTTGATACTGTCCCAGAATTTGAAATTGTTGGCGAAGCAAATAACGGTAAGGATGCCATATCCTTAGTAGGCAAATTAATGCCCGACTTATTGCTTTGTGATCTATCTATGCCAAAAACAAATGGAACAGAAGCTATTCAGCGCATTCGGAGTCGATATCCTGATATCAAAATACTTGTACTGACCGTTCATAAAACAGAAGAATATGTTCATGCCACACTAAAAGCTGGCGCAAATGGCTACATATTAAAAGACGATACCAGTGAAGAGTTAATAAATGCACTTAAAAATTTAATGGCTAATAAAACCTATTTAAGTCCCAGTATTTGCAATGAGGTAGTTTTGGGGTATTTGGCTGACCCTAGTAAGGCAACAATTACGCACAGTCTTGATCAGTTAACTACTCGTGAACGTGAAGTAATGAAACTCATCGCTGAAGGATATAAAAATAAAAATGTAGCAGAATATCTATCGATTAGTCTAAAAACGGTCGAAAAACATCGATCAAACATGATGAAAAAATTGGATCTGCATAGTGCTAGCAGCATTACCAGTTACGCTATTAAAAACGGGCTCACCTCTTTATAGCGAGCACCACCATCCCACTTTAGATAAATGTTACAACACCCAATAATTATCTAGCATCATAGTGATTTTGGTGTTGCTTAGTTGATTCTGATGAGCACATCCATACAATCTTATATATCTCTAGACCCTTTAATTAATAATTTATTCATCAGTATGTTTTAGCATAGTAGACGTAATAGCATACTAAAAATTTAATAGTTTTAATTTTGTAGTGACACCAATTTGTTTAATGATTCAAACCTAACCCAAAAATAAATTCACCTACGGAAGTTGTGCTCTGCAGCAACATAACCTCTACTGATAACTCCTGTTATCAATTAGGAATTACAGTCCCTGCCCTAGGAAGAACTCTAATTAACTTAATAATAAATATATTCCAATTATCTTCTTAAGAATATGCGGCTGTTTTGCGGTTAACTCCAACTAGATCTGCTGCACATCAAGCAGTTATTCCAACAGCAAAATGCTCGATTAATTTATCCTGTTTTATTTTACTTAATCGACTTTTTTCGTGCTGTCTCAAACAGTACACAATATGAGTTATCTGGGACGCCCCCCTTTTAAAATTCACCTCCCTCACCCCAGCCCTCTCCCAAAAGGAGAGGGGGTTTCTTGTGTAATCTTGATAACACTTCCAGTTGATTACACAGAGCCAATGCATGTAGCGCTTACTTAAAATATGCCGACCAAAAAAAGGCCCGACCAATGGTCGGGCACAAAGGGTGGAATCGGATTGGGGTTGCCGATTCCGGTCGGCTCGCAAAAGGGAGGGAGCGAGCCTACGCCGGGCTACAGCGTGTTCACACAAAAGCACTTAAATTAATGGAGTGAATTAGTAAGTTCTTTAAACTGATTAAAGACTATCCAGAGAAGAAGTCAAAAGGTGTCTGACAAACGGTAGAAAAAGATTGATAAAAACACGAATACTGCCGCGCTCAAACGGGATAATTCTTATTTTTTGTTAGTAATATCAATAGTTTAGATATTTAAGTTAATCTAAAAAATAATAACTTTACGCAAGTCATTATCTGTCGGTAAAGATTACATTTTAACGGTTAAAAATCGTAAAAAATCAATTGAGTACCTGCGATTCGATGATTTTCTTGGTCATGACGGCCTGCCCTGCCGGTGAGTAATGTGGGTCTCCTTTCAAACGTATCTCAATACCTTGAGCTGCTGCTCGTGCAAGAGACGGATCCAGATCCAGCGTCTGACATCCCAGCCGACTACAAAGATTACGCAAACTGCTCTTATATATCTCAGCCGTATCAATCATTGCTATAACGAGGCGAGCCCCATCCTCAGTTACGCTATAGTGAAAACGCTCGATTAGCGCTTCAGAGAGAGACACCGCCTCAATCTGACTCGAACGCTCAGGTTGAACGTATTTATTTTTTCCTAACGGCTCTTCATCACGCCATGAGCGTATGAGCAATCCCGCAATCTTTGCGCCTAATTTAGCCTGAACATACAACCGCGAGTTTTTCTCGGCCCACTCTTTAACGACACTTTTGCGGCGGGGAACGGGTTGATTCTTTATCACCAGCTCGTCATCGACAATTCGGAACCGAGGACGATTATGCTCATTCAAGTTATCAGCAGGATCATTACCAACAAACGCCAACAGTACGATGTCTGACTGAAATTGGCGACCATCTCTTTCGTACATTAAAAGCTCCTGTGCTGTAGAGAAGCCAGGCACTCCCATTGTTATCACATCAGTATCATTAAGCTCTCGCTCCATCTTCTTCGTAAAACATTCATCAATGTCTACACCCCAACACCAGGCGACCGAATCACCTATCACAAGAATCCGACGACGACCGGGTTCAGGCTTCAATGGATACAAACGATCCCTTAGTCCCTGCTCACTGATTTCTACGACAGCTGAAAAATGCTCGCCTTTGAAAACTCTGGTCCGATCTGGCACCAGATTCCAGCCTAATTCGGCGTCATATTTACAAAACCCACTAATCGAATGATAAGAAGCACTCTCGAGTCCCGCAAGCCGAACCACACCTTCCATCAGTAGCAAGACGATTGTTAAACTGATAAGCAACGCCAAAGCATTGAGTCCGAGTGCACGCAGCCGACTGAGAAAATTGTTTTTATCCATGAATTCGAACGGCCCCGTAATTTTTTATGAACGAACATTTAATATAGCGAACAACGGCATTTTACCATCAATAAAATCCAACTTACTCACGATGATTTTTTCAAATTTTATAGCTGCCAAGAAAACTGGTTTTGTTTAAGTGACCTTTTTAAATCTATAATAACGACCTTATTTCTAATGCGCCTCATCCCAGTTATCGCCGATGCCGATATCAACAATCAATGGTATTTTAAGCGAAGCCGCCTGCTCCATCTCCATCCGCAATAGGTCAGCCACTGCTTCGACATCCTTTTCCAGCACCTCGACTACCAGTTCATCATGCACCTGCATAACAACTTTTGCATCGACATTACTCTCTTCCAATGCACAATCAACAGATAACATCGCTCGCTTAATAATGTCTGCCGCCGTTCCCTGCATCGGTGCGTTGATTGCTGTACGCTCAGCATACTGACGGCGCTGACCATTTCTTGAATTAATCTCTGGTAGATACAAACGGCGACCAAAAACGGTTTCAACATAGCCTTTGTCATGCGCCTGTTCGCGCGTCTTATCCATGTAGGCTTTTACACCCGGATATCGCGCGAAATAAACATCGATATAATCCTGCGCTTCATAACGGCCGATATTGAGTTGTTTTGCCAATCCAAAGGCAGACATACCATAAATTAAACCAAAATTAATCGCTTTCGCAGCACGGCGCTGATCCGACTCGACGGCATCAAGCGTTACGCCAAAAACCTCTGCCGCGGTGGCACGATGCACATCGATACCATCTGCAAATGCCTGTAATAGATTTTCATCTTCAGACAGGTGCGCCATAATGCGCAGCTCAACCTGAGAATAATCCGCTGCTAGCAATTTGTAACCATCAGGCGCTATAAAGGCCTGCCTAATACGTCGACCTTCTTCACTGCGAATAGGAATATTCTGTAGATTTGGATCTGTCGAAGACAGGCGACCCGTGGCCGCAACCGTCTGGTTATACGAGGTGTGTATACGCCCGGTTTTTTCATTGACCTGTAATGGTAACTTGTCGGTATAGGTCGATTTCAGCTTACTTAGGCTACGATGCTCGAGGATTAGTTTTGGTAGCGCATAATCCAAAGCCAACTCCTGTAGGACATCTTCTGCCGTCGACGCCGCGCCCTTGGGTGTTTTTCTGACAACAGGTATCTCAAGTTTTTCAAACAAGATCAAGCCGAGCTGCTTAGGCGAAGCCAGATTGAACGTTTCACCGGCTTCATCATAAGCCTGTCGTTCGACTTCAACCATACGCTCTGCTAATTGCTCGCTCTGTTTTTCCAGCATCGCCGTATCGATCTTCACGCCATTACGCTCGATCTTACGCAACACGTTCAATAACGGCAGTTCGATATCCTGATAGACCGCTTTAAGCGTTGGCTCTTTTTCAAGTGCCGCACTCAATACCTGATGAATCTGCAGTGTGATATCCGCATCCTCTGCGGCATATGGGCCCGCCTGTTCAAGATCGATCTGATTAAAAGTCAGCTGCTTGACGCCTTTACCCGCAATATCTTCAAAATGAATAGTATTGTGACCCAATAAACGCAATGCCATATCATCCATTCCGTGGCGTTTGGTGGAATCGAGCACATAAGATTCCAGCATGGAATCTTCTGCAATACCTTTTAAGCTTATGTCATGGTTGGCCAATACATGTGCGTCATATTTTAAATTTTGGCCGATTTTCTTTTTGCTATCATCTTCCAATATCGCCTTTAAACCACCCAATACATCCTGTTCGCTTAATTGTGTAGGCGCGTCCATGTAATCATGAGCAAACGGTACGTATGCGGCTTCACCGACTTCAACGGCAAACGACACACCCACCACTCTGGCTTGCATATAATTGAGACTGGTGGTTTCGGTATCAAAGGCAAATTGTTTGGCTTTATTGAGCTTCTTTAACCAGGCAGCAAACGATTTTTTATCGAGCACCGTTTCATAGTTGGTTTCTATTTTTATCTTTTCTACCTGACCGACTACCGCATCACCCTCAGTTGCTGATAAATTCGACAACCAGGTTTTGAATTCCATCTCGATATAAATCTGCTCCAGCTTGTCCGTTTGCGCCGGACGCATCGATAAGTCTGCAATCGCCAGATCTAGCTCAACATCACATTTGATGGTAGTGAGCTCTCTCGATAAAGGTAGCTGATCGAGGTTATCACGCAGGCTTTCACCTACTTTGCCTTTGATTTCATCCGCATGCGCGACCAAATTATCGAGCGTTTCATATTGTTTTAACCACTTCGCTGCGGTCTTAGGGCCCACCTTTGGTACGCCCGGGATGTTATCGGCGGTATCGCCCATCAAGGCAAGATAATCGATAATCGCACTCGGCGGCACATCAAACTTATCCAAAACACCGGCTTCATCTAGTACCACATTGTTCATGGTATTAATTAATGTCACGTGCTCGTTCACCAATTGCGCGAGATCTTTATCGCCAGTTGAAATTAAAGTATCAACTTTCTGCTCTGTCGCATATTTTGCATAGGTACCAATAACATCGTCCGCTTCGACGCCGGGCACGATGACCATCGGATACCCCAATGCTTCGACCAGTTCGTATAAGGGTGCAATCTGACTCCTTAAATCATCCGGCATCGGCGGTCGGTTGGCTTTATACTCCTTAAACATGTCATTACGAAATGTTTTTCCCTTGGCATCAAATACCACGGCAATCTGTTCGGGTTTATATTCTTCCACCAGCTTACTCAACATATTTATCACGCCATAAACCGCGCCCGTCGGCTGGCCTTTGCTATTTTCTAACGGTGGCAGGGCATGAAAAGCACGAAACAGGTAGGAAGAGCCATCAACAAGAATTAGCGGTGGTTTTTTATCGGTCATCAGATTTGCAGCTCAATTATTAGTATTTTTCAAACGGCTAATTATCGCAAACCGTGAGAGGCTTTAACAGAAAATTTAACATAGATACGACATGTATTTAGTAAATCACTGATATGCGCTAAAATCGCGACCTTTAGACACTTAACCATTAACGCATTTTCTATAGCCAAACAATTTATGTCTGTTTACACCACCATTGAAGAAAATGAACTGAAAACGTTCCTCGCCAATTATGCCGTTGGCGAACTAACTGATTTTCAGGGAATCAGTGATGGCATCGAAAATACCAACTATTTTGTCAACACCACAAGCGGTCGTTTTGTATTAACTATATTTGAACATCATGATTTCGCGGAAATGCAGTACTACCTTAATCTAATGCATCATCTGGCCGATCATAAGGTACCAAGCGCAAACCCCGTTGCAGATAAACAGGGTAACTATTTAAGCCACTTTAAAGACAAACCCATCGCGCTAGTCGAACGCCTTGATGGCGGTAGCATTATCGACACAACAATTAACCATTGCGAACAGTTAGGCACAGCGATGGGCAAACTGCATGCTGCTGGCTTAAGTTTTGAGACCAAACAGACGAACCCACGTGGCCCATCCTGGTGTCAACACACCGCTAAAAAACTAATGGAAAAACTTTCTGGCGATGAACAAAACATGCTTGATAGCGAAGTGCACTATCAAAAGGAAAAACGTCACGCTGATTTACCACGCGGCGTCATTCACGCTGATTTATTTCGTGACAACGCGCTTTGGCATGAAGGTAACTTTAGCGGCATTATCGATTTTTATTATTCCTGTGATGACGTTTTATTATATGACATTGCTATTGCCGCCAATGACTGGTGCACAGACGAAAATGCCAATTTAAATAAAGGTAAAGTACTTGCCTTTCTTACCCACTACAATGCACACCGGCTACTGACTAAAAACGAACAGAACTACTGGCCAGCAATGTTGCGTGCCGGCGCGTTACGTTTTTGGTTATCACGCCTACAAGATAAACATTTCCCACGACCGGGGGAACTGGTTCACACTAAAAACCCTGACGAATTTAAAGCGATTTTAACTGACCGAATCAAACACAGTGATAACTATAGCGATTACTGGCCAAGCATACATTAATGCTCAATAAATCAATATCGATAATAGAAGCCTTCATCGACTGGAGTGGTCGCACTGTTTCCTGGTTAAGTTTATTTTTGGTACTGGTTACTTTTATCGTCGTTGTTCTGCGCTATGTTTTTGACAGTGGCTCAATCGCATTACAGGAAGTCACGACCTATCTACACGCCTCCGTTTTTCTGATTGGCATGGCTTACACTATGCAGCAAGAGGCGCACGTTCGTGTTGATATATTTTATGCCCGCTTTTCGATAGAAACAAAAGCTTGGGTAGACCTGTGCGGCGCCCTGTTTTTGTTATTACCTTTCATGTTATTTATTACCTGGATTAGCTGGCAATATATTTCAGACAGCTGGATGGTAATGGAAAGCTCGCGTGAAGCTGGCGGACTACCCGGTGTTTTTTTATTAAAAAGTTTAATTTTAGTAATGACACTGTTATTAAGCTTGCAGGCATTTACACAGATTGCACGAAATATCCAAACCATACTTAACGGTGATACAGACTGATGGAATATATGTCGCTGTATCTTTTTGCTGCTGTTTTTATCTTATTGCTCATCGGTTATCCGGTTGCTTTTACTCTGGCTGGCACCGCATTAATTTTTACCGTCATCGGCGAAACCACAGGAACGTTTGATCCTGCCTTTTTAGAAGCCCTACCTAATCGTTTATACGGCATTATCGGCAACCAGATATTAATTGCCGTACCACTATTCGTTTTTATGGGTGTCATGCTGGAGCGTTCTAAAATTGCGGATGAGCTATTAACCACCATGTCGCGCTTATTCGGTCAGTTACGCGGCGGTCTGGGAATATCGGTAATACTCGTGGGCATGTTACTCGCAGCCAGCACTGGCATCGTCGGTGCAACCGTAGTTACGATGGGACTGTTATCACTACCCACCATGTTGAAACGCGGTTACGACCCTAAAATATCGACAGGGCTAATCTGCGCATCTGGTACATTGGGTCAGATTATCCCGCCATCGATTGTTTTAGTATTACTGGGTGACGTGCTATCCAATGCCTATCAACAAGCGCAGTTGGACATGGGTATTTTCTCACCCGAAACAATCTCTGTTGGCGATCTATTTATCGGCGCGCTTATTCCTGGTTTACTGTTAGTGACCTTATATATCTTGTACATCATCGGCGTCGCCTATTTTGTTAAAGGTTCGATGCCCGCTGCAAATACCCATGACACGGTTTACGAAAACCACCTGCTACACGATGTCATCAAGAGTTTGATACCGCCGCTTATATTGATACTGTCCGTGCTCGGTTCCATCATCGCTGGCATTGCAACACCAACTGAAGCCGCCTCAATCGGTGCCGTAGGCGCCATGTTATTAGCGCTATCAAAAAATATGCTAACGCTTAAAACACTGCAAGAAGTCGTACGCAGCACCACCCGTGTTAGCTGCATGGTATTTATGATTCTCATTGGTGCCGCCCTCTTTTCACTAGTATTCCGCGGCTTCGAGGGCGATGAACTTATTCAAGAATTATTGGGTGATTTAAGTGGCGGTAAATATCACGCACTGTTCGTCGTAATGCTGGCGATGTTCTTGCTGGGTTTTGTTTTAGATTTTATCGAAATAACTTTTGTTATCGTGCCCATCGTCGGCCCGGTACTGTTAGCAATGGGTATCGACCCTGTTTGGTTAGGCATATTAATCGCTATCAATCTACAGACATCTTTTCTCACGCCCCCTTTTGGTTTCGCGCTGTTTTATCTGCGCGGTGTTGCACCTGCTGAGATTAGAACTACGCAAATATATCAAGGCGTCATACCATTTATTATCATACAACTAATTGTTATCGCGATGATTGCTTACTGGCCAATGCTCGCCACCTGGTTACCGACTCAAATAAGCTGATATTATTAAACTCGTAAATCAGACAAATCGAGGGAATTCACATGTCCGCAGAAACATTATATTTTGTACAGCATGGTCTCGCCGTAGATAAAAAAGATAATCCTGATCGTCCATTATCTGATATCGGCATCAAACAAACACAGCGCATCGCCACATATATCCACTCAGCGGACATCTCTATTTCTAAAATTTTTCACAGCGGAAAATTGCGCGCACGACAAACGGCCGAAATATATGCAAACAGCTTAAAGGTTCCATCCCTGACAGCGATAGAGAATCTATCTCCAAATGATGACGTAAAACTTATAGCTAATAATTTAGATGCAGATAAGGCACTCTATATAGGTCATCTACCTCACCTTGAAAACCTGATTGCTTACCTTGTCTGTAACGATGCAAGCGCCAACATCATCCAATTTCAGAACAGTGCAATTGCTTGCCTGCAAAAACAAAATAATCGTTATCAGCTGAAATGGTTCTTAACATCAGAGTTATTAATTTAATAGAAAACTATACGTATTTAGTATGAGGTAGATATAAAAAAACCCTGTTATGCAGTATTTTTTATATGTTTTTTGGCTGACTACGCTCTTCTACGCGCGACACCGACGAGTCCGATCATACCCGAACCAAATAACCAGGCTGCAGCAGGTACCGGAATCGCTGCGATACCAGAAGCCGTTGCAGTCATTGAATAAGACGTCAAACTCTGTGTCGAAAATGTCCAGTTAGCAATCGTTGCCTCATAACCATTACCAGAGAGTATGCCTGCTCCACTTAATAGCAGCGCACTTTCAGTCCTAGGAGCACTGTCGATTTCCAGTGAAGTTATGTCTAGCATAAAACCCTCGACTGTCCAAAAATTAGCGCCTGCTACAAAACTATCAAGATTCAAAATACCGTTGGCAACAACTGCCGGATCACCGACGACAAATAAGGCTATATCATCTACGGCAAAAGTTGCGCCGACATTAGTTAAGGTTAACAGCGACACATCCGAAAGATCACTTCCACCCGTCGCGGCATACACACCGCCGACACCAAGTGAACCATTAATCGTTGCCGCACTTACCGTACTTGATAACAGTAAAGCAAAGCAGGTAAATATTACTTTAGTTAAATTTTTCATAGCTTCCTGACTCATTTCAATTCCATTACTTAAGATCTTTCTTTTTACCCATGCGAAAAGCTAAAAGTCCAAATGATAATAAAGCTAATACGCCTGGCTCTGGCACTTTCCCACCAGGACCAAAATTTTCTGTACTTGCAGACCAGCTAAATACATTTCCGCCGGAAGTATCTGCTGATAACCGCCAACTTGTCGC
>Ga0256847_1001001_pt1 | contig 15616 bp, 12 predicted proteins | sample TeddybearmetaG_FD_189099 | JGI IMG/M metagenome (GOLD analysis project Ga0256847, IMG submission 189099) | Hydrothermal vent microbial communities from East Pacific Rise, Pacific Ocean - Teddybear | ecosystem: Environmental > Aquatic > Marine > Hydrothermal vents | place: Pacific Ocean: East... | reverse complement strand
TTTTAGTTTGTTTAGAATGCTTTTAATTTACTAAATTTATTTTAGGTATTTTCTTGTATAGCTAAGAAATGGTTGTATCTTTGCAATCCGAAATATTTCTGTCGGCATTATGAACCGAAAGTTAAGAGCTAAGAAAAATATTTTGAAAATCCATATCGCGGGATAGAGCAGTAGGTAGCTCGTCGGGCTCATAACCCGAAGGTCACTGGTTCGAGTCCAGTTCCCGCTACAAAGAAAGCCTTCACAGAAATGTGAGGGCTTTATTTATGGACTGGGTACAACATAAAATTAATATTATTAATATTAATTATTTTAATTTATGTCTTTTCAACATTCGATTTAATTTAAGATTTTTGTTATCATTGGAAACATTCTTAATAGTGTCAGTTATCGTTTGATTATTATTATTTGCAACTACAATTAAGTTTACTTTTTAAACCATCAGCCCAACAATACAAATGAAATGCTGTTGGAGTTCTCATGCCACATTCCCATTTGCTCATATGACGGTCGGACAACTTCAACCGACGGTTTAACTTATCTTGGGTAAGTTTTAACTCTTCGTCTAATAGATAAGTGAAATAACTACCCTGTTTCAAACTATTTTCTCAATGGTTGTATTTAAAATTGAAACAGCTAGTTAGGAAATACTTATTTTCTTTCAGCTCTTTATAGTTAAGGCTTCAACTAAATTTTGAATTACTAAATGTATTATGTTTTTTGAGAATTACTCTAGAGGGGGAGCTCAACTCCAGAATGTATTATGCAAAGATCTTAATTCATTTTAATATTCTATTTTTATATAAGTACCTAGTAAGACCTTGTCTACTTCCAACACTAAACTTATTAAATAGAGCTTTTCGATAAGAATCGATTGTTTTTGGACTGGCATGCATCTTATTGGCGATTTGCTCATAGGTTAAATCAGTGGGAACCCATTCTAAAAACTCCCTTTGTCTTTCTGATACACCAGCTAGAGGTCCAGTTTTAATTATTCCTTTATTGTTTATCTTTTTTATATTTTCAACCATGATTTTGGATACAAAAGATGGGTAGAACCCTTGGTTAGCTTCAACTTGTTTTAAGGCTTTGTGTATATCTTCTACCTCTAAATCTTTAGAAATATATCCATCAACACCATATCTAATCATTCGTATGACAGCTTCTTCAGAATCAAACATAGAAATAATAATAATTTTTATATTAGAGTAGTTGGCATAGATCCATTCAACTGTTTCAAAACCATCCATTTCAGGCATGTCTATATCCAAGAATACAATATCAGGCTTACCATAGGTTTTAATTTTTTTCAGAAAATCCACTCCATTTTCTGCTTCAAAAAGCACTTTATACTTATTATCGGTATTACGAACTTGAACGAGTTTGATTAAGCCTTTTCTAACTAAGTTGTGGTCATCAACAAAAGCTAGTTTCGTATATCTATTAGTATCATCCATATATCTATTTTTAATTCTTTTGTTTTGGTATTCTTATTAACACTTTTGTACCGATACCTATTTGACTCTCTATTTTTAAAGTTGCTTCTATAACTTCAGCTCTTTTTTTAATATTAATTAACCCAGTATTTTCTTTTTTGGATTCTTTATTTTCTATTTGATCTATATTAAAACCAATACCATCATCTGTAATTTCTAATTCAATACAATCCTCTATATAACTAATAGATATTTTTAATTGATTTGCCTTTGAATATTTAATAGTATTATTCAAAATTTCTTGACACAATCTAAAAAGTATAATTTCTTTCTCAGGAGATATTCGAAACTCTTCACCAGACTTTGATAGTATTGCCGCTTTCTTCATAGAATTAGAAACCCTAAATAATTCATTTTCTATGGCTCTGCTAAAACCAATTTTCATTATATAATCAGTGTTGAGGGATGCGCTCATGCTTTTAAGTTCCGTTAAAAGTTGTTTAGCTAAAGCCTTAGTTTCTGGTAATGTACTATCTAATTTTCTCGTTTCTAATATTGTTGATAGATTAATATTAATAAGAGAGGCAGTTTGACTAATATTAGAATGAAGTTCTTTTGCTATATGATCAAGTGTTTGTTCTTGAATTTCAATTTTCGATTTTAAAAGGGTTTGTGTAAAAGACTCTTTTAATTCTAACATTTCTTTTTGATGTTGTAATCGCTTTTGCTGGTGTCTAAACAAGAAGTATATAATCATGGCTCCAAAAAAAATTAGGAGGACTGTTGATACTAATATAGTAAGTGTTATTTCTGGATCTGAGGCGAGCATAAGAAGGCAGTAAAAAAGAGTGAATACATAATCACATTTAGACCATCATTAATAAATAATAGTGTAGTCAATAAAGGCGAGTTAGAGGCTATAAGTTTATTAAACAATATGAAAAGAGGTAGTGTGCCTGAATAATATAAGAGTATACCAATCCCAATCCATACTTCTGTAGACGAAATAAGTCTAATGACTTTTCTATCGTTAAGGATCTGCTTAAAAAAAAGTATTACTATTGAGGTAATCAAAGTATTAGATATAATCATTGAATAACTATTCACCTTAAACGGTGTTTGAATTAAACAATAATTAATGAGTGAAAAAATAAAAAATATAAATGATGTCCACAAAATCATTTTCTTGAGAATAGGAGAATTGATAATATAATAGAAGAAGGTCATCAGAAAAATGTGTCGTACAGTTGTAAATCCATTATAAATCCAAAGATTTGATTGAGGTAGATTCCATATATTATTCTTATAAAAATCCCATTCCCAAGAAATGGCAAACAACTCGATAATAAGCGTTATACACAATAAAATCGAAAATATTTTAAATGATTTTTTCCATTTAAGACTAAAGCTTCTAATGCTTAAAGCAGCACTTAAAGTTATAGGGATTAAATAAATGTATTCAAGATTATATAAGCCTTCCACTTTTGCAATATAGTAATAAAATTCTTTCAGAATTTATCTAAATATGACATCTTGGTGGACAGGGAGAACCAAAGTTAAAGTCTCTTTTAATTACATTTTGTGAGGAGTTAATAACTTTACGTTTATTCTGAGACCTTTTATCAAAATCGGGTTCATCCTCTAAGAAAATAGTTGTCCTAATATCATCAGTTTTACTATCATCCGTACGAGTTACATTCATAACTAAGCAAAGTTGACTTTCAAACTCATGTCCTTTTTCATAAGTTCCAAAATGTAATACGATACCATCCCCTTTGGCGTGGTCAATTTCTTCAATAAGCTTAACAAAATGATCCCTGCTGTACCAAATTGACCTAGTATCTTCTTTGCCAAGAGCATTGCAAAGCAAATGATATTTTTGCGTTATAAAATTTTGTTTTCTACTCTCTGTAATTTCTTTTCCAATAAAGAAAAAAGGTAGTTTTCTGTCAGTGTTTGATTTATCCATAATTATTGTTTTATAAAATTAACATCAGCTATTGTATCTGATTTTCAACACAAAAGAAAATAAAAAAAGACAGTTGTAAAAACCTTTTTGATAGATATATGAATAATCCTGAAAATAAATTAGGGTATTTCCTATATGGATTAGGTTTTTTAAAATCAACAAGCTATTAATCTTTGTGCATCAATTAATAATTAATAATTTTTATAGGTTAGTTAAAACGGCTTCATAGGAGTAGTTTAATTTAAGCTAGACTTAATACAAGTGAGTTATGAGATTACAAAGAAAAGCATTAATAGTAGGAATCGACTTTTATGAAAGTGATTATATATCCCCATTGTTTGGATGTGTAAATGATGCCGAAGAGGTTAATAAAAAACTGAAAAGGCATTATGATGAAGAAATAAATTTTGACACAGAATTAAAAACAGCAACAAATCAAGGTTCACTAATTACTCGTACTGATCTCAAGGAGGCTGTAAAAGAGTTATTTAAAGATGAGTTGGAGATTGCATTTTTTTACTTTTCTGGGCATGGGTATGTAGAAAGTACAGGCGGTTTTCTTGTGACTTCTGATTGCAAATATGGTGATGATGGATTATCACTAAATGAGTTAATGACAATTGCAAACTCTTCTAAGGTAAAAAATAAAATTATAATACTGGATTGCTGCCATTCTGGAATTACTGGAAAGCTAACATTAAATAAAGATCTATCCTTACTCTCAGAAGGTTTAACAATACTTACTGCTTCTGGCGAACATGAGTACGCTATAGAAGAAAATGGTTCAGGGGTTTTTACAAACTTATTTATAGATGCGCTTGGAGGTAGCGCAGCTGATATTGTTGGTAATGTTACACCAGGAGCTATTTATACTCACATAGATCAATCATTGGGCTTATGGAGTGATCAACGACCTATGTTTAAAACCAATGTTAAATATTTTACCACACTTCGGAAAACTCGTCCATCAATATCAAAAGAAGATTTAAGAAAATTAACAACCTATTTTGAAGAAAAAGATTCAAAATTTGAATTAGACCCATCCTTTGAGCCTGAAAGATGTAATGAAGATGAAAAAATATATCCGCCTCCAGTCAAGACTAATACTGAAGCTTTCAAAATATTACAAAAGTATAACCGTCTCAATTTATTGGTGCCAGTTGATGCCCCACACATGTGGCATGCAGCCATGCAAAGTAAGTCTTGTAAACTTACTTCATTAGGACAGCATTACTGGAAATTAGTTAATAAAGGTAGAATTTAAAATTATGGGGAAGTCATTTAAATACAAGATAGCTCTGTCCTTTGCTACAGAAGATTTTAAAATTGCAAATTCAATATCCAATGAATTAAGTCGTCTTCATATTAAGCATTACTTATTTACAGAAGAAGAGTCCGTTGGTAAAGATTTACTTAACGAAACATGGAGAGTTTACAAAAAGCAATCCATGTTTACTCTAATGCTTATAACAGAAAATTATGTAAAAAAACGATGGTCTGGTGTAGAGCGTCAGGTTATGCAAACTGTAAATCGTGGTAAAGGTATTCCATATATAATTCCTTTACGAGTAGATAATACCCCTGTAGATGGTTTATCTAATAATATAAGTTATTGGACATGGAATGACAATCCTTCAGAGATCGCTATATCTATATATAGACTCATTAAAGTAAGTGAAAACACCAAGAAGAAAAAGAAGAAAAAAAGAAAAGTGGAACTAAGGGAATTTAGCCCAAATGCAATACCTGCTAATTATCAACATATAAACATAAATAAAGTTAAAGGGAAAGAGGTCAATTTAGCTCAAACCATAATAAATAAATAAAATAATGGGGGATTATAATATAAACGAGAAGGACGAAAGCGATTTAAATTCAACAAGTGAATTATCGAAAGATCGTGACATAAACGAAACTTTAAACAAAAATGTAGATGAGTCCCAAACTTTTGATTCAAAATCTATTGGTGTACCAGAAGATTTAGAGTTACAATCCGAAATTACAAATGATATTGAAGATAATTCAAATAAAAAAAGTACTACAGCAGAAAATGATTTAAGTAAAACTGTCACGAACAACAATCAACATTTAGATTTAAATAAAGCAAGTGCAGAAGTCATAAATCTAGCTCAAGATATTATAATTAATAATGAAAATAATTATTATGGAAAAGAGACACAAACTCTTATAAAGCTTTACCCATGGTCAAGCTATGAAAAAAGCACTATTAAAGTAAATAAAAGCCTTATCAAGGTATACTGTGAGGCATTAATAACATCGAGAACAGTCATTCTATACAGTGTTGACGAAGATCATGCTAATTATATGATTGAAAATGTATTTAATAGGGCGAAAATTAAGTCAGAAAGTAAATCGGTCGCTAGATATATGTGGTGGCATAATAGCTATAAATCAAAAGATGATAAAAGTACCAATCAAGATATATCAATTTATGATTTTATAATTCCAAATTTTAAGAAAGATATCCCAACATTTATAAAATTAGAAATTGATAGCATACAACTTCTTAGTTCATTTTATCTCAATGAAATAGACAAGTTTAATAGTTTTAGACAATTGTTAGAAGACAATAACCTTTACATTATCTGTAATGTAAAGCAATCGTTATACAAAAAGATAGAAAAAGATAGCAGAGACCAATCTGAGTTATGTGTTAAAAACCTTAAAACAAATTCTAAATTCCCATTTTTTAAAATTCCTTTTTTAGAACCTTTTATTGTTAAGTTATTTCCTAATGATTACAAGGAGGTTTGGCATAAAATCACACTTCAGCGTGGTAAAGGTTTTTGGGGCAAAGGGGAAACCGAAGAAGAACTTTGGGATATGTTGATTGCTACCTTTAATAGTGATGTTGAAAAAATTAGAGCTGCAATTGAACAGAAGGATGATCCTGATTATAAGGCTAAACAGTTGAATATTATAGAGGATTTACCATATGATAAAACAGTTCATAAGATAGTTTTATTCATCGTTTCTTTCTTTGAGAATATTACGAGTGTTGACTTTAAAATGCTATTAAAGTTACTGCTAGCAAATCAAGAAGTTAATATTTATATAGAAGAAGAATATTTAAATAAAAAACAAAAACTTAAGGTAAGACATATAAAGAAAACATTTTTAGCAATCGATTATTGGAATACAAATGGGGATAGCATCTTAAAGCAATGCAGAGTAGATACTAAACAATTAAAAGACGGTAGAATTTTATTTGAATTTGACGCTAGTATTATAGGGGATATAGATTCCTATTTTATAGATAATTTTCATTTATATACTCTAAAACAATATGAAAAGTTAATAGATAATGGGCTGTTATTAAATACAGATATATCTCAGGAGTTAATCGATAGTTTATACGAACTTACAATTAATGTTGCTCCATATTCTCCAGATAAATATGTGTTTCAACTTTTAAGAAATATCTACACAAAACTGATTTTTAAAAATTGGAATGATCAGTTAGACCAGAAGTTGCAATTAACAGATAAGACACTTTTAGGTAAAGTTGTGGATAAGTTTGAATTGGAAATAAAATCTAAACGCTTTTTAGAGCTTATGTATCATTTTTTGGGACAACAAGAACTTATTAAGAAAGAAGTATTTTCCTTCTTTGAAGTTGTTTTGAATAGTCCGTTTCAGGATCACTTAGTGATATTTATAGAACAACTATCAAAACATAAACGAATAGAGCCATTAAAATGGGTCAAGAAAATATTGGATAGTAATCCAAATGAAGAGGTATTTTCTGAGTTAATGAAATTTGTTGTTTCAGATGCAAAGGAATGGGGTGTTGATACACCTAAAAAATTACGCCAAATATGCCAATGGCTTCCAAATAAGAAGCATACAGGTAAGTACTCTACAAAACAACTTTTTGCTTTAACAATAATTTATGAAATGAGTAACCCAGTTTCTGCAAAGTTTGCATTAAGATTTTATGGAGACTTTCCGTCTAGGTTTAGATTATTTAATGTATTACATCTTGAAGAAGATACTACATCATATTTTGAATTTTTAATTGGTTGGTTATTCAATCCTCATACTTTGACAGCCTTAGCAGATAATAATGATGACCTAGTTTATGTACAATCGGATTTAATGCGGACAAGAGGATTCATTTTAGAATCTTGGCTATTAATTATTCTTGGTCTAGAAGAAAATTATGATGATACAAAAATCAAGCTTCAAGATAATTTGCTAAAGGCAATTCGTAACACGCTAAACCAAGAGCAAATAAGACAGTTATTCAATGCCTTAGGTTTATTATCTAATGACTACTCCGCTAAAATTAGACATGATTATTTAAAAGATAATAAAGCTAGTTGCTCTTTATTCAAAGCCAAAAAAAGAACAGCACTATACTTAAGAAGCCAATTAAAATAATAACTATGACATTTAAAATTACAAATAAGGAAGCACCAATAATAAACAAGCAAGAGTTTTTAATAAAAGAAGTAGATGCAACCTATAAACCTTTAATAGAGGAGAATATCTTCTATGAAGATGCAAAAACAAAACAACTATTCTATAAAAAACCCTTCTCATTTGCAAAGGCTAGAGATTGGAAGTACTATGCTGTAAATCTTGAAAAAACTTATGAGTATGTAGGGTTTCAGAAGCAATTACAAAGTTTAGATAGATCATTAGAAACCACACTTATCATAAACCTTAAATACCAATTTTCTCAAAATTTAAATTTGGATTTTTTGAGAAAAGCTTTAGCTAAAGGTGCTAATGATACTATCATTATAGAGAATTATTTAAATGGTTGGATTGAAGAATTTGATAGTTCAACATCAAATTTTATAAATAAATTTTATACGCTTGAGTCAAAATTCATAGATCATATTATAAAAGAAGCTAAAGCTATAGGTATTAGAATTGAACTCACTACAAAACTAAAAGGCGATGATATAGAAGAACTCTCTACGGTAGAAGGCAAGGTTTTAGTAAGATCCAAGGATTACTTTGGTAAGACAAAACTAAAATACAGCGTGGATTTTGAAATAATCAATGCTGAAAAATCTAAAGCACTACAGGCATTATCAAAAGCGAACCATGTCCAAAAATCTATTGAAAGAAACATTAAAGCTACAATAGTTAGTAAGGATATAACCCTTAGCGATTTGCATTTTGAAACTAATACAAAAGTTCGTAATACTTTAGAAAATGAACTGACTCCTGTATTAAATAAAGATGGTTTAAAACTTACGTTTTTAAATATAGAAACGGAAACAGATAAAAAACCGCTTATTAAAAAAGAAATAAAATATTCTATTGAAAGTACAACAAAGGATAACCACTCGGTAGTCATAGATCATGTGTTAAGATTTACTTTAGAAGATCTAGGAAAGTATTATTCATCAGGTATTAAAGATATTGAACTTTGGGTTAAAGACCGTCTAAAAGGGTATACCCAAGATTATATTTTTCAACAAGAATTTACAGATTTGGTTATTGGTTTTGATGATACCACTATAAAGACCAAAATAGAAGATGCTGCTAAAAAAGTGGGTTATCAAATAAAGCAGTTGGTGGTATTACCTGATTTACAAAAAATCATACCTAAACATATAGATTTTGAAATAGGTGAAGATTACGAGTTTTCAACAAAGTTAGACGAGCTAAAGGTTAAATTAAATATCATTATTAGTGGTAACATAAAAGATGTTTCAAAAATAGCATGGTTAATTGGACCTAACACTACTTCGGAGTTTGTATTACAAAAAATTAAAGGTGCTGTACTGAAAGAGATGCGGCAGTATATGCATACCATAAACCCAGAAGATTTTTACATGCGATTTAATGTAGGTACTAATGAATATGGAAAGCCTATAGCCGAAGAATTACAAGAAAAAATAAGAGCAAAGCTAAAAGGGACTTTTGGTATACTAGACGCAGATGTCATCTGTAAACAATTGGGTACAGATTTACAAAAACAACTTCAGTCATTACGAGGAGTAACGTATCCAATACATATAGAAAGTAAATCTGGTGAAATAAAATTCAAATACCTCTTTTATGTTAATGATGTAGACTCAGAGGGTTGGACAGCTTTTAAGGTGAAATGTGACGGGCTAAGAGGACGAGACGCTAAGGAGCTATTAAAAGATATTGCTAATAGGGTGAAAATTTATGCAGAATCTAGGTTAGACGAGTTCTCTTATGATTATAGGTCAGTTAAAAGTATTGATTTTCAAGGACGATTAGCGGGATTTGTTGTTGAAGGAATTAGAGAGACGAAGCAAGAATTTGGGCTAAGTATCACCTTAAGTAAAAGTATAGAACGATTAGCCAATAGCTTAGAAATAGAATTAAGAAATCAAAAAGAGCAGCAACAGGCAAACGATAATAAGATAATGAAAAAGCTTGAAGAACAGAGAATTAAAAAAACAGATGCACTTTTAGAACAAGAATTAAAACATTTTGGAGACAAGTATATTGATGATGAGAAGGGTATTGAAGAAGAGTTGGATGAACTTAAAAAAGGGGTTATGCCCAGACGCAACTTAGAAGATGATATTACCAAACTTGAAGAAACAAACTCTTATAAAAACTTGGAGGATATAGAGAACACAAACCAAAACAGTAAAAATTAAATATCATGCACATAAATTTAAATTTAATCAACAAAGCAACTGGGGAGAAAATTTCTGGACAATCAGAGTATCAAGACACTATTGATACCATTATAAATGATTTACTAAACGAAAATGTTATACCAAACACTAATGTCCATTTTGAGTATAAAGATGGATCTAGAGTACCTCTCGGTGTTTCACTACAAAACCTAAATATTAATGATGGTGATGACCTATATTTTATTATTAGTTCTAGTATACAACCAGGACCCAACCCTGATCAATTCCTTGGTAAAAGAAAATCACCTCAAACCTTTCACCAACTAGGCATATTTGTGTTAGATGGTAGTTATTCTATGAATGATCCAGTAGCTGGGCATAATTCCAAAAAAGATGCTGTAAATGAAGCAGTATCTTCATTACTTACAAAGTTTAAAGAGAGCCGATCAGTAAAGAATTTTTCGTTTTCAGCAGTCTTTTTTGGTGAGCATGCTACAGAAAAATTATCTGTTACACCTTTAAGTAGTATTAATGAAAATGATAATTATGACCCTACGGTAGGGCACAATAAAGCAACTTTAGTTCATACTGGTTTAGATAAAGCAGAAACAATAGCAAACACGTTTTTGTCGGGTGTAGATCCTGATGACGTAGAGCATTCAGTTGTAATTATGTTATTGTCTGATGGCGAGTGCCATGAGCCAAAACAAACTATTGAAGTCGCTAATAGAATAAAAAATAATCCAAATATTAATATCTGCACTACTTTTTTTGAAGCAATGGGAAAAAGCATACCAGAAGCAGAAAGTTTAATGAAAACATTAGCCTCGGGCACTACGTCATTTTCTAAAACCTATGACAGTGACACATTGAGGAAATTTTTTGAGAATTCACTTTCAAACATAGCTATTTAAAAAATGAATAGAGTTAAAAATAGTTTAGTAGCACATGCGTCTGCAACAAAAAAAGTCGAAAACCAAGATTATAGTATAATTTTTGAAGGATGTTTTAATGCAGTCATAGTTGCAGACGGTATTGGATCTTTATCCAAAGCTAAAGAGGGGGCACAAGAAGTTGTAACACGCGCTGAGGAAATCCTTAGAGCTTCTAATGTTGAAGATTTAGATTTAAAAGAATTGTTTTTTGTAATACACAAAGACATGCAAGAAATGGTTCTTAACAAAGAAGAAAATCCAGAAAAAAACTCATACGGAACAACACTAATTATTGCTATAGAATATCAAGATAAATTTAAAGTAGCTTATGTAGGTAATGGAGCCATTTTACACATGAGAGGGCACATAACAGATTTTAAAAAGAAAGTTTATTATCTGCCTTGGGCATGCGTTAATTATCTTAATCCACATACCAGACCTTATAAAGGACGCGAGACATTATATAAACATTTTGCTTACGGAGCAGCAGATACACATGTTGAGCCCACAATAATTGAGATAAGCAAAGATGTTAATGGTACAGGAGATATTTTGGCAATATGTACTGATGGAATTTATTCCGTAGATCATATGGAAGTCGCATCGGATGAAGATGATACACTTTGGATAGAAGGTACAAAAACCCAACAGCTTTTGATACACATGACACATGACTTCCTTAAAGAGGGATGTCATCATAAAATAGGTTTAGAACTAGCATTAAACCACTACTTAGATAATCTTAAAAGTATACCCAATGCGATGACTGATGATTGTTCTTTAGGCTTAATAATAACAGAACAAGCTCTAAAATATCAAAACCAGAAAGACATTGAAAATGAAAAATATTAAGATTTTAAAATATGTCACTACAGGTATAGATCCACAATTCTCAAATATTGATAGTATTGAAATTGAAGATTCTACTTTTGCTTCAGGAAGTTTTGGAGAGATATACCATTGTGTTAATATCAATGGAAGCAAACCCAATGTTGATATAGTTGTTAAAATTTTAAAAGGAGAATTTATAGATAAAAATCTTCATACCACTGAAGCGCTTCAAAATGCATTACAGCAAAAACACCAAGAATTAAAACAAAAAGGACAATCACTATTAAAAGCTTACCCAAGCTTAATGGCTGTACCTCAATTTAGTTTTGAAGGCATGCTTAATGGTGAAAAAATAAAAGGTTATGGAGCATACGACCTCACAAAATTAGGGTATATAGAATATGAGGATATACTAAATAATGATGATTTTTATAACCAATTTTATAATGTATATCCCAAGTCAAAAAAAAATAAACTGGTATTTAACTTGATAAAAGCTATGCTGCTATTAAAAAGTATAGATTTTATACATGCAGATATTAAAGAAAAAGCATTTTTTATTAACATGCAAAAAGGAAACTGTGCAATCATTGATTTTGATAGTGGGGCAGTTTTAAGTTCTCTTAGCGGTAATAACAAACCAACTACATTTGGTTCTAGACAAGATTGGCTAGCTCCAGAAATTATACAACAATTAGGAAAGTCTAATAATAAAAACAAAGCGAATGTTACATTCTATTCAGATGCTTGGGCTATAGCTTACGCAGTATTTTACATTTACTTTGGTGATAGTCCATATTATTTTTTGGATAAAGTCTCACCTAAGGTAATGAAGCAATATACCTCTAGTTTTAAGTGGCCAAATATTGAGGCTTCTGTGCCTTATGTCAATCAAGATTATATTTCTTATTTAGATACCTATAGTAAAAAGTACAATAAAATTTTCCCGAAAGCATTGAAGGAGGGATTTGAGATAACCTTTAGTCAAGGATATCAAGATCCTGAAAAACGATATACTTATAAACAATGGCTGGAAGCATTTAAGACACTTCAAGAGCTGCCAGTTATTAAAGCTTTTAATGTGGATGTTGATTACATAAGTAAAAAACAAAATATCACATTTAACTGGAATGTCGTTGGAGCTTCAAGAATATGCATTGACAATATAGATGTTACAGGGAAGTCAAGTTACAATACTGTCCCAACAAAAAGCCACACATATAAACTTAAGGTATATAATGATTTTAATGCTAGTGTTAGTGAGAATGTTTCTATTAAAGTATCAAATCGACCTCCAGAAATTATCTTTTTTAAGCCAGACAAAAAGGTAAGGAAAAGTAATAAAGCTATAGAATTGAACTGGCAAGTTAAAGAAGCACATAAAATCATTTTATATCCCGATAATATAGATGTTACAGGAAAACAGTCAATTAAAGTGAAACCACTTAAAGATACTATGTATAAAATTGAAGCAGAGAGTTTTTTTGGAGTTAAAAATTCTATAAAAACGGAGGTGCACGTATCTAAAGACCCAGCAAAAATTGTGAAATTCGATTATGATCTTGTAGATATAAGTAAAGAAATTTATAAGCTCTCATGGAAGGTGAAAAATGCTGAAGAAATTTTTATCGAACCTACTATAGGAGAAGTAACAAATAAAAAAAAGATTAAATCTATAGAAGGTGTTTTTGAATATAATCTAATAGCCAAAACAATATTTGGTATAGAAACCAAAAAAAAAATGACCATAAATTCATTATTCTATCAAGATCCAACAGACAAATTTTTTTGTAAAAACCCAAATGATGATATTTTTTTTAATCAAAAAAATATCAATTGGCAATAATCTGATTTTTAGCTATAGAATTAAATGAATAAACCTTAAACTAATGAAAAAAAGTAAACAAAAATTAAGCCCAGTAGTACGATTTTTTTGTATCAGCGCTGGCGCGTATATGCCCGTATTAGAAGAATGTCAATCACAAGTCACTAAATACTTTGCCATGGGAGTCATCTTATGGATAACTGCAATTATGGCTAGTTTATCTGGCGGGTATTTTTTATCGAGTGTTTTTAATGAGCATGGTCAAAATGATTCATTTTCTATAAGTATAGCACTATTTGGTACTTTCTGGGGATTAGCCATATTTTCCTTAGATAGATATATGGTAATAAGTATGCAGCCAAGTTTAAATTTTAAAAGAAAATTACTACAAGCTACACCTAGGGTATTGCTAGCTATATGTTTAGCGTTAGTGGTTTCTAAGCCTTTAGAATTGCGCTTTTTTAAGAAAGAAATTGATGCAGAAATTGCAAGTTTAAATCAAGATAAAGATAAAACATCTGTAGCCACTAATGCTACAATTAATGATAGAAAAAATCAGATAGAAGTATTAGAAAAAAAGATTATAAGTATAGATAGTGTTGTTTTAGTAAAAGAAAATGGAGTAGAAAAATTAAAACAAGATTATTATAATGAAATTAACGGTGTTAGAGGCGGTATCAGCACAGGTACTAGAGGTACTGGTCCTGAGTCTAAAAGGAAACGTCAACTTTGGGATTCTGGCAGGCAAGAATTAATAACACTTCGAGGTAATTCTCTAATGCAGAAAACAACAACCGAAAAAAAGATAGGAGAATTTAAGGATGAAATTATAAATATTGAATCTCAAGTACTTCAATCTAATGATTCTAATAATGGCCCATTAATGCAGATAAAAGCTTTACACAGTATTATAGACAAAGAAGCGCCACTTAGAGCAGCCGACTTCATATTATCTTTAATATTTATTTTATTTGAAGTAGCTCCAATTATTGTTAAAATGTCATTCAAAGAGGGTCTATATGAGGAGGCATTAAAAGATTATGAAGGGAAAGAAAAAAAAAAGTTAATGAAACAAGTTGAATTTGAAAAGTATGAAATAGAAATTCAATTTAAATCTAAAAAATCAAAATTAAACAGATATATTATTCGCTCTGAAATGGCTAGTTCAACAATAACAAAAGAAGATAAAAAGCAAGATTCAAAAGTCATTAAACGTATGAAAAGGATAAATCTCAGTAAACTTAAAAATGACAAGTTTGTAAAAAAACAGTATAAAAAAATAATTAAAGTTTTGAATACTTAGTGTAAGAGGTTATTCTATAGGCAATGTTTCAGAAATTCGTAAAGAATTAGATGCTTCAATAATAGTTCACCTTCAATATCATTTCTAAATTTCTCAATCTTGTAATCAGTTTATTATTAGAAGTAGTAAAATAAATTATTACGGACTGTTTTAAACATAATAAATTGTTATTAAAATGTATGATTTTGCAATTTCATAAAGATATAAGTTACTGGTTATTAGTATCAGTTATTTCTATATTTTGACTCATAACCCGAAGGTCACTGGTTCGAGTCCAGTTCCCGCTACAAAGAAAGCCTCTTGAGAAATCAAGAGGCTTTTTATTTTGTAACAAACGAGGCTGGTATCGACTTGTAATCAAAAAAAATGATCATTGCGAAGCAAAGGGGCTTTTTTTGCACAAGCTCCCCCTATTTTGGACCAACGAACGAACGAACGAAGGTAGTGAGTGAGTTAATCTATGGATTAAGATTATTAATGCGGCAATTTATTTTTTAATAATCCATACACAAATGTTCCAAGCATAGCTGCAGCTATAACTAATACCATTGCAAAAACACCTGTGCCTAATAATATATACATTGGCCCAGGACAGGCACCAATAAGCGCCCAACCAAAACCAAAAATAATACCACCAATAATATAACGAGTTGCTCCTCTATCTTTAAGAGGTACAGAAATATCTTTATGTTTAATGGTTTTTAGTTTTATACGT
>Ga0256847_1001000_pt1 | contig 15625 bp, 18 predicted proteins | sample TeddybearmetaG_FD_189099 | JGI IMG/M metagenome (GOLD analysis project Ga0256847, IMG submission 189099) | Hydrothermal vent microbial communities from East Pacific Rise, Pacific Ocean - Teddybear | ecosystem: Environmental > Aquatic > Marine > Hydrothermal vents | place: Pacific Ocean: East... | reverse complement strand
TATTCCAAAATCTAAGAAAATCAATATAGAAAGTTGCTGAAATCGTCTTGTAGTGAGCCGATTGAAAAGTGCTATCTCTGAGTATCAGTAACTTAGGCCCATTTGCTGTCAAACTCAAGAAAAAGATTACCCTCTTTTATTTGGTTTATTTTAATTATTTTTTCGATACATATTTCATGATTTCTTTTTCTGTTATTTAAAATATCGTTTGATACTTTTTCAAATAAATGTTCTTGAGGGCTGATTATTTGAATTGAATAATTACTTGCACTTAATATTTCTAAAAATTCATCCATTAGATTTAATTGATTTCACATGCTCAATAAATAACAATTGAGATGGAGAATTCATACGATATAGTAATCTATTTGAGAATCTTCTTCCCCAATGTTTGAAGTTATCTGGTAAAAGTTCAATAGCTAACTCTATAACCTTATCAATATTGTAGGGCAACCAAGAAACTGCTAAATTATAGGTTGCCTCAAGTCTTTCGTTTTTCATGTCCAACCCAAATTTTGTTGATGTGCGGGATAAATCATTTTCAAAAGATTTAAGTAAATTCTCATATAATGATCTATCATTACTTTCTACTGCTTCTAAAATCCCCTCCCATTCCTTTTTAATTTTCCCTTCATTTCTTATTTCTAAGGCAAGGTTGAAAGCATCTTCCATATTACCTTTAGTTCTCGCTAATATTGCTGCTCCTATAAATGGTATATTCTCATCGTATTTAATCCATGTAATTTTATTTATTAATTCATAATAAAAATGATTAAGCTCTTTTTGAATTTTTGAAATATCTGGTTTGTTTGGATTGGGTATCCCAAAGTCTAACAAATTAGTATAATTACTTACAGGGGATGAAATTAGAGGTGAAATATTAACCAACATTTCACCTCTTGATGAAAAAGGGATGTAAGTATGATTTTCACTTATTGACAAGTTTTGTAAAAAAATACCTCTATGAATAAACATGGCATAATTTAGTAATTCTTGACTTAAATTATCTTTATTTATCTCTTCAAAGAATGGCTTATAATGGTAGTCGCTTGCTGTATATGTTTTAGGAATCGGCGCGTTTAAATCTATTATTTTGTCTCTGGTTGATTTAGAAGATATAAGATTATATGCTATCCTAATACTATCATCATTTGAAATACTCGATTCAGTTGTTTCAATTAATTTAGTTACTTCAGGAGGTAAAAACTCCAACAACTCTACTACCCAATCAATTTGTGCTGGATTTTCTTCAGTTTGAATTCCATATTGCAAAAGAGAAGTATCTATTTTTGAACTGCTTTCGAGGAATATTTTATCAAATAAACATATAGATGTTAAAAATTGAGCGACAGAGATAGTATCGGTTTTCTTATGCTTAGGATATAGTTCAATGAACAATTTATGTTGATTTAGATCAGGAATATAATTTCTCATTATTCCTGCAAAAATTGAATTATCAATTAGCGCTGAATTCTGCCTATCATTTTTTCCTTGTTCATTCATATTTTTTCTTTTTTATCATAGCACACAACGTATAATGATAAGTCGTCGTCTCCGACGTAGGAGGATATGCGATCTTATCTAATGTTATAGCGAGTTTTTATTGAACAAATGCTTTTACAAAATTACCCCAAAAAGCTCCCCATAATTCCATTGCTTCTTTTGTTATTCCTATTGATTGTATTTTCTTGTTTACAATTTTAGATAGTGAATAATTATTCTTTACTATTTGAGTAAATTTTTCTCTTTCTTTTCTTAATATATCTTCTACTTTGTAATCGACTCTTAAATCAGGTGGATATGCCGCTTCAATCCATATTGGTTTTTCAATTACTAATGGTTGAATTATTAAATTATCAATTTGATAAATAGCCCATTCCGCTTTTCCTATTCCTTCAACAATGTTGTGAGCATCAAACTCAGTTTTACTTTGCTTTATTTGAACAGTAATATCGTTGGGTACTGTTTCTCTAACAGCTAAGTCTTTTTCGTTTAAAATCCTTGTACTTAAATCGGATATTAGGTTCAATGGAGAAGTGTCTGTTATTATTTTTCTCTTGCTAGTTATTTGTTCAATTCTTTGATATTGAAGTGGATCTATCAAATAGATTCCTTTCTTTTTACTGACAGCAAATAGATAAATTTGAGAAGCCACTTTTTCGGGAAATAAAGACCTTAGATATGAATATAGTTCATCAATGGCTTGATTCCTTGATTTTAGAATTGATGTTTTAATGAATTCTTTTATAAATCTGTATCCGCTTTCAAGAGTCTCTTTCGAAACTTGCATCAAATCATCACTTAGGTCTTTTAGAATAATATGAAGAGTTAATCCTACTGAATTGTATTTCCCAAGAGAAGTGATTTTGCTTTTTAATTCTTTTACATATGACTTGGAAGTTGAATCAATTTCATTTTTGGTTTTAATCACAAGAAATCCATTCTTCCTTGGGTCTTCATTTGCGACTACTTTGAATGGAATTCCATCATATGCAAAACTCTCATTAGTTCGTATCTGGAAATCTAAATTATTTTCATTTGCATATAGATTTACTTCCTGGAGAATATTAGCTTTAAGAATTTCAAGCAATAAATTCTCTAATTCATTATAGCAGGAGGTCAGTTGATCTATTTTAATATTCTTCTTTCCTTCAATGAATTCATTAAGGATTGACCTTGTCTTTATTTCTATGTCAAATATTCTTGTCATTATTTTTTAATTCGCAATAACGTCCAAGCATATCGAGAGGATGCAGCGATAGCAAGTCTTCTCTGATATGCAATGTTAGTAGCTTTTTCTTATTCTTCTTTTGAATCCCAAACCATTTCGATCATTTTATAAAAATCATTTTGGTTAAATGTGTGTTTTTTTTCTGTATCCACTCTATGAACTAAAACAACTTTCGAAGAAGGATATATTCCTAACATATGCACATTGGTGCCTGTATGGTAAAAAGATGAACTTTTCCTAAACTCATTTTCCATAAGAACAAACCACAGCATTCCATAACCAATTCCATATCCTGGATTTGTTACAGAATAGGCTTTTGTACTTACTTCAATCCAAGATTTTGGAATTATCTGCTTTCCTTTCCAATTGCCATTATTGAGATATAGTTGTCCGAATTTAGCCATATCTCTAGCTGAAAGCCTAAAATGATAGGCTGGGTAATTTGATTTACTCTTTTCATATTGATAAAAACCATCTACCTTAGGAATACTTGCATTTTCATCTTCACCATCAATTTGGGAGTATTCACCTAAATAGTCATTCATACCAATTCGATATGCAATTTCAGTTTTAAAAAGTTCAAACACACTTTTTCCTGTGGCTTGTTCTAGAATTTCCCCCAAAACGTTAAAATCCCAATTATTATAAAAATAGTTTTCATTGGGTATAAATTCGTCTCTTTCGGGTCTGTTTGAAACCATTCCACTTGAGTTTGCGGCAGCATCGTGATAAACTCCTGACCTTGATTTCAACAAATCAATAATTCTAGCTGATTTTTCGTTTTCTGAAAGACTGGGTATAATATCATCAATATTCAAATCTTGTAATGTTGCCGTAGTATCAATTATTCCTCTCTCAACATAAATTCCATAAAGTGCACTTATAAGTGGTTTTCTTATTGAGTGAATTGTATGTTTATAATCCGTCTTTCCCCATTCAAAAATTATTTTACCATCAACCAATAAGATTAGTGATGAAGAGCCTGCACTAGTTAGGAACTTCGAAAGTGAGTCAAGCTTTACAGTGGAAAAACCTGAACTTTGCGGAGTTGCATATTCAAAATTCTGTTTGTCTTGTGTAAAAGCTGAACATGCTAAAGAGGTAATAAATGCAATGGAAATTAATATTCGTATTTGTGTATTCATTTTTCGAGGCTCTTTAATTGCTACTAACGGGTCTGCGATATGGAGCGGCTGTGGCGATAGCCCAGCTGATTTCATCATCGCTTGTTCTCTGCAGTCTTTATGTATTCCCCTGGCAACATACCTTTCACATTCAATATAGGTAATTTAAAATCATCAATTATCTCTAAATCATAATTGAAGTACTTATAAGGAGTAATATTTTTCATGTTTTGTTTTGGAGGCTTAGAATCCAGTGAAAGTAAAAATCCAAATGGATAAAAATTAAATTCGGCATAATTTACAATTCCCATATTTACCCCAGAAGAAAATGTCATTACACCTAAATTTCTATGAGTAGTTGATAAAGTTGAGTACATATAAATCTGTATTTCATCAGATAGTTCTCTCGAATACTTATCTAATATGAAATTCGTTTGATTTGTTATAGTCCGAATTGTTCCTGCCCCATGGTCAGCGCATTGTAACATGACAATTGCCTGCTTTAGAAAGTTTAAAGGTTTTAATTTCTGTTTAACAAAAAAATAGTCCGAATTCTTTTGGCTCCGAAGCTTTGGTAAAGCTTCATTTGCAACGTTAGCATAATCATTGGCATACCAACTTCCAGAATTATTATTGCACTCTTTACAAAGTCGGTACCCACCAAAGCCATTATTACTTCTCATTGACTTACCCTTTAAATGACCTCCTAATGGTGTTAAGTGCCTATAGTCTTGGATTTTAATTGCAGCTGTATTTCCTGCCGATTCTGGAGGATAATGCTCGAATGTCATCTTTTTCTCTAAACCACAAATTCCACAAAAATCGATTATGTTTTTTGCCATGACGGAATATTTTTATTGTTTGCTTGTACTGCTTAGATAATGAAGTTCATTAGAGTACAAATAGTTTTTGATTGCAGAGAACGTCCAAGTATATCGAGAGGACGAAGCGATAGCAAGTCTTCTCTGATATACAATGTTAGATACTGGTTCACCTTTTCTTCCGAACTTTTAGTTTTTGAACCTCTTCAAGCGAAAGTCCAGTCATTTCTGATATTGCTTCATCGTCAAGTCCTCTACGCTTCATTTGTTTGGCTATTTCAATTGCTTTTTTCTGTTCAGCTATTTCCGTCGCTTCCTTTTTAATCTGTTTTGTACGTTCATATCCAGGCACATACTTCGTGCTATATTTCAATGTTTCCATATAGCCAACATCATCAAAACTTAGATAACTCTTTTCAGAAATTATCAAATGGTCAAGAACTTTAGTTTTGACGATTCGACCTACTTGAATTAGCCTGTCAGTAATGTCCATATCTGCATCAGAAGGTTTGAGCTCACCACTTGGGTGATTATGACACAGAATAATGTTTACAGCTCGTTTTTGTAAAGCTAGGCTAAAGACTTCCATTGGTTCAGCAAATGTCATGTTTACTGTTCCCAAGCTAACAAGTTCAATGAAAAGAATTCTATGGTTATTCGCCAAGCCTATCACCCAAAAATGTTCTCGGTCTCGATCTATTTTGTTTTCTCGAAGCAGAATCTTTTGCATAATCCCGTATAAATCATCAGAATTAAGGATCTTAATCTTTTCTGCGTCCGTAAGTTTTATATCCATATCGTAAAATTAAGGAATTTTTAGCTTTGGTTTTATGATGCTGTATTTTATTGGTTTTACTGGTATCTAACGTCCCCGCATAAACGCAGTAAGCCCGCATAGGGCTTATTGCCGTTTTATGCTTTTATAGGTCGGCTTTTAGAGTTATACTTTTATTATTCAATTATCGTTCTTATAATGATTATTAGTCAATAAGTAAAAATGCGGTTCTGTTTAAAAATATTTGTATTTCTGATTCTTTTGCAATCAAAGTTATTCCTTTTTTCTCAAAATCAATTGGGACTTTATGGATCATTGAGTCACGGAAACCTAGTTGAATATTCGGATGTCAATTTTTTTGCATATGATAGGAGTCCTTCATTTGGATTATTTTTTTCTAACAAAATAAGTGATAGATTAAATTTTGTCTGTCAATTGGGTTATGAAAGACTAGGATGGATTTCGAAGGATTTTGATGGTTTTAACCCACAAGAGGACCTATTCATGAAAGGTGAATCTATAAATCTTTTTCTAGGAGGTAAATATGAATTTGTTGAAATAAAAAGATTTAAACTTGGAATACTGGTTCTTCCAAAAATTGGTTATGCATATAAACAGGAATATATACATGTTAAAGAAAACAAAGAAGTCTTGTCGCTATTTTCTATAAATAGAAATCTATTATTCGGGCTGGATACAAAACTAAACTTGCGAGTATCAATTTCTGATTTTGTTAACATAGAAGTTCGTCCTGGTTTTGCTTGGTTTTCATATTTTGATAATCATGAATACCTTGGTAGAGTATTGTCATTAGACTTCGTTATTAGTAAAAGCTTTTCTTAGTATATTGTTGCTGACCTATAACGCTTCATGTACCTGACGGACGACCGAAGGAAGTCTGGCATGGTCCACATAATGTTAAATGTCGTTCTTTTTTATTTTCATAATAAATGAAATTGTTTATAATAACTTAACTCTTTTTGCAACTAGAATAACATTCTAAAATTCATTTAGTATTTGAATATGCTTCGCAGGTTTTATTTCAATGCCTGTAAATTTTGATTTTTCAATTGCCAATTTCATTTTTTTTGAAATGTAACTTTGCCCATCAATATAAGGAATAACAAAAAGGTCTTTCATGAAAGGAGTATTAAGCACCAAAGATTCAGCTTTAATGTTGGACATATTTGATATGGTTGATTTAATATTCTTATAGTGTTCATAAGAATCAATGCTAACAACACTTTTTCTAGAACCAAATTCATAAATCCAGAATTTAGATTTTGAAAAATTAATGTAGGACAATATCTCCGTCTGACCAAAGTGAAGCCAAGAATATTCAAGTTTCTCAATTGAAGTATGTACGGGAGCATCAAAAAATCTTGATTCTTGAATTTCAAATTTATGTAAGAAAGACTTAAGTTTAATTGAAGTCATTAGTCCATACTGCATCATTGATGCACTTAGAAGATCAGTTGGAAGAGCTTCGTTATCCAATTGAAAAAAATGAAAATTTGGCTCGAATTTAGGGAGTTCAAAAGATTTCAGATTTCTTATACTGTCATTGGCGTGCTTATTATAATTTAAAGTTAAACCAGCTTGTGGATATACAGATCCAATTTCTTTAGAATTAACGGCGGTATCTATCGTGTAAAGTTCTGTCATTGTTTGCGCTCTTTAAAAAAGTAGGTAGAATCAATTTATAAATTATTATTTCAAAAGTTTATTTTTATGCTGATCAATCTCCAAATAATTAAACATGACTTTTCATATTTGAATCCAAGGAGGGTTTTTATTATGACATCTAACGGTTCTGCGATATGGAGTGGATTTGGTGATAGCCAATCTGATCTCATATCGCTTGTTCTATACAGTATTTACTTTCAAGTTTTGAAGACGACTAAGAATATTTCTAGCTCGATCTAGTAGGTCATCATAGGTCAAGATTAACAACCTATCCCTGTAAATTATATTTCTCCGGTTAAGCTTTTCTTTATTTGCAATGGATAGTGAATCAGATTTCCCTATTACTACAAACCCCTTTGGAGAAAGCATTCCTTGCAAATTTCGCTGCGAATAAGAATTATTTCTTTCAATCCAATCTAACCAATCTAGGACTTGTTGCTCTGCATGAGTCAATTTACTTGATGGGTTTCCCCGCTTTGTATAGATTGGCAAGTTACTCGATTCAATTTCAACTAAATCTACCATTCCATTATGATTTACTAACGCATAGTCCATTTCGTATTCTGAGCCCAACCTGTGTTTCGGAATTATTTGGACATATTCTAATCCAAACAATATTGGATTCTCAGTTAAAAATCGTTGTAACTCATTTTCATTTCGGCTCTTGTTTCTTAAAAGCTCTCCTAATTCTAAAATTGCATATTCCAAAGAAGTAATTATTCTTTTAGTCGAATTCAATTTATTTAGTTCTTTTAAAACCTCTTTTTTTAATAAGGACACTTCGACTGAAGACCAATGTTTTAAAGTATTCAATTTGTCTAGGTTCTCAACAGTCAATTCTGATACAGTTAATGAAGACTTAGGCTTGACAACAACATGACCATCACCATCTTTGATTTTAAAACCATTCAGTACCAACATCCTCAAATAGCCCGTTAACTCTTCTAAATATTCCTTCTTATTAGGGAAAACTGGTATTTCGAAAGCTATTGCAAAACCCAATACTTCTAATATTTCATCTACTTCATCAAAATTGCCTGAACTTTCAGTTCCATCATGGATAATAATGTTGAATGCATCTGAATACCTTATTGTTAAAGTATCTGGATCATATTCGGGAAGTATTACGCTGAACACATTCTTCCCATCTACTTTATCAAATATTAATTCCTTACAAGATCTAATTAGATCAGAAATATAGAATTCGCCTTCGTTCTTAGCTTTAAGCCTTCTTACAAATTCATTACGCTCCAATTCTCCCTTAATTACAACCTCAAAGTGATTATCGTCGTTCCAAAATTCTATCCTACTTTTATAATTATTCTTATGCATTTCACGTATAATTTTACTATTTCAAAACTAAATCGTCTTAATTGACTTTGAAATATCATTTACCTCAAAAATAACAATTATGAAGATTAAAAAGCTGCTTGCAAAATTCCAATTGCTTTACATTAGGAAAATTTGATCTTGATAAGAGTCTCTAATTTTGAGGGTTTATCTGCGGGAAGATAGATTTTAAATTTTTATTGTATAGAACGTATCAGTGATATGGAGCGGACGCAGCGATAGCAAGTCTGATCTCATATCACATGTTAGTCATAGCATTTTATGCATTTAGTATTCTGTTGTCTATTTCTTCTAGAATGGAATTCTTACTTTTATAAGTCTTTAAACGACTGATTAATTTCATAATTAGCAAAACAATCATTATTTGCAATTTTCTTAAATCTTCCATTTCAAATTTCTTTTCAAGAGCATGATGTATTGACGCACTTCTTACTTTATACATTTTTTTTAGAAGGTTTACTGCAAACTTTCTATCTTCTGGTTTTGTGAAAATGATTTTGGGTAAATATTTTGACACTGATTCAATAATGGAAGCATTCTCATCCTTAAGTAGAAGAGACTCTAAAATTGTGAACATGTAAATTATCCGTTGATGCAAATTGTGCGTTGATATAGCCTGAGCATATCTTTTAATCGAGCCCGTTATCAAATCACATAATTCTGTGTTATGCATCGATCGATTTAATAAAAACCAATTCAGTTTTTCAATTCCCATTGATAGAATGTCCTGCCATTCCGTAGCATCTAGATGGTGTGGTTTTGCTGGTCTATATTGATGAATTGTAATGTGATCTTGGTTATTTACTGGGTTGCTATAATATTTGTACCAATCAGAAGCTACAGTTCTACAGTCAATATCAAAGCTTATTTCATACTGTGGCAAATTTGTAGTTAAGCAACATACTTTTATGCAGTCGATGGTTAATGAACATTCCTCAAACGCTAATTCATATCCTTTCTCACTTTCTGCCTTAATCTCTGTTTTGATTAGTGGAATACCAAGTACATCTTTTCTTAAGTAACTATATGGATTATTACCATTTTTATTGAGCTTATTTTCATCATACTTTTTCTCTTTTGATGATAGTTCCTCAGAAGTGTAAAAATAAATTAAACAATGCCCTAACTTAATAAATTTGTCAATTTCAAGATGAGCAATTGGAAAATTGTACTCATGATCTATTATTGCATTATTGCAATAATCTAATAGCAAATCACAAAATAACCCTGGCTTAAATTTAGATGTGCGATACCAATCAAATAATATATGAATAGATTTATCTTTCACGAACTTTTCACTAACTCTTGAATTGATTTCAGAGGTTGAATTAATAAGTGAAACGAATTTAATCAATTGAGGATAACACAATTTATCGAAGCCGTATTTTTTATCTTGATATTCTTCTGTACAATCATATTCTTCACCAAGAATAGAAACCATTTGAATTCTAACTAGTGCGTCTACTACTCGATTGGTTATATCTAGTTCAGGTTTTTCTTTAATTGTTCCCTTTTCCTTGCTTGATTTCTTTTTCTCAATAGGAAATGTCTTTATTAAGTCATAGACTTCGTTTGCCTTTGAATTTATATGTTCTCTTCTTTTCGGATTAAGCTGAATCAATTTATTTACTTATTTATTTTTGTTATGACTAACGGTTCTGTGATATGTGGCGGAATTGGCCTTAGCCAATCTGACATCATCATCACTTGTTGAACAAAACCTTCGGTAATCTAAGCCACATGTTTTATCAAGATTAACCAATGATGTTGCAATTAATTTAAAAACAAGTTATAAAAAAGATCGATTATAATCCATTGTAAAATTTGAATCCTTTCACTATTAGATGATATTCAATAGATTTAGATAAATTTGGTCTTGGAGTAACTATCCTTCCTTTACGAAACATACCCCTTTAAAAAATCTACTCAAGTTTTCAGTAGATTATTCGTTGTTTTTAAATAAAGCCAAATATAATATTGTGCACCTATAAGAGGTATAGGTGTTGTTCAACAACGACCAACATCGTAATGCTACGCATTCCGTGTTGCTCGCTTTATGTTATATGCCGAATTTATTCACTTTTTTTGTTTCCATTTTGCCGTCATATACCTCATTATGTTTTCCATCTAAAATGCAAATTAGAGTGTCATTATTTTCATTACCAGTATAATTCCCCATTTCCAACCTAATAATTGGAGTATCAATGATGCCACCAAAAATATCATAGTAGAACTGTGAAAAAATTGGTGATTCATCTGATTCAAGGGTTCCCATTGTCATTGGTAACAACTGATTATTTTCGTTTTCATCTTCAGATTTTATTCTCCCATACCAACTCGGTGTCACAATATATATTTTGTCTAAACAAAAAATGACTTCTGGAAAATACCACCATTCATTTGGTTCATATTTCATGATTAATTCTCGGAGATGATTCATAAGTGTTTTTGGACTTATTGAATCATATGAAAAAATTACACCATATGGAGGGATTTGAGGAGGTAAATTTTTATCTCCACAAACTACATCATTATTGCTTGTAAATACCTTTGTTAGTTTTTTTGCTGAAATAATATTTTTGACTGATTCTTCTAACTCACTCTTATTTAGCATAGACTTAATTGACACTAAACAAGCTACACTTTCAATAAAAAAAATACTTGGATTTGTCTCTGACCAATTTTCCTCATCATATATTGGAGGGCAAGATGCAGAATGATAGATTACTCCATCCATTTGATTACTTAATTTATCATTAGAATCCATGATTATTCCAGTACCGATAGAATAAGATTTAGGTATTCTATCTTTTAGAAAGCGTAAAATTGCTAATTCCCGCCCCCTACCTTTTTCACCTGAATGGGGTATGATTTTTGACTTTTCAAATGAATTTCTAAGGTCAGAATTCACTTGTTTTAGGAGCCTTGTTAAATTGGTTTTCATTCTTTCATTATTTTGGTATATAACGTCCAAGTATATCGAGAGGACGAAGCGATAGCAAGTCTTCTCTGATATATAATGTTAGATACTGGTTCATTTTTTCTTCCGAACCTTCAGTTTTTCAAGCTCCTCAATTGAAAGTCCTGTAAATGCTGCAATCTTTTCCAAAGGTTCATCTTCTCTTTTCATCGCCTTTGCTATTTCAACTTTTTCTTTTCTACGAGCAATTTCCGTAGCTTCTTTTTTGATCTGCTTTGTACGTTCATAACCTGGCACATACTTATCACTATATTTCAATGTTTCCATAAACCCTACATCATCAAAACTCAAATAGCTTTTCTCAGAAATAATCAAATGGTCGAGTACTTTGGTTTTGACAATTCTACCCACTTGAATTAGTCTGTCAGTAATATCCATATCCGCATCAGAAGGTTTGAGTTCTCCACTTGGGTGATTATGACAGAGGATAATATTAACCGCTCGTTTTTGTAAAGCAAGACTAAAGACTTCCATTGGTTCAGCGAAGGTTTGGTTTACCGTTCCCAAGCTAATTAGTTCAATAAACAAGATTCTATCGTTGTTCGCTAAACCTATCACCCAAAAATGTTCTCGGTCTCGATCTATTTTGTTTTCTCGAAGCAGAATCTTTTGCATAATTCCATATAAGTCATCGGAATTAAGGATCTTAATCTTTTCTGCGTCCGTAAGTTTTATATCCATATCGTAAAATTAAGGAATTTTTAGCTTTGGTTTTATGATGTTGTATTTTATTGATTTTACTGGTATCTAACGTCATAGCATATCGAGAGGATGAAGCGATAGTAAGTCTTCTCTGATATGCAGTGTTAGCAACTTTTTCTATTCTCCTACTTCTTTCTTTATTTGATCAACAAACATTTTGGTATTCTTGTCCTTGATTAAATCTTGCATAACAAACGTATCTAACAATCTAAGACCATGTGGTTTGTCTGATATGCTCATTTTTTCATCAATTAATTAAACTTCTTTAGAAGAATAAAGTTATTTTTTTTTGCATTGACCTTTTAACACGAATTTCTTTGGGTATGCTGAGTAATATTTTTAAAACGGATTGATTATTTATTAAAATCGGTGGAATTAAACAATCTGATAAAATAGTAATATTTGGACTTTTGTGATTCTCCATTTTCAATCCCAAAATTCATTATTCCTATCGCTATAACGAATCACATCCTGTCTGCTCAAATTAAAATCAAATCTCAATATATAGGAAAATATTATACCTGCTACACCTGACATTATATTTTCAGCATAAATTTTTGCGTCAATTGAATCCCAAAAAGGATGTTTTGGAGCTTCGGCAAAACTGAATTGAATAAAACCATCAGATTTAGTCTCATAATAACCAATATTTATAACATCGTTTGCTCCAAAGTAATCATCAAAACTTAGCCTTAACTTAATTTGATTGTTTTCAAAAACTGCAATTTTTTCACCAATCTGAGGATTGTAATTATTATCTAAAGATGCTCTTCTAATAATATTACCTTCTATATACATAATAGTATTTTTTTTTACGGATTTATAATTGTTTGAAGGAGATGAAAATAAATCAACCTTTATTAAATTACCTTCCCTGATGAGAATATTGTAATTATTTCGATTATACAAACTATCATAATTATAGTGAGAATATTGTATTTTGATATCATTTTTATTTTTCATTGCTTAGACTGGTTAAGTTCAAATGTTAGTTGTTATTGTTGCTAACAACGTCCAAGTATATCGAGAGGACGTAGCGATAGTAAGTCTTCTCTGATATACAATGTTGTGAGTAGTTTTATTTTTTCCAATTTGCACGAAGTCTTTCAATTTCTTTATTTAACATTTTTGTAGCCCATAAAATAAAGTCATATTGTTTTGCAATTGAATGAGAAGAAATTTTATCCCCTACATCATTGATCCTATATTTAATTTCTTCTTGAATTGTTAATGGAAATCTTTCGATTTCATTAAGTAAAACCATTTGAGCCTCTTTGTAGATAGGATTTAACTGACTGAATACTGGGATCAAAGCATCTCCATTCGACGATTTGATCTCTTGAGAACTAGGGATTAAAGGTAATTTGAATCCACCAATTTCTTTTCTCATTGACTTAAGTTTATCTAAATCAAGTTTTAGAATATCATAATTCTTACTGAGTTCTTTTAATCTTTTATTTGAAGAATAATTCAAGACTGTTGAAACCAAAGCCAAAATGGCTGATATAAGTGCTCCAATTACTGCCCAAAATAATTTATCTTCCATAAATGCTATTTAACTAAAAGTACATATTCTCTAAGAATTAAAATTAAGCAAAATATCTATTTTAATAGCGATTCTTTATCAAAAGTGATTAAGATATTGAGATAATTTATGTTCATTTCATAGTCGATATATTCAACCTAATTACTCACAACTTTGTTATAAACATACCCATTCTTTATAAAACTTCCCACTTTCTTCAAAATTTAATATCATCGCTCCTTCCCTTCATCAAATTGTCCAGCGGACTCCGGATTTTTGAGATCTCTAGATTCGTCACATGTGTATAGATCAATGTCGTCTTGATATCCTTATGACCCAGTAATTCCTGTATATAGCGAATACCTACACCGCTATCCATGAGATGTGTAGCAAAGCAGTGCCTCATAGTATGAGTAGTCGCTCGTTTGCCTATATTAGCTTTGACCACGCAATTCCGAATTACCTTCCGTACACTACTTTCAGAATATTGCACTTCATTATTTTGCCCTTCAAATAACCAAAATTCAGGTTTGTATTGATCATAGTACAGTATCATCATCCGTTTTAGTACATCAGCCATCGGTACCATTCTCTCCTTCCCTCCTTTGCCTCGAACCAATATTTGTGCTCTCTCCCACGACAGGTCAGTAAGTTGTAGGCTTAGTATCTCATTGAGTCTCAGTCCACTACTATACAGTGTATACAGCAGTGTTACATGCTTTATGTTTTCGGTAGCTCGTAATATCCTATCTATCTCATTTACACTTAGTATCTTGGGTAGTTTTCTTCCTTTCCGTGGACGGATCAGATTCTTCGCTAATATATCAGTATTTATGTAAATCTTTCTGAAGCAATACTTTAGCGCACTATTGTAAGTATTGACCAGTGAATCACTCTGATCAGCATCATACAGATTAGTTATATATCTTTCGTAGTCTTTGACTGAAGACTCTTTTACGTGTTTGCCTTGCAGGGCTTTCATATACTTGATCAATACTGAACAATACGATCTTATTGTAGTCGCTTGATACCCTCCAGATATTAGCGAATTCGAATATAATCGAATCACTTCTGCCTTTTCAGGAGATAGTCTCCGTAGTATATTATCCAGCCATGCTCTTAGTTCTACTTTGAGAGATTAGATATCCTTTAGCTACATATTTCCTTTATTGAAGAGATTGTAAAAAAAAGAACAGGTTTAAGGTTACGAGGTTTAGGGTTCAAGGCTAGATGATGACAAAACAAATTAAATGTCAACATCTAGCCTTGCAAACCTTAAACCATAAACCTCATACCTATTTTTAATATCTTCATTTTTTGAAATGTCTCAAAGTAGAATAAGGTGATTTTTGACTTTCTTATAGCTTTTTCCCTTCTTGACTAATTTATCATACACCATCGCACCATCTGCCGAATATTCAGTCTTGATCCAATCTATAAGTTTTTGATCCTTAGGTACGATCCATCTCTTGTCCGATTTATCGTACCTTCGATTTGATACCCTTTTGATGATTTCATGATTGCTATTTTGACCTTCTATTTTTACACAGATCTCCTCCATCGATTGAGGCATATAGTACAGATTCACCTTATATGGCGCCTCGACTTGCAGTATGATATTCTTGATTTTGTTATACCTAATATCATCAAAAAAATGATATCGCAGCTGCAATTTTTCCAGATTATCTGCAGTAGCTTTACTGATCCATTTATTATGATTAGAAGACCAATATGTTTTTTGCAAAGTCTTCAAAAACCTTACCTCTTCTTTGACATACGACATTTGGATATAGAAATTCATATTAATGAACTACCTCGATGCAAGCATACGAGGTATCACTATGTACATTTCATAATGACGTTTTATTGTTAATTTGATAATTTTTATTTCAATCTAGCTTTCGCCTTGTGACTGAACAGTCTCAATGCAA
>Ga0256847_1000999_pt1 | contig 15634 bp, 18 predicted proteins | sample TeddybearmetaG_FD_189099 | JGI IMG/M metagenome (GOLD analysis project Ga0256847, IMG submission 189099) | Hydrothermal vent microbial communities from East Pacific Rise, Pacific Ocean - Teddybear | ecosystem: Environmental > Aquatic > Marine > Hydrothermal vents | place: Pacific Ocean: East... | reverse complement strand
CCGCTAAAGATTTCTTGGAAATAAGCTTGGTGAAATTTTCGATTGGCGTGTTCTTCTAAAAATTGTTTTAATATTTTTTCGGGATTTTGTCCGCCGACTTGCCATTGATAAAGTGCTTGAGCGGTTAACATGCGGGCGCGATGGCGTTTTTTACTCATATTGTTAGTCTAAATTATTTAATAAATTAACCATCTCTATTAGTGATAATGCTGCTTCACCGCCTTTATTTCCCGCCTTTGTTCCCGCCCGTTCAATGGCTTGTTCAATGCTATCAACGGTTAAAACACCAAAAGCAATGGGGGTTTTATATTGTAAACTAACTTGTGCCATGCCTTTTACACATTCTCCCGCCACATAATCAAAATGCGGGGTACCGCCTCGAATAACCGCGCCTAATGCCACAATTCCATCATATTTTTTGCTGGCAGCTAATTTATCTAAAACAACGGGCATTTCAAAAGCACCTGGAACCCGAACAATGGTTAAATTTGCTTCATCCGCGCCGTGGCGCTTTAATGTATCAATGGCACCTTCTAATAGATGTTCAACAATAAAGCTATTGAAACGAGCGACTAATAAACAATATTTACCTTCTTGGACGACAAGGTTGCCTTCTATAGTTTTAATCATAATATAATGACCTAGCGGGGAATGGATTTTAGAAAAGGCGGATTATAGCGTTTTATCTGGCGGTTAATAAAATAAAAAAGCGGATAACTGCAAAAAAACTTAAAATATGCTAAATTAAGCCGCCTTATTTTTTAAACTATAATTTCAATAAATGACTATAAAATCAGATCGTTGGATTCGCGAGATGGCACAAAATCAGGGGCTTATCACGCCTTTTAGTCCAACCCAAGTCCGCCAAGATAAACACCATCAAAAACTGATTTCTTATGGGACTTCAAGTTATGGTTATGATGTGCGTTGCGCGGATGAATTTAAGATTTTTACCAATATAAATTCCGCCATTGTCGATCCTAAAAACTTTGATGACAGTAGTTTTGTGGATGTAAAAGCGGATGTTTGTATTATTCCACCCAATTCTTTTGCTTTGGCGCGAACCATTGAATATATTCGCATTCCACGTAATATTTTGACTATTTGCCTTGGTAAATCAACTTATGCGCGGTGTGGGATTATTGTCAATGTAACGCCTTTAGAACCTGAATGGGAAGGTCATGTGACTTTAGAATTTTCCAATACCACGTCATTACCTGCTAAAATTTATGCCAATGAAGGGGTTGCCCAGTTTTTGTTTTTTGAATCAGATGAAGTGTGCGAAACATCTTATAAAGATAGAAATGGCAAGTACCAAGGTCAACGGGGCGTCACTTTACCGCGTTCTTAACTTACAATTTAACTTAAAAATATCTGGATTATCAAAATGAATAATTTATGCCCTTGCGGAAGTCAAACTGAATATGCAAACTGTTGTGAACCCGCAATTAAAGGGGAAATACCCGCCAAAACAGCCGAAGCTTTAATGCGTTCTCGTTATACCGCGTATGTTAAAAGTGAAATTGAATATTTAGGCGAAAGTTTACATCCTGAACATCGCGAAGATTGGGATTTGGCAGCCACTAAAAAATGGGCTGAAAATTCAACTTGGCTTAATCTAAAAATTGTTAATAAAGGTTCTGAAGATGAAAATGCGGACCAAGATTGGGTTGAATTTATTACCAATTATACCGAAGGCGGGGTTAAAAAAATTCATCATGAAATTAGTCGCTTTCAGAAATTAGAGGGGCTTTGGTATTATGTGGATGGTGAAATGCCGAAAGTTGAAACATTTAAACGTGAGCAAGAGAAAGTAGGTCGTAATTCGCCCTGCCCTTGTGGTTCAGGTAAAAAATATAAAAAATGCTGTGGAGCTTAATTTGCGGTTTATTAGTTTTTTGGTATTCAGCTTATTATCAGGTTACTTAGCGGCAGATGCTTATATTTATCAAAAATCTGATGGCACTATTTTATTAACCAATAAAGTTAATGCCAAGGCGGATTTAATTAAACGTTATAAATTACCCAAACGCTTACAAAAAAAAATTAAAGGTCATATTCGTTTTTCTAATAAAGAAAAAAATCGGCTTTTATATCTTGATAAAATTAGACAAGCCGCCGAAAAACACCATATTCCCGTTAGTTTATTAGAAGCTTTAGTGGAAACGGAATCAGCTTTTGATCACAAAGCACTTTCTAGTGCGGGAGCAGTGGGTTTAACCCAATTAATGCCCGCCACAGCTAAACGTTTTGGCGTCACCGATCGAGAAGATCCCACTCAATCATTAAACGCGGGCGCCCGCTATTTAAAAATATTATTAACTTTATTTAAACACAATGTGCGGCTTGCTTTGGCTGGATATAATGCGGGCGAACACACGGTTATTCGTTTTAAATACCAAATTCCCCCTTATAAAGAAACCCAACGATATGTTAAAAAGGTCATGCGCCTTTATCGACAAAAAAAGGTGAAGTTATCCCCTTTACCCTTGATTTAACACTTATACGAGAAAAATATCATGTCTCAAAAAACAATTTTAATTACAGGTGGCGCGGGTTATATCGGTAGCCACACCGCCCGCCAATTAGGTGCAAGAGGTGACCGCATTGTTACTTTAGATAATCTAATTAAAGGTTATAAATCCGCGATTACTTATGGTGATTTAGTCGTGGGTAATACGGGAGATGCCGAAATTGTAACTAAAATTTTAATTGATTATAATGTGGATACAGTGATTCATTTTGCCGCTCATACCATTGTGCCTGAATCCGTTGAGGATCCATTGAAATATTATGGCAATAATACCTGTTCAACTCGGACTTTGTTGGAATGTTGTATTAAACAAGGGGTTAAAAACTTTATTTTTTCATCAACGGCGGCGGTGTATGGTATTCCTGAGACGGATCAAGCCTATGAGTCGGCTTATTTAAAACCCATTAATCCTTATGGCACTTCTAAGTTAATGACTGAAATGATGTTGCAAGATGTCGGGGCGGTCACTGATTTAAATTATGTGATTTTACGTTATTTTAATGTGGCAGGTTCGGATCCTCAAGGACGTATTGGACAAAGAACGCCACAAGCAACGTTATTAATTAAAGTGGCTTGTGAAGTGGCGGTAGGTAAGAGAGAAGCGTTATATATTTTTGGAACCGATTATGCCACGCCTGATGGCACGGGTGTTCGGGATTATATTCATGTTGAAGATTTAGCGATGGCGCATTTAGACGCGGTAGATTATTTGAAAAAAGGCGGAGAATCAACGGTTCTAAATGTGGGTTATGGGCATGGTTATAGTGTTCGAGAAGTCGCAGATGCAGTTAGTAAAGCCAATGGAACACCAATTAAAGTGATTGAAGAAGAGCGTCGGGCGGGTGATCCGCCTATTTTAATTGCGGGGGCGGAAAAAATTAAAGAAACGTTGGGATGGCAACCTGAATATGATGATTTAGATGCCATTGTTCGCCATTCTTTGGATTGGGAACGTAAAATGTTGGCGGAAGATTAAATAATGGAATGGTTGCAAATCTTACTTTTAGCCATAACTCAAGGATTAACGGAGTTTTTACCTGTTTCTAGTTCGGCTCATTTAGTTTTAGTGCCTAAATTATTTGGTTTTGAAGATCAGGGATTAATTTTTGATATTGCCATTCATTTTGGTTCTTTATTTGCAGTTATTTTTTATTTAAGAAAACAAATTTGGCTTATTAGCGGGGATTTCTTTCAATCCTTAACGCCGCAAGGAAAAAAAACGGATAATAGTCAATTAGGCTGGATGATTATTATTGCCACTTTACCCATTGTTTTTATTGGCTTAATTTTTAAAGGTTTAATGGAAACTGATTTACGTAGTGCCCCCATTATTGCCAGTGCCAGTATTGGCTTTGGTTTATTACTTTGGTTTGCTGATTATTCAGCAAAAAGAAAAAATAATGAGTATTCAATTCATTGGAAACAAGCTTTAATGATTGGTTTTGCCCAAGCACTTGCCATTATTCCCGGCACTTCCCGCTCAGGTATTACCATTACAGCGGCTTTAATGTTGGGTTTAACGCGCCGAGCCGCCGCCCGTTTTTCTTTTTTACTGTCTATTCCAACAATTTTAATGTCGGGGGCTTTAGTGGCTTTAGATTTAATTAAAGAAACTCCCAGTATGAATTGGGGTGACTTAATTAGCGGCGTTATTTTATCTTTTATTGCCGCCTCTTTGTGTATTCACTTTTTTATGCAATATATTGAAAAAACGGGCATGTTGCCTTTTGTGATTTATCGTATTTTATTGGGTGTTGTTATTTTATGGGTGGTGATTTAAATGAATAAATATATTTTATTAATAATCAGTGTGCTTCTGTTGCCGCGTTTAGGATTTGCGATTGATTCTTATAATTTTGCGGTCGGATTGGTACAAATGCCTGATATTCAATCAGGAAGTGATCATTATAAAGTTGAAATGCAAGATCAGGGTCAATTATTATTTAAAGTCACTAAAATAATGCCTATTACTTCAATTGCGGGTATTTGGCTAAAAGGCAATGAAGTTTTTATCTTTATGGAAGATGGTTCTTATTTTTTTATTGATATTACCAATAGAGAAGCGATTGATACTAATAAAGGAAGTTATCAGGTGAATGATAAAGAAATTACTTTGATTGTTAATAATGGTTCTGAAGTGAGTTTAGAATATATTTTAGAGGGTAATACTTTAAATCTATTAAATAAACAAGGCAGTGCTCGGGCTTACCAGCGGTTTACACCATAGCCTGCCTTATTTTTAACTATTACAATGATTTAATTTGTAATTGACTGGCGGTTGCGGGAATAAAACCATAACTAATATAAATATCTTGGGCGGCTTTGCTTGCCATATATTTAATAAAACGATGGGCATTGGCACTATTTTTGGCTTTTAACATTGCGCCAATCACATAATCAACTTTAGATTGTTGATTATAAGGCGGGTTAATGATAACCCCATCAATCGGACGATTTTGGATTTTTGCATACGCCACTTCGGTTGTCCATACGAGTCCTGTATCAGCTTGACCATTTTCAATACGGTAGGGGGTTTCTCTATGATGACGTTCTGTAAACCATGTTTTTTCAGGAACCGCCCAACAGCCTTTACAATAAGCATTGCCTGTGACTTTTTCAAATAAACCTAAGTCTTTAAGCATCGCACTGGTATATTTAAACACGCCTTCGGTTACAGGATTAGGATGAGATTGCACAATATCATCTCGCCCTAAGTCCTTTACACCTTTAATATTTTTAGGGTTGCCTTTGGCGATCATTAATTCTAATTTATTATGAGTATAAATAATATATTGACTCATTAAACCTTTTTCGTGTAATTTTTTAAGATGATTAACATTTACAGTGGCAAATAAATCAGGATTCATGGTGGTATTTTCACCATTAATCATGCCTTGTTTTAATAATTGGGTTTTAAGAATTTGACCTGGCGGAATGGTTTCTATATAGATTTTATTAATATCAGGATTTTTTGTTTGAAAATCTTGAATCAAATCTTCAATCACCATAAATTGATTTCCTGCAAAATACATGACTAAATCTGAATGATAAGAATCACTAATTTTGCCATAATCAATCTTTTTATTCGTATAAAAAGTACGATAATCATGTTCTTCATCTGTTGGAGTATTATCTCCTTGGTCCTCATTAATCATGGGATCACAAGCAGAAAATAAGCCTAAAATTACAACACAAAGAAAGGTGCTTAATATTATTGGGGTGAGTTTTTTTGAAGATAATGATTTAATCATTTATTTATCCTTTGGTTTGTTATTGTTTAGAGATAAAGGGGGAAGAATTATTCTTATATGGTTGCTGTAAGTCTAGCTTCTTTTGTTCAGAATTTTAATTTTTTTTTAAGTTATCTTATTTAGGATCCCAAAAAAGCAAGAATATAAATGGACATTTTTAAACCTAAATTTGTTTTTAAAAGTAGTAAACCAGCTAAAAAACTGAAAGGAAAAAGCCACAGTAAATGAAATATAGAGGCTTTTATTAAAACTAAAATAAGGAAAAAACAGGGGAAACAAATTAATTGAGGAATATCGGGCATTTGCAATGATTGATTTTTTTTAACTTTATTTCTTAGAAAAAAAGGTCTTAACAATATCCAAAGAAAAGTCAAAATAATAAGGATTACTTTTATATAGATCAACATAATTTAATTTAAAGTATTTTAGAGGAAGAACAAAACTGGATAATCAAGGGCGTATCCTCTAGAATAGCGCAAATTATCGCCTTGTATTTAATTTAAAATAACAAAGCTCATTTTTCCTTATTTGGTAAATATTATGTCTGAATTCGATATTCCTTTTAAAAGTGATTTAGTTCCGCAATCTTTAGAGTTAGGAACCACCCTTAAATTTTCTTGCCATCCTGGTGTTAGTTGTTTTAATGAATGTTGTAAACATGCGGATATTATTTTAACGCCTTATGACATTATCCGTTTAAAAGATCATTTAGGCATTACTTCAACAGAATTTCTTAAAAAATATACCGTACCCTATCAAGTGGATGGCGATGGTGTTCCAGGGGTTAAATTTAGAACCACTAACGAAGGGGCTTGTTTATTAGTGACAGATGAAGGTTGTAGTGTTTATAAAAACCGTCCAACAGCCTGTCGTTATTATCCTGTGGGACATATGGCTATGAAAGCCAAGGATGCGACCACCGAGGAAACCCGTTATTTTATGATTCAAGAAGATCATTGTAAGGGACATTTAGAAGATAAAGAACAAACCATTCAAGAGTTTTTAAATGAGCAAGGCGTGGCTGATTTTGATAATTTAAATAAAGAATGGCTCCATTTGATGCTCAAGAAAAAATCAGCAGGTCCAACCGTTGGAACACCGCCAGAATCAAGCTTACAATTATTTTTTATGGCTTCTTATGATATGGATCGATTCCGTCGCTTTGTTTTAAGCCCTGCTTTTAAAAATAGTTATGATTTACCAGATTCCGCTTATGAAGTTTTAGCAAAAGAAGACATTGCTTTAATGAAATTTGGTACTAAATTATTAAAACAAGTTTTATTTGGTGAAAAAACCATTCCTGAAAAAGATAAAGCTTGGGAAACCCGCTTAGAAACCCGCGAAGATATTTGGAATATGCGTAAAGAAGTTGAATTGGCTCGACGGGAAAAGGCGGAAGATGATAAATATCATGATGGGGAACCTTAATTTTTAAGCTAATACCATCTAGCATGACTCGTGCCAATTTTCGTATCCTATTTAGATAATCCATTATTATGAGTTCAGAACTACTAGACCAAATTCAGCGACGCCGCACCTTTGCCATTATTTCGCATCCTGATGCGGGAAAAACCACCCTAACTGAAAAATTATTGTTATTTGGTGGGGCAATTCAGATGGCGGGAACGGTTAAAGGTCGTAAAGCCAGTCGTCATGCCACTTCTGATTGGATGGAAATGGAAAAAGAACGGGGAATTTCAGTCACGTCATCAGTGATGCAATTTGTTTATAATGATCGAGTGGTTAATTTATTAGATACGCCTGGACATGAGGATTTTTCGGAAGATACTTATCGAACTTTAACGGCGGTTGATTCTGCTTTAATGGTGATTGATATTGCCAAAGGGGTGGAAAATAGAACCATTAAATTAATGGAAGTGTGCCGTTTAAGAACCACGCCTATTTTAACTTTTGTCAATAAAATGGATCGAGAAGGACGAGATCCCATTGATGTTTTAGATGAAGTAGAAACGGTTTTAAATATTAAATGTGCGCCTGTTACTTGGCCCATTGGTATGGGTAAAGCCTTTTCGGGTGTTTTTGATTTAAGAACCAATAAAACGCATTTATTTAGCGCCACTCATGGCGGACAAATTCAAGATGGTGAGGTTATTGAAGGTTTAGAGAATCCAAGATTAGATGAAGTTTTAGGAGATCAAGCTGAAACCTTGCGCGAAGAAATCGAATTAGTTCGTGGAGCCAGTCATGAATTTGATATTGAAGCTTATTTGCGAGGTGAATTAACCCCCGTCTTTTTTGGTTCTGCCATTAATAATTTTGGAGTACAGGAATTATTAGATGCTTTTGTGCAATATGCCCCCGCCCCGCAACCTCGTTCAACCAATATCGGTGAAATAAAACCATCAGAAGCAAACTTTAGTGGTTTTATTTTTAAAATTCAAGCCAATATGAATCCCGCCCATCGTGATCGGATTGCCTTTTTACGAGTCTGCTCAGGTTGTTATCAAAAAGGCATGAAAATGAAGCAAGTGAGAATTGGTAAAACAGTGCAAATTAGCAATGCCATTACTTTTCAAGCCGACGCAAGACGAGCCGTTGATGAAGCTTGGCCTGGTGATATTATTGGTTTACATAATCACGGAACCATTCAAATTGGAGATACTTTTAGCGAAAAATTAGATTGTCGTTATGAAGGCATTCCTTATTTTGCCCCTGAAATGTTTCGGTCGGTTATTTTGCGCGATCCTATGAAAAACAAACAACTCTTAAAAGGAATTTTACAACTTTGTGAAGAAGGGGCAACGCAAGTTTTTCGCCCGCTTAAAAATAATGCCTTAATTTTAGGCGCTATTGGAATTTTACAATTTGAAGTCGCCGTTCACCGTTTAAAATCAGAATATAATGTAGATGCGATGGTTGAAGCCGTCAGAATTAGCACAGCCCGCTGGATTAATTGTGATGATGATAAATTATTAGCGCAATTTAAAGAAAAAGCGTATGAAAATCTGGCTTTAGATGGCGATGGACAATTGGTTTATATTGCACCGACTCGAGTGAATTTAGATTTAGCCATTGAACGTTGGGAAGGGATTACTTTTTCAGCCACTCGAGAATTATAACAAACAAAAAAGGCGAACTTTAAAAGTCCGCCTTTTTTATCCAATTAAACAATATTTAATTGTAACTTAGAAACCAACAAAGTCAGCTGTTGAAATAGTTCTTCCACCTGTGGTGATACTACCATTTGCACCAACAAAACCTTCAAAACGAGTTTTAATAGCTGCAATTAATTTATCTTTTAATGCATTAAATGCTTTTGAAGCATAAGGTTTTAAAGCATTGAAAGCTAAACCAAGATATTTAGTGGTTGTTTCCATTGTTATACCAAATAATTGTCCTTCTGTTGTTGCCATTTCAGTGTTATTCATTTCTTGTAACTCAACATTGCTTGCAGAGAATAAGAAATCAGCATCTGATTGTGAAACAGAAGCAAAAGAAAGGCTAGAGAAAAGTAAGCCAAAAGAAGTAACAAGTGCAGTTATCATGTTTTTCATTATCATATATCCTAAGGTAAAGTTGAGTTTTAGTTTTTAACAGTTTGTATCTTGATGTTGACAATAATTTTAGAGCTTTTATTTTAATTCGTCTAGAGGTTAAATTCCTGAAATCACTTAGGAACTATTCCCGACGCTATTTTCTTCTTTTAAAAACCATTCTAGTGAATGTTCAAAATGTTTATCAATCATTTGCTCTATTTCATCAATGGCACAAATTAAGCGGGCTTCATCGACTAAAGTATATTTAGTTTCAACTAAACTGGGTAATACCCAAGGATGAGAAAGATATAAACGATTCAAGCTGACATGCGAGAGATCTTGAGCCAGCACCCAAGATCCATATTCGGTTGTAATAACGAGGTTCAGTCTTTGAAGAACTAATAATAAGGTTTCAATTCGTTCTTCGGGTAAGCCTCGAACTTGTCGTGATAATTCAATTAATGAAACACTGTCTCCTGTGACTTGAGCCTCTCGTAATATTTTAATAATTCGATAAATATCAAGTAAATGATCGCCCACCACTTTATCTCGTTCATGATAATGCCAATATAAACTTAAACAATACGTAAATTCAGCCCCTAATAAGGTAATAACCCAAGACAGATAAACCCAAACTAAAAAAATGGGGACAATCGCAAGGGTTCCATAAATCGCTTGATAGGTGGGAAAATTGGTTAAATAAAAGGCAAATCCATATTTAGCCAATTCAAATAAAGAAGCGGAAAAAAGTCCGCCTAAAAAAGCATGAATAAAAGGCACTTTGCGATTAGGGACAATGCTATACATTAAACTAAAAGCAACAAAAGAGGATAATAAAGGCAAAATTTTAATGACCAATTGATGAAAATTAAAATTTTGATTATCGGTTTCAAATAAAGGCAATGACATAAAATAAGAACTTGCTGCCACACTTAAACCAATAAAAATGGGTCCTAAGGTTAACATTGACCAATAAACTAAGAATTGCGCTAAAATACGCCGTGGTTTTTGAACTCGCCAAATTCGATTCAGGGCATCATTAATGGATGAAATCAACATTAAAGCAATAACCACCAATAAAGCCGCTCCCATTCCTGGTAAACGGGCGGCATTTTTACTAAATTCTTGAAAATATTGTTCTAAAACTTCACTGGAAGCGGGAACAAAATTATTAAAAATAAAACTTTGCACCTCTAAAGCTAATTTATCGGCGACAGGAAAAGCTGAAAAAACCGCTAATAAAACTGTCATTAAGGGAACAATTGAAAGTGTGGTTGTATAGCTTAATGCCGCGGCATTTTTAAGTCCTTCATCTTCAAAAAAACGATATAAAACGAGCTTTAAAAAAGGTTTAAGATGGGACAGTAAACGAAAAAAAGGAAATTTAAAGAATCGGGGTAATCTTAATTGGTACTTCATAATATTTTAAAAGGCACTATAATCGTAATCTTGTTTTTAAAATTATAGTGCCTTTTATATTAACTGCTGGAAATCATGACAATTCAAATTTACCATAACCCGCGTTGTAGCAAATCACGCCAAACATTACAAATTTTAGAAGATAAAAATCTACAATTTAGTCAAGTTTTATATCTTGATAACATCCCTTCTAAAGAACAATTACAAAATATTCTAAAAATGCTGAAATTGACTGATCCCAGAGATTTGATGCGTCAACATGAAGCAGAATATCAGGCGCTTAATTTAGCCAATCCAAATAAAACGGTTGATCAATTACTAGCCGCCATGATTGCGCATCCTATTTTAATTGAACGCCCCATTGTAATTAATAACAATCAAGCGAGAATTGGACGACCGCCTGAAAGTATTTTAGATATTATTTAGAATGTCGAATAAAGCCCTTTTTATTATGGGACCCACCGCTTCAGGTAAAACAGATTTAGCCATTGCGCTGTATCAAAAATTAGCCCAACAAGCGCGAATTATCAGCGTTGATTCGGCGTTGGTTTATCGGCAATTAGATATTGGGACCGCCAAACCAACACCTGATATTCTTGCTATGGCTCCGCATCAATTAATTAATTTAATTAATCCTGATCAAGTTTATTCTGTTGCCGAATTTAGAACTGCCGCTTTACAAGAATTAGAGTTTTGTCAAAAAGAGGGATTACAAGCCATCTTTGTCGGCGGAACTTCGCTTTATTTTAGAGCATTAGAATATGGTTTATCTAATTTACCTAAAGCCTCTCCTAAAATTCGTTTAAAATTAACTCAAGAACAACAGGAAACGGGATTAAAAGCCATGCATCAACGCTTGCAAAGCATTGATCCCGTGGCAGCCAAACGTATTCATCCCAATGATCCACAACGGTTAATGCGGGCGCTTGAAGTGTTTGATATTACGGGTCAATCTTTAACTGATTTACAACAAGCCAATCAAAAATCGGCTTTGCCCTTTGATGTTGTTAAAGTGATTGTTGCGCCTGCTGATAGAAAAGTATTGCATCAACGCATTGAAAAAAGGTTTAAACAAATGTTAGAAATTGGCTTTGAAGACGAAGTAAAACAACTTATTCAGCTTTGGGATTTAGATGCCCAATCTCCCGCCATGCGGGCAGTGGGTTATCGTCAAATGTATCAATATTTACAAGGCGATTTAGATTATAAAGAAATGATTGAAAAAGGCATTATTGCCACCAGACAATTGGCTAAACGCCAATTAACTTGGTTAAGAGCTGAAAAAAATGCCGTTTGGTTGGATGAAAAAAAAGATTTATTGAAACAAGTTCAATTAATGATGTAAATCCCGTAATTGGTTAATTACATTTTGTTGTTTAACAATATAAGCTTTAAACGGTTTTTTTGGGGTGTTTTTAATAAAATGGGCAAAAATATTTTTGGGGGATAAACCCATAAAGACATCAATATGTTGTTTCTTTATTGCTCCGCCCGTATCTCCTGCAAAAAAATAGCCATCATGTTTTATTTTTTGCCCTGAAGGCAATGTAATAGAAACACCCCGAGCTTTTGGAATATAAAGGACCGAACCATAAGGGATTTTTTTCTTATCAACCGCAATGGTTCGATAAGGCGTTAATTTATAATTTTTAACCCCATCCCCAAAAGCCCCTTGAGCAAGCCGATATCGAGTTTTTCCTGATGCGCCGATCCAAGAAGGATTAATATTCATTACTTTGGCACAATCGACTTGTTGTTTACCTTGATGATCTTGATAATTAAAAAGGTGGCGTTTACCTGTTTTGGAAGTAATTAATATGGTGCCTTGAATCGCGCCTTTACACCAATCATTCAGCGAAATATTAGCCGAAATTTTATTATTATTTTTATCCAGTAATGGCATGCCTTTGTCTTGGGTCTTGGTATGCCATATATGGTAATAAGTTGCCCATAATGAAAGTGCTTTTAATTTTTTAATATTTAATTCAGGAATATCAAAGTTATCTTTGAGTGCTTGTACATTAAAACTAAAGGTTGTTAATAATAAGGTAATAATGAGTGTTTTATGTAAATTCATGGAATGATTAAGGATAAATAATTTAATAATATCTTAAGCATAGTAAAGGTTAATTTAAAAAGCAATATCTGCTATAGTACGAAAATACCACAACCCAACCTTTATATTAGGCAAATAATGACTCAAAAACAATCCGATCAAACCATCACTCATGGCAAATATATTTCTTTTAGTTATAGCATTACAGATGGTAAAGGCACCGTGGTAGAGCAACATGATTTACCTGTAGGTTATGTTTATGGTGGAGACAGTGAAATGATCGGGGGCGTAGATAAAGCAATTTTAGGTAAAAAAACGGGGGATGAAGTTTTAGTTGATATTGGACCAGAAAAAACCTTTGGCGCTCATAATCCCGCTTTAGTTTTTACCGATGATATTAATAATGTGCCCCCTCAATTTCGCAGTTTAGGCAGTGAAGTCCAAATGCAAAATAATCAAGGTGAAACCAAAGTTTTTTATGTTACTGAAATTACTAAAACCCATGTCACGATTGATGGCAATCATCCCTTAGCGGGAAAACCATTAACCGTTAAAGTAACTATTTTAGAAGTTCGCGATGCCATGCCAGGGGATGCTGAAACTTCGGGCATTCACAGCAATAAACAACCCACTCTAAATTAAATTATGTCAAATCTTGATCAATTTGCCAGTATTTTTCGTTCAGCTGTTAAAACCCCTTACACTCATCAAGAAATTAAAATAAAAAAGATTTTATTGGTCACTGATTTATCTGAAAGCGCGGCAAAGGAATATCAAGTTAAAATAAATCATTTTTTAAATGTCTTAAATCAAGATAATGACCCTGTTCATTGGCAAATTTTATCTGAAAAAGATTATTCAACCATTAATGAATTGATTGAAATTTTAGAGCAATCTAAAGTTGATTTAATTTGTAGTTATCGTAATTTATATAGTTCAGGTTGGGAATACCAATATAGTTTGGGTTCACAAATGGATATTTTATTACAAGCCACTAAAATTCCTGTTTTAATTTTACCTCACCCCAAAGCGGGAAGAGCCGCCTTTCACTCATTACAAACAACCCAAAATGTCATGGTGATTACCGACCATTTAGGGGAGCATCATGATTTAATTCAATATGCCAGCGCTTTTACAGATGATAATGGCAAATTAACATTAACTCATATTGAAGATCAGCGCGTTTTTGATCATTATATTAATGCCATTGGAAAAATTGATAGTATTGATACGGAACATGCAAAAAAACGTCTTGCGGAACAATTACTAAAAGAACCAACAGATTATATTGAATCTTGTAAAACTATTTTATCAGGTGCTCGTTCTTCGTTAAAAATTGAGGCACTCGTCACTTTTGGTGATAGTTTGGCAGAATATAAAAAACACATTGAACAATATCAATTGGATTTACTGGTTATGAATGCCAAAGATAAAGAACAAATGGCAATGCATGGCATGGCTTATCCATTGGCGATTGAACTTCGTCAAATTCCTCTTTTAATGCTGTAATGGAGTAAACTATCATGGAACATACCCCAAGTATGGCGATTACTTTGCTTTTTACGGGTATTTTAGTCTGTATGATTCTGGCACTTGCCTTTGAAGAAAAAATTCATGCTAAAAAATCCTTAATTGTGGGTGTTTTTGCCATTATCAGTCTTTATTTAGCCGCCTTTCTTGGGCTTATGCCCTTTGGTGATTTAACCTTACCCAATGGACATCATATACATATTCCTGTTTATATTGCCGCCGTTGATTGGGAAGTCATTGCCATTATTATTGGTTCTAGTTTATTTGTTGATGTGACTTCGCGTTCTGGTTTATTTTCATGGATAGCCATTAAATTAACCAAAGTTTCCAAAGGCGACCCGCTCCGCCTTTTATGGTTTTATGGATTATTAACCGTTATTTTTTCCGCCGTTTTAAATAATGTTACGGCAATGATTATTATTGGTTCTTTAACCGCGGTTTCTTTAGCTAAATTAAAACAAAACTCCTTATTATTAGGTTTTTTATTAATTGAAGGTTTATTAACTAATATTGGCGGGTTATTAACCCTTATTAGCTCAGTTCCTAATATTATTGTAGGGAATGCGGCGGGTATTAGTTTTATTCAATTTTTTACCAATGCCGCGCCTTATGTGGTCGTTGCGACTATTTTAACGTTATTACTCGGCGCTTATTTATTTAAAATAAAACCGCTTAAAACAGCAGAACAAAAAGCCGAGGCACTTTATTTAGTGTCTAGTTTTGATGAAAAAGATGGTATTCAAAGTCGCAATTTTTTTATTTTCTCAAGTATTGTGTTATTACTGTTTATTCTAACCATTGCAACCACTTCAATTATGCCTGTTTTAAAAGATTTAGGCATGGGATTTGTGGCTATGGCATTTGCGGTTTTAATGCTAAGCCGTTATAAATCAGAAGTCGATCAATTTTATAAAGGCGTTGATTGGGATTTAATTTTATTTTTTATGTCTTTATTTGTGGTCATTAATGTAATGGAACATGCAAATGTCTTAGCTTTGATTGGACAAGGCGTTGAATGGATGATTGGCAGTGAAGAAAGTAAAACAGGTGCGGGGGCTTTATTATTTAGTTCAGCATTATTTAGTTCTGTTACGGATAATATCCCATTGGCTGCCATGTTGGCTAAAATATTAGAAAGCATTGGGACTTCGGGCGATTCTATTTTATGGTGGTCGGTTATTTTTGGCGCCAACTTAGGTGGTAATATTACGCCTATTGGTAGTGCTTCAACATTGGTGGCGGTAACCATTATCCATAAATATAAACTACATTTGTCTTTTACTGATTTTATTAAAGCCGCCCTTCCCTTTGCAATAATGCAAATTATATTAGCGGCGGTTTATGTTTT
>Ga0256847_1000998_pt1 | contig 15641 bp, 17 predicted proteins | sample TeddybearmetaG_FD_189099 | JGI IMG/M metagenome (GOLD analysis project Ga0256847, IMG submission 189099) | Hydrothermal vent microbial communities from East Pacific Rise, Pacific Ocean - Teddybear | ecosystem: Environmental > Aquatic > Marine > Hydrothermal vents | place: Pacific Ocean: East... | reverse complement strand
TTTTTCGCGATCGGTGGAAATAGTTTCAAACAGCTGGGTTTGGCTACGAGCCAGTTTTTCGTCTAAGTCTCGCTGATTTTCAGCCATAAACTGGCGAATAAGCTCCGCTTGATTTTCGTTGTCTTTTAATAATGCGTCTAGTAGGGAATCCTCTGCATCGGTATTCTTTGCCCGAAACAGGACATACACAAGCACCACTAAAATCAACAGATTAACGGATAACAATACAATGTCGGATTGAGTCAAAAATTCCATCGCAGAATCCAGCGTGAGATCAAGATAAGATCATATATAAGAATAGGAGTTGAGGATAACCCCACTGCCGATCATTTTAAAGGCAAAGTTTAGTTTCAAGCAAAGCACCTTACAAAGAGAGCTCATAACAACATCTTACAAACACTTTTCACAAGGACTCTTCGTTAAAACAAAAAAACTTCGCCATCACACCCCTGCGACCAAATGATCGGCAGTGGAAACAACCAAACCGGAGCCTATCCAGAGACAGAGACACGCTAAATAGTTACTAACTACTTTAACTGGATTAACTAGTATCTCGTTCTTGGTATTTTCTAGTGGAGAAAATGACCTGGATAAAAAGTGATTAGAATTAAACAGAGTAAGCTATTTAATTATTAAACAATAACTTACAGCATAATTCTATGTTCGCTTCATACGTTTGAATTTGGCATTCAATGAGTGGCTATCCTCAACAACTGAAATACTATCAAAATAAGCACTGCTTATGCAAGTAGTTTTTAGTTTAAATATTGAGAATGCTCTTTCATTAAAGCGCAACAAAACTGTTAGACAATGCGTCGTTTGTAGGAGTTGTAGTAATAGCTCGTCAACGAAATTATTGAGTTTTAGACAAAAACTAGGTATATTTTCTTCTAATTCGAAAAAACTATCAAACGGGTAACTATCAAACTGTTTGTATAGTATCAGCAATTAGAGGCACTATTAATGTGAAAGTATTTTTTGGCGTATTCACGTTGTTTTTTGTTGGCGGTATTTTCGCTAATGAAGAAATACCAGATCTTACAATTGAAAAAATTCAAAAAGATGTTTATCTACACAAATCATTCAGTCGTGTAGACGGTTTTGGCCTGGTTAGCTCAAATGGGCTCATCGTCATAGATGATGGAAAAGCATTTATTGTTGATACGCCGTGGTCTGAACGAGATACAGAAAAACTCGTGAATTGGATAAAAGAGAAAAATCATGAATTATTAGGAAGTCTTTCTACACATTCACATGAAGATAGAACCGCTGGGATAAAATGGCTTAACGCTCACTCAATTTCGACTTACGCCTCATCTTTAACAAACAAGATTCTAAGCAGAGAAGAAAAAGAACCAGCGAAAAACCCAGTTAATGGAACAGTTTTTTCATTGGCTGGTGGTCAAATTGAAGCATTTTATCCAGGAGGTGGGCATACAATAGATAACATCGTTGTTTGGCTTCCAAAATCAAAAATACTATTTGGTGGGTGTTTAGTGCGGAGTTTAGGTGCGAAGAGTCTAGGTTATACCGGTGAAGCATATATCGATCAATGGTCTAACTCAGTTGAGAATGTGCTGTTAAGATATCCGAAAGCCGAAATTGTAGTTCCCGGTCATGGTAAAATAGGGAATATGCAATTATTGAAGCACACTAAAAAACTAGCAGAATCAGCCTCTAACCAATAAAGGTTACACAGCTTAAAAACATTGACTCCGTTGCGCAACATGCTACACCCGCTCAAATGATCAAGTCATTCGAACACAAAGGTCTTAAGACGTTTTTCGAGTCTGGAACGACCAAGGGCATACACACGTCACACTCTAATAAACTTAGCATGCAACTTGCAGCTCTTGATACAGCAACAAATATCGAAGATATTGACATCCCTGGATATCAGCTACATAAACTTCAAGGAAATCAAAAAGATCGTTGGTCTATTTCTGTGAATGGCAATTGGAGAGCTACTTTCGTCTTTTCTGAAAGTAATGTTTACATCGTTAACTAGGAGGACTACCACTAATGACAATGCATAATCCCCCTCATCCTGATGAGTTTATTCAGGCAACATACATGGAACCATTTGGTTTAAGTTGTCGTTACCTTGCAAGAAATTTAGGCGTTGCCGCTTCTACTCTAAATTGACTTATTAAAGCCCAGAGTGGCATTAGCCCAGAAATGGCATTACGTCTTTCCAAAGCTCTAGGCCGCACACCTGAAAGCTGGTTAGCCATGCAAGATAATTATGACTTGTAGCATGCTAGAAAATTGGTAAAACTTAGTTCTGTCCAAAAACTAGACCTAAGCGCTGCGTAACCAATACATGAAGTGGATAGCTTTTCCGCTGCGCTTCAAACCTACAACTTATGCAAGGCATTAGGCAAGGGTATGACCGCAAGCAATCAGATGGATTTGGAGCTCATTGAGGACTTCGTCGAGAATGTCATGGTAGCCTATGGCTGTTCTGGCATCCGTGGCGTCAAGATGCACCAAAGGTCAAAGGGACGTTTGTTCGCAAGGCTTCAATGAAATAAAGAGGAGTTTATCGTCAAGGAGTGGCCAGCTCGTGTGCAGTACGGGAACCAGGTCATCGACCCAGTAAGGGTAATGAAGATAGCCCAGAATGGCGGGGTGCCCGTGGCGACGCTCCTGCCCACTGTTCTGGGCGAAGAATCATTTGTTTGGCAAGGGCGCAAGCTCTCTCTTCAGAGGGTGATGGGTGATCGAACATGCGATATCTCAAATGAGGCACATGTCGCTGAGTTCGCGAGGACCCTGGGTAGACTGCATCAAGCAACATCCAGGTATGAGGTGGCAGGCACAAACTGGTCCATTGTTACGATGTCCGAGGATTACCTGAACTCAGTTCGGTGCTACATCAGTTCGAAGCCATCCAGCTCGGAAGGGCTGATGAAGCTAACAGACACAGCAGACAAGCTGACAGCGGGTTTGTCCAGCGTGAAAGATAAGATGAGGGCCGGAGGATGGGATGAGTTGCCACTGATCCCTGTGCATGGTGACTATCATCATCACAATGTCAGATTCTCAGGTGATGATCTTGTTGCGGTAGTGGATTTCGATCAGGCCAGATCTGAGCCTAGGCTCTATGATATCGCATATGCTCTTGGGCATCTATTCGGCACATACTGGCCTAGCGATGGAAGTGGTTTCTCATTCTGGACTAGCTCGCGTTCGATGTCTGAGTCGCAATTCGCATTCTGGATGACTCAGTATCTTGAAACTGGGCCAAGCCTGAGCAATCGGGAGTGGCATCTTCTGCCTCTCGCTTGCGCGGCGGTCTGGCCAAGGATCATCGAGGACGACATTCCCGATGCTGAAGAAGGGCTGTTGAAAACCGATTCAGTGATCGGCTACATGGACACGATGCTCGCGCGCTTTGCCCGACCAATAATAATAGACAACGTAAGTCCTAACAATAAGCATAATAAGAATAGACAGTCAAAAATAAAAACCTAAAAAAGTAAATCCTCAAAAACGTGTGGCATTGTAAGAAATAGATCACGTCCATAGCTTACTTTAGATCACAAACATTTAAGCAAACGCTCAATGTAAAACGACTTTTCGTTTGATAAAGTGGACTGCATGAAATGCAGCGACGAAACGATCATCACGAAGTGTCAATTAGTTTACTTTGAAGATGGAAAGGTCAAAGTAGAAATTTCTCTCTTTCAGAGTTATTGTCAAAGTGCACGAGAACAATATTTTAGTCGTGTGTTAAACAAGTTTCTAGCGGTGAGGCTCGTGCTGACAAATTCTTCATTTGTTTATCATACAATCCTCCCAAACCAGTTTTTTCATAGCGGTTCATATATCGACGAAAGCTTCGACTGCATACACCTAGTAAATGGGCAGCTTCGTCTTGGGTTAATCGTTTGGCTTGATAACCTTTATAGACTTTTTCAAATCTCATCTGTTTTAATTCTTCGTGAAAAGCTGTCCGGTTCATATTCCACCTTAAATAAGTAAGAATAGATCCGGACAGGTCACGTGTTACTTAATAGGACAGATAACTTACTCCTAACAAGTAGCTTTAGTAGCTTGACATTATTGCAAATTATCGATACGGTACGATTAGTTTCGTATATGTTTAGAAGTATTGAGATTAATTAATGATGAAAGAGCCAAAACAATCTGATTTAGGTTCAAATGGGGATTTGAAATCTGCCCATTATTCAGAACCAAGCTCTATTGGCAGATCTACTTCTGTTGGTAGACCCAGATCTCTTCAAACAGAAACTAACATCTTGGATTCTGTAAAAAGGCTGGTTCCGGAATACGGCTATGCTGCCACATCTATTGAAAAAGTTGCTGCTAATGCGGGGGTCGGAAAGGCTTCTATCTATCGTAGATGGGGTTCTAAGGCCGCTATGATGATCAGCGTATATCGATGGCTAGTACCGGAAGAAAGTCTGCAATCTAAATCAGATTGTTTTGAAAAAAATTTTCACTACTTACTCAACAAACTCTTTAAATCTTATAGAGATAGCCCGTCTGGGATAATCCTGATTGGTATAATTGCTGAATCCCAGAGTAATCAAGAAACCTTGTCGGCACTTAAACATGGCGTAATCCAAGAACGAAGAGTGCTCTTAACAGAAATCCTTAAACAAGGGATTGCAAGTGGTAAATTACATAAAGGTATTAACCTCATAGAAATTACTGATTTGATTACCGCTATGATCTGGCATCGGTTATTAACCGACAGAAGTAATCTGAACTCTGTATTTATCGATTTGATTATTAAAACGGTTATTGCGGTTGGCAAATGCTAAACCAAGCGATAGAGTACAAAAAAGGCTACATAAAAAATGCGTAATTCGCTAGGATCAACAAGACAAGCGTTATCAAGTGATGGCGCTAGCAAACTAATTTTTTCAAATTTTTTAGCCGGTAGTATTTCGACTTTATGTGGGATTCAGAGTGAATTCTATGCTCGAGTGTGGGGGTTTGACCATCGTTACGAATCGGTTGTTAGTTCTGGAGTCAGTGAATTTTTAAGCCGTTATGATAAAAACGAGGATTTTGTTCGGTTAGTGTTAGAAGAAGGTGAAGTGGTTGGCGGTATCGCTATTGACCACAGGGATGGTGTGTTAGGCCAATTACGTTGGTTTATTTTATGCGACCACTTACGTGGTGCTGGTGCCGGCAAAAAGCTATTTTCTGAAGCGATGACTTTCATCCAGAAAAAGAAATTTAAGCAAGTTTACCTCACCACTTTTCAAGGTCTAGATTCCGCTCGGCGCATGTATGAACTGGGGGGCTTTAAACTAACTGAAGAGAAAACAGCGTCGACTTGGGGAAAAGAAATTACCGAACAGCGATTCGATTGGTATGCAGATAATTAATATACAGCGACTATCATGAAAATTTTTCTATTCATGGCATAAGCAAGCTGACCATCTTCGAATATTAGCTATAAGCTAAACTCACGGAAGACTGACTTTTAAGTGTAAACTCGATCTGGGAAGTTTAAGAAAAATAGTGAATGGAATTTATTATTGTGGCCCAAACTTATTTATAAATGGCTACTTAATGTCTGGGACTAAAATATTTATTTATAAACGGCATGACGAAAAATTAACCGCTGATACACTTGCATTTTTCGGATGAGCTGATGTTCAGGCTGTAGGAAAAGTTGTGGATAATTTTTTCGCACAGATCGCCACTTCAAATAGAAATAGTAGACGTGAATCGAGATAATATTTATGTAGGAACGCAGTTTTTCTCGTATATTTTATTCAAATAAAAGAGGTCGATATTTTTCTACAGACTTACTGTGTGTGTAAATCTAACTGAGTGATAATGATGAACAAAGTAAATATCCGAACAGAATTAGCTCAAATAAAGGAATATTGGTCTCAAAGGGTTATCGGCGAAGCTAATAACCAGCTTTTTAAGTTAGCAAAAGGTATAGGAGAAACTAATTGGCATATGCATGACGACCAAGATGAACTATTTATCTTATATAAAGGCCACCTTACCATCCAGTTACGAGATCGAAACATAGAACTATATGAAGATGAAATGTTTATCGTTCCAAAAGGAGTAGAACATTGCCCAAAAGCGGATGAAGAAGTACAATTTTTAATCGTTGGCTTGAATGTAACCTCCAATGTTGCTGGAGGCAAGCCAAACTTGTGATTTAACAGTTTGACCATAACAAGTAAGTGTGCCAATTTGAGGCATTTGTGCTCCTGACTTTCTATAAACTGTCTAAGTTAACGTTTATCCTCGTACCAGCTTTTGCAATAACTCTCGCAATATAGCTATATTCTCTTTACCTAAAATTTGATTGTATTCTTTTTCGATCACGATTTTTATGTCATAAGCTAACCTCACCGCGTCCCTACCTAGTTGAGTGAATTGTATAAGGATCGCTCGTCTATCATTCAAATCTCTCGTCTTATTAATATAGCCTTTCTTCTCTAAATCACTAGCAAGTTGCCCCATCGCTTGCTTAGTCATACCAGCTCTTTCAGCGATAGTAGTGATAATCGTGCCGTTCAAGTCAAGGTTTGCAAATAGTGCTGTATGTGAAAGTGTTACGTCTGCAAATCCTTTTTGGTGCAAAAGAGATAAAGCTTTGTCGCTATAAGCTCTACCTGCTTTTTGGCATAATCGACCTAAATTATTTTCTTTTAATTCGGTAGATTTTTCGGACAAATCAATCATAAATTCTCTCTTGAGATTATAGTAAAGATGCCTTACTATATGATAAGGTAACTTTACTATATTACAGTGTATTAGTTAGTCGTAAAAGGAGAAAATATGATCCGTAATGCTACTGAACAAGATTTTGATGATATTTATGTGATCATCAATGACGCAGCTATCTGTTACAAAGGAATTATTCCAGATGATCGATGGAATGAACCCTATATGACAAAAGAAGAGTTAAATCAGCAAATCAGAGAAGGTGTTCATTTTACCTGCTTTGTTGATGAGGGAAGAATCGTTGGTGTAATGGGCATACAAGATCAGGGTGAAGTTAATCTAATCCGTCATGCTTACGTAAAAACCGTAAAGAGGAATAGTGGGATCGGATCAGCGTTATTACTAGAGTTAATCACTCTTTCGACTAAACCGATTTTGATCGGAACTTGGAGCGCGGCACATTGGGCCATTAAGTTTTATCAAAACCACGATTTCTATCTTGTATCAGAAGATGAGAAAAACCGGTTGTTAGTTAAATATTGGTGTATTCCCCTGCGACAGGTAGAAACTTCTGTGGTGTTAACGGATCGACCCTACAAAAACAAATTAACCAAAGGGGTTAACCAATCTGACCCCTTGATCAAAAATAACGGTACTTTTGGTGATGGACTCACTCTGAGTGGCAACAGCCTGGCGGTGGGAGCATACCCGGAATCTAGTAATGCGGCGAGTATTGGCGGTGATCAAGGAGATAATTCCGCTTCACGGGCTGGTGCAGTTTATGTGTTTGACCGAAACTAAAATGTCAGTAATTAATTTAATTTGAGCAGTAAATTCAGAATTTAATTTATAAGATGGGCGTTTTGATATTTATTACGCGTTATTAGGAATGAAACGGACGTACTCAATGTTCAATCGCGCCCAGAACGCCCTCTAACAATGCTTCAATTCCCTTATCAGTCCCGGGCTTGGTATAACCCAAACGAACAACAACTAAATCTCTACTAGGAATAACAACTACTACCTGCCCTTGAAATCCCGACATTAAATAAGCATCACGAGGTACGTTTGGCCACCTGGGTTGTTTCTGCTCATCGCCTTCCGATTGACTCGGTTGTAAATTCAACCAAAAGTGTGCGCCATAGTTATTAATCGGATTGTTTTTAGTCGCCGTAATTGAATAATCAACCCAACTTTCATCTAAAATTTGCTCATCTTGCCAGCTTCCTTTTTGCAACATGAGTTGCCCTAATTTTGCCCAGTCACGAGCACTTGCGTACATGTAGGATGAACCGATAAAAGTGCCATTAGGATCTGCCTCCATGACCGCTGTTGATATTGATAAGGGTTTAAATAATCGCTGTTGTGGGTATTGATAATAGGCTTGATAATCCCCGTTAAACTGGCGACGAATAATGCCTGATATAATATTGCTGGTTCCACTGGAGTACGCCCAATGCTCATCGGGCTTATAGATTAATTTTTTATCCGCCGCAAAATCGCTAGCACTGGATTCAACGGACAACATTTTGGCCGCGTCACTGCCTAAACCGTAAATTTCCTTAAAATCTAATCCGCTACTCATTCTTAAAAGTTGATCAAGGGTAATTTTTCCTCTTGGATCACCGTTTTTTTGCCACGGCGGTACGTCCACTGTTTGAGAAACATCTAATTGTCCATCTTTAACTAACAAACCCACCAGCATATTTATCACGCTTTTTGCCATTGACCAACTCAGCAAGGGTGTTGTCTTGCCGACTCCATTTGCATATTGTTCAGCAATCAGCTGTCCTTGGTGAATAACAACAATAGCTTTGGTGTGACGCGTTTTCTGCTTATTCGGCTCGATAAAAGCTGACTCAATCGCGTCGTGCAGTTTTAAATAATCAACCCGTTCACTTGATTGATCAGCATCGGCTAATCCTAAAGGCCATGGCGTTGAGACATTAAGAGAAGCGTATGTAATAGGTTTAATCATCAGGCTCCGCTTAGTATTATCTCGCTCAGCGTGATCGGGAGATAATAGCCGGCAACCCATTCCAGGATTAAAAATAGCTACTCGATCAAACAGACCATAAATATCAGTGGTAACTTGCTTGTGGGATTCGTCGATATGAAAATTTACTTTCTCGAAAAAACCACTGATAGGAACTAAACCTTCATCTTTTACTTGCTGAGCGGTAAAACCAGAAACAAAATGTCCAGAACAGATATTCTTGGCGCTGAACCCGGTCGCAATATAAAAATCGTCGGAATATTTGTGGAAAACAAACATCCCCAAACCCAAAACAATGAGAACGATGCCTAAGAGAACTCTCTTCATATTCTAAAATCCATTGGGGCTTTAATAAATAAAATTAATCTTCGCCATCTTCAATATCAACTTGCCCAGACATTTTTCGTCTGATGTACGACCATGACATTCCCACACCTAAAATTAGCGCTAAAATAACTTCAATGATCCAACTCAGCATTGAAATATTATTAACATCAATAACGCCCCAATCAACAATAACCCATAGTAAGCTACCAAATAGTGCCGCTGAAAGCATTAATCCCCACGGACCTAGCGAACGTAAAGTAGCGCGAATATATATTGACCAACCTATGAGCAACACTATGCCCACAGGTACGACAATTACGTTGAACACCTCGAAGCTCTGGATCACCCAGTGATAGTACGAATAACTGCTGGGATTATAAGTGAGCAGCACTAAAATAAGTGCGAAAAAAAGACGTAGAAAAAAACCTGCTGTAGAGAGATTATTATTTTTATCGGCCATATCGACTTCCCTTATTATTCTATTAGAGTACGCTATTGCTTCGCCCGAGATGAAACAGGGTGCATTCAAATATCCTAGCATAAAATGGAGCAAGTCTACAATTAAGAGACTCGCTTAAACCAGTAGCTGCGATACCTGAAGCAGAGCTGAAACTTAAAGGAAAAATAGTTAATTAAAACCTGATTTAAAGGCGGCAAGCCTTAAACTAGATTTATTTCTCGCGATTTGCGTTTGAACCGCTAGATAGAATTTAGAAGCTCTGCGGGGAAAATGGAAGGATTATAAGTTTGAACACCGGCATTTTGAATCAGTAAGTCTTCAGCTTTCTCAACACAACGCCCACAGCAATCACCGACACCAAGTTGTTGAATAACCTCATCAATAGAATAGCAGCCCGCTTGCTGAGTTTTTAGAATTTGTTTGTCTGTAATTGCGTTACAAATGCAAATATACATCTTTCTGCCCTGTGTGTTGCACATCGGTATTACAACTGGTAATGATTATAGGAATGATTCTCATTAAGGTCAAGAACAATTGTACATAATAGAGATCGTTTTTTATACCCATAGCGTGTTGAATAATAAACGTTTACATTCACAACTAATAATGATTATTATTAGCGTAAATTGTTGATAGTAAAGGTAAAAACACCTTTCAGAATAGAATAATAAGCGTATAGTAGATGCAAGTAAACGTCATTTAGCAGACATACCGACTAAATAAAGGGATAAACTGTTAAAAAATATGGAACTAGAATACACACCATTTTCCCCTCAAAGAGCATAAATATGAAGATTGATCGCCAAATCAGCCCAAAACTTAACCAGTGTTTAAAGTTACTATTAACCGGTATTAATCAATATTTTCTCCATTCTAGAATGTTTCAAAACTGGGGCTTTGATCAGCTGAAATCCAAGGACTATGGATACTCGATTAAATTGATGAAGGAATCCGATACGCTAATCAAGCGGATTTTATTTCTTGAAGGGCTTGCTAATTTGCAACATTTGGGAAGTTTAAACATAGGCACAGATGTTCCAGAAGCATTAAAAGGAAATATGTTGTTTGAAACTGAGTTAAGACGGAGCTTGGTCGAAACTATTAGCTACTGTGAATCGGCGAGTGACTTTATTAGCCGCGACTGTTTAACAGAGATACTTGAACAATCAGAAGAGCAAATCGATTGGCTAGAAACTCAGCAGCATCTATTAGAAAATCTTGGCACTGAAAACTACTTACAGTCTGCCATTTAACTTATTGGATTTATTAGGAAAACACTATGAAAGGCAACCAGCAAGTCCTTGAACAATTACAGCAGCTCTTAGAGTCAGAATTAACCGCATTTGATCAATACTTTGTTCACGCACGAATGTATGCCGACTGGGGATTAATTAAACTGGATGAGCGTATTTCTCATGAAGCCGATGAGGAGAAGCTACACGCTCAGCTTTTAATAGACCGCATTTTATTTCTTGAAGCCAAACCCAATCTTTCTGTACGAAACCCGCTCAATATAGGCTCTGATGTTTTAATGATGCTTGAAAATGATCTAAACTACGAATACGCCGTAGCCGATAAACTCCGTAAAGCTATCGCCGTATGCGAACAGCAAAACGACTATCAAACTCGTCAAATATTGTTAAAACTATTAGAAGATACTGAAGAAGACCATATGTTTTGGCTTGAACAGCAAGTTGGTATTATTGAAAAAATCGGTATTGAAAATTATCTACAAAGCCAAATGTGACTCAATTAAAGTAATGCGAGATGAACGAGGCGACCCGTGTTAAATATCCATAGCCCGCCCGGTAATGACTAGTCGTACTTTTCTGCGTCTTTCGCTACCACAACGCCTTTCAAGACCAGAGCGCATATCCGGCACCGTGATACTACGACCATTAAAATTACGTCGCTCAGCGCTAGCACGCCTATCCATCGGATTTCTTACTTGAGGATCGGATGACCAATGAAGATCTTCTTTAGAATTATATGTCACGAATACTCCCATGGGGGTTAAAAGGGCACCAAACATCAATCAAGCGAACCCTCACAACAAGTATAGGTCTAAACACGGTATTCGCCTTTATTTAGCTAATTGTTGAACCATTATGTGAATTGGTTCATAAAAACGGTAAAATATTGTAAAAATACGGTATTAACGGACAGAGATGGGTAATATCTTCCGATGGATAACACTATGGTCGACAAACTGCGTTCACATAGATGACTACAATACTCTGACTAGAGTACACTCTTAACAGCAACCCGTATTATTCATGATCAAAATAGGACTTTTACCATGAACCATTCCCCTCTACGCGCAACAAAACTTTTTAGGCTACCTTTGATTTTTGCAGCAATAGCATCTCTATTGTTTACGCCGATAAACCAAGCTGAAGTGTATAAATGGACCGATAAGGAAGGTAAAGTTCATTACTCTGACAAACCGATTGAGGGTAAAACGAAAGCGTTAAAAATGAAACGGAGACCGAGCGAAAAGGAAATTTATCAAGCGAATAAAAGAGCAAAGTCCATACTCAATCATCAACAGAAACTTCAAGAAATAGCCCGAGATGATGCTCAGGATAAAAAGATTATTGCTGATGGGGAAGAAAAAGCAGAGAAAAAACGGCTCGCCTATTGCCAAAACGCCCAGAGACAAATTTTTCGCTTAGGTCGAGGGAGAAGAACCTATACGACTAACGACGATGGCAGCCGATACTTCATGTCTGATGAAGACAAAAATAAAATGATTGATGAGTATAAATCAGAAATGGCAAAAAAACGCTGCAATTAACTCTCGAGCGCTTATTCTGATCGAGAAGCATCCAATCTATAAAAGCCGTCGTTCCAGCAATTTTTTAGCCGGGATCTATTCTAATAAGTGACAAACTCCGGCCAAAACACGACCGGAATGACAATAATATAATAAAATTAATTATTTTTCTTATGTGTACTTTAGGTTAGCTACGAAAGATTCAGTATTAGTCTAAATCTAACTCTCTAGCATTCGCAGCGGCACGAATGCTACTTTGAACTAAAATTAACAACTCTCTTAGCGCAACTGAAAATTTTGCAAATTCATGCCTCGCGCTTGATCGAAAATCAGCAACCATTTGTTGCCAGCGCTCTAGAAGATCCTCATTTTGAATGATCCAAGCGATGATCCTTTCCTCGGCTGACGCGCCCTCGCTCGACATATGCAGTACCGCGACCGTCAGACTACGTTGTTGCCAATCAAGATCCTCCCTAAAGGTCGATCGGGCGAAAGCTTGCCAATGATTATCCACCGGCTGCATGGTGATCTGCTCTAAGAACCAGTGTAACTCTAATTTAGCACCTAGTTTGTAGTAAACCTCGCCGACTAAAGAAACATTGAGATCCGTAAGTTTGGACATTTCCACAATATCCAGCGAAGAAAAGAGTGTGCTCAAATAACTAATCTGCGAAGCGAGCTTAACCGGCACGCCTGCTTTTACCATATCGTTGATACCGCCCTGAATAGTTTCAACTTCTGATTTATCCAAAGCCTTTTTAATGTACTTTTGAAGACTAGCAACACCACTTTTAAAGTGCTCGATACCCTCATGAATAGCTAAGTTTTTTCTTCTGTGTCTTAAGAACCATCGAGTGCATCGTCTAATCATGCGCTGGGTTTGATAAAACATTTGACTCTTCACTTCTGCAGAAACAGTGTGATCAAGCGCTTCAATTTGTTCCCAAATTTTTGGCATATCAAAAATTTCTTTTGACAAGGTAAAACATATGGCAACATCGGTTGGCGAGGCACCCGTTTCGTCATTGGTTCTAAATACGAAATTACTACCCAAATAGTCAACCATTTCGTTAGCCAATCGCATCGCAATAATTTCGTTCTTGAGTGGATGATTATGCATTTGTGAAACGTATTTTCTACGCAAAGCTGTTGGAAAATATTTTATTAATTCGTCTTGATAATAGGGTTCACTCCAGATCTCAGGTTTGCATAAATCTTCCTTAAGTACCATTTTACCGTAAGCCGCAAGTACCGCTAATTCTGCTCTGGTTAGTCCTTGACCTCTAGCGACTCTTTCCAGCAGTTCTTCATCTGAAGGTAAGAACTCCAATTCTCTATTGAGTTTATCTTCCTTTTCCATCCAGTGGATGAATCGCATCAACTCTTTAACCATTTTGGCAGAACGAGCTTCTCGAATACTAATAGTTTGTGCCTGTAAGAAATTTTCTCTTAAAACCATTTCGCCGACTTCATCTGTCATGCTCGCCAACAGTTTGTTTCGTTGCTTTTGGGTTAAATCACCATCTGCAACAATTTGATTAAGTAGTATCTTAATGTTCACTTCATTGTCAGAACAATTAACACCACCGGCGTTGTCGATAAAATCAGTATTACCTCTACCGCCGTTTTGCATATACTCGATGCGACCTAGTTGGGTTACTCCAAGATTTCCGCCTTCGCCGATCATTTTGCAATTAAGCTGATTGCCATTAACTCTCAAGTTATCGTTAGCACGATCACCAACTTCAGCATGTGTTTCTTTGGTGGATTTGATATAAGTTCCGATCCCACCATTCCATAACAAATCGAATTCGGCTTTTAAAATTGCGTTAATCAATTTATTCGGTGCCAAACTATCTACCGTTACCCCAAGCCAAGACTTTATTTCCTTACTTAATGGGATAGATTTAGCGCTGCGTAAAAATAGACCGCCACCTCTTGAAATTAAATTTTTGTTATAGTCATCCCAGCTTGAACGGGGCAGATTAAACAATCGTTCTCTCTCTATATAACTCTTTTCTGCGTTAGGATTAGGATCAATAAAGATATGCAAATGATTAAAAGCTGCCATCAGTTTAGTTGTGCGTGAGCATAACATGCCGTTGCCAAAAACATCTCCCGCCATGTCACCGATGCCCACGGTGGTGAATTCAGTAGATTGGCAATCGATACCCATTTCCATAAAATGACGCTTCACCGACTCCCATGCACCTTTTGCCGTGATTCCCATTTTCTTGTGGTCATAGCCGACACTGCCCCCTGAGGCAAATGCGTCGCCTAACCAAAAATTGTATTCTGCAGCAATCCCATTCGCTATATCTGAGAAGGTAGCAGTACCTTTGTCGGCCGCAACAACTAGATATGAATCATCTTCGTCGAGCCGCACCACATTAGCTGGCGGGACCAGTTTCCCTTCGACTAAATTATCGGTAATATCAAGCAGTGCGCTGATGAAAATCTTATAACAACTGATCCCTTCTTCCATAAACTCGTCTCTCGACAAGCCCGCCAAATTGCGTTTACAAACAAAACCGCCTTTGGCTCCTACAGGAACGATGACAGAGTTTTTCACTTGTTGAGCTTTAACTAGACCAAGTATCTCAGTACGGAAATCCTCACGTCTGTCGGACCAACGTAGCCCTCCTCGCGCAACTTTTCCACCGCGTAAATGGACACCTTCTAACTTGGGCGAATAGACAAAAATTTCGAACATAGGTGCCGGTTGAGGAATATCAATGATCGTAGCCGGTTTTAGTTTTATTGAAATATAACTCTTGGACTTACCATCCGCTTTAGGTTGGAAGAAATTAGTTCTTACCGTCACATCAATTAGTTCAATATATCGATTAAAAATTCTATCTTGATCCAAATTAGAAACAGCTTCTAAACTTGCAATTATTTTTCGACGCGTCGCTTTTTGTTTACGCTCATTGCGCTCTACCGCTGGATTAAATTTTTGATAGAAGTAGTCAACAACAAGTCGAGCTATTTTAGGATAAGCCGCTAATGTTTCTTCGACAGAGTTTTGTGAAAAGTTTGATCTGATTTGCCACATGTACTTTGCGTAAGCTCGTAATAATGCCGTTTCACGCCAATCAAGTGACGCACTTAAAATTAGACGATTGAAGCCGTCACTCTCAGCATCACCAAGCCACACTTCTCTGAACGCATCTTGGAATTTACTCTTCAAAGCATCTAAATCCAGTGCTTCACCGTCGGCATGTTTCATTTCAAAATCACTGATCCAACGATTCACGCCGCCAAGAGGCTTGACTTTAAACGGAGTTTCACCAATGACTTTTAATCCCATATTTTCTAACATAGGCATTATTTCAGACAATGGTTTTGGTAGATTTCTATAATAAAGTTTGAACTTTATTTGCTCGTTACCATCTTCTTGTGCTCTA
>Ga0256847_1000997_pt1 | contig 15646 bp, 17 predicted proteins | sample TeddybearmetaG_FD_189099 | JGI IMG/M metagenome (GOLD analysis project Ga0256847, IMG submission 189099) | Hydrothermal vent microbial communities from East Pacific Rise, Pacific Ocean - Teddybear | ecosystem: Environmental > Aquatic > Marine > Hydrothermal vents | place: Pacific Ocean: East... | reverse complement strand
CATACGCTGGTGCGGTTTACTCTCCAGATTGCAAAACCGGGGATTCTGCACAATTTGCTCAGGAGTTAGCCAAATACTGTGTAAAAAATGGAAATTGCCATGTTGAATGTGGGGTAAGTGTCGAAAGTATCTTTATGGACAAATATGAGATTTCCTCAGTCTGGACCTCAAATGGGGAATTCAAAGCAGATGCCTATGTTCTGGCTGCAGGGCCACAAAGTGGCTTTTTTGCCAAACAGGCAGGTTTTAGGTTACCTATCTACCCGATTAAAGGGTTTTCGATTACGGCGCCAATAATCAATGACGAAATGGCTCCGACCGCGGGGTTTGATGATGTCGAACGTCTTGTAACGGCATCAAAGCTTGGAAATCGCCTGCGTTTTTCATCTTCTGCGGTGTTTGGAGGTTTTGATAAAAGTCATCAGCCAAAGGATTTTCACTCGATTCTTAAACTGGCACGGCAAGTATTCCCTGACGCGGCTGACTATGACCAGGCCGTGTATTGGGCAGGTCTGCGCCCGATGACTCCAAACTCAAAACCCATACTTGGCAAATCCCCGGTGCGCAACCTGTTTCTTAATGTTGGTCATGGCCACCTTGGCTGGACCCTGTCTTGCGGGGCAGGCAAGGTTGTTGCAGATATTGTAGCGGGTATTCCACCGGATATTGAGACAGAAGCTTTTCGTTTTCGTGGAGTGTGATGTAAACAGCTGAAATACAGGCTGATTCTGTATCCTGGATTCCTTAAGGAATCATTAAATTTAGTCATATAGAAATGATTGAGATAACTGATTTGTTAAGCGATTGAAGATATCAGAACATATAATTGCTCAGAGTATCTAAGCCAGATTGTGATTGATTCAGATCACGGAGAAAATGCGTCTGGTCCAGTCAGATAAACTTAACTGGCACATTATTAAATATTAATTCTATGTTAAGCTCAAATTATTATAAATATTAAAAAAAGAATTGCTCTAAACCAAAACTTAACAGAATAAACTCAATAAAATTCATCATAACCAAACAACCTTGAGGAGGAATATTGATGACTGATGTAAAGCAAAAAAAGACCGAGATTAAAGACCAGGGCCGGCGGGGCTTTATAAAAGGCTCAGCTGCTGCTGCTACCGCTGCTACGGTAGGCCCATGGATTATTAGCTCAAAAGCACTGGCCGCATCTGGCGAATTAAATGTCATGATGTGGTCCGATTACCTGTCTGCCGGCTTCTTCAAGGCATTTGAAGCCAAGTCTGGCATTAAAATTAACTTTACCGGTATTGGTTCTAACGAAGAAATCATCAATAAGATGAAAGCTTCCAAGGGACGCGGATTTGATTTATGTAGCCCGACTAATATGCGATCACCTCAATGGTCTGAACTGGGCCTGTTGCAACCCTTCGATTACGGACGTATTAAAAACCTGAAAAATGTTAATCCAGCAATGCTGAAAGTTGGCGACAGCGAGTGGAATTTTAAAGGTAAAGGTTCTCACTGGTTACCATTAATCTGGGGAACAGAAGGTGTTGCCTGGAGAACAGATCAATGGACTCCTCCACGTGCAAATGATATCCCCAGCTATGGTGATATCTGGCAGGCAGACGTAAAAGGCAAGACCATGATGCGTGTCCATTCAGGTATGTTGGGTGCAGGTTTGTACCTGGAACGAATTGGCAAGCTTGAGCCAGGTGCCATGAAAAAATGTTACGACAGTGAAAAGAATACACGTACGACCTGGAAAGTTGTAACAGATTTCTGTATCAAAAATAAAGCACAGGTCAAACTGTTCTGGAACGATGCTGATAGCCAGAAAAATGGTCTGTTAAACGACGGTGTTGTTGTCGGTCAAACCTGGGATGGTCCACCGATCACCATGATGAAAGACAATGAGCCAGTTCAGTATCGTGCACCAATTGAGGGCTCTCTGGCCTGGGTTGATGGCATGGCAATGTCCAGTCAGGCTGCCAATGTGGATGCTGTTTATGAATTTCTTGACTATTGTTTTCAAGCTGAAATCGGCGGCCGTTCCATTGATGGTGGTAAAGACGGTTCATGGGGCGGCAAAGGTCACGGCTATAATTCAGCAGTACTGGGCGCAGATAAATTTGCCAGTGATGGTTATGGCAAAGTGTTTGGATCTGTATATCCCGGGAACTCATTGGCAAATTTGTGGCCATGGCCCAAAGAGCCACAGTGGTATGCTGACGTTCGTACTGAATTTGTCAATAAATTCAATGCGGCGTAAGTGTTTTAGAGCTCCCCTTTACGGGGAGCTCTTTGTTTAACGATAGAATAATAAATTAAAAAAACCTGTGCGCCAAACATTCTGTTTGGACACTACAAATTTGAAAAGACACAAAACAATAGAGGCAAGTTATGAGTGCTGACGTTCAACTCGATGATGTCTGGATTACATTTGGTGATTTTGTTGCTGCCCGAGATGTAAATATCCATATCAAGGAGCGTGAATTTTTCAGCTTCCTGGGTTCTTCAGGATGTGGAAAAACGACCATCCTCAGGGCTGTTTCCGGCTTCCTAAATCCTTCGAAGGGCAAGGTATTTATCGGCGGTAAGGATATGGCTGGAATTGGGCCTAACAAACGACCTACTGCGCTGATTTTTCAGAACCTGGCTTTATTTCCACTGATGCAAATTTGGGAGAACATCACGTTTGCTCTGGAAGTTCAGGGCGTAGGTAAAGCCCAAAGAAGGAAAAAAGCAGATGAATTGCTGGATTTGATTGCGTTACCTGGACAGGGGGATAAATTACCGAGTGAGTTATCAGGCGGTCAAAAACAACGGATTGCTATTGCCAGGGCTTTATGTGCCGAGCCGGATGTTTTGCTGCTTGATGAGCCCCTGTCAGCACTTGATTTAAAGCTTCGTCAGCATATGCGGACTGAATTACGGTCAATCCAACAACGCGTTGGTATCACCTTCATATATATTACTCATGACCAGGGTGAAGCACTTACCATGTCGGATAATGTGGCAGTGATGAGTCAGGGAGTTATTGAACAGGTTGGTGATGGTACTTCAGTTTATGATGCTCCTGAAACTTCATTTGTGGCTTCATTTGTGGGTGAGAATAATTTACTCACCGGTAAGGTAATAGAAACTCCGGAAAATTACGCTGTAGTCGATACCGCACTTGGACAGATTCGAGCACGTAATTCAATGAAAAATGGAACAGCTCAGTTATCGAAAGGTGATGATGCCTATCTTTTTGTACGGCCTGAGTCTCTCAATTTTATAAATGGGCAGACTTTTGATAATCAGATTGAAGCCAATATTACTCAGGAAGAGTTTGAAGGCAGTTTTTTCCATGTTTTTCTTGATGCTCCCGAACTTAACCAGGGAGTTACAGCAGGAAGATCAATAAAAATGTCTCTGATTAATAGCGGAAAAGACTTGATTCATAAACCGGGAGATAGGGTCAAACTTGGTTTTGACCCAGATATGGCTATTGCCACTCCGGTAGGTGAATTGGCCGACGAAACCTGAAGGTTTTTTTTAACTTGTAATCGTTCAAAAAACCAAGGGTAATAATTATGATTCAATACTGGAAAAATTTTCTTTTAAAAAATGGCACGGGAATATCAGTATTCTTGATGATTTCTATGGTGGTCTGGCTAGGTTTGCTGATCATCATGCCGCAGATCGTAATGCTGGATTTCTCATTTCGTTTTAATCTACCTCCAGCAGATGTGGGCGGCGATAAGGATGTGTATACCCTGTCGCATTATAAATTCATGATGTTCGGTAGTGAACAGGCATCAGATTCTTACAATGTTGTCGATGTTGGGGTTTTTCTACGAACATTAACTACCGCATTCTTTGTCACTATTTTTGATTTAATCATCTGTTACCCCATTGCTTACTATCTTGCTCAGGTTGCTAAAGGCGGTTGGGCCAGATTAATGGTTCTGGCCTTAATTGTTCCATACTGGGTAAATGAATTATTACGCGCGTTTGCCTTCAAAATCATGCTTGGCTCAGGTGGCGTATTAAATGAATTTCTACTTTGGGCGGGCTTTACTGACATTCCAATAGATTTTATACGAGAAAATTATGCGCTATACGCGGGATTGGGTTATGCCTTTATCCTGCTCATGATATTCCCGATTTATAATGCAATCGAAAGCCTGGATAAAAATCAGATTGAAGCTGCGCGCGATCTCGGCGCTCCCTGGTGGCGTATCCATTATCGCATCGTTATTCCATTCGCTAAACCAGGGATTACATCGGGTGCAACAATGGTATTTATGCTGACCGCTGGTGCACTGGCGGCTCCACAAATCCTTGGTGGCCCCAGTAGTTTATGGTTCACTCAAATTATCTATCAGTGGTTTAATCAGGGTAATAACTGGCAACGTGGCTCGGCATATGGCGTATTTCTGCTGTTTTCCACCATTATTATTGTGCTGGTGCTGATGAAAGTATTCAAATGTAAACTTGGGGAGGATATGAAATGACCTCCGAACGCTTATCTAGAATATTTACAATCGTCTTCATATTGGGCTTTTTTGCCTACCTGTTTGGCCCGCTAATTATCATGGGCATGACAGCATTCAATACCTCTGCCTTTCCCCGTGTTTCCCCATGGGAGTGTTTCAGTGTCGAATGGTTTGAAGTTCTGAGAAATGATGCCGATTTGATGGCTGGTCTTAAAAACAGTTTCATTATAGCAGTCGGCGTGATCGTCCTGGCCGTTCCTTTAGGTTTAGCTGGGGCACTGATGCTCACCCAAGTGAGTAACCGAATTAGACCCTGGTATTACACAATTGTCATTTCACCAATATTGATCCCTGGTGTTGTACTCGGTATTTCTACACTGGTGTTCTGGGACCGCATGGGCAGCATGTTCAATCTCGGCTACGACTCCATTTTCTATGACGGTATCTTCCTGACCATCGTTGGACAATCTACCTTTGTTGCTGCCTATGCCATGTTAATTTTCATATCCCGATTACAGCGATTTGATTATGTTCAGGAAGAAGCTGCGCTTGATCTTGGTGCAACCCATGTTCAGACCTTTCGAAAGATATTGCTGCCCTTTCTGAAACCCGCTATTGGCTCGGCTGCTATTCTGGGTTTTCTGGCATCGTTTGAAAACTATAATACAACCGTTTTTACCATTGTATCTGAATCCACTCTGACCACAGTGTTGGCCAGTAAGGTTCGTTACGGCATCAACCCATCGATCAGTGCTCTTGCGGTCATCATCATCTGCATTACTTTGTTCGGTGCGATCATGTTTGAAATATTAAAACGAAGAGAAGATAAATATGATCGTGAAGTGCAGAAACTACTTGATTCAGGATCAGATGACCGAGCTAAAAGAGCCAATCTGATAGCAAATCCTATGTTAATTATAACTATCCTGATTTTTATGGCTGGATTTGGCACTATTTATTTTAGCGGCACGATCGGTGTTGAGGAATGTAAAGTTGCGGTTAAGGAATTGAAAAAGATTGAAACCGACAGGAAAATTCGCGAATTTAAATCGAAAAAAATGTTCCAAAATGCTCCGCAACCCTCTGGTGATACAGAATCATCTGAAATGACGCCTGAGATGGCTCCCGCGACCCAGAAACAGGAGGGTGGAAATTACGGCAGTATCTTTGCACCCACCAATCTGGAAGGGCAGGCTGAATCTGATGGTAAAGAGAAGCAACCTGGGCAGAGTGAGGGCTACAATAGTATTTTTGCACCGACCAACCTTGAAGGTCAGGTAGATTCTGACAAGAAATCTGAGTAAAACCGTGGTAGGTCTGACTTGTTATTTAGCGTAACAAGTCAGGCTATTACTCATATAGAGTGTTCGTTATAAAGAGCCTTTTAAAGTGTAATATTTACCCTGGATATATTATTTTTGAGAACTGTCTCTGCGCAGCCTCGTCATATCAATTGTTATCATTTAGTCTGTGTTGGTTCTTGAAGTGAAAACATATGCTAAATACCAGTTATCTAATTCTAGACCTTGGCCCAAAAGCTTCGACTCAATCGATAAAAGCCAGGTACCGTCAACTTGCAAAACAATTCCATCCTGATAAAAATCCAAATAACAGTCTGGCTGAAGAAAAGTTCAAGCTAATTTTTCGAGCCTATAAGATTGCTCTGAAAGATGCACAGAAGCGGGGTGAGTTTGAAACCTATTTTCCAGAAGATGAATTATCATTGAACAAAGATAATACCAGGATTAACAATTCAGAGTCTTGTCGTAGAAGTTATCGGCTTACTCCTTCACATAGAAAGTTTCACAGCAAAATGGAAAGTGAATACATCGGAACGATTGCCAGGTACATCGTTTAATCAGTCCAACCTGTAAAAATAATTCTTAACCTTTTTTAAATCTGGTAACAAACTCCGGATTTCTGGTTTTCGTTTGACATTAAATAAAGAAACAATGACTGATAAATCTCAGGTGTAGGTAAACTCTTGTTTTTATCCAGTGCTGGAAAAGCACGAATTTGCAACTGAGTTTTAGTTGGATCAGGCTTGACACTATTTATGAAGAGCTGACGGCCATGGTATTCGGCTGCCAGGTTTTGCATTAAACCATTGATGGCCTGCTTAGATACATTGTACGCATCCCAATAGGCACCAGGTTTTTCATCGGTTAAAAATATCATTGATGCATGATCGGATTTTTTCAGTAGAGGAAGGCAGAATTTACTCAGTAAATAAGGTGCATTGAGATTAACCTGCAACACCTTGTACCAGGTTTCAGTATCGCTGTGCTCGAATGGAGATGGCGCACCCAGGAGTGCCGCGCAGTGAACAAGCCCATCCAGACGTTTGAATTCTTTACCAATGTTTTCTGATAATTCAAAATAATCACGTTCGGTCGCGCCTTCCAGGTTCATCGGGTAGATTGCTGGTGTTGGTCCTCCACTGGTTTCAATTTCGTCATAGAGTTGTTCTAAAAGGCGTATATTTTTTCCCAGTAAAATAACCGTTGCACCATAGCGGGCATAACTTTTACAGATGGTTGTACCGAAGCCGCCAGTAGCACCTGTAACCATGATGATTTTGTCCTTAAGGCAATCAGGTTCAGGCGAGTAGTGGTCAGGAATTTTTGGCATGGTTTAGTTAAATAACGGGTGGGTTAGCAGGTCTTTGGGATAATTAATAATACCATCTGCATTCCATCGATTAAGATCAGTATCGCCAAAGATGTAACCATAAGCAGCCACCAATGTTTTCATCCTGGCTGCTTTTCCGGATTGGATATCCCGTGGATCATCACCAATGTAGATACAGTGTTCACAATTAGCGCCTATCTGCTCAGCGGCTGTGGTCAAAGGTAAGGGATGAGGTTTTCGTTCGGCGGTAGTATCGCCAGAAATAATCACTGCTGCGCGATGGTATAAACCCATCTGTTGAAGTAGTGGATCTGTTAACCAGCCGGGTTTATTGGTGACAATTCCCCACGCGATGCCAAGTTGCTCCAACGTTTGCAATACTGAAGTGAAACCATCAAACATAATAGAGTGGACCGCAAGATTTTGTCGATAGTGTTTGAGAAACCGTTGACGTAGAGGTTCGATCTCAGCTTCATCAACATGTTCAGAAAATCCTAGCTGAATGAGTGCCAGGCCACCTTGAGATACATACGGACGGATATATTCCACTGGTAATGCAGGTATTTTTTCCTGCAATAATATGGCATTAAGTGCTGCTGCCATATCACCTGCAGTATCGACTAAAGTGCCATCCAGATCGAATAGCACGGCTTGTATATTCATAGGTGCGTGCAGTGCATAAGGTAATTGACGTCAACATCACTGCCCAGTTTGTAAGATTTTGTAAACGGGTTATAGCTCATACCAGTCACGTCACAAAGTTGTAAGCCATGGTTACGCACGCTTTTCGCAAGCTCGGACGGTTTGATAAATTTACTATACTGGTGCGTACCCCTGGGTAATAAGTTGAGCATATATTCTGCCCCAACGATTGCAAGCAGGAATGATTTTGGATTGCGATTAATGGTTGAGAAAAACAAATTGCCATCGCTTTTTAGCAGTTTCGATGTTGCCTCGACTATCGCTGTCGGGTCGGGTACGTGTTCCAGCATTTCAAGGCAGCAAATAATATCGAATTCATTCGCGTGTAGCTCAGCAAATTGTTCGGTTGTTATTTGCTGATAGTCAATGTCGAGTCGAGATTCGTTAAGGTGTAATTTAGCCACGTTGAGTGACATTTCGGCCATATCTATGCCAGTAACTTCGGCGCCTTTCTGTGCCAGCGCCTCACTCAGAATGCCACCGCCACAGCCAACATCCAGCACTTTTTTACCTTCAAGCCCGCCACTATTTCGTTCGATATACGCGAGTCTCAAAGGATTGATATCATGCAGTGGTTTGAACTCGCTTTCCTTGTCCCACCATCTGCTGGCCAGGGCACTGAATTTTTCGATCTCGACCGGATCGACATTCTGTTCGTTAATCGTGGATTGTTTGTTCATGTTGCTTGACCCATTTTAGCTGCCCATTGTGCCACATTGGACAGAATTTGCTGCTGATCCAGGTCAGTAAAACTTCCTTTATCGAGTTTGCAAAAGCCATCGATCCATACATGGCTAACTTGATGGCTATTAGCTGCATAGACCAGTTGTGATACAGGATCATAAACTGGCTGTGTATTCAGCGCGTTCATATCAATCGCAATCAGGTCTGCCTGTTTGCCAATTTCTACAGAGCCAATGGAATCAGCCAGCCCCAGTGCTTTTGCACCATTGATCGTCGCCATACGGATGCTTTGTTGGGCATCGCAAGCGCTGGCATCCTGACTATAGCCTTTGGCGAGTAGGGCAGCGCTACGCATTTCATTAAACATATCCAGATCATTATTGCTGGCGGCTCCATCAGTTCCAAGACTGAGGTTAATCTGCTGTTGTTGAATTTTGTCCACCGGGCAGAAACCACTGGCCAGTTTCAGATTAGATTCGGGACAGTGAACGATATTTACACCGGCTTCGGCCAGGCGCTCAAGTTCAAATTCATCTAGCTGGGTCATATGCACGGCGATTAAGTTGGGGTTGATCAACTTTAATTGATCCAGTCTCTGTAACGGTCTCATGCCAGTATTCTTCAGTGCTTCGTCTACCTCAAAGGCTGTCTCGTGGATATGCATGTGAACAGGAAGCTCCAGCTCATTACTGTACATAGCAATTTTTTTCAGTGGTTCATCCGATACGGTATAAGGGGCATGAGGGGCAAATGCCGCACTGACCAGCGAAAACTGTTTGATTTCATCTATTGTACTCATAGCCAGATGCAGGTATTCATCTGCGTTTTTCGCCATAACAGTTGGGAAGTCCAGTACAATTAGACCTACAACAGCTCTTATTCCCAGCTGCTGTGCTGTTCGAGCAGTTATTTCCGGAAAAAAATACATGTCATTAAAACAGGTAGTACCGGAGCGAATCATTTCAGCAGCCGCCAAGCTGACACCATCGCGAATAAAATCATGATCTACCCATTTTGCTTCAGCCGGCCAGATATGATCAGTAAGCCAGTCCATCAACGGCAGATCATCAGCAAATCCGCGTAGCAGTGACATGGCCGCATGAGTGTGCGTGTTTATCAATCCAGGCATCAGAATATGATCGGGTAACTCAACTTTTATAGCTGCATCCAGTTCTGGATGAGTAGGCAGTTCTGATATCGGCAAAATTTGGCTTATTTTCCCATCGGAAACTACTACAGCTGTCTGCTGCAAAATATCGAAATTTTGATTGACGGTAATGAGCCATTTAGGCATTAAAACGCTGATGTTCTTGTTCATTCGCAAACCATACAATAAAACAGAATTTCTACAATGGTCTGTGCTTGAATTATCCGTCTATAAAAACTAATTTTAAAGCGCTACCCATTTGAGCCGATATTACTTAAAGATCGTCCGAATGCTTATTTATGATGAAAGTATCCCTCTCTAACCTTGCTAATAACATACTGAAAAATACCTCGATCATTAGTGACATCGCCGAAAACACTTTTCAGGGTGCGATTAAAACGACCTTATCGGCTACAGAATTTCGTTCGATGTCACTACAGCTACAAAGTCTGGTACAGCAACTTTTACTGGATGAGCTAAAAAAGAATGGAGTGAAAGTTGTCCGGCAAAATTCAATTCAGAAAGTCAGTGAAACCACAGCCGATAGTAATGTAGTAGAAGACGATGACATCTTTTTTTAGGTTTTTGAATTATCACCAGTATTTTATCTAAAACCAGTCATTCCAGTTGTTGCAGAGCTATCAGCACTAAGGTAGAATCCGCCGCTTTCCGGTTACAGTGATCTGTTTAACAATTAAACTAAATCCATTGTAGCTACTCCTTGCTCCACTAGCTTAATTTCGGCCAGGGGGCTACACAATCCTTAAGGAGTCTTAATGAGACATTATGAAATAGTGTTTCTGGTCCATCCTGACCAGAGTGAGCAAGTCCCTGCGATGGTCGAGCGTTATCGTACCCTGGTCACCAATTCTGGCGGTACCGTACATCGCGAAGAAGACTGGGGCCGACGCCAGTTGGAATTCCCGATCAAGAAAATTCATAAAGCCCATTACGTGCTGATGAATATCGAATGCAGTCAGGAAATTCTCGATGAGCTGGAAAATATCTTCCGTTTCAATGACGCTGTGATACGTCATCTCACACTGACCTGCAAAAAAGCTGAAACTGAAAAGTCTTTTATGATGCAAGAAGCAGAGAAAGAAGCATCGGCAAAGACTGATCGAAAGCCTGCTTATACCAAAACTGAGAAAACTGAGAAAACTGAGAAAACTGAGAAAACTGAGAAAACTGAGAAAACTGAAGAAACTGAGAAAACTGAAGAAACTGAGAAAACTGAAGAAACTACCGAAGCGCAGAACAATGCGCCGAAAGGAGAATAATTATGTCACGTTATTTCCGTCGCAAGAGGTTTTGTAAATTCACCGTAGAAGGAATTGAGTATGTTGATTACAAAGATCTTGAAACTTTAAAAGATTTTGTTACTGAAACGGGCAAAATTGTACCTAGTCGTGTGACTGGTACCAAGGCAAAATATCAACGCCAATTGACTACTGCGATCAAACGTGCACGTTTTCTGTCGCTATTGCCTTACACCGATCAGCACAAATTAAGATAGCCGCCCATACTGACTGTTAATGGCAAACATTCGGATACACTCATGCTTGCTCTGGCGAGATACGCTCTAAAAGGACCCGGCTCGGCATTTACTGCGGTAGCGTTGCTGGGTATCTTGTCGTTGTTTGTGCCGCTGATATCTTTATTAAGTGGCGCCCTGGTTGGTCTGATAATTTTGACTCAGGGTTTGGTATCCGGAGCCAGGGTTATAACGTTATCTATCGTGTTGATCAGCGCGATTACTTGGGTGATGCTGCATGAGCCAGCATTTGGTATTACCATAGGTTTAATGCAATGGTTGCCAATGGTGATACTGGCAACTGTATTGCGCAGTACCAGCTCATTGTCGATTACCATGTTGGTTGGCATGGGAATAGCGGGTCTGATTGTTCTGTTGCAATTTATATTGTGGCCAAATGCGGAAGATGCCTGGTATGAATTGATCAAAGAAGTGCTGACCCAGGCGGAAAATTCGTCTTATGATTTTGCATTGATTGAAGATAGCCTGCAGATAATTTTGCACTGGATGTCGTTGGCTCTGGTGTCAATTATGTTATCTACCTTCGTTTCAACATTATTGTTGGCACGTTGGTGGCAAGCCAAACTGATTGGTTCAGATGGCTATAAAAAAGAGTTTTACACGATTCAGTTGGGCAAGATAGCAGCACTTTTAAGTGGATTGTTGCTGATTGCTGCGATGCTAATGAAACAGGATTGGTTAACAGCACTATCTCTGGTTGCTTTGGCAATGTTTTTGTTCCAGGGCTTGGCAATCGTTCATGTACGTGCAAACAGAACCAAAAGACCAGTACTAATACTGGTGATATTTTATGTATTGATGTTGATTATCCCGCAAGTTGTGCTCCTGGCTGCAATAATCGGGTTGATCGACAACTGGTTGGTCTTTCGGCGTGAGCCGAAAACCGTTAGTTAGTCTCCATAATTGAGACTGATTTATTTAACTATTTTGAATTGAGAGTGATAAAGAGGAATTCCTATGGAAATCATCCTGTTAGAAAATATTGAAAACCTGGGCTCTTTGGGAGACAAGGTAGCTGTTAAATCAGGTTACGCGCGTAACTTCCTGGTGCCTGCCGGCAAAGCTAAAATTGCCACGGCAGCAAGTCTGGCAGAATTTGAAGCAAAACGTGCCGAGCTTGAAAAAGCTGCCGCTGAAGCGCTATCTGCTGCCGAAAGCAGAAAACAGGCAATCGAAGCACTGGGTGTTATCACCATTACTGCCAAGGTTGGTTCTGAGGGTAAATTGTTTGGATCAATTGGAACAGCTGATATTTCTGATGCGGTCACAGTTGCTGGTGCAACGATAGAGAAAAGTGAAGTACGCCTGCCTGAAGGTGTAATCCGCAACGTTGGTGAAGTTAAAATTGATCTGCATCTGTATACTGATGTCGATGTCACCGTCACAATTAATGTTGAAGGTGAAGAGTAGTTATTTGTGATTTATCTGGGTCTGGTAACCTGAAATATGGTTAAATGGACTTAGCTAACGGACTGTTTTTTAGCGGTCCGTTTTTGTATGTACTACCTGAGTTTTAACAGATAAAAATGTCCGAAATAGCCGACAGAGTCACCGAACTGAGCAATCGAGTCGAAGACTTGAAAGTGCCGCCACACTCGCTGGAGGCAGAGCAATCTGTACTCGGTGGGCTGGTGCTGGACAACCAGTCCTGGGAACGCATCGCAGACCTGGTCAATGAAAATGACTTTTACCGCCACGATCACGCATTAATTTTTCGTGCAATCAATGCGCTGGCTGAAGCCGACAAACCTTACGACGTGGTCACCATTTCAGACTGGCTGGAATCGAGAAATGAGCTGGAAACTATTGGTGGTCTTGCTTATCTCGGCATACTGGCAAACGACACCCCCACTGCGCACAACATCAAAGCCTATGCCGAGATTGTGCGAGAATACTCGATATTGCGCAGCCTGATTCAAATCGGAAATGAGATATCAAATAGCGCCTATAATGCCGACGGTCGACCGAGTAAGGAACTACTCGACGATGCAGAACGCAAAGTATTTTTGATTGCTGAGCAGGGTGCCGGTAATCGTCAGGGTTTCGAAAGCATCAATCTGCTATTGACCAGAGCGGTAGAACGGGTCGAAGAACTTTATAAAAGTGATCAGGCCCTGACCGGCATCAGCACTGGGTTCACCAATTTTGATGAACGAACTTCCGGGCTGCAAAAAGCTGATCTCATCATCATTGCTGGTCGCCCGTCGATGGGGAAAACTAGTTTCGCCATGAACCTGGCCGAGAACGCAGCAGTTAATACCGATAAGACAGTGGCAGTATTTAGCATGGAGATGCCAGGCGAGCAACTGGCTTTACGCATGATGTCGTCATTAGGCAGGATCGATTCTCACAACCTGAGAACAGGCAAGCTCGAAGACCATGACTGGCCGCGACTCACATCGTCCGTAGGCATGTTAAATAAAGCCAAACTGTTTATTGACGATACCGCCGCGCTGACTCCAACTGATTTACGCGCCAGAACTCGACGATTGAAACGCGAACACGGTCTGGATCTGGTGATCATTGATTATCTACAATTGATGCAGGTTGGTGGCAGTACCGAAAACCGCGCAACCGAGATTTCAGAAATTTCACGTTCTCTAAAAGCATTAGCGAAAGAATTGAATGTGCCCATTGTCGCACTTTCGCAACTTAATCGGAGTGTAGAGCAGCGCCCTGATAAACGCCCGGTAATGTCAGATTTGCGTGAATCAGGCAGTATCGAGCAGGATGCAGATGTGATTTTATTCATCTATCGAGATGAAGTTTACAATGCTGAAACCCCGGACAAGGGAACCGCCGAAATCATCATTCGTAAACAAAGGAACGGTCCAATAGGCACCGTCAGGCTAGCATTTCTGGGGCAATATACGCGCTTTGAAAACCTGGCCAATGACAATTACGGGAATTATGATTAGTACTTGGCAACGAATTCTTAACTCTGAGTCAGCTAACTAGAGTGATAGGGATGCACACTGAAAAGACTCGTCGTGCACGAGTCGATATCGATCTTGACGCAATTCGCTACAATTATTTTCAACTGAAAAAACAGGCATCTGACAGCCATGTCATTGCTGTTATCAAGGCCGACGCTTATGGGCACGGTGCCATCGAAGTCGCTAAATCACTTCCGGATGCAGATGCCTTTGCCGTGGCCAGTGTGGGTGAAGCCGTTGAACTTAGAAAAGCTGACATCAAGCAAAAAATTCTGGTACTTGGTGGTTTTATCAATCTTGAAGAATCACAACAAGTTATCGAATATTCACTTGATCCAGTCATACATCAGCAATGGCACATTGATCTGATCGCCCAGAATAAAAACGCTCACCAACTAGAGGTTTGGGTAAAAATCGACACTGGAATGGGGCGACTTGGTTTCGAGATAAATGCTGTGCCAAAGCTATTGCTACGCCTGGAATCATTAAAATTAAAAACCATTCGGTTGATATCTCACCTGGCTAACGCAGATGTACCTGATAATACCCACACCCGTTCGCAATTAGAAAAAATCAAGCAAATACAACAGGATTATGAGTGGAGCATAGCCAATTCCGCCGGAATCCAGGCCTGGCCTGATAGCCATAAAAATTGGGTACGTGCTGGTATCTCGCTGTATGGTGCAGACCCTTTTTTAACTGATCATTCTCAACTGAAGCCTGCGATGACTTTTCGCGCCCCTGTTATGGCGATAAATTCGCACAAAGCCGGCGACACAATAGGTTATGCCAGTTTGTATACCTGCAAAGAGGATAAACAAATAGCCGTCATTTCAGCAGGTTATGCAGATGGATATCCCAGGTGTCAGCTCAGCCAGTCCCAGGTTCAAATTCGAGGTAGAAATTTTGCCATAGTAGGCCGGGTTTCAATGGACATGATAACGGTCGATATAACCGGCGCAGATGATATAGAAATAGGTGATCAGGTTATACTCTGGGGACAAAACCCAACGGTTGACAGTATTGCAAAGAATGCACAAACCATATCCTACGAGCTACTCTGTAACGCCGGTCATGCCTGTAAACGAGAATATCTAAAGAAAGAAAAATAGTACTCGCAAAATGAGCCAGGAATCCGTAAAATCGCGGCTCTTAAAAACCTGCGCTGGTAGCTCAGTTGGATAGAGTATCTGGCTACGAACCAGAGGGTCGGGGGTTCGAATCCTCCCCAGCGCGCCATTTTTTCTCCTTATAAATCAATGATTTATAAGGAAGTACAGCTTTCTAATGGTTGCTCCCAATAGCCGGTGTAGCCAATAATGTACCAATTCCCGCTTTTACGCCTTTTAAACTACTGATATTACAAGCATATTTTGATAAATGCTCTGGTGCTAAATGGGCATACCTCATGACCATTCTAATATCAGACCAGCCGCCTAGCTCCTGCAAAATATGTATCGGTGTACCGTTTTGAACATGCCAGCTTGCCCAGGTATGGCGTAAATCATGCCACCTGAAGTTCGTAATCCCTGCACGA
>Ga0256847_1000996_pt1 | contig 15658 bp, 17 predicted proteins | sample TeddybearmetaG_FD_189099 | JGI IMG/M metagenome (GOLD analysis project Ga0256847, IMG submission 189099) | Hydrothermal vent microbial communities from East Pacific Rise, Pacific Ocean - Teddybear | ecosystem: Environmental > Aquatic > Marine > Hydrothermal vents | place: Pacific Ocean: East... | reverse complement strand
TGTTCAGCTTGATTCAAAAAATCGTTGCAATCCAAACAACTCAAAGGAGCTTATAGTTTCTTGAAAATACAGGTTCCATTAGTGCCGCCGAACCCAAAGGAATTTGACATGGTGACATTTAACTTTGCATCGCGTGCTGTGTTAGCACAATAATCAAGGTCGCAGTCAGGATCCTGATTATCAAGGTTAATAGTTGGTGGTATTACCTGATCGCGTATCGCCAGAATTGAGAAAATAGACTCAATGCCACCCGCTGCTCCCAATAGATGTCCGGTCATGGATTTTGTAGAGCTGACAACCACTTTATTAGCATGATCACCCAGTGCACGTCGTACAGCTTTGGTTTCCGCTACATCACCTGCTGGAGTAGAAGTCCCATGGGCATTAATGTAATCGATATCGGTGGTATTAAGACTGGCGTCATTCATCGCATTTACCATGCATCTGGCAGCACCTTCACCACCCATAGATGGCGAAGTCATATGAAAAGCATCACCGCTCATGCCATACCCGACCAGTTCACAGTATATATTTGCACCTCGCGCTTTAGCTTGCTCATATTCTTCCAGTATGACGACGCCAGCGCCATCACCCAATACAAATCCATCACGATCCCTGTCCCAGGGACGACTTGCTGCTTCAGGATCATCATTGCGGGTAGATAAAGCTCTGGCTGCAGCAAATCCACCAACGCCAAGTGGGCAGGTAGCCATTTCTGCACCGCCTGCGACCATGACGTCTGCATCTCCATAAGAGATCATACGAGCCGCATCGCCGATGTTATGTGCACCTGTGGTACAGGCGCTAACGATGGAAATATTGGGTCCCTTCAGGCCACGCATAATAGACAAGTTGCCTGAAACCATATTAATTATCGAACTAGGTACAAAAAATGGTGATATCTTGCGCGCGCCTCCGGCAACAAATAGATCACGATTTCTTTCGATGGTTGGTAATCCACCAATTCCAGAACCAATCGCAACACCAATACGCCAGGCATTTTCTTCTGTTACTTCGACACCAGAATCATCCAGTGCCTGAATACCTGCGGCGATACCATAATGGATAAAAGTATCCATTTTTTTGAGATCTTTTTTTGCCAGGTATAAAGTAGCATCGAAGTCCTTGACTGAACCAGATATGGTTGCGTTAAAGCCGGTTGTATCAAATTCAGTAATTGTAGCTATGCCACTTTTACCTTCTTTAATATTTTTCCATGAATCTTCAACATTATTGCCAACAGGAGTCAGCAAGCCCAGGCCTGTTATAACGACACGTCTTTTGGACAAGGTATATCCCCTAAATATCTTTCTTAAATAATAATGCCGCTAGTCATATAAATGAATAGCGGCATTTGAGCTGTGCAACAGGAGATTAAACGTTAGCGTTAACGTAATCTATTGCCAATTGTACAGTTGTGATTTTTTCAGCATCTTCATCCGGAATCTCTGTTTCAAATTCTTCTTCCAGCGCCATAACCAATTCAACAGTATCCAGTGAATCAGCACCTAAATCATCCACAAACGAAGCTGCATTAGTTACATCTTCATCTTTGGCTCCTAACTGTTCAGCAACAATTTTTTTTACACGTTCTTCTACAGAGCTCATTTCTCGAGTTTCTCCAGGTAATTATTCAAAGACTACGATCAAACCATAATAAGAGGCGCTATTGTATTCAAAACAATCCCGACATGCCACTATTGATTTTCCTCAAATTATTTGGCTTTTAATTCAACATCTTAGATGGATTTTTGATCAAATTTTCCTTCTCCAGAGGGAAATTAAGTCATATACATGCCGCCATTTACATGGATTGTTTCGCCTGTTATGTAGGCCGCAGCAGGCGATGCCAGGAACACAACAGTGGCTGCTACTTCTTCTGCGCTACCCAGTCGTGCCAGTGGAATCTGAGCGAGTAAAGACTGCTTTTGTTGATCATCCAGCTCTCTGGTCATATCGGTATCGATAAATCCTGGAGCGACAGTATTGACGGTTATTTTGCGTGATCCAATTTCTCTGGCCAGTGATTTACTAAAGCCAATCAGGCCTGCTTTTGCGGCAGAATAATTACATTGACCTGGGTTCCCAGCAGATCCCACGACCGAAGATATACTGATAATTCGGCCGTTGCGTTTTTTCATCATCGGTCGAATGACTGCTTTGGACATACGAAATATAGAGGTCAGATTTGTATCTATGATGTCTTGCCACTGGTCTTCTTTCATCATCATTAACAGGTTATCTCGAGTAATCCCGGCGTTGTTGATCAGAATTTCAATCACCCCAAATTCATCATTGATAATTTTCAGGCAACTGGTAATTGAGTCTGGATCAGCAACATTCAAAACCAAACCTGTGCCTTTTATACCTTCTTGCTTAAAGTACTCGGAAATATTGTTAGCACCCTGCTCACTAGTAGCTGTCCCAATGACAGTCGCGTTTTCACGGCCGAGTCCGATAGCAATTGCTTTACCTATCCCCCGGCTGGCACCAGTCACTAAAGCGATTTGATTTGTCAGCATTATTCATTCTCCAGCAAATTATTTTGAGTTTTCTGTAGTGATTCAAGGTCAAAAATTGCGTGCCCGGTCATTGCTTTATCGATTCTGCGAGTCAAGCCTGAAAGAATTTTTCCCGGCCCGCACTCAACTACATCAGTGATGCCCAGTGATTTAATCAATTGAATGGTAGCAACCCACCGCACCGGTTGATGTAATTGTTTCTTCAGTAACAGCCTGATTTCATCTGTATTTTCTGCTTGCTGAGCATGTTGATTGTGTATTACTGGGATGTCGGGCATTGCGATATTAATCGACTCAAGTTGATTGAAAAGTTTATCAGCAGCATCCTCCATTAAGGAACAATGTGAAGGTACCGAAACAGGTAAAGGCAGCGCTCTTTTAGCACCGACTTCCTTGGCGAGTACCATGGCTGATTCGACTGCAGCGGTTTTCCCTGAAATAACCACCTGCCCAGGTGCATTGAAGTTTACCGCTTCAACTATACCAACAGTCGCATCACATACCTCTATCACCTGTTCATCAGTCAGGCCAATAATGGCCGCCATCGAGCCTTCACCTGCCGCCACGGCGGACTGCATTAACTGTCCACGATTGGCAACCAGTCCAATGGCGTCTGAAAGTGATAGACTATTCGCACACACCAGCGCTGTATATTCTCCCAGACTATGCCCTGCCAGCACTTCAACGCTGATATTTGAAGCAGATTGTTGCCAAATTCGCCAACTTGCGACGCCAGCACATAACATGGCAGGCTGGGTTTTTTCGGTCTGATTTAAAGTTTCCACCGGCCCTTGCTGAACCAGTTGCCATAGATCATATCCAAGCTGTTCAGAAGCTTGCTGATAAACATCAGAAACCAGGTTTTGATAGTCACTCCAGTGGCTCATCATGCCGATTGATTGCGAACCCTGACCTGGAAAAACAAATGCTGTTTGCGCCATAATTGGTACTTAAAAACTATTGCCGGTAAAAATCGCGCAGTCTAACACAGTAAGAATCACATTAGGCAGTTGCGCTTGGAGTAAAAAACTGCATAATTGCGCGCTTTTAGAGGTCAGGGTTTATTTATGTCGAAAGGCGATCACATTGAAATGCAAGGTGTTGTAAAAGACACCTTACCCAACACAATGTTTCGGGTAGAGCTGGAAAATGGACATGTGGTTACAGCTCATATATCTGGCAAGATGCGTAAACATTATATCCGCATTCTAACCGGAGATACGGTTACTGTAGAGTTGACTCCTTACGATTTATCCAAAGGGCGAATTACATTTCGTGAGCGTTAAATACAACACCGCGTGTCTGGCTAAACATCAGCGGTTTGTTTAGAACCTGTTTTGCTCTGAACCACACAATTCAGCCTGCCCTCTTTAGTATCAATTTTTACATGGCCGCCATTGGTTAAATCCCCAAAAAGTAATTCGTCAGCCAGTACCTGTTTAATCTCATCCTGAATTATCCTTGCCATGGGTCGAGCACCCATAACAGGGTCATAACCTTTTTCGGCCAACCAGGATCGAGCAGAATCTGAAATTGCCAGGGTGACTTTCTTCTCCTCAAGCTGAGCTTCAAGTTCAATCAGGAATTTATCCACTACATTTAAAATAACCTTAGGGTTCAACGATTTGAACTGAATTGTGGCATCCAGTCTATTACGAAATTCTGGTGTGAATATTTTCTTTATTGCCTCACCACTGTCAGTACTATTATCTTGTTTTGTAAATCCCATCGAATTACGACTGATGAGTTCAGCGCCCGCATTGGTAGTCATTATTAATATAACATTACGAAAATCTGCTTTACGGCCATTCGTATCAGTTAGAGAACCGCTATCCATTACCTGCAATAGTAAATTGAAAACATCTGGGTGCGCTTTCTCAATCTCGTCCAGTAAAATGACTGAATATGGATGTTTATGCACTTCTTCAGTCAGCAAACCACCTTGATCGAAACCGACATAACCTGGCGGCGCTCCAATTAATCGAGAAACAGTGTGACGCTCCATGTATTCGGACATGTCAAACCGAATTAATTCTATGCCCATAATATTGGCAAGTTGCTTGCTAACTTCTGTTTTACCAACACCTGTTGGGCCGGCAAACAGAAAAGAACCAACCGGTTTTGCACTTTGTCCTAGTCCTGAGCGGGACATTTTAATCGCCGCCGCTAGTGCAGTGATGGCTTCATCCTGACCAAATACAACGCGAGATAGGTTTTTCCCCAAGTTTTTCAAAGTATCCAGGTCTGATGTATTAACTGTTTTTGAAGGAATCCGAGCTATTTTTGCAACTATTTCTTCAACATCATGCACGCCGATTGTTTTCTTGCGTTGTTTCTCTGGTATCAATCGACGATGGGCGCCAGCTTCATCAATGACATCAATGGCTTTATCAGGCAGGTGTCGATCATTAATATAACGCGAAGACAATTCAGCCGCTTTGCGAAGTGATGATATCGTATATTTTACATCATGGAATTCTTCAAAGCGTGATTTCAGGCCTTTTAGAATTTGAAATGATTCTTCGATTGTCGGTTCTGGCACATCAATTTTCTGAAATCGTCGAGCCAGTGCGTGATCTTTTTCAAATACACCACGAAATTCCTGATAGGTAGTCGAGCCAATGCATTTGATTGCGCCACTGGCCAATTCTGGTTTAATTAGATTGGATGCATCCATCACTCCACCAGAAGCCGACCCTGCGCCGATGATGGTATGAATTTCATCGATAAATAAAATAGCACCCGGCGTTTTTTTCAATTGCTGGATCAACGCTTTCAGTCGTTTTTCAAAATCGCCTCGGTATTTTGTACCGGCTACCAAAGCACCCAAATCAAGGGAGTGAATTGTTGATTCGAGTAATACATCTGGTACGTTTTCTTCTACGATCCTTCGTGCTAAACCCTCCGCTATGGCTGTTTTACCTACACCAGCTTCGCCAACTAATAGTGGGTTATTTTTTCGGCGTCGACACAGAGTTTGTACTACACGTTCTACTTCATGGTCACGGCCTACTAGTGGGTCAATAGTGCCCTGAACCGCCATTTCATTTAGATTAGTCGAAAAATTTTCCAGCGGATTGTTTTTTTCCTGATGCTCCCCAAATGGTTCCTCATCCAGAATAAACTCCTCATCTTCCTGTTCAATTCTGGTAATTCCATGAGACAGATAATTGGTGACATCCAGGCGTTCTATATCATGTTGGCTTAGCAGGTAGGCCGCATGAGAATCCGGTTCAGAAAATATGGCTACCAGAACATTTGCTCCTGAAACTTCACCTTTGCCAGAGGATTGCACATGAAAAAGAGCACGCTGTAACACACGTTGAAATCCGAGTGTTGGTTGAGTATCAACATCATCCATTTGCAATGTTGGGGTATTCTGTTCGACAAAAAGTTCCAGTTCCTGACGAAGCAAACTCACATTGTCTCCGCAGGCTTTTAATACAGCAACTGCCGCTTCGTTTTCAGTCAGCATCAACAACAGATGCTCAACCGTAATGAACTCATGGCGTTTCTCATTGGCTTCCAGAAACGCTTTGTTTAGCGATTGTTCAAGTTCCTTATTTAACATAATTTTTGCCGTGGTTTGTATAAATATAGCGCATCAAGCTGGTAATTGTAAATTATTCCTAAAATTTAAAAAGTTTGACTCAGTTCAAATTTTTGAATTTTTCAATGTGATTTATTTCACATTAATTAAGTCAGTGATTTTCATCAAATTAAATATTAAATTTCCTCCATGTCGCATAACAGGGGGTGTTTGTTTTCACGAGAAAAACTATTCACCTGAGCAACCTTGGTTTCAGCAATATCTCGAGTAAATACTCCACAGATACCTTTACCCTGTTTGTGCACATGAAGCATGATTTGAGTAGAGTTTTCGCGGTTATGACTAAATATCGCCTCTAAAACCTGAACCACAAATTCCATAGGCGTATAGTCATCATTTAGCAGATAGACCTGGTATTTTTGAGGCTTATCGAGCTTAGGTTTAGCCCTCTCCAATAAGGTTGTATCGTCGTCTTCTAAATCTCTTTGAGTCATGGTCAGTCGATGTTTTATGTCTGTTTTATATATAATGTCTTGCTTGTAAATTTTCAAGTCATCAATACTATTGAATATGACGTGATCAATTGGTACTCCGAACGTCAACCCTAATCGCTTTTTAGTTGTTACGTAGACAGTTGAATATTTGGCTAAGTTGATCATGTAAGCTCTTTTAGTCAAAAAAAACAAGTACGAGGATACTAAATGCCGACAGGTACCGTAAAATGGTTCAGTAACGTAAAAGGTTACGGCTTTGTCAATACTGATGATAATGAAAACGAAGATATTTTCGTTCATTTTTCAGCTATTGAGATGGAAGGTTATAGAAAACTGACCTCTGGTCAACGCATTGAGTTTGATGTTGATGACGGCCCCAAGGGACTTCAAGCCCACCACATTCGCTCAATTTCCAACTAAATCGTTTTTATATTTCGAAAAACAATATAGATAGAAACGATCGATATTATCTGAATACGTTCTATAGTTTTTTTAGCGGAGACATTCGTTCTCCGGTTCATTTTCTTGTGTATAATCCCCCGAACTTAATCGAGGGTTATCATGGGTTATCAAAAAATAAACATCCCTTCAATGGGTCAGAAAATTACAGCTAATTCCGATAACAGTTTAAACGTTCCAGACCATCCTGTTATACCGTTCATTGAAGGTGATGGAATAGGTTCGGATATTACGCCAGTAATGAAAGATGTAGTCGATGCGGCAGTTGAATCTGCTTATAGCGGCACCAAAAAAATTGCCTGGATGGAAATATTTGCCGGCGAAAAAGCGACCAATATTTATGGAGAAAATGAGTGGCTGCCTGCGGAATCCTTGCAGGCCATGCAGGAATTTATCGTATCAATAAAAGGCCCTCTCACCACACCCGTTGGCGGCGGCATGCGCTCTTTAAACGTTTCAATCCGTCAGCAACTTGATCTTTATGCCTGCGTACGACCGGTGCGATATTTCACTGGAATTGAAACACCATTAAAACAGCCTCAAAATATTGAGATGATCATTTACCGTGAAAATACAGAAGATATTTACGCTGGCATAGAATGGGAAGCGGGTTCGGATGAAGTCAAAAAAGTCATCAAATTTCTGACTGATGAAATGGGCGTAACCAGTATTCGATTTCCTGAAACATCTGGACTTGGCATCAAACCTGTCTCTTCTGAAGGGTCTAAACGCCTGATTGACAAAGCATTTCAGTATGCCATCGATAATGATCGAGCATCCGTAACCCTGGTGCATAAAGGCAACATAATGAAATATACCGAGGGTGGTTTTAGAAACTGGGGATATGAACTTGCCAGGGATAAATATGGTGCAAAAGAGATCGGAAGTGGCCCCTGGTGTGAATTTAATAATCCGAAAACCGGCAATCTGATTACAGTCAAGGATGTCATTGCTGACAATTTTTTACAGCAAATTCTTTTACGCCCAAAAGAGTATGATGTCATAGCAACTCTAAATCTCAATGGCGACTACATTTCTGATGCCCTTGCAGCCCAGGTCGGCGGTATTGGCATTGCGCCAGGTGCAAACATTGCTGACACTATAGGTGTTTTCGAAGCAACGCATGGTACCGCACCGAAATACACCGGCATGAACAAAGTCAACCCGGGTTCACTGATTCTTTCAGCAGAAATGATGTTACGGTACCTCGGCTGGACAGAGGCTGCAGATTTGATCATCAAAGGTATGGAAGGAGCCATTGGCGCCAGAAAGGTGACCTATGATCTCGCCAGGAACGAGCCTGAAGCTACAGAACTTAGTACGTCAGATTTTGGCAAAGCTGTTATTGAATCAATGGCCTGAGAAGGGATTGCACCTGTTTTTGGGAAACCTGTGATAGGTCTTATGGTTACGTTTATCGAGTTACCCGTAACTCGATAAAAAAATTGTATAAAAATACTACGATCAAAATTTCTCAATTATTATGACAAACAACATCATTTCTCTCGATAAGCTAAACATGCAAGATGTACCACGAGTTGGTGGTAAAAATGCCTCTCTGGGTGAAATGATTTCTAACCTCGGAAATCTAGGCGTAGAAGTGCCAGGTGGATTTGCTACTACCGCCGACGCATTCAATCAATTCCTCGATGACTCGGGTTTGACCGATAAAATAAATCATAAACTGGACCAACTGGATACGTCGGATCTTAATGCTCTGGCAGAGACAGGTAAAAGTATCCGGCAATGGGTCTGCGCTGCTCCCTTTTCTGGCGGTTTTGAGCAGGATATTCGACAGGCCTACAACGAAATGTCAGTTAATGGTCAGGATACCACTGTAGCCGTTCGTTCATCAGCAACGGCTGAAGATTTGCCCGATGCCTCATTTGCAGGACAACAGGAAACATATCTAAATATCAAAGGCATAGATCAAATCCTGAAAGCCATCAAACTAGTTTTTGCATCGCTCTACAATGATCGGGCCATTTCATACCGTGTTCATCAGGATTTCAAACATGCTGATGTTTCATTATCAGCTGGTATTCAACGCATGGTTCGTAGTGACCTGGCTGCTAGTGGCGTCATGTTCAGCATAGATACCGAATCAGGATTTGATCGCGTTGTTTTCATTACCAGCAGTTACGGCCTGGGTGAAACCATCGTTCAGGGAGCGGTCAATCCAGACGAATTCTACGTCTACAAAAATAACCTGGACGTTGACAAACCCGCGATATTGCAAAAAACCCGTGGCAGTAAACTGATCAAGATGATCTATGCAGAAGATGCAGATCCAGCCAAAGCCATCCAGACGGTTGATGTCGATGTCGCAGAGCGAGAAAAGTTTTCCATCAACGACGAGGAAATTACCCAACTGGCGAAAATGGCTGTCGCCATCGAAAAACACTATCAACGCCCGATGGACATTGAATGGGCAAAAGATGGCGAAAACGGCAAGATGTATATCGTGCAAGCCAGACCGGAGACGGTCCAGTCGAGGAGCAGCAATATTATCGAACGTTACGTTCTCAAACAGCAAGAGACACCTTTGCTTGAAGGTCGGGCTGTCGGTAATCGTATCGGACAGGGCACTGGCAAGATAATTAACGACCTGTCTCAAATGGACCAGATTCAGCAGGGAGATGTGCTGATCACAGATATGACCGACCCGGACTGGGAACCAATCATGAAAATTGCTTCTGCAATTGTCACTAACCGCGGTGGGCGCACCTGTCATGCGGCGATCATCGCACGCGAACTGGGCATACCCGCGCTGGTTGGAACTGGAGATGCAACCGAAAAACTAACCACCGACAATGAAATTACCGTTTCTTGCGCCGAGGGAGATACCGGTTATGTTTACTCCGGCCTACTTCAGTTCGAACATCAAAAACATGAACTCAGCAAAATGCCTGAGATACCAGTGAAAGTGATGATGAATGTCGGCAACCCGGAACGTGCTTTCAGCTTCGCAAAATTGCCACATGCTGGAATCGGTCTTGCACGACTGGAATTTATCATAAACAAAATGATTGGTATTCATCCTAAAGCATTACTGGAATTTGATGAAATGGATCCTGAGATTCAACAACAAATCCAACAGCGAATAGCCGGTTATGCTTCTCCCGTAGATTACTATGTCGATAAGTTAACTGAAGGCATCGCCACCCTGGCCGCTGCTTTTGCGCCGGAGCGTGTCATCGTGCGCATGTCTGACTTTAAATCCAATGAATATGCCTATTTAATCGGCGGTACTCAGTTTGAGCCGGAAGAAGAAAATCCGATGATTGGCTATCGTGGTGCCTGTCGTTACATCAATCCGGACTTCCGTCCCTGCTTCGAGCTGGAATGTACTGCAATCAAAAAAGTCCGCAACGACATGGGACTGACTAATGTCGAAATTATGATTCCTTTCGTGCGTACTCTTGAAGAAGCAAAAGGCGTTCAGGATATTCTGATTCAAAATGGACTAGTTCGTGGTGAAAACGGTTTCAAGGTAATGATGATGTGTGAACTGCCATCCAACGTATTACTAGCAGATGAATTTCTCGAATTCTTTGACGGCTTTTCTATCGGTTCTAACGATCTAACTCAATTAACACTGGGTCTGGATCGAGATTCTGGCCTCGTCGCTGCCTCATTTGACGAACGTAACCCGGCAGTCATGAAGTTACTTTCTCAGGCCATTGCCGCCTGTAAAAAAGCAGGGAAATACGTTGGCATTTGTGGTCAGGGGCCTTCAGACCACCCGGATCTGGCTAAATGGCTGCTGGATCAGGGCATTGATAGCGTCTCTCTAAACCCCGATACTGTTATAGAAACCTGGCTTTTTATGGCCGATCAAAAAGCCTGACCTAGTGGTTCGGTACAAACATAATATTAACCTGGTAGATTCCGGTTATATCCGTGATGAACTTGCTGCGATTTATATTCTGCAAAATCAGGATGAAGTAGCAATTATAGAGACTGGAACTACCTATTCTTTGCCCAATGTCATCTCTGCTCTGGAACAGCTAGACATAGAAAAGTCACAGGTGAAATACGTCATACCAACGCACATACACCTGGACCATGCAGGCGGCGCAGGAGCATTTTTAAATCACTTTGACCAGTCTAAACTCATCGTTCATCCTCGCGGCGCAAGACATATGATAAACCCTGACCGACTGATCCAGGGTGTTAAACAGGTGTATGGCGAGCAAAAATTCAACCAGTACTATGGTGAAATATTATCCATCGAAGAAGAGCGCGTCTTGACCGCAGACGATCTTCAAACCTATGATTTGGCCGGTCGAGAATTACTGTTTATCGATACTCCCGGTCATGCCAGACATCACTTTTGTATATTCGATGAGGTAAGCAACAGTATCTTCAGTGGTGACACTTTTGGCCTGGCTTATCCTCAACTCGATAAAGGTGGTATTTATCATCTTTTACCGACCACAACGCCAGTGCAGTTTGATCCGCAGGCACTGCTTGATTCAATCGAAAGGTTACTTGCATTTAAACCAGATCAGATGTATTTGACTCACTATGGGCAATTATCACAACCAGCCCATTATGCCGATAGTCTAAAGTTCTGGATTAATAAATTTGTAACTCTAACTAAACAAATCAAACCTGAAAATGCGGCCTCAGATCAGAACCTTGCCACCGAGTTGCATCAGATAATCGCCTACAAACTTAAAATTAACAGCACTGAAACCGAAACAGTTTTAGGGATGGATATACAATTGAACGCACAGGGTTTAGGCCATTGGTGGCGTACACAGCAGCATTAGAGACAACTTGCATTTAGCCATTTTTAGACCTATTTTTAGGTCATATTTATAATCAATATTTAAGGTGCTTTTTATGAGGCAAATACTCTCAAGTTGTTCAGCAAGTATTTCGGAACTAAAGAAAAATCCAACGGCATTGTTAAATGAGGCGGAGGGCTCACCTATCGCCATTTTGAATCACAATGTTCCTGCCGCTTACCTTGTCCCAGCAGAAACTTATGAGTGGCTTTTGGATAAACTTGAAGATGCCGAATTAGCCAACATAGTCACTGAACGCATTCATGAAAAAGAATTTGCCGTTGAAGTCGACCTTGATGAACTATAGAGTAAAATTTCTACCCAGTGTTCTCGAGGAATGGAAAAAACTCGCCCCTCCCATTCAGCAACAATTCAAAAAAACTAAAGGAAAGGATGAGCAACCCTCACCATCAAGCGAGTGGGCTTCGAGAATTTAAGGATGTATACAAAATTAAGCTTCGTTCTGCTGGATATCGCCTTGTTTACGAAGTTGATGATGCAGCAATTACTATCTACGTCATTGCCGTTGGAAAGAGAGAACGTGGACTGGTTTATACGAAAGCAGAAGAAAGAAAAAACAGATAAAAGTACTAAAACCACAACGAAACAAACAAACGAATCACATTCGCACTGAATTCATACAAAGGCTCATTGCCCGCAGTACCAGACTTGGTAATGTCTCGAAAATCATCATAATCAAACTGAATATAATCAAATTTCAGATTCACACTGCCTTTATCGATAGATTCCCAGTCTGACGGTTTGAACAGATAGCTCGCCCCGAACCCAAGAGTCGTACTCCTGAATGAACTTAATTCTTTGTCGCGTGCCAAAAAATTCTGGGCATCCTGAAAGGGAAAAAGATCACTGTAAAAGTCCGCCCTGCTCTGATCGTAGAAACGGGTATGAACATCAAATACCCAGTCCTGCTGCCATGGGTGGGTATAACCAAGTTCGAATGTATTGGCGCTAATTCCCCAGCTGTCGTTAAAAAAACGATAATCGAATTCAATTGCAGCTCGATAAGGTAAGTAATATTTTGTACGAATAGCAAAAGCATTACTCGTTCTGGTTCCAGGATAAACCTCTGGTTGGAACAAAAAATTGTCAGCATCACTCGGATCGATGAAACGTACTGAACGATACGGGTTATTTAAGAATCCTTCATCTGTAATGCTTTCAAATGAAGCTGCGGCTATCATGTTTTTAGTGATTACCTGCGTCAAAGAAACTCGATAGTTCCTGACTTCAACATCTTCTCTAAAGTTGCTATCACCGTTTTTCCCTACCGTATTAGTACCTAGAGAAAAACCTAAACTGACATTGGTCAAATCTCCGAACATGTCCTGCGAAATGCTAAAGCTGGTGGTCGTTGCATCAAAATCACTTTCGACACTCTGAGTTGTGCCAATACTCATGATCGTTTTTTCATGCAAATAATCCACGCTAATCGATTTCTCAGTGCGCTCTTCGGTATAGGGACTTGCGCTGGATAAAACATCTATAGAAGCACTGGACACGTGGTCAACATAATAATTAGCGGCAACAGATACTTTGCCAGAAAAATTTTTACGGACTAATAATGAAGGCCCATCTATCACCACACCTCCACCATCAAAGCGGTGATAAAGCATATCAGCGCGTTCTTCAGCCAAAACGGCAGCAATTAAACCTGGACTAAAAACTAACAGGCATACCAATCGAAAGCTAAAGATAGATCTCATTACCAGACCAGGTATATTGGATGCAAGGCCAGGAGTCTCTCCGAGAATAGAAGCCGTAGCGAGGGGAAGCTGGATTGAGTCAGAATTTTTGATCATTTGAGGGTAATAGTTGTGCTATTGGCCGAAAATGAGCGGAAAATCTGGCCAATCCAGCTTATCCGCAGTAGGTTTCCATTCTCGGACAGACTCCTAGTTACAGCCACAACCACCGCCAGAAGCAACACCAGCGCCACGTGCACTTTCGCGTGCATCATAAACATGGCCAATATAATTGCTGGAAACTGGATCAGCGCTGAAACTCATGATCGGATCAGCCAAATGAGCTCGTTCGTAAGGTTTCACCCAGGGCGTGATACTACAACCTGAAACTGACAGAATTGAAAGTATAATAAAAATCCGAAGCATGACTATTCTCGAATTAACTGTTTAATCATTTGCTTGTATTTCTCTTCATCACCCTGCTGATATCCCTGGTGTATAAAACGTATCTTACCATCTCGGTTTATCATCACTGTTGTTGGCATAGCCACTACATGATATGACTTGCTTACCTGGTTTTCAGTATCGAAAAGAATGGGGAAGTCCACCGGTGTATCGCGCAAATAATTCTGAGCCAGGCTGCTGTCCTGTTCGACATTAACACCCAACACGGTGAAGCCAATATCTTTGTAGCGATTGTGCAGGTCATTCAAAATTGGCATCTCTTTACGACAGGGACCGCACCAGGAAGCCCAGAAATTGAGCAGCACCACCTGCCCTTGCAACTCAGCCAGTCTTAAATTACCCGAGTTCAGCGATGCTAATGTGAAATCGGGTGCAGCTGTACCTACTGCCTGTGTTGGAAAACTGATCACTGCAGTAGCCAGCAGGCTAAATATTCTGGCCCAGTATTTTAGTTTCTTAATTTTCTTCATTAATTTCTCTTGAGACGTGGTTTAAAAAATCCAACTGACAGAAAAGCTATATTCCAGGTTGTTGGTCGTTTTTTCCTCTCCAAACAAATCCATATTAAAACTGTAGTTACGAAAATCAGCATTGACAGTCCATGAATCTGACAGTAACAATCGGTAACCCAAACCATAGTTGATGGTAAATCGGTCATCTCCAGCAAATTTAGTATTGCCAATGCCACCCAGCAAATATAGCCCATTGTTGTAGGTCAGGTTTTCAGAAAAGAAAGCTTCGCCTGGGAATAACGCATAACCAAGACCGAGACTGTAATAGGTTAAATCTCTTTCGCTATCATCTAACAGAGGTGCACCGCCATTGAGGACTTCAAAGCTGGTTTTTCCTGCTGTAGATAGACCATAGGATAGCTGGGCAAATAAACTTTCGCTGACGTGATAAGCCAGTCTAAAACCGGTAACGCTATTAACACCAAAGTCTTCAATGCTGAGAAATCCGGTAAACAACGTGATTTCAAAATCATTAGTATTGATCAATGCCTCGTCAAATTCTTTACGCTCAATTTGTGGCTCAATCAGTCCAGTCTGTTTAGCACTGGATGTTTCCTGAGCTAAAACTGGCTGAACCAGCAATAATATTGTTACTAAAAAAATATAGTAAAACCGGCTTTCCATTCAGTTATATCCTCATTCTCATCTGAATCATTGTTGGCAGAAAAAATTACATACTCGTTAAATTCTAGTCTAATTAAAAATCTTTGATCGATATGATGACTGACACCTAGTCCAACCTGGCTAAATTGATTGTTTTTATCTTTAGGTGTTACCAGGGTGGCCTTGGGAACCACCTCGATTCTGCCTGTCCCCAGGCTAAAATAAGGTGAATAAGACCAACTCGGAAATGGATACATCCTCAAACTGACTTTAATTAACCGGCTACTGGAAACATTGCCAGTCGAATCACCGTAGGTTAGCTCGGCAGATAAATTTTGGTTGAATGCATAGCCGCCATAAACTGAAACAATCGGAGCATCGGCGAATTCCCCACCCATCACACCAAATTCCCAGCTACGTTCGTTGAAATCACTTGCCTGGATATCTTTTAGCGACAGTTTTTTACCTGACGGGAGCAAAGTTTTTTCCATTTCATCTCGACTGGCCCAGCCAGAAATATCTTCAAAAATAATCTTGAACCAGTCTGTATGACG
>Ga0256847_1000995_pt1 | contig 15658 bp, 11 predicted proteins | sample TeddybearmetaG_FD_189099 | JGI IMG/M metagenome (GOLD analysis project Ga0256847, IMG submission 189099) | Hydrothermal vent microbial communities from East Pacific Rise, Pacific Ocean - Teddybear | ecosystem: Environmental > Aquatic > Marine > Hydrothermal vents | place: Pacific Ocean: East... | reverse complement strand
TATATGCATACCCATTCTGTGGCAATCGAAATCTGTAATTTCAGTTATGCTGTAGATGGAAAAACTTATGTCGGTACACCCATTGCTGAAGACCAGATAGTGACGCTTCCAAGGAAATTTAGAAATTACAATCAGTGGCACGCCTATTCAGATAAACAGATCGAAACGTTAAAGTTATTTATTCTCTGGATCGCAAATCGTGATTCTATAGATGTTCGGGATGGCCTGGTTGCAGAAATCAAAAAAAATGGCGCCAAAGCCTTTGAATTTAATAAAAATGCATACAACGGGAAGATTAAGGGAATGTGGACACATACAAATACTCGAAAGGACAAATTTGATCTATTCCCGCAACCCAACCTGATTGATATGTTGACTAGTTTGTAACTTGCCTGCTTTCTAAAGTAACGGATTACACCAACTGCAACAGTTTTGGCAATTCATGTAAGGAATGAATTTCATATTCAGGCGGTTCCAATTCCGTTGGCCAAACCTTTTTTTCGCGATTAATCCATATTGCTTGCATACCAGCATTCACCGCACCAAAAATATCACAATGCGGGTCGTCACCTACGTAGAGGCAATGTTCAATTTTATGCCCTGAGCGCAAAGCCAGTTGATGGAAGATTTCTGCTTCTGGTTTTGCCACCATCAGATCTGCCGCATTCAAGGAATGCTCTACCAAATCGCCCAGGCCGACTCTGTGGACATTGGCATTTCCATTGCTGATACTGCCAATTTTGTATGAAGATTTAAGGTGCTTCAACGTCGGCAATACGTCGTCATAAAAAACCACTTCATTGCGCGCCTTGATAAAAACTTCAAAACCTTCCGCCGCCAGTTGCTCTGCCGCATAGTTGGTGAGACGCGCAAGATACTTTAAAAAATCTCGACGCATCAGCGAGAGATCGATCTGGTATTTTTTATTTCGATGCATAAATTCACGACGCATAGAAAGCTGCGCTTCAAAGCTGTAGCGCTGTGGAATTCGAGGATAATGCTCTTCTAACCACCGATATAAGGTTTGCTCAGCATGATGAATTGTCGGCATGCAGGGCCACAGAGTATCGTCGAGGTCGAACGCGATTACTGAGATTTGCTGGAACAACAAAGCGACCTATTTGATTAAAACTAGCATTGTAGCGCACAACCCAAAATTTCTATGGAATCAGGTTTTTAGTGTAGTACCTAACTGCGTTTACTCACATAGTATAAAATTCGTTCAGCAATATTATGCAGCGGTAGTACGTCATCAGCATGTCCGCGTTTGACTGCCTCTCCAGGCATTCCCCAGACCACGCTGCTGGCTTCATCCTGGGCAATGGTTGGTGCGCCTGCTGCTCGCATTTCTCCCATTGATTCTGATCCATCAGTTCCCATACCAGTCAGTAATACACACAGTGAATTCGAGCCTACATTTTGCGCCACCGATTTATACATGACTTCGACTGATGGTTTATGCCGATTAACAGGATCGGTATCCAGTAAACGACAAACAAACCGAGCACCATCCCGAACCACTTGCAAATGCCGATTTCCTGGCGCGAGATAGGCGTGCCCAGGTAATATTTGCTGGCCGTCTTCAGCCTGGGTTACAGTCATTGCCGAGTTTGTATTCAATCGTTCAGAAAAAGGCCTGCTAAATGTTTCGGGTATATGTTGAGTAATAACAATACCAGGTGTTGACGGTGGTAATTGGCATAAAACATCTTTTATTGCCTCGGTCCCACCGGTTGAAGCACCGATAGCTATAATCATATCCGTGGTCTTAAAATGTTTAGCCTCTACCAATGGAGTAATTTTACGGGTTGAGGCTTCGTGTTGGCCTCGAACTTTTGCACTAGCTGCTATTTTGATTTTACTGATAATTTCCCGGCTATAGTTAAGCATCCCTTCTTCTACATTGAGTTTTGGTTTGGAGATGTATTCAACAGCACCCAGTTCAAGTGCCTGCAATGTCACATCTGCACCGGCTTCTGTCAAGGTAGAAACCATCACTACCGGCATGGGCCTGAGGCGCATTAAATTGCGCAGGAATGTAACCCCATCCATTTTCGGCATTTCTACATCTAAGGTTAAAACATCCGGATTGAGTTTTTTTATTTTTTCGCGAGCGATAAGGGGGTCAGCTGCTGTTCCAACCACCTCTATTTGTGGGTCACTGGACAATATCTCAGTCATCAATTGTCTGATTAATGCTGAATCGTCTATTATTAATACTTTTATCATAATGCTTCCATCAATAACTACTATCCTAGGCAATTACTACCTTAAGATTTAAAAATATCAATCTCTCCAACAATGGTTTCATCTTCCATGCTGGACATATACTCAGTCTCTCGCTTAAGTATAGTATCGTTGTGTAAATCCTTGAGTTTTTTTACTTTTACGCGGCCTGTATCCGGGTAATACATTACCTTCCTGGGGTTGATACCCCCTACGTCAATGGCATCTATCTCCAACGACTCCAAAGCCAGGAAGTTTTTCACAAATTCGATATTACTTTGTCCGATATCGGTCATATTGCTGATAATGCGCGAGCCGCCAAAAATTTTGACTTCCAGGTGCTTTTTTCGCCCACCAAATTTTAAAATATCAGTAATCATATGCTCCATAGCAAAGTTACCGTAACGCGTCGCAAGACTGTCTATTTCGCTATCAGTAGACCAACTTTCTCCATTATGCAGTGGCAATAAAAAATGATTCATCCCGCCTATCCCCATGCGTGTATCTCTGATACAAGCTGAAACGCAGGAACCCAGTACAGTGGTGATGACTTCTTTTTGACGGGTAATAAAGTACTCTCCAGGTAAAATTTTTGCGGTTACGGCCTTGCCACGAAAATCCCAGTATCGATTAATTCGCTCAAACCCTGGCAGAGTTTCGGGAAAATCATTTTTATCGATTTTGACCACTAGTGCTCCTTCAACACTAACGTATCTTCTGATATATCGTCTGACCCAATAACTCAAAACGGTCGGTGGCTTGATAGAGCGATTCAGAATGCCCCATCATCAAATAGGAACGGTTATCAAGTTGATTCGCAAATCGATCAACCAATGACACTTTGGTATCTTGATCGAAGTAAATCACAACATTTCGGCACAAGATAAGGTCAAGCTTTTCTTTAATTGGCCAGTCATGCAACAAATTAAGCTGATTGAAAGTAATCAGGTGTTTTAATTCATCATTGACCTTAACCTGTCCTTGATTTGAACCGGATCCTTTTTTAAAAAATCGCTTTAACCGCATTTTATCCAGACCTTCAATACGAGATTCGTGATATACGCCTGTACGGCACGTTTGCAGGACCTGTGAATCAATGTCGGTGGCGAGAATTTTTATATCCCACTGGCTTATATCGGGTATCGACTCAATAACAGAAATAGCAGCTGAATAAGGTTCTTCACCGGTAGAACATGCCGCTGACCAGATGCGTAACTTGCGCTCTCCCTGGTTAATTTTATCTTTAACCAGGGTACTTTTGATAAATTCAAAATGGTGATTTTCGCGAAAAAAAGCGGTCAGATTGGTGGTTATGGAATTAACCAGTTCAATTGATTCAGATTCCAGGTTTTTCTGCAGATATTTTCTATAGGCGAGAAAATCTGTTAAACCCAGTTTTCTTAATCGCCTCGCCAGTCGAGAATAAAACATGGTGTATTTATCCTCACCTGCAATGATGCCGGTCATCTCGGTAATAATTTTGCGTAAATAGTCAAAATCATCCTGAGTAAATTCAAATTCTTTCTGAGCTTCCATCTACTTTACCTAGAACATTTCAATATCGTCTTCAGCAGGTTGCTGACGAGCTGATTCGTTATAAAGTCGGATGGCTTCGCGAACATCATTACCTTCCATCACGGAATCAAATAATTCGTGTTCTTCACGCATACTGTATTTTGATTTTATCTTGGCCTGCAGAGCCTTCCATTCATAAGGGTTGTAAATTTTAGCCGTATCATTAACCAATTCACTTAATGACTCAATGCTCGTGGCCACATGTGCCAGACGTTGTGTCAGCTTGTCGTAAAACTGAAAGGCAACAATTGCTCCCTGCATTTTCTCAGTCACCATCTCGGCATTGTGTTTGATTGTCTTGCGGATGGTATCAGTTGCTTCGTTCTCGGGTAAATCATCCACTGCCAGCATGATGACACTTTCATAGCCCACCATTGAGGTAAATGTATCGGTCAAATGCTCCACCGAGTCATCACTCTCTTTAAGTGCAATTTCTACCTGGGCGACTGCCAGGAACAACATACGCACAGTTTCCCGAACCTGACTCCAGTCCAGATCTGGCTCAGATGAATTTGAAGGTTTTATTTCAGTATTCAAATTAATACTCCTTATGAATTTTTACGCGTTTCGCACTTAGTACAAAATTTCCTTTTTGTCAGAAAAAACCGTAACCATCTTCCGACTCACTTTTTGACTCCACTGGTGAAGGTTCATCAAAAAACCCAAAATTCGCTGCCTCTACTTCATCAGCCAGCGCTTCCATTCCAATAATCTCTGCCGCCTGATTAATGATGGCATTGGAATGCACCCAGTTGATTTTTTGCTGCCTTCTGTCAAGACTTTGCTTCAGACTAAACAGTAACTGCAAACCGGCGGTATCGATTTTTTGTAACTCTGAAGCATCCAGGCTGATATTTGCATGACTGGCATAAAATGGCTCGATGCTCGATTTCAACTCTGCTACAGTTTTTATACTCAACTCGGGACCAAGATTAATTACATCTGCAGATGTCTCTGTCATGACCGGCTCCTGGTTAGAATTAGTATTTGTATCGCCTGGCTGTTGCTGTACCTGTTGTTCGTGTTCGATCGCATCTTCATCAGCAAAAAACCCAAATCCAACTTCAGAATCTGTATCAATATCATTGGTAACATTGGTTTCGGTCTCATTATCAGTTTCTTCCGGCTCTGGTTTTTCTGCTGCTTCGAGCTCTTTCTGTTCGGATGCATTTTGCTTTTCCTGCTCATCGGCTTCTTTCAACCAGGCCAGAGGATCGTAATCGAGAACAGATTTGCTTGATTTCTTGCTCATGTTTCTGCCTGAGTGACCTGCTCAGAATTGACCAGCACATCAAAATCTTCCGTATCCAGTAACTTTTCAGAATCCAGTAACATCACCATATAATCCTGCTTGCTCACCATTCCAATGACATAATCGGTATTTATTTTTGAACCCAGACTAGGTGACGATTTTATCTCTTCCTGTTTCACTGCAAGAACGTCAGAAACACTATCGACGACTACGCCCATCATGTTGTCACTATCATCAACGGAAAGCACAATAATTACGGTAGTCGGATTGTAATCGACTGACTCAAGCCGAAAGCGAATTCGCAGGTCAACGATCGGAACAATGCTGCCGCGCAAATCGAGAACGCCTTTCACAAACGACGGCGTATCATGAAGTTCTCTGAGTTTTTCCCAACCACGAATTTCTTTTACTTTTAGAATATCGACGCCGTAACTTTCTGTTCCCAGCGTAAATGTCAGAAACTCACGGTTTGCATTGAGGTGCAATTCGTCATGGGCCGTGGCGTTCATGAATTATTCCTTTGTTTGACCTGCAGTTCTACCTGACCGAGATAACTCACCACCTTGTCTGAGCAAATGGATACCTGATTGAAAATGTTTTCTGCCTGATCACTCTTACCTTTGTTTTGAAAGTCAATCAATTCAGCAATAAAACTGTGCATGGTTTTGTGTTCAGCTTCCATGGTTTGCATTTCTGACATATCACCATACATTTTTAATCCGTCTGAATATAACCATTTTCCCAGGTCACAATGCTGATGAGACACAGCATGCTCTTTCGTTAATGTTTCTTTTCCATCAAGAAAATCCCGTAATCTTTTTTTCCAGGCCTGATGTTTGTTTTTAGCCAGAGCGAAGTCCAATGTTGATTTCTTCTTACTACTTTTTGTAGTATTAAAAAATTGCATCTGTCGACTCAGTAACCTTGCCTGATCTGACATATTCGTGCTGGCAGCCGAAGCTTGCTCTGCCAATGCTGCATTTTGCTGGGTCAGGGAATCCATACTGGTAATGGCAAGGCTGATCTGATCTACTCCTGCTGCCTGCTCGGAGCTGGCAGCAGCAATTTCAGCCACAATATCTTTCACCTTACGTACACCCGATACAATTTCTTCGAGTTTTTCACCCGACTCATTAACCAGTTCGGATCCATTGTGTACTTTCTTCACAGAATCATTGATTAAATCCTTTATTTCTTTTGCAGCAGTTGCGCTACGTTGCGCGAGATTACGAACTTCGGTTGCAACCACAGCAAAACCTCTGCCCTGCTCTCCTGCTCGAGCCGCTTCGACACTAGCATTTAAAGCGAGTAGATTAGTCTGGAAAGCAATTTCATCTATAACACCAATAATTTCAGCAATCTTTCTGCTGGACTGATTAATTTCTGTCATCGCATTGATAGCTTGTTTGACTACATTGCTGCCATCATCTGCTGTACTACCCGCGTCTGTCGCCAGAGTGTTGGCCTGAATTGCATTGTCGGCATTTTGTTTAACTGTAGAGGATATTTGCTCCATGCTGGAGGCAACCTGCTCCAACGCAGAAGCCTGTTGTTCTGTCCTGACAGAGAGATTGTTATTACCTGATGCTATTTCTCCAGAAGTACTATCAATTTGTGTTGAAGATTGCCTGACCTCTGTCACGATATTTCTGAGCTGGTTGATTGTTCCATTGACATTGTCTTTAACTTCACCGAACACACCATCGTAGGCTCGGTCTATGGTGTCGGAAAGATTACCACCTCGTAGACTTGACATGACTTCATTGATGTCAGTGAACGTTGCTTCGAGAACATCCAGCATGCTGTTCATGTTAGTTGCCAGCTGCTTCAAAAATCCAGTCTTTCCTTCCAACAGCAATCGGGAACTTAAATCACCGGCCTGAGCATCAATTACCAGACCCGTCATTTCAGATTCGATTGCCACCTCTGCGGTGACATCATTCCATTCCACAACTGTTCCAACACGATGGTCATTACTGAAGACAGGGTTTGCGATAAATTTCATGGTTCTGCCACCAATTTCGAACTCTGCATTAAGAGTTGAAGTCAGTTTATTTAGCATACCTCGCTGATGTGCCGGATTCTTGTGAAAAATATCGATGTTGGTTCCGAGCAATTCTTTTGCCCTGAAGTTAGGTAAATCCTGACGAATATCCTGCTCGGCAATTTCGAACATCTGCTGCACGGTATCATTAATATAGATGATGTTGTAATCAGCATCGGCAACCATGACATTGGCAGATACATTATCCAGCGCTGTCTGAATACGATCTCCAGCAATCGCTTTATCTCTTGCATCCATGACATCAAAACCAAGCCGAACCTGGGATGAAAAGAGGCTACGCATCAGGTCTCCAATATCATCAGGACGAGTTATATCAGCCCAGTTAAAATACTGACCATTTGACAGTTCAGACAGTTTTTTGTCCATGTACTTCATGGGTTTAGCAAAATTTCTAGTATTTAACAGACCAAGAATTAACGTCAGTAAAGAACCTGCGATTAGTGCAGAGCCTACTAAAGATGCAGCTACATCATTGATTAACATGATTGCCAGAACCAACATAAAAATTGAAACCAGGAATACGCTGCCATACAACCAGTTGATCGATGAAAAACTGCGAATACTTTGTGTTATCTTTTGTAACCTGGTCTTTTCGAATGTGACTTTTCCTGCATTAACATCCTGATACAGTTTTTCTGCCTGCTTTATTTCAACATCAGATGGACGAGTCCTGACGGACATATATTCTACGACCTTACCATCTTCATATATTGGGCTGACATTGGCATTGACCCAGTAAAAATCACCATTTTTAGCGCGGTTTTTTACCGGCGCAGTCCATACCAAACCTTTTTTCAGGTCATCCCATAACCATGCAAACGCAGCAGGCGGCATGTCTGGGTGACGTACTACATTATGATTCTTACCGATTAATTCAGCTTCGGTAAAGCCACTGATATCCATGAAGTCCTGATTAACGTAAGTAGTGATGCCTTTCAAATCAGTTTTCGAAACAAGTATCGACCCTTCTCGCATTTTAACTTCGCTCTGGGTCACTGGCTTATTAATTTTCATCATTATCTTCCAAAAATAAATTTATTTAAAACTCTTCCCATTCTTCAGTCGAAATACCGGTCTTAGGAATAGAGCTTACTAAAGGAGCTGTATCAACCTCTGGGATTGAATCAAAACTGAGTTCTGATGAATTTTCACTGACAGAAATTTCATCAATTTGAGATATTTCCGGGATAACAACACTATCCGCATTTTTTATCCGTGCAGAATTATCCAGCTTGAAAAAATCGACATCACTTAACAGATTATGTGCCAGTTCTGACAGATTTATACTCGAAGCAGAGACTTCTTCTGCTAGTGCTGCATTTTGCTGGGTTAAAGTATCCATGCTGGTGACAGCAGAATTAACTTCGCTAATGCCGGTTGATTGCTCCTTGCTCGCCGAGGATATTTCAGCCAGAACATCTACAACCTTGACTACACTTTGTTCAATCTGATTCAAAGTCTCACCTGATTTATTCACTAGTTCAGAACCGGTTTTTACCTTTTCTACGCTGCTTTGAATCAGTTCTTTTATTTCTTTTGCCGCTGTAGCTGAACGGCCTGCAAGGTTTCTGACCTCGGTGGCTACCACTGCAAAACCTCGACCCTGTTCACCGGCTCGTGCTGCTTCGACACTGGCATTAAGTGCCAGCAGGTTGGTTTGAAACGCGATTTCGTCAATGACGCCGATGATTTCTGAAATTTGATTACTGGACTGTTCAATTTCATTCATTGCGCTGACTGCACTAGTAATGACCTCGGCTCCTTCGAATGCAGTCCCTTTAGCTTCGTTTGCCAGGTTATTGGCAACCTGCGTATTGTCAGCATTTTGTTTGACGGTTGAAGTTAATTCTTCTATCGCCGATGCTGTTTGCTGCAAAGCGCTTGCCTGTCGTTCTGTCCGGTTAGATAAATTTCCATTTCCGCTGGATATTTCTGCAGAAATAATGGAAATTCCATCCGCATTTTTAAGAATTTTACTGGCGATATCCTGTAACGTGGTGACAGTGTCGTTTACTGCCATTTTTACTTCGCCGAAAACACCACTGTATTGCGTTTCGATTTTTTTATTCAGTTCACCGCTTGAAACTGCTTGCATGGAAAGGTTGATTTCACCAATCGCCTGCCCAACAACAGCCAGTAATTCATTGATGCTTTCTCCCAGGCGTTTAAGGAAACCATGTTTGTTATCCAGTGTAATTTGCTGACTGAGTTCACCCGACATCGCAGCAGCAACTACGCTGGATACCTCTGCTTCCATCTCCAGATCCTCGGTACGATCTACCCATTCATAAACGTAACCCTGCTTTTCTCCATTAGAGTTGATGATGTTATTTATTGTCGTATTTAAAGTTCTGGTTGAAAAAATGATTTCACAATGAATATCATTGGCATCATCCACGAGCAACTCAGGGTGTTCGAGTGTAGCCAGACTAAAACCCATCATGTTATCACCAGAGAAATCCGCTACTGTTTGCTGTATATCTGACTCAAGTGTCTGAAACAGTTGTTTCGCCTGCGAATTGAAATAAATGATGGCGTGCTCATTATCAGTCATAAAAATATTACTGGAGACGTTATCCAGTGCTGTTTTTATGCGCGCGTTTTCATTTGCTACAAATCGCTCAGTGACAATATTCTGGTGTAATTCGGCCTGCATTTCAGACAGTGCTGTCAGCATTTGTCCGGTTTCTTCCTTACTGTTGATGATAATTTCGTTTTGTAAATTACCACCAGCAATTGAATTAGCCAGTTCGACAGCATAGTTGAGTGGTTTTGTGATCTTTCTTGATAAGGTAAAAGCGATTCCGATTACCAGTAAAATGACAATAACTGCAATGATATAGAACTGTTGATTTTGTGATGCAGCTAGTGAAGTGATAGATTCATTCGCTGCGTTAATGCTTTCCTTCTGTTTGAAAACCAGTTCGCTAATAGCAGACTTCATCTCGTCCAGTAAAGGCCCAACTTCTGTTCTGACCAGATAGGCATCCTGACGCCATTTTTCACTGCCGTGAATTTCAACTAATTTTTCCAGTTTTTCAAAAAATGTATTCTCTAGATTGATGAACCCCTCAACCGCATCTTCCTGCTCAAAGGTCAACAGGCCATCACTACCAAATTGAGATAATGTAGTCAGTGATGAATCGACTCCTGAACGATAGAGTTTTATGTTATCAAGTGCCGACGGTGCCTTAAAAGCAAGATACAATCGCATCTCCGTCATCAGGTTGACCCAGTTATAACGTAATGCATGGATCGAATTTAGCAGTTCCAGTCGACCTTCTGAAAACTCTTCTTCAGCTTCAGAACTCAGCATTTGACTCGCTTTCTGTAACATTTCCCGACTGAGTGGATTGATATTTTCATTGGCGAATCCCATCGCCAGGATGTTTTTTTCGTCCTGTTCTGAAAGTTCGATTAATTGATCACGATAAGTCAGAAGCTTTTGGAAATTCGTTTCAACTTGTATGATTAAATTTTTGGATTCCAGATCCTTAGTCAGTGTTTCAGTCTGCTTAAATAGTGCAATAAGCTTTCCAACCTGTTTTAAATTCTGCTCAAATACTTTTTTCTGGTACTCATCCTTGGTCAATAAATAAAAACCCAGTCCGCTGGCAACAGCTTCAATCCGCGCTTCGAGGCTGGCCGCTTTAAATACAGCCGGCTGTATTTCTGAAGCCACGGTGTCGAAAGTAGTGGTTACCGTTTTCATACCGCCGACAGAACGCACTCCCTGGAGTACAAATACCAGTAGTACTACTCCAAAACCGAGCCAAATTTTATTTCGTACAGAAAGGTTGTTTAAAAAATTCATAGCCATATTCTCTTTAGTTCTATTTCAATTTCTAATCAAGTGTTTAAAACTCTTGCCATTCAGAGTTTTCATCTGCGGTGTTGTGTATATTTGACGGCTTTAGTTTCACTACATTTTCAAATGGTTCCTGAGTCAGTTTTTCAACTTTCGCCGCTTCTTCAGCACCTGAAACCACCTCAATTTTGATACTCTGGTCATTCGACAGATTAAAAAACTGAACTCTTTTTGCCATGCTGTATGTATGTTCACTCATTGATACACTGGCTGCTGAAGTCTGTTCTGCCAGAGCTGCATTTTGCTGGGTCGCCTCATCCATATTTGCAACCGCTTTATTGACCTGCTCAATTCCTTTGGCCTGTTCCTCTCCTGCTGCGGCAATTTCCCCAACAATATCACCCAGTTTTCTGACACCCTGTACAATTTCTTGCAAGGTATCACCAGACTGATTAACAAGCTCCGAACCTGTATTAACCTTATTGACGCTATCCTGAATCAGTTCCTTGATCTCTTTTGCAGCGGTGGCACTTCTGCCAGCCAGGTTTCTAACTTCTGTAGCGACAACTGCAAACCCCCGACCCTGTTCACCGGCTCGAGCTGCTTCAACACTGGCATTCAAAGCTAGCAGGTTAGTCTGAAAAGCAATCTCATCAATAACACCGATAATCTCTGCAATTCTGGTGCTAGCCTGATTGATATCAGACATCGCCTGAATTGCCTGGTCTACAATTTCTCCACCTGTGTTTGCGGTATCACTTGCCTGAGTCGCCAACGAATTTGCCTGCTGAGCATTGTCGGCGTTTTGTTTCACTGTGCTGGTAATTTCTTCCATGCTGGATGCCGTTTCTTCCAACGCACTCGCTTGTTTTTCAGTTCTTGATGACAGATCATTATTTCCACTCTCAATTTCTTTCGAGGTGTGTTTCATTTCTTCCGAAGACTCAAGAATTTGACCGACTACTTCTGAAAACTGGTTAATAGTCTGGTTAACATTTTGACTGACTTCCCCGAATGTTCCCTGATGGTCGCGTTCAATTTTATGACTAAGATCACCCCTGGCGAGTGACGACATCACCTGCTTGATATCATCCAGTGAATCGGAAATGGTATCCACCATAGAATTCATGCCTTCTGCCAGGTTGAGATAAAATCCACTTTTCCCCGATGTTTCAAGGTGTTGGGTTAAATCGCCTTGCCGAACACCCAAAACAAGATTGTGAATCTGATGTTCAATTTCAACTTCTTCTGTTCTGTCCTGACATTCCAATACTGTGCCTAAACGTTCACCGTGATCATCCATGACTGGATTAACAGTAAACCGAAGCGTGCTTCCGCCGATCCTAAAACCCGTTTCATGCGCTTTATCCAGGTCGTCAGTAGCACTTAACTGATAACTTTCCAGTTGCTGAAACATGCCGATATTACTACCCAGCATTGAATCAGCTGAATAGTCTTCAATTTCCTGCATAAGATTCTTTTCCGCATGGCCAAACATGTTAAGTGCGGCATCATTAATATAAATAATTTGATTGCTGGCATCTGTTACCAATACATTGGCAGAGACATTGTCCAACGCCTGTTTAATTCGCGCATTAATTCGAGCTACCCTGGCTTCATTTTCGATACGTTGATTGAGATCGGTCTGCATTTTGTCAATGGAGCGAAGTATCTCGCCCATCTCATCTTTGGTCGTAATTTGAATCTTATTCGACAGATCCCCCTGAGCAATTCTGTCCACAATTTTTAGTGTTGATTGCACTGAATCACGAATGCCTTTCTGGATGAGATATCCCAAAATCAGAGTGACCAGTATCGAAAAAATAGAAATCAATGATGCCGATACCAGGCTGTTGCTTGCCATTTCGGCCATTTTCTCGGTTTTGGTCTGTAAAATTGAAGTCAGCTTGTCGGCTACCTTGTTGAGTAAATTAATTTTGCCACTTTGTTGGGTTACCCATAATTCCGGCTCTATATTGAATGCACCGTAATCTGATGCTTGGAAAGCTTTCTCACGCATTTCTCTGGTTTTTTCGACATAGTCTCCAGCCACAGTGGTGGTGTAGAAGTCTTTTAGCTCAGCACTGACCAGCGACAAAAATAAAGCCTGATACACTTTTTGCCCATCTACTGCACTATTCAAGTTTGCAAACTCTTTGCCTACAAATTGATCTCGTTTAAATACATTCGCCAAAACCTGGCGTTCACGCGCAGCGAGGTCTTTAATGTGTAGGAATATCCCGTAAGCTGTTGAAATTATTGCTGAATCCTTGCTCGGGCTCAGTCCAGGTAACCGTTCAACTACATTCAGTAATTGGTCGTTTAGTGCTGAGTAATATTTTGCAGCTTTATCCTTGCGCAATTTTTTTTCGTTGATTGCAGAGCGTTTTTCTTCTATCAATGCCATTTCTTCGCCAAAGGCATTAACAGCTGATACAAACTCTTGCCCATAAACACTAATATTAATGTCTGCCAGTACCGAATTGAGGTGGCTATTGGCTTGATTGGTGTCTGCTCTGGCTGACTCTGTCTCGGAGCCAAATTTTTTCAATCTTGATTTCTGATACTTTTCAGTAATACCCTTTTCCAGTCGTAATTCATCGAGTACCTGATTGATAGCAACTGCGATTTTGGTGAGTTTTTCCATGCTGGCCGCTTCTACACTGGTTGTTTGAGCTGCCAGAAATTGCTTCCCGGAAAAAAACACCAAACCCAGAAGTGGAATTACCAACATTATTCCGAGCTTCTGTCGTAGATTTAAGTTATTTATTAATTTCATATTATTCACTTAATTTCGATTTCTATTCTTCTTTCACTTCTCGATCTTCATAGATATCAGGGTGCTGCATAAATTCATCTGCATCCAGCAGCATCACCATTTTTCCGTCAACATCAGCCAGTCCTTTAATAAAATCGGTGCTGATTCGATCACCAAAATCTGGCGTTTTTCTTATCTCACTGGCACTGGCATGCATTACATCTGACACTGAATCAACCACTAGTCCTGCAACCCTTTCTGCATGGTTCACGCTAGCTCGCAGAATGATCACTACCGTGGAATTGTCATAGCAGGGATTTTCATGCCCCATACGCATTCTCATATCAAGTATTGGTACGGCTGTACCCCTTAGATTTAAAACGCCTTTCATATATCTCGGTGTGTTTGGAACTCTGGCGACCGTTTCCCAACCTCGTATTTCCTGAACACTAAGAATTAACACGCCATAATCTTCACCACTGACCTGGTAGGTTAGATATTGATCTGTGTGAGAATCCTGATATATTTCTTCAACTACTGCTGTCTGGCTCATGGCTATGCAGCCTCCGACTGTGTTTTACTCAGATATAGACGATTAAGTCGCATGATGCCGGACATATCGAGAATCAATGCAACAGAGCCATCACCAAGAATTGTTGCGCCTGAAAACCCTTCGATCTTCTTATAATTATTTTCGAGTGATTTGATGACAACTTGCTGTTGACCCTGGAGTTCATCGACAAACAAACCGACATGCTCTCCTTCTGCTTCAACCACTACTAACAAGCCTTCTTCAAGTTTACGTTCCTTGCCTTCAACACCCAGTATCTGTCGTAACCTTATGATCGGAATGTATTGCTCTCTTAGTTTGATAGTTTCACCATGACCACCGATCATATTGATCATCTCGCTTTTGATTTGTAGCGACTCAACGATGGAAATAATCGGAATAATGTAACTCTCGTTACTCACTGTGATGGTCTGACCATCCAGAATCGCCAACGTTAATGGCAGCCGAATTGTCATGGTTGTACCAACGCCGAGAGCTGAGTTTATCTCCACATTGCCGCCCAGCTCCTGAATGTTTCTGCGCACTACATCCATGCCAACACCACGGCCTGAAACGTCGCTGACCACTGCAGCAGTTGAAAATCCAGGCATAAAAATTAGATCGAAAATTTGCTTGTCGCTCAATATTTCATCTTCAGTAATTAATCCTTTTTCGATGCCCTTGTCACGAATGATGTTTTTATCCATGCCTTTGCCGTCATCGATTATTTCAATCACAATATTACCGCCACGATGAAAAGCATTGAGGTTAATCGTGCCTGTTTCAGGTTTGCCATTGGCGATGCGATCTGCTGGCATTTCAATACCATGATCGAGGCTGTTTCTAACCAGGTGCACCAGTGGATCACCGATTTTTTCGATGACGTTTTTATCGACTTCGGTCGCTTCTCCGGTCATCTTTAATTCAATTTTTTTACCCATTTTGCTCGACATATCTCTCACCAGCCGAGGAAACCGGGAAAAGGTAAAACTGATCGGCATCATTCGAACCTGCATCACGTTTTCCTGCAGTTCACGAGTATTCCTCTCCAGTTGCATTAGTCCATCGAGCATTTTTTCGATGTCCTGGGGTGACACGGCTTGTTTTTCTTCGATAGTTTCACCCAACAACCCGAGCATGGATTGAGTGATAACCAGTTCGCCGACCATATTGATCAACGCATCAATCTTGACCGTATCAACGCGAATTGACGTTGTAGAGGCCTGTTTTGCTTTATCTGTTTTCCTACGGCCTGCGTTTTCTTTATTGCTTTTATCGCTATCTCTTCGCTGTGGAACTGGCAGGTTTGAATTACTGTTTTCAGCGGTGGCAGATGCCGACTGTGTTTTGTTCTCAACAGGTTCTGTTTCAGCTGTCTCACCTGACAAAGCCTCAATCTTCAGTTCACAAAGGTCATCTACCCA
>Ga0256847_1000994_pt1 | contig 15662 bp, 11 predicted proteins | sample TeddybearmetaG_FD_189099 | JGI IMG/M metagenome (GOLD analysis project Ga0256847, IMG submission 189099) | Hydrothermal vent microbial communities from East Pacific Rise, Pacific Ocean - Teddybear | ecosystem: Environmental > Aquatic > Marine > Hydrothermal vents | place: Pacific Ocean: East... | reverse complement strand
TGCCTGATTTTAGCTAAATCTTACATATTATAGACGCTCTTTGCTATGGTCGACAGTTAACTTTGTCGTTTTCAATGCTGTATTTTCTCAAAAATCATGCAAAACACAAAATATATTAAAAAGTCATGTAATATATTTATCGATGTGTCCCAACGACAGGCCGGCCGGCAGGCATTTCAATTCCATCATTTTAGTAGGAATGACAATGCGATAAGTGCAATATTATTTACACACACTACGATCCTTGTTTAAGCACCTTGATTTCAACTCGACGGTTTTTACTCCGTTCTTTTTCTGTTCTGTTTTTAGTGATTGGCCTAGTTGCTCCAAAACCTTTAGTTCGAACCTGTGAATGTGGGACTCCATTTTGTATTAAGAAGTCTCTTATGGAATTTGAACGAGCAAGTGATAAATCCAGTAATGCCTTCGAGTCTCCTACATTGTCTGTATGACCTTCTACTTGAATGATTACATCCTTTCTTCTTTTCAATGTATTTGCAAGTTTGAGCAATGAAGTATAAGAAACCGGTAGCACATTTGATGTAGCTCTTTCAAACATTATATTTTTTAATACTACGGTACTATTCGCTTCTAATGGTATGAAATCTTTTTTCTCAAGTGCTTCTGTATTCTCTTTCTCTGGCTTGGTTTCCTTAAGTTTTTTCTCAGTTTTAAAAATAGGTCTTTGAAAAACTGCGGTTTTATTTTTCCCTTTCTCAATTATCAATTCTAAATCCATTTCTCTGATACCTGCAGCTTGCAATTCTTGTGGATCCAAAATGATAACATCGCTTATAAATCCTCTGTTTTCTGCTTTAAATTGCATGGGTATATTCTCAGTAAATTTATATTTATATTTCCCATCTCTAGCTCTAAAAAAATTTGAGTAGTCGTCACTGTATGCTTCAGTCCAATACAGTTGTGCATTTGCACGTTTTCTTTCTTCGCCTTTAATGATGAAAATATTTATATCAATTTCGTAACTCAATTCCTTATCTCGTTTCAGTTTGCCAAAAAAGATATCACTGGTACCTTCTCTATTTGATGTAAAAAGAATAGAGTTTTCGTCAACTTGAACATATGGATGTGAATCATCAAATTCAGAATTAACGGGTCTTCCAATTAGCTTTGGTTTTGACCATTTTTTAAAAGAAAAATCTAGTCTTTCGCAAACATAGATATCCATTCCTCCATATCCACCTGGGCGATTACTGGCAAAGTATAGCAACTTTTTGTCTTGTGAAAAAAATGGAGTTGCTTCACGATGAGGTGTATTGATACTGTTTCCTAGATGAACAGGTTTGCTATATACTCCTTTATATCCTTTAATTGATAAATATAAATCTTGGTTATCTCCAGAACTTGTTCCTTTCATTGCAAGAATTATATATTCCTTATCTAGGCTCATGCTTACATTTACCTCAGACCCTGTCTTATTGAAATCATTAATAATAATTGGTTGTGGAAAAGTAAAAGTAATATCACTCTCTTTTTTTACTACAGAAAATCCTGCACTTGCTCCTCCATCTTCTCCAAATTGATTGATAACAAGATAAGCTCCTTCTCTGCCATAATGAGAGCAGATACTATTGGGCAGAGCATTATTAAGAGGATATCCTGGATGAAAAAGATTGTAAATCTCTCCTTCATGATAATGAGAATACCAAACATCCTGATTGAACGTAGAATTTATAGGATCAATATCTTGATTCTTGGTAATTTGAGAAAAAATAAATTTTAGTCTTGATAGATAAAATTCATAACTTTTTGTTTCAAAAATATTTTCTCCGCCTTCTATTATTGTTCGATTAAAATCTGGCGACCCTACTCTTGTAAAATATAATTCATCTTCATCATAAGAAAGGATTGGACATATCTCATCATACACATCCGTATTGATTGGATATGGCATCTTCTTAATGCTATGTTGTGCTTGAGCGAGGTGGCATAGTAAGAGGAGAATAGGTGCTAATAATCTCATTTCTTGTTAATCCTGAGTCTTTTATTGAAAATTGAGCACAAAAATAGTTTGAAAGTCTGAATAAAGGGCATAATAAATGAAATTATCAATTTTATTATTTGACACTATCTTTGTAAGAATAAATTGAAAAGAATTAAACTTTAAGTTTTTGAAAACATTAATTAAGTAACTAATACAAATGAATAAGCGTCAAAAAATAAAATGAAGTTGATTTCATTTACGTTTATTAATTAGTCATATTATTATGAAATATATTTTTCTTACCATATCGATCTTTTTATTTTTTGAATCTTCGCAGGCTCAAGACACTTTACTCCTTAGAAAAGATAGTGTTGACTATGTATCTATAGACCAACCAGAATCGGTCGAACCAGTATTCACCAAATTGAGTTTGAAAGGGAAAGTATACTCCGCTATAATAAGTGATGGAGATACTATGATACTTGCTGATCTTGATGATGTGAGTATCACTTCTTTGAGAAAATTTGACAGTGATGCTGAATATAGGAAATATCTTAAATTTAGAAGATATGCGGCGAAAGTATTTCCATATGCGAAAGAAGCAATAAGGATTTTCAGAGAAGTCGAATATGCGTCTGAACATTTGAGTAAGAGAGAAAAGAAGAAAAAAATAAAACTTCTTGAAAAAGAATTGAAGGCTGAATTTGAAGAACCTTTGAAAAAATTTACAAAATTGCAGGGTAAGATCATGATAAAAATGATTGAGAAGGAAACGGGCCAATCGATGTATAATCTAATGAAATCTTTAAGGGGTCGGTTCACTGCATTTTATTGGAATCAGTTTAGTAAATTGTATAGCTACGACTTGAAAGAAGGATACCAAGTAGGAAAATATGAAATCTTAGATGCAGTGCTAAATGATTTTGATTTATCTTACCGCATTGAAAAAGGGACAAATTTGAAATACATCAAAATTGATGAATTACGAAAGAATAATTAAATCCCTATACATTGAAGTCATTTAAAAATTAGAATTCAAATATGGACTTTCCTTACAAAATTCATTCTCTGAGTGATGAAAAATTCCTTGAAGGAAAAGTAGGATGGAGATGCCCATCGAATATAGCTATCGTTAAATATTGGGGAAAACATGGAGTTCAAATTCCAAGAAATGCTTCCTTTTCATTTACTTTAACGAATGCTCATACTGACACATTTATAGATTTCAATAGACAGTCAAATAATAAAATCTCAATTGATTTTTTATTTGAAGGAAAAGAAAATCAAGCTTTCGCTGATAAGATAAAGTCATATTTCAACAAAATAGCCCCCTATATACCAATCTTAAAGGATTTTCATTTTAAAATAGAAAGTAAAAATTCCTTCCCCCACTCTTCAGGTATTGCCTCTTCGGCATCGGCAATGGGTGCTTTGGCTTTATGTATTTGCAGCATAGAAGCTGAGATATTTGGCATTTCTCATGATGAAGAATTAAGGCAAAAAGCTTCTTATCTAGCAAGATTAGGGAGTGGTAGTGCAAGTAGATCAATAATCCCATTTTCTAGTACTTGGGGTGAGCACAATGAAATTCTCAATTCATCGGACCTCTATGCTACTCAAACGGAAGGTTTACATCCTGTGTATGAAACTTTTCACGATGATATATTGATTGTAAGTGCAAAAGAAAAAACTGTTTCATCTACAGCAGGTCATGCCTTGATGAATAATAATATATATGCTTCCTCAAGATATGCTCAAGCAAATAAAAGGGTAGCAGATTTATTGAAAATAATGAAGACAGACGATGTTGATGCATTTGGTAAAATCGCAGAAGATGAAGCCATGACCTTACATGCTTTGATGATGTGTTCTGATCCTTCTTATGTGCTTATAGAACCCGGCACCTTGGAAATGATAAAAGAGATAAGGTCTTTTAGACAAAGGACAAAATTGCCTATCTATTTCACTTTAGATGCTGGACCTAATATTCATTTATTATATCCTGATGCTATCAAGGAAGATGCAGAAAAATTAATCCAAGATCATCTTATACAATTTACAGATGATAATATAGTTATTAAAGATAAAGTCGGAAATGGTCCTTCGAGATTATTGTAACATACTATTCCTACTGTTGTGGACATTCACTATTTCCTATTCGCAGGAAACTGAAGTACGATGCATCAATCCACAATTTGATCAACTGGTTGACGGTTATCTTGATTATTCAATTCCAGTGATTTCTGTTGCTGATGCTTACGAATCCAAAGACAAATACATATTTTTGGATGCCCGTGAATTAGACGAATATAATACTTCTCATATTGAACAAGCAACACATATTGGATATAATAATTTTGAAGTAAATTCATTAAAAATGATCCCAAAACATGCCCAAATAATCATCTACTGCTCTATTGGGTACAGAAGTGAAAAGATTGGTGAAGTTTTGAAAAATAATGGATTCGAAAATGTTTATAATTTGTATGGATCAATCTTTGAATGGGTGAATCAACATCATCCTGTCTATGATTTTAATGGAAATTCTACTTTTCAGCTGCATACTTATAATAAGAAATGGAGTAAATGGGTGGAAGTTGAGGGAGTTGAAAAGATTTGGAAAGATTGGAAAGATTGAAAAGATTGGAAAGATTTTAAAAGGTAGGAGGTTTGAGGTTTAAGGTTTTGCAATGGTTGGGTGTTGACTTTTAAAGATTGAAGAGATTGGAGAGATTATTATTTCACGAAGTTTCGCGGAGGTTTGAGTTGTTGACTTTTTAAAAGCGATTTGGCGATTCCGGCGATTAGGCGATTTAAATCAGTCCAAAGTTCAGGGCGAATAATAATCCTAAAATACAAATGTGAATTATCTCTTGGAAAAGTATGCTCTTGATATTATTGAAATTGGTATTTAGTAGAATTGATAGAGGGATAAAAAGCAGCAAAACTTGATTTGCGTTGATCGTGGTAAAGAGGAAAAGCATCGATAATGAGGCGATCATAAACCAATATAGAATATTAATTTTTTTCTGGGTTTGGATACTCTTTTTGAGTGTATACTTTCCATAACTGAGGACTGCAAAAACTGCAATTGCAAATATAGCGGCAATCTTGTATAGACTAGCTCCCCTACTCTCAAAGATAGCCAATCTAGGAATGATACTTACCTTCATTATTTCTGGAATAATATTGATATCCAATAAAAATAAAGTACTACAAAAAGCTATCAGAACAAGTATAGCACCAGATAACAATTGAAATATTTCAATTATTTTCATAGATCTTAAAACAAATAAACCAATCATTCCTACAAATAATAATAGAATATGGTTAGGAATAAATAAGCTTGCTACTGCAAATAAAAATCCAATATTAAATAACAAATCTGCAGCTTTCGGTCTTTTATAAGTATTAGAAATTTGACCAATTCCTATTAAAATAAATGTATTGGCGATTAAGAAAGGAGATAAAAGGCTAAACTCTGGAAGCATGGTAACCAATATAGCATAAATCAGACCTGGCAATAACGTAATCTGATTTGTCAATCGATGTTTTATAACAAGTCTATTGATATAAAGGACATGAAAGTAGATTATCATTATTGCCAAAACGTTTTGAGTCAAGGCAGAATCAATAAAACCAAAAATGGATTTTGTCAATAATGTATCAGAATCTTGAATCTTATATTCGATTGGATTGAGAAGTGAATGTATTCTAATCAAGATTACATAAGGCAATAGCAGAAGGCTATTAAAAAACAAATTATTTTTAAAAATTCCAATCACAAAGTTCGCTTTCAATACTAAGAAACCACAAAACTAAATTTTTAATGACAAATTGACTCTAAATATATGAATGTTGATGACAATTATTCAGAAATAGTGCATTGGTAGATAATTTGCAGGTATATTCATAACAATCTGTATTTTGAGACGAAATTGCAGTTTGCCTCAAAAATCATCAAGAATCGATAATAGTTTTTGGAGATTTTCGAGACAGATACAAATAACAACAAGAAGCTCAAATAGAGAAGTGTTGAGTATAAATTTATAATTTGGACCGAGAAGAAATTTAATCTTCAGGTACTAAAAACCAGACAATGACATACGATAATTTTACTATAAAAGCACAAGAAGCAATATTGAAATCTCAGCAATTGGCTGGAGGATTTGATCAGCAAGGAGTAGATACGGTGCATCTTATTAAAGGAATTATAGAAACAGATCCAAAACTTACGGAATTCATCTTCAATAAGATGAGCATCAATATGCCTATTTTGAAAAGAGATTTGAATAAGGCTATTGAAAAATATCCTACTGTTTCAAATATTGATAAGCAATATCTTACTAATGATGCAAATCAATCTTTAGCTAGGGCAAAAAAATTACTCAAAGAGTTTGAAGATGAGTTTATCTCTCTTGAACTTATGTTGATGGGTATCATATCAGGGAAAGATAAAGGAGCAATAATATTAAAAGATTTAGGTGCTACCCAAAAGGACATGAAAGCTGCCATTTTGGAGTTAAGAAAAGGCAGAAAAGTGACTGAACAGTCAGCAGATACAGCGTTCAATGCATTGCAAAAATTTGGAATTAATCTAAATGAAAGAGCAGAATCTGGCAAACTTGATCCAATAATCGGTAGGGATGAAGAAATAAGAAGAATATTACATATTCTTTCAAGAAGGAAGAAAAACAATCCTTTAATTATTGGAGAAGCTGGAGTAGGTAAAACCGCCATTGTAGAAGGCATTGCCTGGAGAATTGTAAAAAATGATATTCCTGAAAATCTTGCTTCAAAACAAATATATGTTCTTGACTTAGCATCATTGGTTGCAGGAGCAAAATACAAAGGTGAATTTGAAGAACGACTGAAAGCTGTTGTCAAAGAAGTTGCAGCTTCAAATGGTGAAATCATCTTGTTCATTGACGAAATTCACACCCTCGTTGGTGCTGGTGGAGGAAATGGAGCATTGGACGCAGCTAATATTCTAAAACCAGCCTTAGCTAGAGGAGAATTGAGAACTATAGGGGCTACCACCTTAGATGAATATCAAAAGTATTTTGAGAAGGACAAAGCCCTTGCACGGAGATTCCAAACTGTTCAAATAGATGAGCCTAGTGTTGAGGAAACTATCTCTATTTTAAGGGGAATTCAAGAAAAATATGAGGTGTTTCATAAAATGGATATTCTGGATGAAGCTTTAATCGCAGCAGCAGAGTTATCGAATCGATATATCTCAGAGAGACAATTACCAGACAAAGCGATTGATCTAATTGATGAAGCAGCGGCGAAATTAAGATTGGAATTAGATTCAGTCCCAGAGGAAGTGGATGAATTGGAAAGAAAGGTTCGACAATTGGAAATCGAGAGAGAATATATTAAGCGGGAAGGCGACGAAAAGAAATTGAGAAATATTTCAGAGACCATTGCAAATGCAAGAGAAAAAATGGACTCTACTAAAGCCGCTTGGATGGGAGAAAAGGAAATTGTGGATACCATTCAGAATATCAAAAAGGAGATTGAAGAATTAGAGCACGATGCGGAGGTTGCTGAAAGAGAAAGTAATTTTGAATTAGTTGCTAAAATAAGGTACGGAAGTATCAAAGAATTAGAAGTAAAACTCAAAGTTGCGGAGGAGAAGTTAGACAATCTTCCCGATGAAAGCAGGTTTACAAATGAAGAGGTCACCGCCAATGATATAGCGGATGTGGTTTCGAAGTGGACAGGTATCCCAGTCAGTAAGATGTTGACAAAGGAAAAGCAACGAATGCTTCATCTTGAGGATGAAATAGGTAAGCGATTGATAGGTCAGAGAGAAGCAGTTGTTGCCGTCGCTGATGCTGTCAGAAGAAGTAGATCAGGATTGTCAGATCCTAAGAAGCCTATTGGATCATTTATATTTTTAGGTCCAACGGGAGTAGGAAAAACTGAGTTGGCAAAATCTCTTGCGGAGGTATTGTTTGATGATGAGAATGCCATTACTCGAATAGATATGAGTGAGTATCAAGAAAGACACTCGGTGAGTAAATTGGTAGGAGCGCCTCCAGGATATGTAGGATATGATGAAGGTGGACAATTGACTGAAGCGGTGAGAAGGAAGCCTTATTCTATCATCTTGCTTGATGAGATCGAAAAGGCACACCCAGATACATTCAATATTCTTCTTCAAGTATTGGATGATGGTAGGTTGACAGATAATAAAGGTCGTGTAGCCAATTTCAAGAATACGATCATCATAATGACTTCCAATATGGGATCTGAAGTGATACTCGAAAATTTTGAAGATTTAGATGCTTTAGGTGAAAAGCATAGAGCTGAAATTATAGACACCACGAAACTTGAGGTTTTTGAAGCTTTGAAAGAAAATTTAAGACCAGAATTTTTGAATCGTATAGATGAGAAAATAATGTTTTTACCACTAAATAGAGATGAGATAAAGAAGATAGGTGGTTTGATGCTACAGAAAGTCAAGAAAAACTTAGCGAAGCAAGAATTGGCTATTGAATTGAGTGATACTGCGATGAATCTTCTAGCTGATCTTGGGTATGATCCACAATTTGGAGCAAGACCTCTTAAGAGAGTAATTGAAAAAGAGATTGTCAATGAATTAGCTAAGCAGGTACTGTCAGGTAGATTTGCTCCTGGAGAGACTATCTATGTTAATACAGATGCTAAAGGATTTACATTCTCTGAAGTAAAATCGGAAAGTAATGGTTCGCCTAAAGTAGAGAAAAAGCAAGCTCCGAAAAAGTCCAAAGAAGATAAGGTCGAAGAGTTGAATAAAGCTACTGAGGATTTGAATGATGCGATTGATGATGTAAAAGGGGGTACGCCTAAAGTAGATCCGAAGGATAATTAGAAAATTAATAATGGATAATTAAGAATTAAATTTAGATTAAATATCAAACCAGCCAGATCTTAGAGATCAAGGCTGGTTTTTTTAATTTTTTTTATTCCAGCCAAGCTCGAAATTCTGGAGTCCGACTATTACTTCTAAATAATTGTTCCCTGACTCCACGCATCGAAATAACAAACTTATTCTTTGAGACCATAAATGAATAAGGTATTTTTCGCTTCGAATTAGGCAAAAAGGGGGTTTGAATGAAAAATGGTTTATTTGCAATAAAAGATTCCATCACTTAAAGTGATGGAATCTTTGTCTCTTTAGATTTTCTACTTCAACAACATTTTTGATTCAATTGAATTGGTGGACAAGCAACACTGCCATAACTGCAATAGACACAACAATCATTTTCTTTAGCTTTCAAAACAGTTTTACAATTTTCACAATCATAGAAATATTGACAAGCATTTGTTGGCATTGTTTCTTCCTTACTATATCCACATTCTGGGCAAGTAATTACAGATTTCAATATTGCTTGATTGTTATTTGATTTATTTTTCTTCATTTTGAATTGATAAATTCCAAATCCAAGTAATCCTATTCCAGCAGCTAAGAGAAGCCCACTAAATTTTTCTAATCCATTGCTGATACTTAATAAAGCGCTTCCCCCTCCTATTGCTATTATCAATGCAGGCAACCAACAGCAACTTGTTGCTAAGATTAATGCTATCGAACTACCAGCAATTGACTTCTTGTAATCCATAATTATCTAGTTTATTATATAAAGATTCCATTACTTAGAGTGATAGAATCTTTGTTTACATTTCAATTTTTATAATCCAAAGCCTGATCGATTCCTTTTTGAATTGCAGGGACTCCATTTTTCATCCATCGTGGCATCGGAGCATCCATCAAATAGTAATCAAAAAATTGCTCCATTCTGATATTAAAATCTAGTTTATTTTGCCATTTTACTGGCCAATGTGGTTCGTCATTATAATTAAGAAACCAAGCTGGTTTGCCCAATCGGCGAAGTCCATTAAAATATTCAATGCCTTGATACCATGGTACTGCGCCGTCTCCATCATTATGTAAAATAAGTACAGGAGTAGTAACTTTATTCAGCTTGAATATTGGTGAATTTTCTAAATAGAGATCAGGACGTTCCCATAATGTAGCTCCAAGTCTACTCTGGGTCTTTTCATATTGAAACATTCTACTCATCCCTGAACCCCATCGAATGCCTCCATAAGCACTTACCATATTTACAACTGGCGCACCGGCTTCTGCACATTTGAAAATATTAGTCTTGGTCAATAAATCTGCAATTTGATATCCGCCCCAACTATGACCCTGCACACCAATCCTATCTTTATCTATGTATCCTTCCTTTATCAATGACTTAATTCCTGGAATGACAGACTCATAACAACTTTGCCCCGGATAGCCAATTCTATACACCACATCTGGATTGAATATAACGTAGCCTTTACTGCTGTAATAACTGTAGTTTATCGTGGATCGATGAGCGTAAGGAGCTCGGTGTCGATTGAGCCCATTTGAACTGCGTTCATAAAAATTCACTATCAATGGATACTTTTTCTTAGGATCAAAATTTTCAGGTAAAACGAGAAGCCCTTCCAGATTTACTCCAGTTTCAGAAACCCAGGAATGTAGTTTTATATCTCCCCAGTAATAGTCTTTCTGCTGAGGATTGACATCTGAAAAAGTACGCATTTTGGCAATTAAGCTATCAGTCAAAACCAAGTTGGGAAATATCGAATAATTCTCAATCGTTGTGATAATGTCGTTGGTGTTTTTTGCTTTTATTGGAGTCTTGTCCAGTCTAACATTTCCTTTATAAAGCTCAGTTATACTTCCAGACGTAGCATCAAGCGAAACATAGGATTCTGATTTATCTTCTTCATCAAAGACATGGACCAAAAGTGGTTTCGATAAATCAGTAGTCTTATTATCAGGTTCAGTATCTATAATTCTGTATATTTTCTTATCACCTCGGCCATTTGTAATTTTCCCAGGTTTTATCTTATTATCTGGATCTATCAGCCAGATATCATATCGATCATACATGATAATGAAATCGTCATTATTGCTAAATCCATGAAAGCCATATGAAGTTGGATCCATCGGGCGATCGTTTTTCTCATCTCCAAAAACACCAATCTCTTTTGATGTCACTTTGTTCCTTTTATTTTTATCAACATTATAGCTCCAATGTCCTTGAATGGATGCATCGTACCAGAAGCAATACTTACCGCTTGGGGATCTTGATATTCTTCCTCTTTCTTTTGTGGCAAACTTCTTTGTGTCTCCAGTTCTTACATCTATTCTGTATCCATCAAAATAGCCATGGCCATTCCACATTCTCTCTTTTTCGTAAGTAGAAGTATGTTGCGCAATGGCATATTGAGAATGGTAATCTTCATCAAACGACATTCGGTCGTATTTCTCGTCTCCAAGTACAGAGAAAGATTTTTTATCTAAAAAGTATACACAGGTAAAATCCCTTTTAATGTCATTCTTCAAACTGTTTTCTTGCCTAGTGTACAATTTCGAATCATTGTAATGCCACACTTCTACATTGACAATCTCATCTTCTAAGAGAGATGTATCCTGTAAAACAGGAGGTGGAGTAATTTTAAAAATCAACCTAGCTCCGTTTTTTGAGAACAATGGTTTTGTATAGTTACTAATGTTGTAGCCAGAAGGTAAAAAAGATGAATTTTGATCAGCTACTTTGATCGTCTGCTTATTTCTGCCATTCCATGTATACAATTCATATGGCCTTATTAGATTTTTAGTGGTATCTCTATCCAAGGTAAAAGCAAGATTCATCGCTTCATCGCTCCAACTTAAATTATAAACATCTCCTTTTGATTCTATAATTGGCTCCCATTCAGATAGATCAAAATCATATACATAAGCACCCTGCTCAAGTATACTATCAGCACCTTGCGATGTTGCCACGAATCCTTTTCCTTCTTTAGCAAATGAATAATCTTTTGCATAGAATAAAGTATCAGATTGGGATGAAGAAAGATTTCTCAAAATCAGTTTACTCCCTGTTTCTTTAGATTCTTTAATTGGAGTCCTAATTGTATCATGGACTTCATCAGGTTCCAATAAAAAAGCAATATATCCTCCCCACTCTATCGGAGTTTGATAGGATTTCACACCAGGGATTTTTGTTAGCACTTTGTTTTTGAGGTCGTAAATACACAATGTATCTTGAGGCATTTTGTCTTTCTTAGTCTTTAAACGTTCCAAATTCCTTACCTCTTCATATGGGTGCTCAATCATAAAAAATGCAAATACTCCACCTTGATCAAAGGATGCTTTTTTGACTCTCTCGAATGTGTATGTCTTATCTTCTCGGGTATTGTATATTTTTAAGGTTCTGTCTCCTACCTCTTTTGCTATTTGATACATTGCCCAATCTCCATTGTCTGTGATTTTGACGTTTCTTATTCTATTCCATTCTGAATAGACTTCGGGGGTCATACTTTTCTTGGATTGGGATATGCAATCAGTTGTTAAAAATGAAGAAATAAAAAATATAGAAAGAATAAGGTATCTCATAGAGTCAAAATTTTGGGTACCTCAATATAGGAAATTGGTTTGTATGCAACTATCGTGTTACAAATTGTAATTGTTGAAATACTACTCAATATTAATTGACGAAATAGAGAGATCTAGAAATTACTGATAGTTGTCGGAGCCAATAATTTTCAAATTCCCTTCACTCGGAAGGAAAAACGCATTTGACTTTTCTAGCTTATTTTGTATTTCATCCATGGTATTACCATAAATTGTTGAACTGAATTCATGTGCTCTTGATAATATTCTAATGTATGGATCTGGATCTTGCTGTCTTGTCAATCTTCTCAGGCTTAGTAAATAATCTTCTCTAAATACATTAGGTATTATTATTTTTGAAAGATTAGTTGTCACCAATTCGGCATTCATCATTATTCTGGCTATTCTTCCATTCCCGTCTAAAAAAGGGTGTACTTCACTTATCATGAACATTATAAATGCAGCTTTTGCAAAAGGATCATTCAATGCGGCATAAAATTCAAAACCTTTGATTAATGTTCCTTTGACCAAATTAAAATCTACAAAAGCAGTTTGTCCAGCAAAATTGTTTTTATTTTTAAATTCTCCTGGATTTATATCTTCTCTTGCTGAAAGTAGTATGGCATGCCTATATTTTAATATTGATATTAATTCATCTGGGGATTTTGGCGTAATTCTCATTTCTTTCCTATTTGAAACAATTTTATAGGTGCCTATTATATCGTGAGAATCTTGGTTTCTTGTTGGTATAGGTGTTTGGGTTTCTATTATTTTCTTGGCTTCATCTATTTCGAAAACAGTTCCTTCGATATAATTTGAAAAATATCCCTCGTAAAATGCAAAGTTTCGAAAAGAATTAAGTTCCGTATTTTTTTCTTCAAATGACTTAAACTCAAATTGTTTTAACGCTCTAAATAATTTTTCAAATAGCCCATATCTAAATGAGTCATAAGGAACTCCAAAAGCTCTAGCAGCTGCTAATGGAGATGTCAATATGTTTGAAGAATGAGTACTTAGTAATGCACTAATTATTTTATCTAATTTTGTAAATTCTTTTTCCATTCCTAATTCCTTAGAAATTTCTCGGGCTCTATCTCTTACCTTGTTAAGTTCCTCTTCACCATTTATTCTCACTATTTGTTCAAGTCTTTCCTCTATTTCAGGATAGGTTAAAGTTTTTGAGTCTGGGCCAGATTTTCTAGATGTTTGTAGATTTTCAAGAAAAGCACGTGCCCTTTGCGATGTATATACTTTTCCTGATAAAATATTATCTCCTTCAATCGCCCCTACCCCTTTTAGAAATCTTATTGTGATTCCTGGCAATTTAGTTTTTTTAGTATACGAATGGGTTAAGAATATTTGATTGGTTAATGTGGGTTGAAATTCTAATGCTGACCTATGACTTAAAACAGCCCCAGAAAAAAGCTTTCCCAAGATTGTGAAAATATTTCTTCTCACAATTGCCTCTGGACTTTCTTCTAAATTTCCTGTATAAAGTCTTGGAGCGATTTTTTTAATCTTTCCTTCCTTTATTAATTTTGAGATCTTCTTTGAGATATTTGGGTCTGATGATCCAAATATTACTTCTTGTAGATGTATTGGTAAATTATTTTCCACTAAGTATATCTTTTATGATCTATTAGTTAAATTATTTCCATTAAATGTAAATATATGGTAATTTTTTTCCATTATAAATAATATGTTAGAAAATATTTGCTAGCAAAAGCATAAATTAGGCGTGAATTGGCGAATATTTTCCATTAATAGTGCAATATTGGAAAATATTATCCATTAAAGTAATCTAACTATATTCCCAAATCCAGTAGAAAGCAGAATTTTTATCAAGAATGGAGAGCCTTTTTTACGTTACTTTATTTCTAACTCAGTTCAAAAATATCTTAAGGAAGGAACAATGACCAAGTCTATCTCAACAGATGCTCTTCATCCAGGGATTTACATGATCACATTCATAAATAAAAATGAGCTTAGGGTAAGTAAGAAGTTTGTAAAGATTGCGAAATAATGGTGTCGTGTGAATGGTGTAGCGGCATAAGGCACTAAGAGTTCAACTGTAATTGGGTGATTCAATAATCTAATCACGAAAACACAATAAAGCTTCACTTGAATATACGTTCCCGATATGCGTGGGTTTGACGGATGGAGCACTCGTCGTCATATTGAGTGTTAGTGGCATTATTATTTTACTTTCATTTAGCACATACTCATATATATTAATAGATTTTACTGAACTTTTTCTAGGATTAATAGAATACTACATACCTCTAAGGCTATTAATTTTTTGTTGGATATTAAATAATAATAGGTTTTGAGTTGGAGTGTATTTAGTATCCAATAGTATTCTTATTTCTTCGACTTTATCTTTCCTTCTCGTTTGACATAACGTTGTGATTTTCAATATAAATATATAATAATCTTCAAATTTTTGCTTGTTATTGATCCCCATTTCTGATGTCTTTAACTTTTCTAACGATGCGAAAAGTGGAGCCCTAGCTAAATTTATTTTTTGGATATCTCCCCAAATCCTTTCTTCATATTTCTCCTTTAGGTTTGAATCTTTAAATTCCTTTAAGTCTAATATATAATTTTCGACAGCACTATAAAGTAATGTTGAACTTAAAGCAAGTTCATCTACATACTTTTCGTATTCTTGAATTTCACTTGCTTTTTCAAATAATAAATTTTCTTTTGATTCTCTAATATGTGTAAAATAATTCCCTAAAATTGCCAATATAATTCCACTAAATAATGCAACTATTAATGGATGAATTAATGTTTTTCTTCTATCTGTTGTCATTTTATGTTTGTTAATGAATGTCCAATGTAAATTTGTAGCGTATGCCTATTTTTGTCAAATGTTTTTTACGTTATAATATTAAATTTTATACAATAATAAAAAATGATCATTTGCACTTATTTAAGTGACTTATTGTCACTAACGGTCTACATCTGCAACGTTGTCAGCTTTTGCTGGCAACGGACATAGATGCTTTGTACCCTTTTCGCCTTCATTTTTCTTTTTCAGCAACTTTGGAACGATTCAAAAATAACAATACAAAATTAAGCACAAACTCTGTAGGATAAAGCTGGGATTTTGGGGTGGAATTGGATTCTAGAAAAGTTAATTTCGGTTTTGTCCGTTTTAATACCAATTTTATATTCTTTTGGGTTCAATCGCGCTATTACTTTGAGACCACTTTTCGTTTTTGTTTTGGCTATGATTTTCACTATAGAATCATAATCTGTAAAAGGCACGCC
>Ga0256847_1000993_pt1 | contig 15680 bp, 11 predicted proteins | sample TeddybearmetaG_FD_189099 | JGI IMG/M metagenome (GOLD analysis project Ga0256847, IMG submission 189099) | Hydrothermal vent microbial communities from East Pacific Rise, Pacific Ocean - Teddybear | ecosystem: Environmental > Aquatic > Marine > Hydrothermal vents | place: Pacific Ocean: East... | reverse complement strand
TGTGGCAAATATCGTTGAAATTTTTTTAAAAAATAAGTTGGTAAATAAATATTTGATAGTATATTTGCATCCGAAATTGATTGACCTGGTAGCTCAGTTGGTAGAGCATCTCCCTTTTAAGGAGAGGGTCCTGGGTTCGAGCCCCAGCCAGGTCACTTTTTAGTAAACTAAAAAAGACCAAAACCTTGCAAACTATATGATTTGCAAGGTTTTATGTTTTTATGCCCTTCATTTAATTTGATATAATTTAGATATAAAGGTCAACAAAATTTTTTTTCAAAAGTGTTGACCGATTTGTTAAAATTTTTATCTATTTTTAAAATATAGTTGATTTGACTTTCGTCCAAAAGAATGTTTAATTTTTAAAGACGACAACTATGCAAAATTCACAAACTTTTTCAGTCCTGTTCTGGGTTAACGCCTCACGCGCTAAAAATAATGTTGCCCAGATTTACGTTCGAATTACTGTAAATCAAAAGCGTGTAAATATCAGTTTAAAAAGAAAAACTGAAATTGACTTATGGGATAAAAATAAGTCACGTATTAAGGGTATCGGTTTACTTTTCTGGCTTATTTCCAGAATTGCACTAGTGTTTTGAGGTAAGCTTGTTTTTAATGTCTCGAATCCTCCAATATATTCTGATTTGAGATTTTTTCCTTATTCATTTTCTCCGGAATCACCATATATTGTTTTAAAACTTTAAATACCACTCCATAATATTTTATTTTCTAAAGAACAAAAATAAATCCAAAAGTTAAGTTAATATCGTCTGCATTAATACTTTCTTCCAGTTCAATGGCAACATTTTCTTCACTACTTTTTACGCTTACATATCTTGCTCTTTTATAAACTATACTCAGTCGTACAGATATTTTTGGTTTTAATGCAAACTCAGCACCTCCACCACCGTTAAAATTAGAAATGTCTCCAATAAAAACAGCATCACTACTAATATTTTGAGAGACCAATAATGCACCTTCATTTACTCTAAGCGGCATTACCGGTATCCATCCTATTTGTAGAAAAGGCTGTAATTTAGAATCTTTAAGAAAAAGCCTTCTTATGTTGATACTCCAAATACTATGAACGGCATCTCCCGTAATTCCGTTCCAAACAAAATCATGTTGTGTACGTTGAAAGGCTAATTCTGCATATAACTCTTCATATCTAAAGCCAACTGATAATCCGAATCCAATTCCTGTGTTAAATTTGGGTACTATAAAAATGTCATTTGATGCTATTAATGTTGCTTCACCATTAAAACCATTACCAATACTATTGTAAGCAAAATGGGCATCAACAAAAAATCCTTGCTCTTTGTCTTGCGCATAACATGTAACAATCGTCAAAATGACTACTATAAAATATATGATGGTTTTTTTTAACATGGCTTGTAAAGTTATAATTGGAGCATACAATTTGCAGCATCTATTAGATTAGACTGAAAGCGTTCACTTAGAATTTCAAAATCAAAAAAAGTACCTGAATCATCTAACCCTCTATTTTTTTCAGAGACCTTATCTGATGTAAAGTATATTTTGACATAATGGATTGGTTGAGAAGCAAATAGTTCTAATTGTTCACGATCAACTTTGTAAAAGGGTTTATTAACTTCTGTAGTTATGGGCAATGTAAATTTTCCAGGTGTTGAACGGTCGGGATAAATGGTCATAATGCTATCATTTATAAATTGTACTACTAAAGGATTATCATCCATGATATCGACTCTTGCTCCAAATTCTCGCCCAAACATCAATGATAAATAGTATCCTTTATCAGATTTTACAAAATTTACTGTTGCAATTTTGCTGAATTTTGAAAATAAAACTCGAAATTTTGTTGCCTTTATTATTTTATCTTCTATAAGATGTTTTTTTGCTCTTTTAAACGTTCTTTTTGAGTTCTTGCACTTTTGTCCCGTACAAATCATGGAAACAAGGCAAAACAATAGAGCGATTTTTAATTTTAAAGTTTTCATATCGATATTGTAATTTTAATATTCACTTGATCTCTTTGGGTTGAAATGCCCAGATTTACAGGTAAATTTTGACCGACAAATTTTCCTCCTGAATACACCGTTTTCCATTTAGGAAATAATGACCCAACAAGTGCACCTATTACAGCACCACCGGCAGTAAAACCAAGGTAAAAACCTGCACCACGCTTTTGTTCTATACCCAGGCCCAAAGGGTCATCAGGTTGTATATCAATTAAAAGAGCCGTAAGAGCCATAGTACCTGCTCCATATAACGCTCCTTGCCACATATAACTTCCTTCAGGGATTCTTATAAGTTTTATAGCATTTATTACTATTTTTTCTTGTTTTCTATTTATAGAATTTAAGAAAGTTGCCTCAACACTGTTAATTTCAAGATTATTTACTTTTAGAATACGATGGTTATCTAAATATATCTTGGCTTTTTTGTACGAATGCTTCTCAATCGATTGTGCAAAACCTATTGATGTTAATATTAGAAATAGCGTGTTTAAAATAATATGTTTCATTAGATGATTTTTAATGCTGCCGGCGTGTTGAAACACAGGCAAGGTTTATGTTATAAAATGTATATGATAAATTTATTGAGTGTGAAGCAAATAAAGCACTACATATATTGCAATTTCTTACACATATATGTCAAATACTTTGATAAATATTTTTTTATTTACTATATTTTGAAGGAGGCTTACCGAAAAGTTCTTTGAAACATTTTGAAAAATACCCAACATTATCAAAGCCAACTTTATAAGCAATTTCGGCAACTGTCGCCGTATTTACTTTGAGTAATTGAGCAGCTCTTTTTAAACGGATTAACCGAATAAATTCAGTGGCTGAATATCCTGTAATATTTTTTAATTTTCTATATAGTTGAGACTTGCTCATAAATATTTCATTAGCAAATCTTTCTACATCAAAACTAGAATCATCTAAATTTTTTTCAACAATCTCAATAACACGTTGTAAAAATTTTTCATGAATTGATAATTCATTTGTGCTGTTAGTAGTTAAACCACCGATACTATTTCTGTTTTGTTCTTGCTCAGATGTAATAATATTATTTTCAAGATTTTTAATTTTTAACTCAAATTGTTTTCTTAAGTTCAGGTTTTTTCTCGCGTTTTTATATAACAGAAACACAACTGATAAAACAATTATTAAATAGAATAGAAAAGCCCAATATGTTTTCCAATATGGCGGCAAAATTGTTAAACGTAGTGATACTTTTTTAGTTAATTCATTATGCACTCTTAGGTTCAGAACGTATTTTCCAGATTTCAAATTACCAATGCTAATTAATTTTTTTTTTCCTAAATCATGCCAGTCATTATTTAACCCTTTTAATTGATATTCATATTTATGATCTACATTATTTGCATAATTTAATTCAGAAAATTTTAAAAAAAAATTATTTTGATTGTAATTAAGTTTAATATGCTCCAACCTAGAAATACTTTTTCCATATAATTCATTTGCACTATGTATGTTTTCTTTATCCAAAAGTTGAAAATCTGTAAATACAATATCCGAAACTTTGCTATTTTTATTAATGGTATTTGGATAAAAGGCATTAAACCCATTAATTCCGCCAAAAAAGAATTCTCCTTCATTACTTTTAAAATACGCTCCTGCATTAAATTCTTTACTTTGAATGCCATGTTCAACTCCAAAATATTTGAATTCTTCTGCATTTGAGTCAAACCTACCTAGGCCAACATTGCTTGTAAACCATATAAAATCTTGATTATCAATTAAAATTCCATAAATAACATCATTCAACAGCCCGTTACTCGTATTATAATGCCGAAAAGTTCTGGTTGAAGTGTCGAATATATTGAGCCCTCCGCCATAGGTTCCAATCCATAATAATCCGTTTTTATCTTCTGCAATGCTTGTAATATAGTTATGACTAATAGACAAAGTGTCATCTGGGCTATGGAGATATCTTTTGCTTATATTTAAGGCGGTATCTAAAGAAACCAGTCCACGTTGAGTGCCAATCCAGAGTAATCTAGTCTTATCAAAGTGTAAATCATGAATTTGATCGCTATTCAAGCCATAATTATCGTTGTTATAGAAATAACTTTTGGATTTGTGAGTTTTAGGGTTGAATCGCCATAATCCATTTCCACCCATCCAAATATTATATTCGTCATCAGTTATTATTGTACGAACCGGACCTAAGGAATCTGTTCTTCCGGGTAAGCTAATATAGCGTTTATATAAACCTGTTTTTTTATCAAAACTATTTAAACCATTATTCCAAGTACCAATCCAAATTGTACCTTTTGAATCTTCGCACAAGGCACGAACTACATTTGAGGAGATTGTTGAAACATTATTTTTATTATACTTATATACTTCTATATGGTCGGTTTCACGATTAATGCGATTTAATCCATCATGGGTACCCACCCATAATTCTCCATCTTTATCAAGTAAAATGGATCTTACCATATTTTCGCTTAAACTATTATTATCACTAGAATAATGTTTATAATGCTTAAATTTAAATTGATTTGGGTCGTACTTGTTGATTCCGCCTCCATATGTTCCCACCCACAATATCCCTGTTTTATCCAGAAACAATGATTTTATTGAATTTGAGTTTAGACTTAAGCGGTTATTAGGGTCACGTAAAATAGTTTGGAATTCACTGGTTATTTTGTCAAAACGGATTAAGCCACCACTACTTGTTCCCAGCCACAATGTATCTTCGTCATTACCACTAGTAACAGAAAGGATACTGTTTTTAAAATCATGAGATCCATTTAAATCATAAAATTTAAAAGTCCTAGTTGTTTGAGATCGTAAATTATACTTAATCAGTCCTTTACTGGTTCCTATCCATAAATTCAAAGAATCTAGAAGCATAGAAGTTTTAACTGATTTTTTGAGAGATTTTTGAAAATGTACTCCAGAAAAAGATCCATTGTCTAATTTAATTTTCTCAAGCATTTCTAAACTTAATACCCATAAGTATCCTTTCTTATCTTGAACCATGGAAATCACATTATAACTGCTCTTCATGTTTGCAGGTGTATATTTCAAAAAACCTGTATCTTGATTAAATAGATAGAGACCATTTGATGTTCCTACTAAAAGCCGTCCGTCCTTACTTATTTTCAGTGAATTTATTTGACCAAAAGCTTTGGCACCATTTCCACTTGGTATATATCGAGTGAATTTTTCTGTATTTGGATTAAAATAATTCAATCCATTTTTTGTACCAATCCATAAAAACCCATCTCCTTGTTCAACAATACTGTAAATATTACTACTGCTTAAGCTTTCATTATCATCCGGTATGTGACTGTAAATCGTAAAATTAGTACCATCATATTTATTAAGCCCATCTTCGGTACCAAACCACATAAAACCTTGGCTATCTTTTAGTATACAGGATATAGAAGATTGTGATAAACCATTTTCTAAAGTGAAATGTTTAAAATTTGATGATTGACTTTGTCCCATAATGAGAAATGGGACAAGAACACATATAAAAAGAATTATATTCGCTTTTATAATTTCTTTATGCAAGAAACCACACATAATTGATGGATTATATGCTAAATATAATAAAAAGATAAGTAAGGTAAAAATACTATTTAAAAATATCATACTTATGAATAGTAGCCCTAAATGAGACTAAGTTAAAATAAGGTTAGTATGTATTTGATATTATAGAGAATAGTTTGGGTTTCTAGTCAGATTACAATTATTAACCTGAATTCGATTAATAGTTCTATTTACAGAAACTAAAGAAAAGTTAAGTCTTTTTGCTTAACTTTTTTTAGTTTTGCACACTTCTATTGCGCACGTGGTGAAATTGGTAGACACGCTAGCTTGAGGGGCTAGTATCCGTTTAGGATGTGGAAGTTCGAATCTTCTCGTGCGCACTATTCGAAGAGTAGTTCAAGATAACCCAAGCATTTAAGGCGTAATTAATAAATATTGAGGAAGTTCCCCTGAAGCCTCGGGGTTCTGTGCGCACTTATAAAATTTCAATCTTTAAATAACCTTATCATATTCTTATTTTGTTATTTGAAGATTAAAATTTGAGATTTATAATTTCTGGTATCCTTTTTGTAATTAATTAACAACTATTTATTGAATTATTAGTATCATTGCCCATGCAAAGAATAGTTTATACTTTATTAACATTGATGTTTGTAAGCATTACATTTTCGCAAGAAAAAAGTGCTGAACTTATAAAACAAGATTCTATCAAAAATTTAAAAGGTAGAATCCTCAATGTAAAAGATAAAAAACCCTTACAGAGTGCCCATATTTTTAATTTAAATTCTGCTGAAGGAACGATTACAAATAGCGACGGTGAATTTATGATTCCAGCTCAGGCAAATGATACCATTCATATTTCTTATATAGGCTATCAATCAATTAAACTAAAAGTAACAAAAGACTTATTAAAAGGTAATGAATTGGAAATAGCAATTCATGAAAAAACCATAAATATTAATGAAATTACGGTAAAGGTTCATAATCTGATTGGAGTGCTTGAAATTGATGCTAAAAATGTTCCTAAAGATCAATTTTCTAGAATCCATATTGATGGGTTGCCTCAAGCATATGAGGTTGGTAGACCACAAACAAAAGATTATACTTCTATTGCTGGTGCTTTTTTCAATCCCCTTGATTTTTGGTATCAAAAATTTGGAAAAAAGCCTAAAGAGCTTAAAAAATTGAGAAAATTAAAAAAGGAAGATAGGCTAAGAGACATGATGGAAGAAAAGTTCAGTAGAGAAATCTTAATGGATTATATGGATATGAGCCGTAAAGAATTAAATGACCTTTTAAAAGAGTGCAATTATTCTGATAATTTTGTTAGAAAAGCGAGTGATTTACAGGTAATAGAGGCGGTATTAGAATGCTATGAAAACTATAGAGCTATTAAGTTAGGGAAAGTTTCAAAAGACAAAATTAGGATTAACAATATAGATAAAAACTAAAAAAAAGCCAGTTAAACACTGACTTTTCTTCTTACAATTTAATGTTTTTTTATTTTAATTATTTCCTAAAATCAACGGCATTCCATCTTTTCCTCCAACAATTACCACTTTTGAATTTGTCGATTCTGCTAGTTTTAATGTTGCTTCAATACCTTTGTCTCTTAAAATCTTATCTGTTAATGAAGCACTTAAAATACGATTTGCTTCGGCCTTACCCTTGGCTTCAATAATTTGTTTTTCAGCTTCTTTTGCTGCAGTTACCAACCTAAATTCATATTCCAACGACTCTTGTTCTTGTCTTAGTTTACGCTCAATAGCATCTTTAATAGTAGGTGGTAGTGTAACATCGCGTACCAGAACATCATTAATTTGTACATGTTGTCTTAAACATTTCTTTAATACTTCATCGAAAATTTCTTGTTGAATAACATCACGCTTGCTTGAGTATAATTGTTCTGGGGTATAACGTCCTACCACACTTCTTCCTGCTGAACGCATTTCAGGAATGATAACTACGTCTAAATAATTCTCTCCTTTGGTTTTATGTAATAAACCTAGCTCATCAACTTTGGGTTGATACAATATTGATACATCAAGTTTTATCTCTAAACCATTAGACGATAATACTTCCATATCTTTTATAAACATATTTTGTTGACGAATATTATAAATATCTACTTTGTTCCAAGGCGCTATTAGATGAAACCCTTCATCTAGTGGTGGTTCATCTATAACCACACCTCCATCAAAACGTTTCCATAATACTCCTGCTTCACCTCTGTCTACCGTAACAAAAGAATTTGAAAATAATATGACTGCAATTATGGCTAAAAAAATTAGCGGTAAAATTGCTTTAGGTAATTGTAATTGATTGTTACTCATTTGATTAAATTTTAATTGTTATTATATTAGTCCTCTATACTTTCTGATAAACCATTCTAAACTAAAAAATAAAATGATAAAGCTTAGTAACCATTTCCATTCGATTAAAGATACAACTTTTTCCGTACTTTTTTGAATTGTAATATATCTTTTATCAGACAATAAACCTGAAAGTAATCTATCAGTCTCATTCACATGGAAAAAGTTACCATTTGAAGTTTTCGCAATGCGTTTTAAATGTTTAGTATTTGCCGAAGTAAATTGTTGTTCAATAGCATATTCCAATACAGTAAAATTACCCGTTTTAGAAATTTTGTCTTTATCTACTGTTACTATAAAATTATAATCTCCAGGGTCTAAATCGTTTAAAATCACTTCAAACTTATTATTCTTTAATGTAAAGGGTAATTTTTTGATTTCTTTTGTTGCTTTATTTGTTATCGACATTACCAAATTAGCCGAATTATCAAATGCATAAGTAGCATCAAAAAATTGTGCTCCAATTACGAGTTCACTATTATTATACACAAAAGGTTTATGGTCAATTTCTAAACGGTTAGCATACTTATTAGAAGAAAGGTACTGAACTAGTTTATTAAAAAAATCATCAAATTTTTTAAAAGATTGTTGTTCGGCATTAACGAGCATACGCCACTTCCAACTATTTTCGCCAAATAACACCGCTCCTCTTCTATTGATATCGGTAAAAGTTGCTAATAATGGGTTTTCTGAAGAAAATCCAGAAATTTGTTGATAGATTATGGTCTTATATGGGACAGTAAAAGTAATCTCTCCAAAATAATCATCTAAAGGTGGGAAATTAGCATACCCTATATCATCCGTAATGAACTCATCATAGTTCACATTAAATATGGCTGCATATTTTTCAGTCTGAGCAATACTATTTCTTCTGAAATAAGACTGTGAAGTATTTAAAAAATTCCAATCCGTTTGCGTACCTGTTATTATAAAAAGGTTGGTGTTTTCTTTTTTGATTTTAGAGAATAATTTGGTAAATTTATTAGTCGGTTGATAAAATATAACTAATTGATAATCTTTTAGTTGAATTTCTTTATTTAAATTATTTTCTATAGTTACTTTTCGTTGTTTATTGGTTTCAATAGAACGTTTTATCATTCCAATATCTGGATGGTTTATAGCGCTTAGTATTAAAATTTTTGCTTGTTCATCTATTACTTCTACACTAAAGTTTTTTATATTGTTTAAAGTGTTCTTTTCATTTGAAAGTGTGGTAATTGTACATTTATAATTTTGTACTCCTACTGAAGTAGCCGGTATGTTAAATACAATTCTTTGTGAATTTTGTTGTTTAGAAAATTCAACCTGTCTTTTAAATACCACCGTATTATTCTGTTTTACTGTAACTACCTTTCGTACCCTTTCACTTCCTTCGTATTCTAAAAATACTTCTACCGGAAATCTATTATTTAAATTGGTATATGAATTTACATTGATTTGGTTAATTTTTAAATCATCATAATGCAAGGTGTCTCCAACAACAATTGGATATAATTGCTGGTGAGAAGTATAGAATTCATAGCTAGAACCATAGGTTTGGTTTCCATCAGTTATCAAAATAATCGGTGCTATGATTTCTTTATTAAAAGATTCTAATGTTTTAAGTGATTTTGATATATTGGTTTTCGAATTGTCAAAACTAAAAGAATCTTGTTGGTACAAGTCATCTCCTAAGGCATAATAATTGACCTTGAATTTTTTATTGATTGCTGCATTATTCTTTAATTTGTCTATAAGTTTTAAAACTATTGCTTCTTGATTCATCATTGCAATTGATGATGAATTATCTACAACTACATTGAGTACGGGTTGGACATCAATTAATTGTTGTGATTTAAATTTGGGGTTGATTAAAAGTAACAAAACGCTAAAAACGGCTAAAAATCGCAATACAGCTAATAGTATATTTTCTTTACTTCTTTGTGTAGATTTATAGAAATATTGAAAAAAGCTTATTACAAATGCTATGATTATCGCTAAAACAATATATAAAACTGTGGTTATAGACATTAAAAAATGTATGATTTATGACGTACGACTTACGATTTTAAAACCACTAATCAAAAATAGTAATTCTAAAATTAGGTAAGCATTCCTCCATCAACATTCAAGGTTTGCCCTGTAATATATGCTGACATATCTGAAGCTAAAAACACACATGCATTTGCAATATCTTCTGGACTACCACCTCGTTTAAGCGGAATGGCATTTCTCCATCCTTTAACGGTTTCTTCTGGCAATGCCGCGGTCATTTCTGTTTCAATAAATCCTGGTGCTATGGCATTACAACGAATATTTCTTGACCCCAACTCTAAAGCAACCGACTTGGTAAAACCTAAAATACCAGCTTTAGAAGCGGCATAATTAGTTTGACCAGCATTTCCCTTCACTCCTACCACTGAACTCATATTGATAATTGAACCTTTACGTTGTTTCATCATAGGTCTGATTACCGCTTTTGTCAAGTTGAAAACCGATTTCAAATTGATTTCAATTACTTTGTCAAAATCCTCTTCAGACATACGGAGTAATAAATTATCTTTTGTAATTCCTGCATTATTAATTAGAATATCAATAGACCCAAATTCTTCTAACACATTTTTAGCGAGTTCTTGAGCGGCATCAAAATTTGCGGCATTCGATTGATATCCTTTTGCCTTTACTCCATAAGAACTTAATTCTTTTTCTAAGGCAATTGCTGCATCAACAGATGAACTATACGTAAATGCTACATTTGCACCTTGTTGTGCGAAAACTACAGCAATACCCTTACCAATTCCTCTTGTTGCGCCTGTTATTATTGCCGTTTTATTTTCTAAAAGTTTCATATTATATATATATAAATTTACAACTTCAAATATAAAAATAAAAAAGCCATTATCACAACAAATGATGATAATGGCTTTACAAATAAAATTAATCGGATTATTGCTTTACTTCAGTTGTTTGATAATTGAATAAATAATCAACATCAAGCTCAGTAATTTTTCCTAATTTCTTTAATGCGTCCGCTTGAAGATCCTTTTTATTACCAATTACTAAGGTTGTATAATCGACTCCATTGATATTTTTATCAAAGAATTTTGACAAGTCTTCTAGGGTCATACTTTGTACTTCCTTATAAATTTCTTCTCTGTTGTCATTTTCTATGCCTCTATCTTTTAATCCTTCATATTTCCAAAAGATATTCGATTTTGTAATACGTTCAGCAGCAATTCTTTTCAATACAGATTCTTTCGCTGATTGAAATTGTTTTTCTGCCTTTGGCATATCTGTCATTAAGTCTAACATGGCATCTACTGCAGCAGGTAGTTTGTTTGCTTGTGTGCCTACATAGGCATAAATATAATTTGAATCTTCTTTTTTACTGGCGTTAGAATAGGCCGCAAAAGCTGAATATGCCAATGATTTCGATTCTCGTATCTCTTGAAATACAATAGATGATAATCCGCTACCAAAATACGCATTGAATACCCTTGATATGGCTAATTTTTTAGCGTCGAATTTATCGCCTTTAGCAACAAATATGAGCTCAGATTGCACCATGTCGTAATCTGTAAAAAAGACTTGACCTCCTGTTTTTCTCTCTTCATACTTTATGGGTTCTGGATATTCTTTTAGTTCTTCAGGAAGTTTGTGTGAATTGTTCATGGCTGTTATAGCAGCATCAACGTCATTACCATAATAAAAAACGCGTTGTTTGTAATTTTTCAACTCTTTTACCAAGTCCACCAAATCTTCAGGATTGAAGGCTTTCAATTCATCTACTGTAAAAATATTTCTCAAACGAGAATTTTCACCATATTTACCATAACTGAAGAGACCGTTCCAAAGGATATTCCCTTTTTGTGTTTTGTTATTCTCTCTATCTTTCAAAATTTTTGCAACATATTTATCATAACTTTCAGGGTCTGCTTTTGCATTTCCCCACAAATCTTCTAACAATTCAAGTCCTTTTGCCAAATTTTCTTTTAATCCTGTAATATATACGTATGATTTACCTGCTTGTGCTTGTACACCATAAGAGATTCCCAATTTATAAAACTCTTTTTTTAAATTTTCTGGAGATAGTTTATCGGTACCTAAAAAATCTAAATACCCAATAGCTAATGAACGTTCTTTGTTGTGATCTTTACCCATATCAAAGATAAAATTTAAGTCAAAAAGGTCATTGGTTTTATTAGTTACATAAGAAACTTCCAAATCGTTATTTAATTTCTTTTTTTGAATTTCCTTTTTATAGTCGATGAAAAGCGGTTTTAATTCTTCTGATTTTTCAGCCATAAATTGTTTTACATACTCAGACTGCATGTCTCTATTCACTTTTACAGGAGTAATTCCCGGGTTTTCAACTTTAACAATACTCTTATCTTCACCTTTTCGTTTGTAAACAACCACATAATTATCTTGATAGTGTTGGTTGGCAAAATCTATAACTTCTTGTTTTGTTATTTTATTAAGTTCATCTAAAAATTGAATTCTACCCTTCCAATCTTGGTGGTGAATAAATGCATTGTAATAGTTACTTGCTAATGCTGTATTGTTTTCATATTGTCGAAGTTGACTTAATTTTAAATCATTGATTACCGCATCTAACATCCAATCTTCAAACTCTCCTTTTTTAATTTTGTCAATTTGTCCTAACATTAAATCTTTGACTTCTTCCAGCGATTGTCCTGCTTTCGGATTCCCATCCATATTATGTAAACCATATTCTGTAAAGAAAATAGTAAATGAACTTGCCCGTTGTACTTTTTGTTGTTGATTTAAATTCAAATCAAACAAACCTGCTTGACTATTCATTAGTATCATGTCAATGAGGGTAACTATTTTTTCATCTTTACTTCCCATTTCACCTGTACGAAATGTAAGTGACATATTCTCTGCCGTTGGACCAAAAACCTCCCTTATTATAGGTTCTGTTATTGGTTCTTCAACTGGTAAAGTTGGATGCACAACTTCTTTTCTTTCTAGTTTTCCAAAGGTGTCGTCAACCATTTTTATGGTTTTTTCAAAATCTAAATCACCTACCAAAACCATTGCCATATTATTGGGTACATAATATTTATCAAAATAATTGTGAATGGCAACCATTGAAGGGTTTTTTAAATGTTCAGAAGTGCCAATGGTAGATTGTTGTCCATAAGGATGCGTTGGAAAAAGTCCAGCCAACATTGATTCAAATTTTTTATTGCGATCACTATCTTGCCCTCTATTGAATTCTTCATATACTGCTTCTAACTCCGTATGAAAAAGGCGCAATACTAATTTACTAAAACGGTCTCCTTCTAATTTCAACCATTTATTCAATTCATTTGCTGGTATTTTATTATGATATACTGTTTCTTCTACCCAAGTATGTGCATTGGTACGCTCAGCTCCAATAGAAGCAGTTACTTTATCATATTCATTGGCAATTGAGTAATTTGAAGCTTCCAGTGAAACTTTATCAATTTCTTTATAGATTTCTTTTTTCTTTTCGAGGTCATTTTCAGCTTTATGTTGTTCAAATAAGTCTGAAATTTTAGTCAAATACTTTTTTTCTTTTTCCCAATCGGCCGTACCGAACTTATCAGTACCTTTAAAGACCATATGCTCTAAATAATGAGCCAACCCTGTACTTTCTTTTGGATCATAATTTGAGCCTGCTCTTACGGCAATATAGGTTTGTATTTTTGGTTCATCATTGTTCTTACTTAAATAGACCTTCAATCCATTTTCTAAGGTATATAAGCGCAATCCTGTTGGGTCGTTTGTTACGGCTTCATAGCTATAGCCATTAACATCTGTACTAGCTTCGGCTATAAATTCTTTCTTGTCAGAGCCCGTTTTGCAACTTATAAAAGTTACTAAAAAACCAATAACGAAAAGCAATTGTATTTTTCTCATTTGTAATAAATTAAGTGAATTTTTAATAACCTTAGGTCGAACTCAGGTTAATAGTTTTTCAAATATAAACAACACTACCGTTTATTTACAATTCTTTAACTTTATTAATATAATTTTAACATTTTAATTACAATTAAAGAAGCCCGTCAAATATAAATTTGACGGGCTTCTTTTGTGATTTATTTATGCTATGAAAGTTTATCCCAGAACTTCTGCTACTTTTTTACCAATTTCTGCTGGAGAATTCACTACATGAATTCCGTTTTCAGCTAAGATGGCCATTTTTGCTTGTGCCGTATCGTCATCGCCACCAACAATAGCTCCAGCATGTCCCATAGTTCTGCCTTTTGGTGCAGTTTGTCCAGCTATAAATCCTATTACCGGTTTTCTATTCCCATCGGCTTTGATCCATTTTGCAGCGTCTGCTTCTAACTGACCTCCTATTTCTCCAATCATAACGATACATTCTGTATCATCATCGTCCATTAATAATTGCACTGCTTCTTTTGTTGTGGTACCAATAATTGGATCACCTCCAATACCAATGGCGGTTGTGATTCCTAACCCTTGTTTTACCACCTGATCTGCAGCTTCATAAGTTAAGGTACCTGATTTTGAGATGATACCTACACGCCCCTTTTTAAATACAAAACCTGGCATTATACCTACTTTGGCTTCTCCTGGTGTGATTACGCCCGGGCAATTAGGGCCAATCAATCTACAATCTTTATCAGCAATATAAGCTTTAACTTTTACCATATCCGCAATCGGAATGCCTTCAGTAATACATATAATTACTTTAATACCTGCGTCTGCCGCTTCCATAATGGCATCTGCTGCAAATGCTGGTGGCACAAAAATAATACTGGTATCTGCACTTGCTTTTTCAACGGCTTGTGCCACTGTATTGAAAACAGGTCTTTCTAAATGTGTTTGCCCGCCTTTACCTGGAGTTACCCCACCTACTACATTTGTACCGTATTCAATCATCTGTGTTGCATGAAAAGTACCTTCGCTTCCTGTAAAGCCTTGAACAATTATTTTTGAATTTTTATTTACTAAAACACTCATATTTTACCGTTTAATCGTTGATTTGTTTATTTACTAATCCGATAGCTATCGGAGTTTGAATCTGGATTGTATAAATATTAAACAAAAGTACTTTAATTTTAAATTTTTAATGTCAATATTTTACTTTTATTTTTTATCTCTTGTCAACCTCTTTAGTGTTGCCAATTCCTTTAATTTTTGACGTGATTCTGTAATTGGAGTTCCGAAATATGATTTGCCTCCTTCAACAGATTTTGTAACTCCTGTTTGTCCTAATATCACAGCTCCTTTTCCAATTGTAATTGCACTATTGGTCCCTACTTGCCCCCAAATGGTAACTTCATCTTCTATAATACAACATCCTGCAATGCCTACTTGTGAAGCTATCAAACAATTTTCTCCAATAACAGTATCATGACCTACTTGTATCTGATTGTCTAGTTTAGACCCTTTCTTAATGGTTGTTTGCCCTGTTACTCCTCTATCGATTGTACAGCCTGCTCCTATGTCAACATTATCTTCAATAGTTACACTACCACAAGAAATTAATTTATCATATCCTTCGGGTCTCTTTTTATAATAGAATGCATCAGACCCTAAAACGGTTCCTGCATGTATAATGACGTTATTGCCAATTTTACAATTATCATAAATGGATACATTTGAGTGAATACGGCAATTAGCACCAATGCTTACATTATTACCTAAGAAAACATTCGGTTGAACAATTGTATTTACACCAATAACCGCTGAATTGCTTATTGCGTTTTTAGAAGTTTGGAAAGGATTGAAATGGGTAGACAGTTTATTGAAATCTCTAAAGGGATTATCTGAAATTAACAATGCTTTTCCT
>Ga0256847_1000992_pt1 | contig 15690 bp, 14 predicted proteins | sample TeddybearmetaG_FD_189099 | JGI IMG/M metagenome (GOLD analysis project Ga0256847, IMG submission 189099) | Hydrothermal vent microbial communities from East Pacific Rise, Pacific Ocean - Teddybear | ecosystem: Environmental > Aquatic > Marine > Hydrothermal vents | place: Pacific Ocean: East... | reverse complement strand
GTTCCTGCAATTAATTGAAAATTACTTTGACTTTCTTTATCCGATCCAAAAGGCATAAAGATTTTTTCTTCAATTGCCCTTAATAACATGGCTTGTTCATCCGCGCCTAATTCGCCAATTTCATCTAAAAACAATAAACCTTTGTCTGACATTCGTAATAATCCCGCCCGCTCGCTTAAAGCACCTGTAAAAGCGCCTTTGCAATGTCCAAATAAGGCAGACATGGCGTTGTCCCCTCTTAAGGTGGCACAATTGACTTGTACTAAGGATCCTTGGAGTTGATTGCGTTGTTTTTTTAATTCATAAATCCGCCGTGCAAGGCGAGATTTTCCCGCCCCTGTTGGACCTGTTAATAAAATAGGTTCGGTTGAACTGATTGAAACTTGTTCGAGTTCTTGAATTAATTGATTAAAAGCATTATTGCGAGTATCTATGCCGCTTTTTAAATAAGAGATGTCTTGATCTGCTTGATATTTAAAACGCGAGGAAATTTGATCATAGCGTGATAAATCTAAATCAATGACTTGATAAATCGCTTTGCCTTTTTCGCCTTTAACGGGTGAGGTTTGCAATAATTTACCTGGTAAAAAATTGGCTTCGGTTAATAAATACATGCAGATTTGTACAACATGCGTGCCTGTGGAAATATGAATATAATATTGATTTTCTGCGGTATTAAAAGGATGTAATTTAGAAATATCAAATAAAGCACTATAAACTTGTTCAAAATCCCAAGGATTGTCATAATCAACTTGATAAGAGGTAATTTTAGTTTCAGGGGAAATGGTTTTCATATCCTGAATGGTCAGTTTATTTAGTTCTGCTTCATCAACATGATGAATTAAAATAAATTCAGTAATGGGAAAATTTTCATGTTGCAGTAATGAAATATTAGGACGCCAACGTAACCAGCGTTTTTGACCAAAACCACCATGATCTAAGCGAGAACCTAAAATACCAATAATCACATTATTCATTTTAATTAATTCTGTCGTTGAAATGAAGCATACATTAATAACGACCAAATAGTCGCGCTATTATCGCGTTGTCCACTAAAGTGTTGTTTAACTAATTTTTGGATAAAGGCGGGATTAAAATAGCCATTATCTAATAAATCATCACTTAATAATGAATCAATCACTTTTTGTTTTAAAGGTCCTCGAAACCAATTCGCTAATGGCACGGAAAACCCCATCTTTTTACGATATAAAATATCTTTAGGCAATTGTGTTTCTAAGGCTTTTTTAAAGATATATTTACCTTCGGCGTTTTTGAGTTTTAGTTCAGGCGGAAGTCCAGACATCCATTCAACCAATTTATGATCTAATAATGGAACACGAACTTCAAGCGCATGTGCCATACTTGCCCGATCAACCTTTGTTAAAATATCGCCCACTAAATAGGTTTTTAGATCTAAATATTGCACTAATGATTGCGGGTGATCTGTCGGCGCTTGATCAGCATAACCTTGTAAAACATTAACCGCATTATAACCCTGTAGATCGCTGTGCATTTGTGAACTAAAAAGCTGTTGGCGTTGTTTATCTGAATAATGTGAAACCGTATGTAACCACCCTTCTATTGGATTACGGGCTAATGATTCAAAAGTGGATTTGGCTCGAAACACTTTTGGCATCCAATCTAATTTAGGGTAAACCGTGCCCAAAGTACCAAATAAAGGGCGGCGAATGGCAGAAGGTAAAAAAGCCCGCGTTTGTTCTTCAATTAAATGCCAACGATAACGCCGATAACCCGCTAAGTTTTCATCGCCACCATCCCCCGATAAAACCACCGTCACATCTTTTTTTGCTAATTCACAAACACGATATGTCGGCAAGGCAGAACTATCCGCATAAGGTTCATCATATAATTCGGTTAATTTATCAATTAAAGAAAAATCTTCGGGATCAACCTGTTCAACATGATGATTGGTTTTAAATTGATCCGCAATTTGTTGAGCATATTGAGTTTCATTAAATTTAGGATCCCCAAAAGAAATAGAACACGTTTTAACAGGATCATCTGATAATCCCGCCATGGCCGCAACAACTGCCGAAGAATCAACCCCGCCTGATAAAAAAGCCCCTAATGGCACTTCTGCTTCCATCCGAATATCAACCGCTTCTTTTAATTGTCTTAATAATTCTTCCCCCGCCTCCCGCTCATCCATTTTTTCATGGGCTTTAAAAGGAATATCCCAATATTGTTGAGGTTCAGGCAAGGTTTTACTTTGCGGAGTTAATAATAAACTAAAACCAGGTTTAAGCTTATAAACCTGTTGATAAATTGTTTTAGGCTCAGGCACATAACCATAAGCAAAATAATCTTCTAAAGCTTGCGGATCAATTTCTTTGGGTAAATCAGGATGGACTTTTAAAGCTTTTAATTCCGATGAAAAAATAAATTGCCCATCATTTAATAAACTATAATAAAGTGGTTTAATGCCTAGTCGATCACGGGCTAAAAAAAACTGTTGTTTATTGCGATCCCAAAGCGCAAAAGCAAACATCCCGCGAAAATGATCGACACATTTTTCGCCCCATTGCGCCCAAGCATAAACAATGACTTCGGTATCACAATGTGTTTTAAATTGATGCCCTTCTTTTTGTAAAATTTTGCGTAAACTTTTAAAGTTATAAATTTCACCATTATAAGTAACCACAATACTTTGATCATGATTAAATAATGGTTGTTGCCCCGAAGATAAATCAATAATTGAAAGGCGGCGATGCCCTAAAGCAACTCCCGCTTCTAAATGCAATCCTGATTCATCAGGTCCACGATGAGTTTGACTATTATTCATATCATTCAATAAAGAACGATTAAATTGTCGTTTTCCTGTTATATCAAATAAGCCAACAATACCACACATAATTTATTCTCTTGTTATTTTAGTTTTCTGCCAACACGCTCATTCTAACCAATTCCGCCAAAGAAGCGGCTTGCATTTTTTCCATCACTTTAGCGCGATGAGCCTCAATTGTTTTTGTTGTAACGCCTAAATCAGTGGCTATTTTTTTATTGGCATAACCTTGTGTGACCATTTCCATTACTTCATGCTCGCGCGGCGTTAATTGCTGCAAATGTTGTTGAATTTTAGCTTGAATAACTTTTTTATCTAAATGATTTTGATTGGTATTAACCGCCTTTTCAATGGCATTTAATAAACTATCATCATTAAAAGGTTTTTCAATAAAATCAATGGCGCCCGCTTTCATCGCTTGAACTGCCATATCAATATCGCCATGCCCTGTAATGATCACAATGGGAATAAAAATGGTACGGCGCTGTAATTCTTTTTGTAATTCTAATCCTGACATGCCTGGCATACGGACATCTAATAACATGCAACTGGTTTCATTACTGGCTTGATTGTGCAAAAAATCATCCGCACTGGCATATAAATCAGTTTGATAACCGCTTGATTCTAATAACCATTGTAAAGAATGGCGCATTGCTTCATCATCATCAACCACCGCAATATGGGGAATTTTATTCATTATTTTCAACTTTAGGTAAATAAACTTTAAACAAGGTTCCTTTATTAATGGCACTGGTCACGCTAATTTCACCATCATGATCGGCTAAAATAGTTTTAGTAATCGCAAGCCCCATGCCCATGCCTTGTTTACGAGTGGTAAAAAAAGGATGAAAAAGTTGTTTTTGGGTTGCATGGTTCATGCCTTTGCCATTGTCTTGAATTATAAAAATAGCATATTGTGCTGTTTCTTCCGTTTTTATTTGAATAACGGGATTTTTGACTTGTTGGACTGCATCCATTGCATTGCGTAATAAATTCAACATAATTTGTTCAATTTGAACAGGATCAACCTGAATATAAAGCGATTTAAGCGCGACTATTTGTAAATCAATCTGTTCTGTTTTTAATGATAATTCTAAAAATAATACCACTTCATTTAATAAATCATTAAGATCCACAATTTTTCTAACAGGCTCTTGTTTTCCCACTAAAGCCCGTAATCCTTTAATAATATCGCCCGCCCGTTGCGCTTGAGCGGCAATTTGTTCTAACGGGTGAATTAATTCATTGGGTTTATCGCCAATCCGCCGCAAACTGCCATTGGCATAATTGGCAATCACCGCTAAAGGTTGATTAAGTTCGTGTGCCATGCCTGCCGCCATTTCGCCCATCGTAGAAAGGCGGGAAACATGGACTAACTCCGTTTGATTTTGTTGGACTTGGGCTTGGGCTTGACGCGCTTCGGTAATATCTCGCGCAAAAATATTAACATAACCAAAGTCTTCAATCGGTGCCATGACTAAAGAAAAAATATAATCGCCTAAATCTAGTTCCGCTTCGATTAAACGTTTTTCTTTTAACGCATTAATTGCCAATTGAAACCAATGCGGCGGGATTTTATCCATAGGGGCTATTTTCCAATGCGTTAAAATAGGTTGGCTGGCATGATTAGCATAAATTAAATTGCCTTGTTGATTCATCCTCATCACAGGAATGGGGCTTTCACTGGCAAAAGCCGCCATACTTCTAATTTCTTGTTCTTGTTTTTTACGCAAGCTAATATCGCGAATATAAAGCGTATAAAAAATTTGTTTATTAAGAAATAACGATTTAATACTGAGTTCAACAGGTAATGCTTTTTGACTCGCTTGTTGGGCTTGTAATTCAAAGGCGGGCAAGATGTCTTGATTTTCTTCATTACGTTTTAATAAATCAATAAATACTGTGCGACAACCGCTAAATAAGAGCGTTACCACATCACGTCCAATAATATGTTGTTGTTGATAACCAAATAATAATTCGGTGGTGGGATTGCTATCAATAATGCGATATTGGGCATCAATGGTAATAATGGCATCAGGTGAAACCGCCATAATGGTACTGCGTAATAATTCTTTATTTTGAATTTCAATGGCATAACGCTCATCAATATCATCTCGAGTTTGTTTGATTTGAATAATAAATTCTTTAATCCAGTCATCTAAAAGCAATAATTGATTGCCTTTTTTAGGCTGCGGCTTTTTAGTACCAAGGGCAAGTTGAGAAAAACGCGAAATTCGCCGTAATGTTTTACTGAGTCGAATTGAAACTAAGGTAAATAATAAAGTAAAAATAAAAATAATAAATAAAACCCCATAAATCCGCTGTTTTCGTTCTAAATCAATCATCCGATTAATGGTATTTTGTAATCCTGCTTTGGGTAATAACGTGGCAAATAATAAATTTAAATCAGAGCCGCCATATTCAATAAAAGATTGACTTCTCATAACATAACGATCTTTAGCAGAAGATAAAAAAGCCCCTTTTTTTAGTTGTTTAAAATTACTTGAAATTAACACTTTTTCACCATCATTATCTAATAAAGCAATTAAATTGGCTTCTTTAGAAACTTGCGATTTTTGCAAAAATATTTCATTAATCGGCACTAATAAAATCAGGGTTCCCATAATATTATAGCCCGTATCTTCGGCGGGCTCGCTCACCAATAAAAAAGGCTGATTATTAAACATCGTAATATAGGTTGTTTCTTGTAAGCGCGGAAATAATTGAGCGCCATTTAAACGTAAATCTAAAGGTAAATTTAAATCATAGACTTGATAAAGTTCCCGTAAACGCCCGCGAGAATCAACCAGTAAAATATGGCTAGGGCTGGTTAAATTAATCCATTGCGGCGTATTTGGTAACCAATCGGGACTGGTTTTTGTTGATTTTACCACCATCGCATCGTCTTCTTGCCAGTAAATGGGTTCTAAGTAATTGGCTAAATTTCGATGATTAGCAAGTAGCTTTCCCAAAGCGGTATAAGCTTGAATATAATTATCAAAGCGCAATAAAGATTCACGGGCTTGTAGATCAACTTGAGAAGATAACTCATCTTCTACAATACTTCTAACCGCCTTTGTTTGAAAAAAATCTAAAATAATCCAAGCCACCGAACCCGCCAATAAACCCGCTAATACGGCAAAAATCGGCATGGGTAAAAAGCGTAAAACACGGCGAAAAAAAGTAGGCTTGGGCATTTAATAATGATTCGTTATAATCAAATAAACCAAAATCATAAACCTAAATAATGAAATTTGCACTGAATGAAACCAATGGAAATCTAATCAAACAATGGAAAAAGGGAGAAATAACCATTAATTCAACGATTTATAATCAAAATATGATTATTTCAGCAAACCGCTTAATAGCCGATTGGACGCCTATTGATGCATTAAAAATAACCTTGGCAGATTTAACTGATTTTATGGCTTTAAAACCTGAATTAATTCTTTTAGGAACGGGTGAAAAACAACAATTTCCAGAGCAAGCTTTATTTATGGCGTTGTATCAACAAGGTATTGGACTTGAGGTGATGAATTCTAAAGCCGCTTGTCGGACTTATAATATTTTATTAAGTGAAGGACGGCATGTGGTAGCAGGGATTTTTAAGTAACGATGATCCAAGCTAAAATACCAATATTGCAACTCATGATCATCTGTTTCACTTTCTTTTTTTCTGTATTAAGAGCGAGACATTAATCATGAAAATTAGCATAAATTAAAACAAACTCTTTTGGTTTTATATTGACCCATTTTTGATTTAGATTAAAAAAATCTGCTGGCTAATCTTCAAAAATTCAAGTATAAAATGAATCGGTTTCATTGACGTTATTTAAAATAATTTTATAATAACGATCCATGCTTATTTAACAAACGTAATTAATCATATTGAGAGGAAATAAAACAATGAAAAAAACATTGTTCATCCCATTTTTAATGGCAGGTTTTACAACAATCGCAATCGCAGAAGAAGATAATCATAACAATATCCCTTCAGGTCAGTGTGAAGAGGCTCCTATGATGCCTCACTATCAACGTTTTACTCCCCCTCCAATGCCAGCATGGGTAAAACAACGCATAGCACAACGTCAGATGAGAATGCAAGCTCCTCGTTTTCAACAATGGCGAAATGCGCCAATGCGTCCTCGTTTTAATACCATGAATATGCCAATGCAGCGTCCTATGATGCCTCGCATGCCTGTTCGTCCTGCTTATTATGGTCGTCCAGTTTATTCTAATAATGGTTGGGGTAATGGTTATGGAAATAGCTATGGTGCGAGTAATGGGGGCGGTTATGGCAATGGTTCAGGTAACGGCGACTTAAATAGTTCAGGTGATATGGATGGTAGTTTTAACTTTGGCTTTAATGGTAAAGCCAAAGGTAATGGTAATGCAGATGCTAATGCAAAAACACAAAATAATGTACAAGGCAATGCAAGATCACAAGCAAATACTGATTATCAAGGACAAGCCAATCCTAATCAAGTACCGATATCAACTTCTATACCAGCATCTGCGCCAGCGCCAACACCAATATCTGTCCCTGTTGTTGCTGAGACCGAAATTGTTTTAACAGACACCGATAAAGACAATATTGTTGATGTTGCAGATTTATGTCCAAATACAGCAACAGGTATGCAAGTTGATGCTTTTGGTTGTGATAAAGCGGCTTCTATTGTTTTACGAGGAGTTAACTTTAAAATAAATTCGGATGAATTAACCGCAGATTCAACCCAAATCTTAGATATTGTGGTTGCTACTTTAATTGCAAATCCAGGATTAGCTTTAGAACTTACAGGTCATACCGACAGTGATGGTGAAGCGGCTTATAATAAAGATCTTTCACAGCGTCGTGCCGCTCGGGTTTTAACTTATTTTGCTGAACATGATGTCGATGTTTCAAAAATGAAAGCCAGTGGTTTTGGTGAAGAACAACCTATTGCAAGTAATGATACTGCAGAAGGTAAAGCAATAAATCGTCGGGTTGAAGTTAATCGCCTTTAATTTATAATTTATAGGGTTAATAATATTTTATTGACCTTTATATATTATATTTAATAAACCATTAAACGCTTAGGGGCGACTTTACCGTCTCGATCAAGATGACCTAGTCCTAAAAATACTTTGTCCGAAGAATAGAGTCGAAATAGATCGCCTTCGGGGATTTGATTCACCATAACAGATTGTCCTTGGCATAAATAATAACTACTATCCGCATTTAAGACAATTTCAGCTAAATTAGCAACCGCGCCATCAAGCGGCAGTAAAAGATTATCTAAAGCATTAAATCCTTGTTCTGCTATTTTTTCTAATGTTTCCATCGTGATCATTTCCATTCCACGATAACGTCCAACCGCCGTTCGTCTTAATTGCGCAACATGAGCACCACAACCTAATTGTTTCCCCATATCTTCGGCTAAAGTACGAATATAAGTGCCTTTAGTACAATGCACAGCTAATTCAAAGTTAGGTAGATTAATATTAAGCAGATCAATGGCTTTAATTTCAATACGGCGGGTTTTGCGCTCAACTTCAATGCCTTGACGCGCTAATTCATAAAGTCGTTTACCTTCTTGTTTAATAGCAGAATACATGGGAGGTAATTGATCTTGAGGTCCCATAAATTGAGCAATGACTTTATTAATTTGTTCAGGCGTAATGTGATCTGTGGGCTTCTGCTCAGTAATTTCTCCTTCGGCATCGGCTGTTGTTGTGGTAATCCCTAATTTAACCGTGACTTGATAATACTTATCAGCATCCAATAAATAACTAGATAACTTAGTCGCTTCACCAAAACAAAGCGGCAACATGCCATTAGCCAGCGGATCAAGACTCCCTGTGTGTCCCGCCTTTTGTGCTTGAAACAATCTTTTAACGGTCTGTAGGGCTTTATTAGAACTAATACCTAAGGGTTTATCTAATAATAAAACCCCGTGAACTTTGCGTCCCCTTTGTTTACGTCGTCGAGCCATTATCCGACTCGTCTTTTGAATGATTGCGTTGATCTTCCGCAACCGCATGTTCAATTAAAGCGGTTAATTCATTGGCATTTTTTAATGTGGCATCAAAAACAAATCTTAATTCGGGTATTTTACGCAACCGAATTTGTTGACCTAAACGATGACGTAAAAATCCTGCGGCTTTCGTTAAAATCTGTTGATTTTCACCGCCACTGACTTCATTTAAAACTGAATAAAAAACCGTGGCAACGGAGAGATCGCGGGTGACTCGAACTTCTTGAATGGTCACCATACCAATACGAGGATCACGGATTTCATTGCGAATTAAACCCGCTAAATCCCGCATTATTTCACTGCTAATCCGTTCTGTTCGACTAAATTCTTGAGGCATAAGATTATTTGATTACTCGGGCAACTTCGGTACGTTCAAAGACTTCAATTTGATCGCCTGCTTTAATATCATTATAAAGTTTAACGGCAATCCCACATTCGGTTCCCGCCCTCACTTCATTAACATCATCCTTAAATCGTCTTAATGATTCTAATTCACCTTCATAAATGACCACATTATCGCGTAAAACTCGAATCGGGCTATGACGTTTAATAGTACCATCAATAACAATACTACCCGCAACAGCACCGAGTTTAGAAGAACGGAAAACATCTTTAACTTCGGCTAATCCAATAATTTCTTCTTTGACTTCAGGGCTTAATAAACCACTCATAGCTTGTTTTACATCATCAATTAATTCATAAATAATGCTGTAATAACGTAAATCAACCCCATGTTCAGCCACACTGGTTTTAGCACTGTTATCGGCTCGGACATTAAAACCAAAAATAACGGCATCCGAAGTTAAAGCTAAATTAACATCAGAATCATTAATACCACCCACACCCGCTCCGACAATTTTAACTTTAACTTCGTCGGTACTGAGTTTTAATAAAGATTCTTTAATGGCTTCAACAGAACCTTGAGTATCTGCTTTAAGTACTAAATGAACATAATTAATTTGTCCATCATTCATGGTAGCAAACATTTCTTCTAATTGAGCGGCTTTTTGAGCGGCTAGTTTGCTTTCACGACGTTTTTTATGACGAATTTCAGCTAATTCCCGTGCTTTGCGTTCTTGTTTAAAGGCAACCGCGTCATCTCCTGCTTGCGGTGCACCAGATAAACCCAGTACTTGAACAGGAATAGAAGGTCCCGCTTGTTTAATGGTTTTACCATTTTCATCAAGCATGGCACGAACTCGTCCATATACGGCGCCACAAGCCAAGGCATCACCTTTATTTAAAGTACCAGAGGTAATTAAAATAGTAGAAACTGCGCCACGTCCTTTTTCAATACTGGATTCAACGACAATTCCCCGAGCGCTGCCTTTTTCAGGGGCTTTTAGCTCTAAAATTTCAGCTTGTAATAAAACAGCTTCAAGTAATTCATCAACCCCTAAACCACTATGGGCAGAAACTTTAATAAATTGAGTATCACCCCCCCAATCATCAGGAACTACTTCTTGAGCCACCAATTCCTGAGTTACTTTTTCAGGATTGGCTTCAGGTTTATCCATTTTATTAATGGCAATAATTAATGGCACACTAGATGCTTTAGCATGTTGAATTGCTTCAATCGTTTGAGGCATAACGCCATCATCTGCTGACACAACTAAAATAATAATATCGGTTAATTTAGCCCCTCGTGAACGCATTTGTGAAAATGCGGCATGTCCAGGCGTATCTAAAAAGGTAATCATGCCTTTGGGTGTATCTACATGATAAGCCCCAATATGTTGGGTAATTCCGCCCGCTTCCCCTGCGGCAACTCGGGATTTCCGAATATAATCTAATAAAGAAGTTTTACCATGATCAACGTGTCCCATAATCGTTACAACAGGGGCGCGACTTACTTCGTCTCCTGTTACTTCTTGAATGGTTTCTAAGATTTCAGCTTCTTCATTATCAGCTTTTATAAAGGTGACTTTATGCCCAAGCTCTTCAACTACCAGTGCGGCAGTATCTTGATCAAGGGTTTGTGTAATGGTCACCATCATGCCCATTTTCATTAAAACTTTAACCACTTCCGCGCCTTTAATATTCATTTTCTTGGCAAGTTCGGAAACGGCAATGGTTTCAGGGACCTCAATATTTAAAACCATTACTTCAACAGGTTTTTGGAAACCATGTTCTGTTTCATGTTCAACAACAGGTTGGCGTGAACGACCGCGTCCTTTTTTGCGGCGTGAATTGGTTACTTTTAATTGTTGGCGACCTCGTCCACGGGTATTTTGTGGTTTAGTGGCATTATTAGCAGGTTTTTTATTACCTTCTTCTTTTAATTTACGTCTTGCCCGTTCTGCTTCAATATTCTGTTTTGCAATTTTTAAGCGTTCAGTTTCTACTTTTTCAGCTTCTTTTTCTTTTTCTTTTTCTTCTTTTTCAGCCGTTTGTTTGGCTTCTTTAGCAACTTTTTCAGCTTCTTTATCGGCTTTTTCTTGAGCGAGTTGTTTCTTTTTCTCCTCAATCTCTTCTTGTTCTTTACTGATTTTATCTAAACGAGCTTGTTCTAAAATATCCCGACTGGCATATTGAGCTTCCACTTTTTTGCGTTCTTCGGCTTGTTCGGCTAATAAACGTTTAGCATCTTCCGCTTCTTGCTGTAATAGTTCAGCATGATTTTTAGGCTGTTTTTTAAGACGGCGTTTGCGGACAACTTCTACATTGACGGTTTTTCCTTTCCCTCTTTTATTGGTTTTAACCCCCGCAGTGGTCGGTTGTTTTAATGTTCCTACTTTTTTACGGCGCAATGAAATTGTACCTGCTTTCTTTTCTACTTTGCCATGACTGGCTCTTAAATGCTGTAAAAGTCGGCGTTTTTCTTCATCAGAAACAAGTTCTGTTGCAGTTGATTTATTAATACCTGCCGCTTTTAATTGAGTTATCAAACGGTCAAAAGGGATTTTCACATCCGCCGCTAATTGTTTTACTGTTATATCACTCATTAGTTTCAACCCTCTTTAAATTTAGGCGTCAGAATTATTTTCAAACCAAGGTTTCCGCGCGGTCATAATGAGTTCGCCCGCCCGTTTTTCATCCATCCCATCAATAACCATTAATTCATCTGTTGATTGTTCAGCTAGGTTTTCCATTGTACCCACCCCAATCGCCGCTAATGCGGCTGCAAGGGTTTCATCAACACCATCCATTTTCAATAAATCTTTAGTAACCTCAACAGGCTCTAGTTTTTCTTCTTTTGCAATAGCAACCGTTAATAAAGCATCACTGGCTCGTTGCTGTAATTCAGTAACAATTTCTTCATCAAATTCTTCAATGGCTAACATTTCTTCTGTTGCAACATAAGCCACTTCTTCTAAAGTACTAAATCCTTCTTCTGCTAAAATAGTCGCGACTTCATCATCAACGCCTAAAGTATCAACAAACAGGGATTTAAAACTTAATAATTCACTTTCGTGTTTTTCAGCATATTCTGCTTCACTCATAACATTGAGTGTCCAACCCGTCAATTGGCTGGCTAAACGAATATTTTGCCCACCTCGCCCAATGGCTTTAGATAAACTTTCTTCGCTCACTGAAATATCCATGCTGTGATTGTCTTCATTAATAACAATGGCGGCAACTTCCGCTGGTGCCATCGCATTAATAACAAATTGAGCTGAATTATCACTCCACACAATCACATCGACTTTTTCATCGGATAATTCATTACTTACAGCTTGAACCCGAGAACCTCGCATACCAACACAAGCTCCGACAGGATCAAGTTGAGTATCTTTAGAATAAACCGCTAATTTTGCTCTTTGTCCTGGATCTCTGGCAACGCCTTTTAAGACAATTAAACCATCTCCAACTTCGGGAACTTCAAGGCGGAATAAAGCCAACATTAATTCAGGACGAACCCGACTTGCGGATAAAATAGGTCCACGATTTTCGGTTCGAATTTCAACCAATGACACGCGCATCCGATCTCCAACTCGAATTGATTCCCGAGGAATTAATTCAGATTTTAAGATTAAGGCTTCGGCATTGCCGCCTAAATCCAAAATAACATTACCTTTATCAATACGTTTTACCGTACCATTAATTAACTCACCAATACGGCTTTCATAGGCTGCAATAACTTTTTTCCGCTCTGCTTCACGGATTTTTTGCATAATAACTTGTTTGGCAGATTGAGCCGCAATTCGTCCAAATTCAATGGAGTCAATTTCTTCTTCAACATAATCGCCTATTTCTAGTTCAGGTTCAGACAGTTGAGCGGCCGCCAGTGTTATTTCTGACATCGGATTTTCAAGTCCAGCACCATCCCCATCAACCACGATTAACCAACGGCGATAAGTATCATATTCACCTGTTAAACGATCAATCGCAACCCGAACAGCAATGGGTTTACCTTGCTTTCTTTGTGTTGCGGATGCTAAAGCGGCTTCAATGGCGCCGAAGATAATTTCTTTATCAACGCTTTTTTCATGTGAAACAGCTTCTACAACTAATAAGATTTCTTTACCCACTGAACTTAATTTCCCATTAAAAATCAACGACAAGTCTTGCACGATCAATGACCGCGAAATCAAGACAAATAATTTCATTATCAACTTCTAAATTGATTATTTCACCTTCAACAGCTTTGAGTAAACCTGTAAATTTTTTCTGCCCATTTAATTTTTCGCTAAGAATAATACAGACAGTTTGACCGATAAATTGTTGATAATGTGCCAACTCAAATAAAGGACGATCTAAACCAGGTGAAGAAACTTCTAAAACATAATCCCCTCGAATCGGATTTTCAACTTCTAAAACACCACTTACTTGACGACTTACTGCTGAACAATCATCAACTAGAATACCTTGCTCAGTATCAATATAGATACGCAATAACTGCCCTTGTTTTTGACGGCTAAACAGCTCAACACCGACGAGTTGATAGCCCATAGGTTCAACCACTTGGCGAATCATTTCAGTTAATTTTAAAGGGGCAGCACGCAAAAAGATAAACTCCAAAAACAAAAAAAGGGCGCAAGGCCCAGTTTCACTTCTATAAGAAAAAAATAAAATTGAATTTATTTTGAAATTCAATATTAATACCAGCACGTTTAAGTACGGCGCAGATATTAGGTTATCAAACAAGGAAAGTCAACTTTAAAAATCAAAGGGAGGGATTTATATTTATTTTTCAAAAAAAACTTTAGAATCAAAATGATGTTTACATAAAGTATGTATCCAATTATTAACAGTATATTCTGTTCCAGATTCACCACAAACTTCACAAATTGTTAAACTATTTTGTTCAATTTTTTCTAAATATTTTTGAAATATTTCATTTTCTACATCCGTATCAAACCTCAATGCACCCCATTTTTGGTACACCGATATAATGGTAACATCTGGTGGTAATTGTTTATAAACAGACTCAATCAAAGGTAACCAACCATTACCACAAACTTTTCTAATCCAATTTATTGATTCTATTTTATTCATTATAATCTCACTCTAAAAATAACAATTCCCGCTTTAGTAGATATATATTTTAAAAAATCTGAATCAATCACTTTTTTATTTAATAAACTGGCATGTCTAAATAAAACTTGTTCATCCTGTTTAATTAGTATGCCTACATGTGATATATCTAAACCCATTTTGGGACTATATATACCAATATAATCCCCATTCTCTAATTTAGAAATAATTTCTTTATCTATTAAATTAGAAGGAATAAAGGTCCGCTCTATTTTTGTAATGGTTATTTTTGGAAGATATAAATTTCCATTCTTTTTTTGATTTAAAAATTTAATGACAACGCTTGTTTTATTAGCTCCGACTTTAGACGTTACATCTTCTATCTCACTTTTATTTTCAAATTGCCAAGTTGTAAAAAAATGGTTTCGAGTAAAATAATTGACTTGCCCTTCTTGATACCTGACCAACTTTAGATTAATTAAAAAATCTGAGAAAGAAATAGATCTTCGGAGCGCTTCAATATAATCAAGATAAGTAAAGCAATCAAGTGCTGCAAAATTGATAATAAAAGTTTCTGGCAAATTTGGACTTGATAAAGTATGCCGTTTATAGCGAATGCCTTTAAATTTTTCTGAAATAAATTTAATTTTATTTTTTGAATCTTTAATTTTTGTTGTTATTTTTAATATATTATTTAAATCAATAATACTAAATTTACCTAAATTTATACTTGTTTTAAATTCAGATGAAATAGCTAAGTTTGAAATAAAAATAAGTGTAATAAATAAAATGTTTTTAGTTGTAGTGAAAATCATGTTTTAGTATGTTTTAGCTTTTTCAACCACATAAATATTTACACTATCAATCATCATTTTTTGAGCTTCTATTTTAAAGAATTGAGTAATAAGACATTCATAAGTTCAAAATAAATAACAATTTATGGATGTTTTTTATTTTATAAAAGTCCCGTTCGGGTTTTTTTGTTGCTTATTCCCCCAAATCTTTATAAAATAATCCCGAAAGGGGTTAATTTTATGCAAAAAATAGAAAATACCAAACAATTAGGTCAACTTATTCGTCAAGAACGTAAAAACCAAGGTTTAAGGCAGGCAGATTTAGCCGCCGTTTGTGGGGTGGGTATTCGTTTTCTTCGTGAATTAGAACAAGGAAAGGAATCTTGTCATCTTGCTAAAACCTTGCTGGTTTTGCAAATGTTGGGATGTTCTTTTTTTGTTGAAGGGGTCGATAAATGAGTCGAATTTTAGATGTTTATTTATTTGAAAATCTTGCGGGACAATTGATTCAAGATGCTTCTGGGCAGTTGACATTTAGGAATGATGATTTATTAAAATACGAAACTATGGTATAAGATTATACTTAACATACCTCCTAATAATATAAAATATTTTTCGTAACAATGAATATATCAACCTATACTAAAGAAATTGAAGAACA
>Ga0256847_1000991_pt1 | contig 15697 bp, 12 predicted proteins | sample TeddybearmetaG_FD_189099 | JGI IMG/M metagenome (GOLD analysis project Ga0256847, IMG submission 189099) | Hydrothermal vent microbial communities from East Pacific Rise, Pacific Ocean - Teddybear | ecosystem: Environmental > Aquatic > Marine > Hydrothermal vents | place: Pacific Ocean: East... | reverse complement strand
AGGTATTTTATTTTTCAACAAGGCAAAAAACGTAGACAATGCAGGGCATTGGCGAGGCTTTTTAACGCTGTAGAAAGACAAAATAACAAGTAGAAAATGTTACTTTATTATTGAATCATTCCTTAGTAGATTTCTCCATGATAGTAGAATTAAAGAAAAGTTAATACTCTTAGATTTTACAGCCCCAATAAATCTTCGTTAACTATTACAAATTCATAATCAGTTGAATATCAAATACAACAAAATAGCCTATCGGGCTATAATATTTTAACTAGGGGTATTTCACCCCTAGTTAGAAGATAAATTCTATCTGTTGGCTGTAAGTCAACTATATATTTTAAAATGGTGAGCTATTTCTAATTGAAAAGTTATCTGGTAGTCCTACAGACTACATTCAAGTTTTGACATTCTGCTTGGGATTTTAGCCCAAGCTGTAATGTCATTACCTTACAGGCAATTTTATTAATTCTAAAACCAGCTTTGAATAAAAAGATTTTTTTTTTAAATAGGAGTATCCAAATTATCAGTTAATATGTATTTGTCACTTAATAAATTTTAAAGTTGCAAGGCACTTTTACAGGTTCAGAATGACAAGGAACATTCAATCCATTCTTCTGTACAAGTTTGGTACTTTGAAACAAATCTTGTCATAGATATCGAAGTCGAAAAACGAGATTACTTTGGTGTCCTCTATTCGTGAAAAAAAATCTACACACACCTCACCCTATAAAATTAAAAACTCTTTTTAACTCCAATCACTACCAAATACCAGGAAAAAAAAACATGAGTTGAAATGGATAAAAGCAAGAGGATAAGAACTTGAATAAAACTAAACTTAAATAGATATGCTGCTAATAAACTCACACCCAGACTGGAATCGGTTTTATCCATAAATAGGAATAAAAGCTTATTTTTCTCAGAAATTGTGCCTGCTGTAATACCCATTTTTCTTTTTATATAAGAATTTGGTAATTCTGATAATACATATGCAAAACCTAAAAGTGCTCCACATAATAAAACAGGGCTAAACGAAAATTTGGGATAAATTAGAAATAATAATCCCATACAAAATGCATTTAATAAAGGGACTAAGATAAATCCCCTCCAGGTCTTATTGGCACCAAAAAAGTCTTCAGATATCGTATAGGATAAAAAAGAAAAAAGATCCTTTTTAACGATTAACATATGTAACGTATTTGATACAATCAATGGGAGTAGAATGAATATATAATTGATAGTCATCAAGCTCTATTTTCTATTAATTGGATCATTCTGAAAGCATTAACAAAAATACGTTCTGCGAAAATATAGTCCATTAGGATTTTTCCAGTGAGGTAAAAAGTAACCCTGGTAACCAGGAATTCTTTAAGTGAATAAATACAGGTTTCATCCCAATCCTTACGGTTGCTATCCATCACTCTGAAGGCGAAACTTGCATCCATAATTTTATAAAACCTGCCTGCTTCAAAAGCTTCAGGCAAGGCAAATGAAAGAAATTCCATCAAATCTCTTTCAGGGTAGTTAATCATTGCTAATTCCCAGTCATAAATACAGGGCCGCCCATCATTTCTAACAGCAATGTTCCTTAAATTAAAATCATTATGCACCACTGTTTTACCAGAATTAACGTCCTTGTTTAAGGCTTCAAGCTCTTCAATAAATATGGATAATTGGCGGCAATTAGACTCCAACTTAGTCCCTTCATGTTCTTTTATCAGGATATCAACAAATTTATGGTAAAGCGCTTTTGATAACCAGGGTTTGAATTCTTCTAACAGGCCAAGTTTCATTTCTTCAATTTCAGGTAAAAATCCTCTATGAACCTCACTAATCGTTTTTATTACTTTCAAAATCAGTTCATCAAACCATTTTTCAGGATTGTTTTCAGAATTGATTAATTCCAGCTGATTATAGTCCAGTAGTTCCTGTATGAAAAGATAAATTTCTCTTTTTTCATTGCTTTTAGATCCATAAAAAACAGGAGTACAATCGTATTCTTTTGTCTTTAAAAGCTGGTATAAAAATATTTCTTTCTTATGGCAGTTTTTGTATTCAAGATTATCTTTATAAATAAAAAGTAAATCAGCTAATTCCGGATCAATGGAAGCTGCCATATAATGCAAACCTTTTATTACTTCGATATCTAAAGGTTTACTTTTTAAAAGCACATTTTCTTTATAAATTTTATTTCCCTTTTGAAGTTCCAGTTTCAGTGGAATGAATCCAATTAGTTTGTTGTTTACTTTACTCGCCAGATTAATTATTATCCCATTTTCTACGATAATTGTTTTAGGAAATTCTAATTGCTTAATCATCGTATCTTCCAGATAATCTTTCGTAATTGAGCTTACAAATTCTTGATTAATCTCTGATTTAGTAAGCCAGTTCACTGGTTTATTTCTTCCCAATTTTTCATGTGCTTTGGCAAATTGACCCCCAACAATTGCAGCAAAAGTGGAGATCTCCAGAGAAAGGGCAAATCCGGCAATCAGGCTGGCAAAGCGTTTTATTTTACCATTTCCATCACAACCCATCAACCTCAATGCTTCCTGTTGAGCTGGCAAGTGAGTACCTCCTCCAAGAGTCCCAATAACAAGGCAAGGCAATTGCAAGGTGCAATAAATACCTTTTTCAGTCTTTTCCATCTGTAAAATCCCGATACTCGATTCATGAATGCAAGCTAAATCCTGTCCCGTTGCTACAAAAATAGCAGCTATTGTATTCGCTACATTAATATTAAAGCCAATCATCCCATCCATTTTACTCATAGCCATCGAAGGACGCAGGCATTTCAGAAAATCTTCTGATTTTACACGCAGTATTTTTTCAATTTCGGAGTCCAGGATTTCACATTCTGCAATAACATTCACTCCTCTCCCACTATTTATTGAATAATGAGATACTTTTTTATCAGAAGCTCCATTCCCTTCAATTACATAATGAACTGCTTTTATTTCTTTTTCTTTTTCAAAAGATTTGTTCATCCACAGAATGGCATGCCAAGTGCAAATAGTTGTCATATTCTGACCTGAAGCATCACCTGTAGTGTAAACAAATTTCAAATGGACAGACTTATGAATTATAAAAGATTGTATTTCAATCAATTCTGCATGATTTGAGTATTGTTCTGCAACCTCTTTTATCTCCTTAAAATGAGAATCGGCCCAATCCTTAAAAACCAGGCATTGTTCCAGGTCTTCAAAAATAAACATAGGACTGCGTACCATTTTCTGATGCAGAACCACCGCGTTGAATCCCCCACTTTTACTGATCACTTTTGCTCCCCGATTCATGCTTGCGATCAATGCCCCTTCCAGAGTACCTACCGCAGCATTCAGATATTCTTCTCCTTTCTGTCCCTTGTAGAGCAATGGCCCGGCAAGACCAATGGGAATCTCAACGGAGCCTATCCAAGATTCAAGATTATTTCTGATAACAGAAGATTCAAGACTGCAGTCTTCAATTTTTGGTAAATGAATCCCTTGTTTATTAAGATACTCCAGCCTCATTGATTTGGCATCATCTGTATTCAGACCTCTCCCGGGAACTATTGGATAATTATCCTTCATTTTCAATTGTTTTATCCAAAATTCTTCTAATCGTCCCAGCACCACCGTCCAGTTCAAGCATTTCTCCGGATTTTAGTATTTCACTGACTCCAGGAATTCCCACTACTGCCGGAATTCCTAATTCTCTTCCCACAATTGCTGTATGTGATAATAAAGACCCTTTTTCACTTAACAGACCAGAGGCCTGGCTCATTAAAAACACCCATCCAGGATCTGTCATTTTAGTGACTAAAATTTTCCCTTTCACATCTGAATCTACTTCTGGATTTTTGATTACAGCAGCTTTTGCTTTTACAATACCACGAGAGACAGCAATACCTTTAAAAAAATCTTGGTTGCTATAATTTGTAATATTCTGTTCGGTATAAATAGGCCGGTTTTCATCCATATAAATCACCCGATCTGGAAGATTCAGATCTTCATAACTCTTATAGAGATCTTTCAATCCTATGATTTTTTCCTGATGCTTTTCTTTATGATTATCCTTACAGAATTTCCTAAGATCATCCAGGTGTAAGTAAAAAATATCTTTAGGTTGATCTATGATTCCTTCTCGATTCATCATATTGCCAATTTCCAGAAATATATCTTTAATGGCACTATAAGCCCGAGTCCTGCAAAAGCGCATATTTTCTCTATTTTGCAGACCATAAGCAGCTCTGTTCCTGATTATTTTAAAAACCACTTTTTTAAATTGCCACCATTTTAGCTTACTATTCATTTTATACTGTGCAGTCTCACGGATCTCCTTTTGTTTCAACCTGAAGTCCTTTACATTGACAGTAGTAGTAAGTTGATTTTTCAATAAACGGATAAACAACAAAGGATTTTTTCTCATGGAAGGACTTTCCAGTTTCAATTCTGCTAAAGTCCGGTCACCATATTGATCGAGATGGCTAAAGACCTCTTTAAAAAAAAATGGATATTCGTTATTATCTGCAGCCTCAAGAATTTCTTCCGGGCTTCTGGTAAAAAGCTTTTTTAACTCCTGATTATCATTAATTTGTTTTTTAAATTCGAGTACTTTAATCATCGCAATTTCCGATTCAACCTCACCAATTCCCGTCAATAGATCATTGGCAAAATTTTCATTCTCAGACAAGCCGTATTTTACTGACAAGTCCTGTAAAAAACCGAAGGCTTTGAAAGCCAGGAAGTCATTAACAATAGTATGATACCAGGGTTTGAATAAAGATTTGGTATTATCTTCATAATGCTTCCAAAGTAAGGCCGGATCTTTTTTAAGAGATTGAAAATTCCTTAAAACATTATAATTCTTTTTAAATATTTTCAAAAACTGCCTGTTTCCTTTTTTATAAAGCAGGATCATTCTGATAGCCACAAAATAAGTTTTTAGCTTATTGCTAAAAGAAAAAGATACTTTATCGCTTTCAGTCTCCATCAAACCTACTGCTTTCTCCCAGGCACGCATGGATTTTTCAGAACTATACACTAGCGAAACCAATCTGTACCAATTATCCAGTCGATAATACACCCGCCCATAGTAATGTTCCAATAAATGATCAAATACCTGAGGCATGGAATCAGTTGTTTTTTTAGAAACCAAAAAGGCATCTGAACTCCCACGAAAAACTTTCGCATAAGCCTCTAATGCAAAACTATAACTAAGAGGTAGTGTAATTCCAGGATAAGATTCAACGATATTTGTATTATCAAGAATTTTCAGATTTTCCATTTTGATGGTGGTCACCGGACGCATCTGAAGGATAAACAGTTGATTGTTTTTATCAAATGAAAATTCAATATCTGAAGGTTTTTTTATTAATTCTTCCGCCTTCATAAGATATTCAAAAACCGCTTTGATCTGCTGATCATCTAAACAGCTTTCATGGACTTCATTACCCTTTATTATAGATTCATGGATACCTTTTTCCTGATCAAAAAATAAACCGCTATTCTTTTCAATCAACTGCTTTTCGATTGATTGATGCTGCCTGTTTATCAGATAAGTATCGGCATCCGTTTTATCAGTAACAATTCCTTCTCCCAAGCCATAACCAGCAACCAGGATGGCATCATTCAGATTACCACTTTGGTTCATAGAAAATCCGATTCCAGACTTGTAAGCCGGCACCATTTCCTGAATTAAAAGTGCGAAATCTATCTTATTCAATGGGAGTTCTAGCTTTAATCTATAATTTATAACCCCTGCTCCCCAGGCTGAAGCGATACAGGCCAGAATTTTATTAGCAAGTTCATTTCTCTCAACATATAAAAAGGTTTTATGCTGACCAGCAAAAGAGCTTTTAGCTCCATCTTCAGCTAAAGCAGAGGAGCGTAGGGCAAAAAACTGAGTGTCTTTAAATTCACTTTCAAGCTTTTGATAAATAGTAGACAAGAGTTTTTCAGGGAAATCAAGTAGCATCAGCAAGCTATCTATTTTCTTTGCTTTTTCAACTAGGGCAATCTGATCATTAGGGTCAAGATCATTTACAATCTCCTCAATTTCAGTACGTACAGGAAATATTAATTTATCAACAAAATCTTTTGTCAGTATTAGAAACTCAGGCACTGGAAAACCAGCACTCTTCATCTTTAACAAATGAAATGTTTTCCCTCCAAGCTGATTTTGATGAAGCTGATTAGAATTACCGTTTTTTGAAGAAAAGATCAAATTAAATATTCATGATTACTGCATGACCCACTATTACATGTCCAAGCATATTAAAAAACAACAAAGAAGTAAAAACCATTGCTACAGTGGTCAGAATATTATTCTTGTCAGTTGGATTCATTAAAAAACGCCCGTATATAAAAATCACACCCAGCATTAATAAACTACAAATCAAATAAAAACTCATAGCCAGGTCAAGAACATTTCCTATATAAACAGTAAGACCTCCTGCTAATAACAAACAGATCAAAGCCACCCATGTAGCTGGTTTTAAGCCAATAACCAATGAAAAAGTCTCATAATGAGTTTCTTTATCTGCTGAGCGGATTTTACGGGATACCTCCCAAGCTGTAACAGGTAAAGAGAAGATCAACAACAATATTCCTTGATTAAGTGTAAATGGATCATAAAGATCCCCTGAAGCTAAGGCGGTATGAATCAGAAAAAAATTGATCATATAGGGTAAGGGTTGGTGATCTGCCATTGTTAAAAAAAGATTTTTACGATGAATTTCTTCATTAAAAAACCAATAAAAAGTCAGTAAGGCATATACCATCATTATAATAAAAATGACAATCGTGTCCATACCAAATAAGACATTAGCTATAATCAATATAGAAAAACTGATAAATGAAATGATCCGAATATCATTCCTTTTCACATCCCCTTTGGCAGTTGCTCTCCAGGGAAAAAGATCTTTATCCAGGTCAAAATCCTTAAGATCATCGAAAGTACGCATCATTAACATAACAAAAAAAGCAGATACGAAGCCAAGTATGCCATAGGAATCCACCACAATGTCATGCCCGGAAATTGCCTGTGAACTAAAATTAAGGCATATGTATAAAGCAATTAAATAGGGCAGGTAAATGAGTACAGGAAACATTTCCTTTGAATATATCCATATTCTTTTTAGGAATACATGTTTGTTTTTGCTGGATACTGTTGATTCATTCATAATTGAATTATTAATTATTTTTATGCCATAAATCTATGGAATCCTTGTGATATTTTATTATTAGCTCGTGCTAATAATATTTCTAAATCACTATTTGTAAAAACAAAAATCTGGTGAATTACGACTTGAATTTTTACTTTGACAAATTAATATTGAAGTGATTTAAAAACGTATGTTAAAATTATTTGTATGTGTTTGATTCTACTTTAAGAGATTCGATTTATTATGAGGTTTTGAGGTTTAAGGTTTAGGGTATGCATGGTTAGATGTTGACCTGAATGAGAATTGTCAACATCTGACCATGCAAAACCCTATACCCCATACCTTAAACCTCAATTCCATCCAACACTTTTCACAATGTCTTAAAGTAGAATTAAATCACTTCATTAAAAGGTGCTAACAATGTATATAAAAAATAGCGGATTTTAGATAGAGAAATTGGTTTTATAAAATCGAAAGAAGAAGTGTTACCGCTTCTCGAAAAATACGTAAAATAAAAAAGGAAAATTGGATGGAACAAAGTGTAAAATGTTTATAGCTCCCATACGGCTACTATGCCTTTTGCATCGAGCGTGACATACCTACTAAAAGTTTTATTTTTTGGACAAAATAGCTTTGCAAAACTATATGCGTTTGAGCACTTTTCCTGCTTCACTCAATAGTTTTTAAATAATAAGCTATTTCATGCAAAAATGAAATTAAGAAATTGTCACCCGCTATGATTTCATTCCAGTTTTGGATTCTTCTAAAAGAAAAAAGTCATGGCGGGTGACTAAAATCAATAATTATTTCTATCTGAATCGATTACTGATTCACATAATTTGTATTGTACCATTTCACGAGGTCTGGATATGTACCTTCCCATTCAAAACCATCGATATACGCACCCTTAGGTGGTGGACTCTTAAGCGCCTCATCTAGAGTACTTCCTTTGTACTTCATTAAATAACTTGCTGTTACAGCACTTGTACGATCATGACCATGCATACAGTGGAAATATATAATTGTTTTACTTTTTGTATTCAATAAAGAATTCAAATATTCAATCAAATCAGTAAAAGCAAATTGCTTCAATTCAATATTATCACAACTGGAATTTGTGCCATCACATGGTTGTACAGGCCACCACACCAATCCTCCTTTATGAGCAGCATTTCCTTCAATTTCTGTTCCTTGAATAGTCTTAGTATCATACCCACGAAAGTAAGGTGGCCACAGTGTGCACCAGTTATTGGCAGTTGATGTTGGGTCAATACCAAATGCCCTAAGTTCTGCATCAAAAGAAGTTCCTTCTCCCTGATTGTCAATCAAAGTAACATCGAGAAAGGTATATTCTCCAAGTTCAAAACTTGCTCCAATTAATTCTTGAAGCCGTGCATCTAATTTTGCCCATGCAAATGATCCATCATCTTCAAGAGGCAAGTTACCACGCAACAAATGACATTTATTTGCTGTGTTTTGGTCTACAAGATATGTACGGTGGTGTTTGTAATGTGTAGGTAGGGTTACTGTTTGGTCTGACATACTTTTTTGGTTTTTTGAAAAAATTTAATACTATGATTTGTAATTTAATGTAAAATTTCAATAATCATATTATTTATTCAAAAAAAAAATCAATTAAATTCCACATTCTTTATCAAGTTTTTGTAGGGTACAAAAAAAGTAAAATCATCAATCACATCCTTCTTTCATTACTATCAACAATTGTGGAATGTCGTCAATACAGTTGAAAAATGGATGAGCTAAAATTCATTTTTAGTGATAATATAGAAATGAAAATACCCATGAAGTAAAACTATTGCCTAGGCCAACGCTAAATGAAAAATCGAAAGAAACATTAGCGCTTTACTAAAATAAAAAATTGAAAACCTACAGTAGATCTACACTGAAGTCTCATCGAAGCGATTAGATATATATCATATTTCTAAGAAAAGAATTTGAGTATCTTCACTAAAAAGGTTCAGCAAATATTCAGAAGAACAGTATAAACGTCTAATATAAATCCTTGGTCAACTTTATATACATTAAGGCATAGTTCATAAACCCTTTAAAACTACAGTGATTTGTACACTTGTAATCGACATTAATAATAAAATAATTGAAAGTCCTTTTGATAATATGTCTAAATTTAAATTTGGAAATAATGATAAGGAATGATTCAATAATAAAGTAACATTTTCTACTTGTTATATTATCCTTCTACAGCGTTAAAAAGCCTCGTCAATGCCCTGCATTGTCTACGTTTTTTGCCTTGTTGAAAAATAATATACCTACGTATAAAAGAGAACTTTATTAATGTATCATTCCTAAAGGTGGAGAGAATTAATTACATGAGTAAAATAAACACAATAAGTAGACAATTGTATTGTGTTTATACAAAGTGTTGGCAAAGATTCTCCTAAACAAAGATTCAACTAAAAAAGTATACAATATGAAAACAGTCCTTTTTTTGTGTGGCCTTATAATACTTGTAAGCCAAAGTTATGCTCAATCTTACCCGAACAATGAAGACTACCAATATCAAGATTTATTAACCCCTGAATATTATGATACACCCAATGGAGGAAGTTCATTTAGAGATGAGGTAAATAAATATGTATTTTTTGCTCGTCAAATGCCATTTCAACATCCTTTCACCGATGCAAGTGGGAATACTCCAACTATTTTCGTTACAAGAGAATTTGGTGATATAATCGGTCAACCTGGAAATACTGAATACCATAATGCACGAGACATGAAGGTTGTTGCAAGCAATGACACGACAGTGGCATTATTTGCCTCAATTGACGGTGTAGTTAACATCTATAGAGATGCAATAAAATATAGAGACTACTTAACTATCACACAAAATGTTGAAGATAGTCTAGGAAGTTTTCTCGGTAAAATAGTAGTCTTATATGGTCACCTTGATTTGAATTTAGATTCATTGGATAACAGAAATCTTGATGGACAATATATTAATCAAGGAGATACAATTTCTAATCATTTATATTCTGGAACTGCAGGTTCACCGCATCTTCATTTTGAAATTCGTTACTATCGAAATGAAGATAATGGAACTGAAAGCTACTATGGGAAGCCAAATGGTTTTCCAAATTTTACTGATCCATCTTCTGGTCCCTGGAGTCATGGAGAATGGGATCCAAATTTCGGATACGGGTTTGCTGATCCCGTTAATCATCTGAATCAAGTCCCAGTAGCAATAATCACAAACGAACTTGCTGAAAACATTAAATGTTATCCTAACCCCACAAAAGACATGGTAACAGTTGAATTAAATGAAATGAAAGAATTGAGTTATTCAATTTATAATTTAAATGGACAAATTATTAAGCAAAACCATGTTGGATTTTCTAACAAAATGAAGATTGATTTAGATCATCTGACTTCAGGAATTTACTTAATAAGCTTATCTGACGGAAAGAACAGGGCATCAATAAGGGTGGTAAAAGAATAACGTTTGCCAACAAAAAATAAACTCCATTTAAACTAGCGTATATTCTGAACATTAGTAACAAGTAACAAATGAAATTAGGAAATACTAGTGGCTCAAGCCATAAGTTATTGATAGTTAAAATGAGTCTATTTTTTCTTTAGTCAAGGATAGAGAAAGGAAGATAGCCGTAGCTACCTGACTGACGAAAGACGAAGAATCAAGGAAAAAATGGCCATTTAAGCTGTCAAGTATTTATGATTTGAAACACTAGGGTAACTTTGTGAATAATCATGACATTCAATAATAAATTTGTAACTCATCAAATAATGGGAACTGCACCCAATTTAAAGCTTAAAATAACTATGATTGAAAAGATTAGAGAATTAGAAAAATTGTCGAGGCTTTTGGATCCGGGAATGAGCCAAAGAGATAAATGGAATTCGGAGGTATTAGATTACTCCAACACATTTATCAACAAGCTGGACACTGCCAAAGCTTTTTACTATTCAGAAGAAAATGGAAAAGACATCTACAACTTGGATATTGAAGAACACTCGACTGGATTATCCACATTACTAGAAAGCACAACAAAAAATATCGATGAAGTGGGCATAAACCCTGCCTCAGGTGGGCATATGGGATATATTCCAGGTGGTGGTCTTTATCCTTCAGCTCTGGGAGATTTTATTGCAGCGGTTAACAATCGTTATGCAGGAGTATTTTTTGCTGCTCCGGGAGCAGTTCGTTTAGAAAACATGCTCATTCGCTGGATCTGTCGTCTAATGGGCTATCCAGATAATGCTGCCGGCAATTTAACTTCAGGAGGATCTATTGCCAACCTAATGGCACTGGTAACGGCGAGGGAAGCTCATAACATCAAAGCTCGAAATTTTGATAAATCTGTAATTTATCTCTCGGAGCAAGCGCATCATTCCATATTAAAAGCTATCCGAATTGCGGGGTTATCTGAAGCTCCACTTAGGTATATTCCTTTAGATGAAAAATTGAGGCTTTCAGCAGTTGAGTTGGAAAAAGCAATTATTGAAGATAAAAAAAACGGTTTGATGCCCTTTTTTATCAATGCATCTTTTGGAACTACAAATACAGGGGCTGTGGACCCTATGGAATCAATTGCTAATATTGCAAAAAAACACAAACTATGGTTTCACGTTGATGCCGCTTATGGAGGTTTCTTTAAATTAGTGAGCGAATTAGATTCTAAATTTGAAGGGATTCAGAAAGCCGACTCCATTACCCTCGATCCTCATAAAACACTCTTTTTACCGTTCGGAACAGGTGCCATTCTTATAAAGGATAAAGAAAATCTATTAAATGCATATTTGTATCTAGCGGACTACATGCAAGATTCAGTTGATGTTGATGAAGAAATATCTCCTGCAGATATATCTCCAGAACAAACGAAACACTTTAGAGGAATGAGAATGTGGTTACCGCTAAAATTATTTGGTTTAAAGCCTTTTAGAGCTGCATTGGAAGAAAAATTATATTTAGCTCGCTATTTTTATGATGAAATAAAAAAAATAAAGGGATTTGAAGTTGGACCAGAACCAGAGCTTTCCATTGCAATCTTTAGGTATGTCCCTACAGATAAAAACGCTAACTCCTTTAATGAAAAATTGATTCAGGCTATTCAAAAAGATGGTCGTATATTCCTTTCATCAACTAATATAAATGGTGTGTTTTGGATCCGGATTGCAGTAGTATCATTTAGAACTCATCTAGTGCAGGTTGAGCTATTGTTGGATATTATTAAAGAGAATGTAAAGGAAATATCAATTAAGAATATTCATAGCAGCTAAACTCAGACACCTCATTTACAAGTTAGGGATAATCAGAATATACCTATATTGATTTTCAAAATATTAATTGTTACAACTTCTAAAGTATGACCTCATTTATTCAATATTTCACAAAATAATAAGATATGTTCTTTTATGATTTTTTGTCTTCGCCAGACTGGCTTTCATTTTTTCATTGCTAAAAAACGAAACAAAAAATCTAGGCGCTTTAAAGGCTATGCCGCGAATGTGACTGAATGATCTATCGTAGATAGTTTGAAACGACAGTTTCATAAATGAAGAAACCTGTATTGCAGGGTGGGTTGGCCTCCCGACGCTAACGCGGTCTTTCCCTTATCAGCTATTGCTGCTACATCTTCGATGAGCGGTCAATCCCCCACATAAAGCGCCAAGCAGCCCTTTATTATTTAGTGATAACAAATGAATTCCAAGCCAAAAATTTACCTTTTTCTTTTACTTCTGTAACTTGCTGGCACACATGAGGAATATAATTTAGTGGATGCTTGCAAAATTGAAATGTATAAAAAATGAAAAATTTAAAATACACAATAATTAAAAATCAAAAGCAATACGATAATTATTGCGAAATATTAGAAGATCTTGTAATTGCAAAAAAATCTAAAAATATAGATGAAATTGAATTACTTACTCTACTGATTCAAGACTACAATGAGAGAATCATGGAAAATTATCAATATGAATTTACTCCAGTAGAACTTCTTAAGAATTTAATATCAGAAAATAAATTGACTCAACTTGAGCTAGTTAAGAGATTAAATGTATCTCCGCAGTTAATTTGTGATGTTATTAAAATGAGGAGAGAAATAACAAAAAAAATGGCATACAAATTAGCAGATGAATTTAGTATCAAATATTCTGCTTTCTTAAAACCATATGAACTACTGAAAGCTAGTTAAAATCAGCAGGATTCTCTAGAGAAATAATGTAATCATATTGCTTACTTAAAACAAATTGCTTACATTTGTTAATGCAGGTTAGAGTTATCAAGATTGCTAATGTAATTAATCACATTGGAATGAATAAATACATGGTGAAATGTTTTGATGATTTCTTTGAAAAGCTTAAATATGTTGATTGGGTAATTCCTCAGAACATAACTCAAACCTTTAAGTCCGCTGATCTTATAACTTGTGGTGATGGTCAACATAGCCGAATAGTTTTCAATATAGGAAGAAATCGTTACAGAATGATTTGTGGTTATTATTTTGGAAGAAAAGAAGTTATTCTATATGTCAAATTCGTAGGAACTCATAGGGAATCTGAAAGTGTTGATATATGCAGTATTGACCTATTTAAAGAATTGAAATGAAACATAAAAAAATTGCCAATCTTACAGAATATACTGACTACTGTAATCGACATGAATATCTAGTTATAGAGGATTATGATAAAAATGTTGACGAAATTGAGCTATTAGAAATCTTGATAGATGAATATGATAACAGACATGTTCAATTCAAAAAGGAGATGAATCCAGTTGAACTACTTAATTCAATACTTGAGGAAGAACAAATTTCAAAATCCCAACTTGCAAAAGAGCTAGGAACTTCACGTCAACTTATTAGTGATATCATAAGATATAGAAGGAATATAAGCAAAGACATGGTAACGAAATTATCAACCTTTTTTAAACTTCGACCAGAAGCATTCAGTAGACCATATAAATTGAAGAACTACAAAACAAAAGAGAGGGAGAATGCCTAAACGATTCAAAATGTAAAAAATGGCTTACAACTTTTATTTTATTTGAATTGAAAAATCAAATTTCCTCAATTTGTTTTACAGACGAGTGCCTTAATCGGCTTAATACTTCGTGCAGCTTGGGGAAACTTGCAAGAAGTTAAATACACAATCATCACAGGATTTATAATCGGCATTTTCATTGGATTGATTGAACCTATATTTTCACGTAACTGGATAAAAAACTTACCGTACTATTTAGTTTTGATTATTAGAACAATACTTTACTTTTCAATTATCCTCGTAAGTGTTTATGATTGTCTCATTATCTATTTAAAATCTAAAGGACTTGAGTCCAATATTTTAAGCGATCCACAAAAAATTTAAAATCTAAAGGACTTGAGTCCAATATTTTAAGCGATCCACAAAAATTCGATGAAATTAGTCAAGTATATTTTCTTGCTAATTTGAATCTCTTAAATATTTTAGTTTTGGTTTTGGTTGGCACATTTTTATGGCAATTGAATTCATTTTTCGGAAAAAATGTTTTATTCAATTATTTAGTAGGAAAATATCATAAACCTTCCATTGAGGAACGGATATTTATGTTTTTAGATTTGAATGATGCTACCACAATAGCTGAAAAGCTTGGGCCTAAAAAGTACAGTTCATTATTACGAAGATTTTTTAATGACTTGGATGATGCGATTACCAGAAATAGCGGTCAGGTATTTCAGTATGTTGGAGATGAGGTTGTGGTAATATGGAATCCTAGGCAAGGGCTTAAAAACAGCAATTGTATTAGAGCATTCGTAATGGCATTGGAAAATTTGGAGAAGAATAAAGACTTTTATTTAGAGACTTATGATATATATCCCAGGTTTAAAGCGGCTCTTCACATTGGAGAAGTAAGCATTACAGAGATTGGAATTTCAAAAAAGGAGATTGCCTATCATGGAGATGCGATTAATACAACAGCACGGATTTGCGGATCTGCACATAAATTAGGTAGGAATTTATTAATTTCTAAAACCTTATATGAAAAGTTACCAAAAACTGAGGCCTTCATATACAAGGAATTAGGAGAGCATTCTTTTAAAGGAAAGCATGAAAAAATTGGATTGTACTGTCTAGGATAAACAGATGCTAAGATTATATATTCCTAATATATATGAGCAAAAGAAAATATAACAACCGCTATAAATGAGCAATAAATGACTTTGGGTGCAAAGTCAATTTTAAACTAATTTGTGGAAATTTTACATCACGGATTTTAGATTATTACATGCTGATTTTGATAAATCAATTCCTTAATATCAGATAGCGATTTACGATATCAGATCCCAACAAAGACTAAAATTCATAGTATGTTGTTTGTGCTTAAAAAGGTTAATACGGCAACGTAAATCGACTACACTAGATTATGCAAAAAGCAATCAATTATTATTATATCACTAGTGATGCGTTAAGAAATTAAAAATACTTGCAATTATTTATAAGTCAATACCTTACAAAGGTTTTTCGATTTTAGGACTTCAGATATTTTGGATTAAATGAGCTATTTTTTGCTAAAAATGG
>Ga0256847_1000990_pt1 | contig 15703 bp, 12 predicted proteins | sample TeddybearmetaG_FD_189099 | JGI IMG/M metagenome (GOLD analysis project Ga0256847, IMG submission 189099) | Hydrothermal vent microbial communities from East Pacific Rise, Pacific Ocean - Teddybear | ecosystem: Environmental > Aquatic > Marine > Hydrothermal vents | place: Pacific Ocean: East... | reverse complement strand
ATAGCTTCATGGACAGCGCCGCTCACCGCAAGGATCTATCGCCGATCTATAACACTTACCTCTTCACCGACACGGACCCGGCCTATTCCGAAGAGTTTGAGGCGGAGCAAATGCTGTTTCGCCCGCTCTATCTCACTGGTTGGATGATTTGCGACAGCTTGATGGAGGGCAGCCCAAAACCCGACCGCGTGATCATTTCCAGCGCCTCGTCGAAAACTGCGCTCGCCACCGCGCACGGTCTGCACGCGCGCGGGATCAAGACTGTCGGCGTGACCTCGGCGGGCAACAAAGCCTTTGTTGAAGCCAGCGGGCTCTACACTGAAACCATTCTGTATGACGACATTGCGTCACTAAGCCCAAGCGGCGTGATGGCTTACGTTGATTTCGTCGGACGCCCAGCTTTGACCATGGCGATCCACACCGCATGCGGCGACGCACTTGGCCGCAGCATGGTGATCGGTGTCACCGATTGGGAAGCAGACCGCACACCTCAGGCGGGTCTGCCCGGTCCGGTCCCGGAATTCTTCTTCGTCCCTGATTACGCCGCCGCGCGCGCCAAGAGCTTACCGGATGGCGAGCTTGACCAGCGTATGGGCAAGGACTTGATCGCCTTCTTCCCTGTCTCGAAGCAATTCGTGACCCCGGAAAGCATCAAAGGCCGCGACGCGATCCAGCAAGCTTGGCTCGATACTGTGGATGGACAGGTCAAGCCTTCACGCGGCCTTATTTGTTCGTTCTAACAGTCGCATGTCAGGACCATTTACACCGCTAAAGCATCTCGCTGCCTTCGCCATGATTATGGCGACACCGCTCGCTCTATCGCCCGCCGATGCGCAAATCACCTATGATGCGCCCGACGCGGTGACCGACGCCTTGGTTGAGCGCTGCCTCGACACTGAGGGCGTGCACATGCTCGAAGATACCGATGTGATTTGCTACAATGCCGCGATCTACCCTGAGCAATTCCTGAAACTGAACGACCTGCCCGCCGCTAGCCGTATCATCATCACCAGCCCCGGCGGCAATGTCGCCACGGCACGGATCATGAGCACCATCCTCGACAGGCGCGGTGAACCCGCAATAATCGCCGGCCAATGCATGTCAGCTTGCGCCATGGTGCTGCTGCCAGGCCTCGACAGCGTACACATCCACCACAGCGCCCATATCGCCGTGCACGGCATTGCGATGATGAAATACCGGATGTGGTGGGGCTGGCTCAAGGGCGACGCTGAGCCTTCAAGCATGGCCATGATGATGGCACAAATGGGTTATGACTTTCAGTATATCGAGCATAATTCCGGCCGCGATCACATGAAGAAACACCTGATAGGTCAACATGTCGATCAGGACTTCATCCAAACCATCAGCGACCGTATGCAAGACGACGCCCTCGCCTATACCTGCCGGGTTGATCCAAAAAATTACTGGGGCATGCTCGACGCCGAACATATACGCACCTTCTTAGGTGACCGGATTACACGCATGGAAGCGTTCGCCCAGAACTGGGACGACCCTAACAACCATGTCTACAAATCAATCACGCACCCGATTGGTGCCCAGACCTATATTTTCGACGGCGACCACGAAGACGCGATCTGTGAACCGGTATAAAGTCTAATCTGCCATCCCCGCCTTACGCGCACAGCTCGCGGCAAACGCGGCGAGTGGCGCAACCCGCGCTTCCATAGCCGCTGCTTGCGTACTGTTGGCCGTACCATCACGCACGCGCCCAACAATGCCCTGACAAATCGCTGCCAAGCGGAACGCATTATAAGCGAAATAATAGTTCACTTCCGGTAGGCCATCGCGGCCAGTATACTGGCAATATAGCGCCGTATATTCTTCCATGCTCGGAATGCCATAGGCCTGCAAATCTTCAATATCCACCAGCGCCCCGCGCGATGGATCAGAGCTTGGCATCACCCAATTCATCAGATGATAGGTAAAATCGGCCAACGGATCGCCAAGTGTACACAGCTCCCAATCCAGAACCGCAATCACTTTCGGTTCGGTCGCATGCAGGACCATATTGTCCAGCCGGTAATCACCATGCACAATCGTGGTCTTGTCACCCGGTGGAATATTCTTGGGCAGCCACTCAATCAATGCGTCCATGTCGGCGATCTTGGCCGTCTCAGAAGCGGAATACTGCTTCGACCAGCGATGCGTCTGGCGGGCGATATAATCGCTCTCTTTGCCGAACCCTTCCAGCCCCGCTGCGCGCCAATCGACATTGTGCAAGTCAGCAAGCGTCTTGATCTTGGCCTCATAGATCGCACGGCGTTCAGACGGCTGCATGCCCGGCAACGTGCCATCCCACAAGATACGGCCCTCAACCATGTCCATGACATAGAAAATTGTGCCGACGATATCAGTATCCTCGCAAAACCCATAAGGCTTGGCGACGGGAAAGCCGAGCGGGTACAGCGCCGAGATGACCCGAAACTCGCGGTCCACAGCATGCGCAGATGGCAGCAACTTGCCCGGCGGCTTGCGGCGCATGACATATTTCTTGTTTGGGGTAATCAGCTGATAGGTCGGGTTCGATTGCCCACCCTTGAATTGGCGTACCGTCAGCGGGCCTTCATAGCCCTCAACATTCGCCTCCATCCACGCCACCAGTTTGGCTTCTTCAAACCGATGGCTCTCAGCAACTTCTTTGGTGCCGGTGAACAGGTCTTGCGCATTTTCACTTGTCGCCATGATTGATTCCCGAATGTTTTAGATTTCCAACACCGATACTAACCAGACCAGCCGCCCGGTAAATGGCGGACGTTGGGTTAGCTTCGCTCAGAAAGGGCTTCGAGCGCCGCGATGGCGGCTTCAACTTTGTCCTCAGGCACAAAAATATGATCATGGTGAAACCCGGCAACCGCATTACAAGGCACATCCGCCTCAGCTAGCGCTTTAGCAACCGCCGCCATAAATCCAACCGCGTGCAGGTCGGAATACACTGACAGTTCCAACCATATCCATCGGTTATCAGGCGGAGTTTTGGCTTTCGCTGGTACGATCGCTGTGACCCCTTCACGCTCTTGAATCAGCATCTTTGAGTAGAAGCCAAAACCCCGGCTCGCCCCCATCGCCAGAACCATACCCAGCCCCCGACTTGAGGTGGTCCGGTATCGCCACACGCCCGGACGGCGAATAACTTTCAGAGTGCTCAACAGGATTTCTAGATCACGCTCCGCCATCGCCTATTTCAAAGCTCGCCAGCCAATATCCCGGCGACAAAACCCTTGCGGCCAGTCAATCGCATCAACCCCCGCGTAAGCCCGCTCAAGCGCCTGCTTCAAGTCATCGCCAGTCGCGGTCACACCCAGAACGCGGCCACCCACAGCTATCAGTTTGCCATCACTATCCTTGTCCGTCCCGGCATGGAAGACCGTCACCCCTTCCAACGCATCAGCCGCCTCAACCCCTGAAATGATTGACCCTTTTGCGTAATCCCCCGGATAACCTTCATTCGCCAGAACCACAGTCGCGCTCGGCACAAACTCTCTCAGGCCCATCATCTCACTGATCTCGCGGTGAGCATGGACCAGCCCGCCCGTCGCACAGATCAGCAGCGCCGGAACAATATCCCCCGGCAATCCAGCCATCAGAACCTGACATTCAGGGTCGCCAAATCGCGCATTGAACTCAACCACTTTTGGGCCGTCTTCGGTCACCATAATGCCAACATATAGCACGCCCTGATACGGCATATCGTCTTCAGCCATACCCGATAGCAGCGGCTCAACGACCAGTGCCTGCACCAGCTCCATAACTTGCGGTGTCATCACCGGCGCAGGCGCATAAGCACCCATGCCGCCAGTATTCGGCCCAGTGTCGCCGTCACCTACTTGCTTGTGATCCTGAGCCGGCGGCAGATAGATCGCGCCTTCACCATCGGTCAGGACAAAGATCGAAGCCTCTTCGCCAGTCATAAATTCCTCGATGACAATTTCAGCCGACGCATCGCCAAACTTGCCCGTCATCATCGCTTCGACTTCGTTCTCAGCCTCTTCCAGCGTGTCGCAGATCACCACGCCCTTGCCAGCCGCCAGCCCATCGGCCTTGATGACATAAGGTGCCTGCATCGTCTCGAGGAAATCGAGCGCCTTGGTCAGATCGTCGAACCGCCCAAACGATGCTGTCGGAATATCATGCTTCGCCATCAGGTCTTTGGAGAAGCCCTTGGACGATTCCAGCTGCGCCGCCCTCTGGCTCGGCCCGAACACATCAAACCCGCGCGCCCGCAAAGCGTCCGATAGCCCCGCTGCCAATGGCTGTTCCGGACCAATCACGATCAAACCCGGAACAATTTGCAAAACCAGTTCCTGCATCGCATGCAGATCGCAAGGGTCGACGTCGAAGCACGACCCAATCGCGTCCATGCCCGGATTACCCGGCACGCAAAACACCTCATCAACAATCTCAGATTGGTTGATTTTCCAAGCCAGGGCGTGTTCGCGGCCACCCGATCCGATCACAAGAACTTTCATGGCTCAGGCATGTGGACCGGGCCGCTAATTCGATCAAGCCCCCACAGGCAATCACCTAATACAAAAGCGCCCGATAGTCCTCGTGCTTGTCCTTCATATCGGCAAATAGCCAAACCATCCGGTCCATAAACCACAGCTTACCGCCGACCAGAATAACCAACCCCAAACAAACCGGCCATATCTCGTAGCGCCATAGCCCCCACGCAAAAGGGGCGATACCGACAGCCGTGCCCAAGCTCAGTATATTCGCCCACACGCTATGATGAGTTGGAATGGCTATCTTCTTCCGATTGAGCCAAACACGCTCACCCAACACGCCCCTCGACATCCAATTGTCCGTACTCTTCGGTTTGGGAAACAGGCGCGGGTTCAACACCACCCGCACAATTACAAGCGCAATTAGGCCAAGCGCCCACCAACCGATCCAAACACGTGACCAGATTGCCAATGCTAACAAAGGCAATGCCGTCATACGGGTCCATCCACTCCATGGATTGGCATGGCGAACCCATGTAGCATCGTCCATACCCATACTGGCTTCCAAGGTTTTTCCTAAATCCATGTTGATACCTTTCTGAGCGTCGCTTCGTATAGTAAGCATTCTTACAGTGTTAGTCGCCGCAGGGTACTGAATGGTTCAAATGGCGTGACCGTTTTCTGCATCCGGGCTATTCAAAACACCATGACCGAGTCGCCGACCACAAATCTGCCCGAACAAACAGTGTCGGAACTCTCCAGCGCCCTCAAGCGTACGATTGAGACGACCTATGACCGTGTACGGGTTCGCGGCGAGCTTGGACGCGTCACCATTGCCCGCTCTGGCCATATGTATGCCGACATCAAGGACGATAAAGCCGTCCTCAATACGATTATGTGGAAGGGCCAAGTCAGCAAGCTGCCGTTCCGCCCTGAAGAAGGCCTCGAAGTCGTCGCCACGGGCCGCCTCTCAACCTATCCGGGCCGGTCCAACTACCAGCTAATCGCCGACAGTCTGCGTCCCGCTGGGGCTGGCGCGCTGATGGCGTTGCTTGAAGAGCGCAAGAAGAAACTCGCCGCCGAGGGCCTGTTCGACGAGGGCCATAAACAGGCGCTGCCCTTCCTGCCAGCTGTGATTGGCGTGGTCACCTCGCCGACAGGCGCTGTCATCCGTGATATCCTGCACCGCATCGCAGATCGGTTCCCGGTCACGGTCATTCTTTGGCCCGCGCTGGTTCAAGGCGACAATGCCGCCCCGCAGATCGAAGCGGCCATCCGTGGTTTCAATGCCATGACCGGCGCGAACCGGCCGGATGTCCTGATCGTTGGTCGCGGCGGTGGTTCAATCGAAGATCTCTGGCCGTTCAATGAAGAAAATGTCGTGCGCGCCGCCTTCGAGAGCACCATCCCGCTGATCTCTGCTGTCGGCCACGAAACCGATACGACCCTGATCGATTATGTCTCGGATGCCCGCGCACCTACGCCAACCGGGGCGGCCGAAATCGCCGTGCCCGTACGCGCCGATCTACAGCTCAACATTGACGAACTTGAGCAACGCCTGAAACGCGCCCTGACAATGCATGTGCGCCGGGAACGCCAGCGCATAGACGCGGCCCGCCTGCCTCACCCAGAACGCCTGCTCGAGACCAAGCGCCAAAGCTATGACCATGCCGCCACCCGGCTCGGCGCAGGCCTGCAACAAGCCACAGCGCGCAAACGGATCGTGTTCACCCAGATCGCTGGCCCCCTGCGCCCTGAAACCCTCGGCGCCGACATGCGCCGCGCCCGGGATGGCTTGCGCAGTATCGCCATTCGCGCGCGCCCGGCCCTGATGCGGATTACAGAATCGAAAGCCCGCGCACTCGCCTCCGAAGCGAAACTACTCGAAACACTCTCCTATCAGGCGACAATGCAGCGCGGTTATGCCTTGGTGCGCACCAAAACAGGCGCTCTGGTGCGCAACGCAAAACTCGCCGCTGCAGAGGCGAGCCTGAACATCTCATTTGCGGACGGCGACCTCAGTGTCACTCCGTCCGGCGCCAAGCCACCCACCAAACCTAAGCCAAAACCAAAGCCCAAAAAGAAAACGGCGAGCAAACCGCCCGCCGCTTCCAAAAAATCCGAACAAGGATCGCTGTTCTAGGGTCAAGACCCTCAAGTCGCTTTGACCTTCAGAACATTACCGGCTGTGTCCTCGACAATCACGCCAACCCCTTCACTCAGGTCGCCGCCATCCATCGTTTCCGCTGACCAGACCGTGTCGCCGAGTTTGACCCGGCCAAGACCGCCTGAAAAGGCCGTCGAAACTGTCCCGCGTGAGCCGATTGTGCTGGCCATGCGCTTGTTCAGGGTTGGATGTTCCTCAACATTCTCACGCATTTTTCGAAACACAGTGCGTCCAACGATGAACAGCCCAACTGAGGCGATGGCGAAGACCAGAAGCTGGCCTTCCGTCGTCGTCAAACTGTCCGGTGCAAAGGCTGCAAAAGCCGATGTCACCGCAGCGGCAATGGCGATCCATAACAGATCGAACGTGCCAATCATCATCTCGATCGAGAGTAGGACCAGACCAAGGGCGAGCCAATGCCAAGCCGTCGGCGGCCAAAGACTAAGGACTAAACCGTCCATACTAGCTACCCTCTCGGCTAGCTTTAGCCGAATCCGTGAGCGTTTTGATACCCTCAATCGTTCCGAGGATAGAGCTGAACTCTGCCGGAATGATAACCGTCTTGTTACTGGTAGAGGTTGCCAGCTTCTCGAACGCCGCAACATATTGCTGGCCGAGGAAGTAATTGATCGCATTGACGTCGCCATTGGCAATCGCTTCGGACACAAAGGCGGTTGCCTTGGCTTCGGCCTCGCCTTCACGCTCACGCGCTTCAGCGTCGCGGAACGCCGCTTCCCGGCGACCTTCAGCTTGCAGGATGGCGGACTGTTTGGCCCCTTCTGCACGCAGGATAGCAGATTGCTTGTCACCTTCAGCGGTCAAAACCTCGGCACGCTTCAAGCGTTCGGCTTTCATCTGCCGGGCCATGGCTTCGGTAATATCGGCGGGCGGCGATAGATCCGCAATCTCAATCCGGGTCACCTTGATGCCCCACGGATTGGTCGCTGCATCGACAACACTCAGCAGACGCGAGTTGATATCGTCGCGATTGGACAGAACTTGGTCGAGATCCATTGAGCCAACCACAGTACGAATATTGGTCAACGCCAAATTGGTGATGGCGTTCTGCAAATTATTCACTTCATACGCTGCAGCAATCGGATCGATCACCTGCGTAAACACCACCGCATCGCAAGAGACCTGAGCATTATCGCGGGTAATCACTTCTTGCGTCGGTATATCCAGCACCCGCTCCATCATATTCATTTTGCGACCAATACGGTCCATAAACGGCGTGATGATATTCAAACCAGGCTGCAACGTCTTGGTGTAACGGCCAAACCGCTCAACCGTATAATTATAGCCTTGTGGCACAATTTTGAAGGCGGATGAGAGCAGCACAAGCCCTGTAAGCGCCAGTATTCCAAAAACAATAAGGTTAGTATCCATGATGGTCCTCCCTGTTATGACCAAATATTCATATAGGGTTGATATTATCGTTTTTCAATATGCTTCCAATGAAAAAACGGCGCACCCCACTATAGAATACGCCATTCTCACATGATTCCGTAATGAATTCATAATTTAGAGTTGACCGAGCAAATAATCAGCACTCGACACTTCAAATCCGCCGCCTTGCTCGACGTTCAATTCAGCCACAACCCCGTCCTTGACCAGCATCGAGTATCGCTGCGAGCGCTGTCCCATGCCAAACCCACTGGCATCCATTTCAAGCCCAAGCGCCTTGGCAAAAGCGCCATTGCCGTCGGCCAGCATGCGCACACTATCGTCCGCGCCAGCACTGCTGCCCCAAGCCCCCATCACAAACACGTCGTTCACAGACGTGCAAACAATCTCATCAACGCCTTTTCCGGCTAGATCTGCCTTCTTGTTGATGAAGCCCGGCAAATGCTTGGCCGAGCAAGTCGGCGTATAAGCTCCCGGTACAGCAAACAGAGCAATCGTTTTGCCTGCAAACACATCCGCTGTGTTAACTGGTCCCGGACCATCCTGTGTCATCTCCATGAATGTTGCTTCGGGCAATTTGTCGCCAACCTTGATTGTCATATCATTTCTCCTGCTTTGACTGCGAACAGGTAAGCGGTTCAGCGCAAAGTTTCAAACCCCATAACTTGCCAAAACACTATGTTTCTGTAGCCTTTCAGGCGGAGACACAAAAATATGGACGCCCTGACCGGAAATATCCTCGTTGCGATGCCAAATATTGGCGACCCCCGGTTCGCCCGCTCGGTGATCCTCGTCTGCGCGCATAGCGACGACTATGCCATGGGTCTGGTCCTGAACAAACCGATGGATGACTTGAAACTGCCGGAATTATTCACCCAATTAGGCATCCAGCAGGATATAAAACTACCTGAAACCTATGTCCTCGATGGCGGCCCGGTTGCAACTGATCGCGGCTTCGTCGTGCATAGCGGCGACTATTACAGCGATGACGCAACCTTGGATGTCGCTGACGGCGTATGTATGACCGCCACGCATGACATTCTCAAATCCATGGCAAGCGGCGGCGCGCCCCATCAAGCCACCATGGCGCTCGGTTATGCCGGTTGGGGCGCGGGCCAGCTGGAATACGAACTGGCCGAGAATGCTTGGCTGATCGCCAAACCGCATGAGGATATAATTTTCGGGTTAGAGCATTCGCGAAAATGGGATCGCACGCTGGAATTGATGGGCATTAATAGCGCACATTTATATGCGGGCGGCGGTAACGCGTAGTCATTATTGCAATCCTGAGACGAATGGCCATATCTGCGCCGTCACAGAAGTAAACTAAACCTTGCCGACATTGGCGATAATTCTCGCCGGTTTTTTCTGTATTGAAATCTCCCTACGGCAATAGGTTTAACCATAAGAACAAGACCTGACGCTCCGATAGCGCCGAGGCGGATGGAAAGTCGATTAAGCATGCCCACTATGTCAAACTCAGTTCGGATAGCGGGTTTCATCTTACTAGCGTTCCTCGCCTATTTCGTGTTGCGCAGCGTTTTACGCACTGCGCCAGAGCCCGCGCCGTCTGACACCGCCTCAACCATCACTGCTACCCTTCCAGAAGTTGTCGCACGCCCAGTTATATCTCAGCGCCACACGATCTACGCGTCCTTAAAGGGGCGTACCGAGCCGGACCGCACCGTCACGGTCCGCTCAGAGACCACCGGAACCGTCACGAATGCCCGCGTCAGCGAAGGGCAGTTCGTCAAACGCGGCACGCTTCTCTGCGGCTTAAGCGTCGAAACCCGCGCCGCCCGCATCGCCGAGGCGCAAGCGGCTGTCGATTCAGCCCGCCTTGACCATGCCTCGGCCAGCACGCTCGAAGAAAAAGGCTGGACCTCGTCCAACCGCGCAGCCGCGACCAAAGCCGCCCTCGACCGCGCCGAAGCCGCCCTTGCTGCCGCCAAGATCGAAATGGGCAAGACCAGCCTGCGCGCACCATTTGCGGGTATCTTCGAACATCGTGTCGCCGAAATGGGTGACTTCCTTTCGCCCGGCGCAGCTTGCGGTGAGATTGTTGATCTCGATCCAATCATCGTCGCCGTCGACGTCACCGAAGGCCAGTTGAGTGCGCTAAGCCTCGGCGCAACGGCAGAGATTACTCTGACCAACGGCACCGCCCTACCCGGCACAGTTCGCTACATATCGCGCAGCGCCAATGCCCAAACCCGGACCTTCCGAGTTGAGGTCGAAAGCCCTAATCCCGACAGCACCGTAGCTGCCGGTCTGACCGCATCGGTCCGCATCGCACTCGGCGAGACTTCCGCCGTTCTGCTCACGCCGGCTTCGCTGGTCCTGCATGACGATGGCCGCGTCGGCGTTCGCTATGTCGATAGGAAAAACATCATCCAGTTTGCTGAGGTTCAAATCGTTGACGATGCCGAGGCGGGCGTCTGGGTGACCGGCATCCCTGAGACTGCGCAAGTCCTGTCTGCTGGACAAGATTATGTCCGCGAAGGCATCGAAGTCACGACGCTTTCCGCAGAGGGATTATAGCACCATGAACGCTCTTATCGATGGCGCTATAAGTCTGGCGCGTATGGTTCTGGTCATTCTGGCTGTGGCACTATTTGCTGGATCCGTAACCTATATCAACCTGCCTAAAGAAGCCGATCCAGACGTGCCGATCCCGGTTGTTGGCATCACTATTCCGCTTGAGGGCGTGTCTCCCGAAGATGCTGAACGCCTGCTCGTGCGCCCGGTTGAAACCGAACTGCAAGGCATTGAAGGGGTTAAGCAAATCAACTCCTACGCGCTTGAAGGCGCAGGCCAGATAATCGTCGAGTTCGACGTCTCGTTCAATCAGGACCAAGCGGTTCTGGACGTTCGCGAGAAAGTCGATCTCGCCCAACGAGAATTCCCTGAAGAAGCGCGCGAGCCGATCATTACTGAAGTCAACGCATCGCTCTTCCCGATCCTCGCGATCAATCTCTATGGCGACGCGCCAGAGCGCGGTCTGTACCGCATCGGTAAGACGCTGAAAGACGATCTTGAAGCCTTGGAAGGCGTGTTAGAGGCCCGCCTACAAGGTGACCGCGAGGAAGTTCTCGAAATCGTCGTCGATCCGGTCAAACTCGAAACCTACAATATTTCCTATCAGGAAATCTTCGCGGTGATCTCGAACAATAACCGCCTCGTTCCGGCGGGCCGTATCGATATGGGCGAAGGGCGCTTCCCGGTTAAAGTCCCCGGCCTGATCAAAACCGCAGAAGACGCCTTCAACCTGCCGGTCAAAACCTCCGGCGATGCAGTCATCACCTTGGCCGATGTTGCCACCATCCAACGCACGTTCAAGGATCGCGAAGTTTACGCCAAGTTCAATGGCCAGCCCGCGATCTCGATCCAGATCATCAAACGCACTGGTGCCAACATCCTCGACACCGTCGATGAAGTGCGCGCGGTGATCGATAACTCACAAAAGTCATGGCCGACAACAATTGGTGTGACCCTGACCTCAGACATATCCGTCACAATCGGTAAACAGCTTGGCCAGCTGCAGGCCTCGATCGCAACCGCCGTAGTCCTAGTGATGATTATTATCGTCGCCGCGCTTGGTCTGCGCTCAGCCGCCTTGGTCGGTTTAGCTATTCCCGGCTCGTTCGTGATGGCCTTCCTGATGCTCGGCGTGTTTGGTTTCACCATCAACATGATGGTGATGTTCGGCATGGTCATCGCCGTGGGTATTCTCGTCGATGGCGCGATTGTCGTCGTCGAATATGCTGACAGGAAGATGGCCGAGGGGTTACACCGCAAACAAGCCTACGCGATGTCAGCCAAGCGCATGTTCTGGCCGATTGTCGCCTCTAGCGCGACTACACTCGCCGCCTTCTTCCCTTTCCTGTTCTGGGATTCTTTGGTCGGCAAGTTTATGGCCTATCTGCCGATCACGCTGATCTTCGTGCTGGTCGCATCTTTAGTTATGGCACTGATCTTCTTGCCTGTTTTAGGTTCAGTCATGGGCGGACGTGCAAGCGATAACAATCAGGATTTGGTGGCCGTTTCAGGCGCCGAAGGTGATCCTCAAAAAGCTGGCGGCTGGATCGGGTCATATGCCCGTGCCACGGCCGCGCTAATCCGGCGGCCTTTCGCTGTCACGGCCGGAGCGATACTTGTTGTCGTCTCGATTTTCGCATGGTTCGGCGCAACCCCGCATAAATCAGAACTCTTTCTCGATGTGGAACCAGAGCAGCTCTACGTCTTCGTTCGCGCTCAGGGCAATCTGTCAGCCGACGAAGAATACGCTCTAGTTGATCGCGCCGCTGCGCGGCTCCTGCCTCTACAGGGCATCCAATCCATGGCGGCAACATCCGGTAGTGAAGGTTCAGGCCAGTTCAATTTCGACGGCGTCAGCTCGCCGCCGCAAGACACAATTGGCCGAATACTGATCAATCTGAAAGACCGCGATGAAGGCTTTGACGGCCGCGTCACCGAACAACAAATTCGCGATACGCTTGTCGGCCTGCCGGGTATCAGGACGGAAGTTCAAAAACTCGAACAAGGCCCACCGGTTGGCAAAGACATACAGGTCGCGATCAAATCAAATGATGCTGCCGTCTTGTTGTTGGTTGCGGAGCGTTTGCGTAATCAGGTCGATACTATGGAAGGCCTGCGCGAGATTGAAGACAGTCGCCCGCTTCCGGGTATTGAATATCATCTTCAGGTCGACCGGGCTCAGGCTGGCAAGTTTGGCGTTGATGTCGCGCAAATCGGGGCCGCCGTTCAACTCGTCACCAATGGCATCCTTGTTGGTCGATATCGCCCGAATGATGCGCTCGAAGAGCTTGATATCCGAGTTCGCTTGCCAAAGAGCGAGCGCAGTGTTGAAGCCCTTGATCGCCTTCGCATCGCCACCCCTGCAGGTCAGGTTCCCCTGTCTCTGTTCGTCACGCGCATCCCGGCGCCGAAAATCACCAAAATCGATCGCCGGGACGGCAAGCGAGTCATAACCATTCGTGCCAATGCCGTGGTTCAAGGCGAAGGCGCGGCGAAAGTGGCAGAGCTTAAAGAATGGGTTGCCTCAGCTAATCTCGACCCGCGTGTTGCGATTGACTTCGAAGGGGCCGACGAAGACGCTGCCGAAGCGAGTGCCTTTTTCGGCACAGCGGCACTGGCTGCGCTGTTCCTGATGGGGATTATCCTACTTTGGGAGTTCAATAATTTCTACCACGTCATCCTGACACTTTCGGCGGTTATTCTCTCAACCACAGGTGTCCTGATCGGGATTCAGGTCATTCTCGACTATATTTCCATCCTGATGCTCGGCACCGGAACGGTGGCACTCGCTGGCATTGTCGTGAACAATAATATTGTTCTGATCGATACGTTCCAGCGCTTGAAGCGCGACGGTCGCACCAGCGAAGAAGCCGCAATTGCCGCCTCGGCTCAACGCATCCGCCCGATCCTGCTGACCACTCTGACGACCATTTGCGGCCTGCTGCCAATGGTCTTCATGATGAATGTCAACTTCATCGCCGGTTCGATTACCTTTGGCGGCATCACCGCTGAATGGTGGGTGCCGCTCGCCACTGCCGTTGTCTTTGGCCTCGGCTTCTCGACCATGATGACCTTGATCGTCACCCCGGTTTGGCTCGCTGTCCCAGAAAAGCTCGGCCGCTGGCGTGATCGTCAACTCGGACGCGGCGACGCGCTTGAGACGGCTCAAGCTGCGCCCAAAGACGTGTTCGGCGAAGCACAAGGCGTCCGCACAGCCGCTGAGTAGCTTACTCGCCTAGAATGCCATCAATCCGCCGCTGTGCAATCGGGTGATACCCCGGACGCGCCCGCTTATAGATCTCCCCGGCCCAATCACCGCGACCATTGTCTTCAAGGGCTTGATACAGACGATAGATAAACTTGCCGCGCCCAACACTGATCAGGAAATCAACCAGAGCCGGATAAGCGGGCGCATAATCAGATTTAATGGCATGCATATACCAGGCAAAAGCAATCTCCGCGTTTTCCGTGCCGGTGAAGCTGAAAAACTCATCAAGCTGAGTCATCGTAACCGGCGACGTGTTCCCTAACTCCTCAATCATACTAATGAAATGAAGCCACTCATGCGTACTCCAAGCTTCTGAAGCGGCGATCATCTCATCCCCATTGCTATCGCCCGAAAGCCAGTCACCAAGCAGTCGAGTAACTTCATAAAACGCATCCGATTGCGGATCAGCCGCCGTCGCAGGCAAGCCGGGCTGATAGATCCACTCCTTCAGCTCGTCACTGGTCAGCGCATCAGGATTATTCACGTGCAACTCGTCATGCAGGTATTTGATGAAATCCTCAGTGGTGATGCTCTGAAACGCGAAATGGTCGAAATAACCCTTCAAGAACGCATCAAACTCTGCACGCCCAAACCGCTCCTCGAGGAACATCAGGAAGAACTGCCCCTTCACATAGGCGACTTGCGTAAACGCCTCATCAGGGTGCGCCAGATCAGCCGGCAGCTTCAACTGCGTCAGCTCCGGCCGCTCCGCCCCGGCAATGTCGCGCTTCAGGTCTTCCAGTGACAGCGCCTGCTCCATCACTGCCCGGTCAACGCCATACAGGTCTTCCATCACCCGGTTCTCGACATAGGACGTAAAACCCTCATTCAGCCACGCATCACGCCATGTCGCATTGGTCACCAGATTTCCGGACCATGAATGCGCCAGCTCATGCGCCACGACATTGGTCAGGCTCTTGTCGCCAGCAATCAGCGTCGGCGTCATGAAAGACAGGCGCGGGTTCTCCATCCCGCCAAACGGGAAGCTCGGCGGCAGCACAATCAGATCGTAACGGCCCCAGCGATACGGGCCATACAGCTTCGCATTCGACTCTTCCATGAGCGGCGTTTCGGAAAACTCCTCCGCAGCGGCATCAAGGATATATTGCTCGGCATAGACCCCGATATGATCATTGATCGCCTTGAACTTGATGTCACCAACCGCAATCGCAATCAAGTAAGACGGGATCGCTTGCGGCATCTCAAAATGATATTCGCCATTCTCATCTTTGCTGCCCTGCGACGCGCTCATCAGCGGCAACAGACCGTCCGGCACGCGTAAAGTCGCCGAATAAGTCATCCGAACCGCAGGCGTATCCTGAAGCGGCGCAATCGAGCGCGCATTGATCGCTTGGGCCTGAGAGAACAGATACGGATGCACTTTCCCCGCCGTCTGTGCAGGTGACAGCCATTGCAGTCCCTCTGCGTTAGGGCTGGTATGATAGGCGATCTCAACAATTGCCACATCCGGACTTACCGGGATGGTGAGCTTTGCCCCCAGCACAGGGTCGGCTTCACCCAACTCAAACTCAACTTGCGTACGTCCACCAGAATAGGGAATTGTATGAACAGCGCTGATGTATAGGTCCTTGGTATCAAGCACCAGACTGGTGGTCGCCGGATCAAACACGTCAATATTCAGCGTCGCCACGCCTTCCAGCACCTTCTCCTCAAAGTTCACATTCAAATTGAGATCAAGGTGCTCTATTCTAACTTGCGTATAGTTGGCGTATGTGAACTTGTCCCCGCGCTCGGCCATAGCAGGCGCATCTACAGCAACAACCGGATCTACTTGCCCGCTCTGCGGGCCACCGCAAGCCGCGGTCAAGAGCATCAGAGCGAGCGCGGCGGCGCGAACCG
>Ga0256847_1000989_pt1 | contig 15705 bp, 14 predicted proteins | sample TeddybearmetaG_FD_189099 | JGI IMG/M metagenome (GOLD analysis project Ga0256847, IMG submission 189099) | Hydrothermal vent microbial communities from East Pacific Rise, Pacific Ocean - Teddybear | ecosystem: Environmental > Aquatic > Marine > Hydrothermal vents | place: Pacific Ocean: East... | reverse complement strand
GGAGTATTTTAACATTTCCGATCGTTTTAATTATTTTGAATTTGATCTTTATCTTAGTATATCAAAAGGATATGTTATTTCTCAGGACTGACTACGTAAGGTTGCGCGGATATATCAATCAGATAAATGTGATCAAAATATGATGCTATACATGGCGTAATTAATTAATTAATTAGTTGTTGAAAACTTAGTGGGGGTATTTAAAGGAGTAAGTTTCGTATTCCTAAGTTATAAAAAGTAAAATGATTAATTGTGCTGATATGATTCTAAGGATCATTACCAGCGGGTAAACGGTTGCATAAGCTATAGATACGGCTGATGAACTGCTGAAGCTATTGGCAAATGCCAAGGCAGGAGGGTCTGTCATGCTCCCCGCCAATAAACCGCAAACCGACAAGAAATTCAGTTTGTAGATCCCTTTAGCTACAAATGCCACAATAAGTAATGGTAACAGAGTGATTAATATGGAGCAGGCCATCCAGTAAAACCCGTCTCCATTGACCAGGGTATTAACAAATTGATCTCCAGAATGCAGGCCTACACAACCTAAAAATAAAACGATACCAATATCCTTCAAGATAATATTTGAGCTTTTCGGTAAATGCCAGGTCATGGTTCCCCAGTTGCCTACTCTGCTTAGGATAATGGCCATAATTAATGGTCCTCCAGCAAGTCCAAGCTTGATGGCCGATGGAATACCTGGAACAAAGAAAGGCCAGCTGCCTAAGATAACGCCCAGTGTGATACCAATAAAAATAGGTACAATTTGTGGGTGACTGAGTTTTTCCAGCGAGTTCCCTAAAATTTGTTCAATGAGTTTTAATGATTCTTTATTGCCGACCACATGTATTTCATCACCAAATTGGATGTGTTCAGAGCCGGTCGGAGTCAGTTCTACTTCTGGACGCTGTATACGTGGTATGGTGATGCCATAGAAAGTACGAAGTTCACCAACCGTTTTTCCAATTGCTTCTTTGTTTGTAACTACAAAGCGTTTGCTATACAGTAAGTCAGCAGAAATTTCTTTTAGATTATATTCTGATTCATGGCCTATAAGAATTTTCAGTTCTTCCAGTTTCTTTTTCTCTCCGACCAAGCGAATACTGTCTCCCATTTTTAATTGAGTAAGATTATTGACTATTTGAACCTGACCTTCATGAAGAATACGAGTGGCAACGACTTCCATTGATTCAAAAAAGTGAATTTCATCAATAGTTAAACCATCCAGGTTTGTATTTTCAATTTTCAGGTCTATCCAGACTGGGTGGTTGGCATTTTTTTTCTGTATTTTGGAGAAAGAACTGGCTTCTGACTCAACACTTACCTTGAAAAAAAACTTAGTTAGTACCATAGTTATAATAATGCCGATAATGCCAAATGGGTAGGCAACAGCATATCCTAGTCCTGGGTGTTTTAGTGTTTCACTGTCGATTGATGACATGCCACCAAGTATTTCCTGAGCGGCTGCCAGTGAAGGGGTGTTAGTTGTCGCTCCAGAAAATAAACCAACTGCAACTGGAATTTCAATATCGCCGAAATGGCTGATTGCTACCGTGATAATGGCGCCTAGTATTACAATACTGGCAGCCATAATATTCAGTCTTATCCCATTTTGTAAAAAGGAATTAACGAAACCAGGACCGACTTGGAGCCCAATCGCATAAACAAAAAGAATAAGACCGAATTCACGCAAAAAATGCATGATATGAGGGTCAATAGTCATACCAAAATGGCCAAACGCCAAGCCAGAAAATAACACACCCGCTATTCCCATTTTTATTTTGAAAAAAGGAATTTCACCCAGAGCAAGGCCAAAAGAAATGACCAGACTGATGACTAAGAGAGTATGCGCTACCGAATCGTCGGTTAGCAGTTTAATGAACCAATCCATTAATTATTGTATATAAGTAACTAAATTAAAACTAAGAATAGCATGTTAAAAAGGTTTGTTTTATAAATGGATTGTTTTTGTATGGAACTAGTACTCCGTCAACTTTGGTTTGATGGACAGGCGCTCTGTTGCTTCTATAAGGAGGTCTAAAAAATCGTTGGGACGCAAGTTTTAGTCTGCTATGGTGGGTAAAAGCGAATTAGCCTGCTTACAGTCGCTTACCAAAGTCCCTCCTACCCCGGTAACACAATAGCTACCAAGCATAGGATAACAAAATCAATAAGTTATAAATTTATTGCTCAAGAGGTTAAAGCTTGCATCCCATAAATTACCATCCATCAAACCCAAGTTGCTAGACCACTAGTATCAAACAAGCATAAGCTAGGAATAAGGAACAAAAGTAACCGCGTTAAGGAGAGTCAGGGATTGTATAAATAATTACTCAAAAAGCCCAGACTAACGGAATAATCCATAATGCTATGCTGGCAACTATAAGACTAAGAGGCGTGCCTAATTTAACATAGTCTATGAAGCGATAACCGCCTGGACCAAATACCATCAGATTGGTTTGATATCCTATGGGCGTAATAAAGCTGGCGGAAGCAGCTATCATAACCGCTATGGCAAAAGGTGCAACATTGACCCCCAAATTTTCTGCAGCACTTTGTGCAATTGGAAACATGACGATGGCAGCTGCATTATTAGTAATAGTTTCAGTAAGCATCACTGTTGCTAGGTATACTAAGGCCAGCATTAACCAAGGATCACCATTAGCAATCAGTAAAGCGTAATTGGCAATAATATTCGCCAGTCCAACCTTTTGCACTGCTGCGCCTAAGCCAAATGCGCAGGCTATGACTATCAATACTTTATAATCAATACTGCGGCGGGCATCTTCAACATTTAGACAACGGCTAATCAACATGGCTATCGCTGCAAGAACAGCGGTTTGTAGAAAATCCATGCTGCTGAAAAGCATGAGTATAATCATTGAAGCCATTATGCCTAATGCCCAAGGGGCACGATCATGACGTAATGTAGATGAATTTTCCAGTCTGCTGATCAACAAAAAATCACGGTTATTTCTGAATTTGAATAAAAATCCTTTTTGAGCTTCCAGTAAAAGAGTATCGCCAGGTTGAAGCTTGATATCACCAATTTTACCTTTTATACGTTGACCATTCCGGGCAATAGATAGAATGACTGCATTATAGCGATGGCGGAAACGCGCCTCGCGGATAGTGAGACGGTTTACCGGACTTTCAGCAGAAATGACGGCTTCAAACAGTCGCCGTTCATGTTCTTTACCATCCAGTTTGAATACTTGGTCTGAGGAAACCACTAGCCCACGGATACGCCTTAGCTCTATGACGGAATCAACCGCTCCTGCAAAAATAAGACGATCATTAGTCTGGATTACCGTATGGGGAGATACCACTGGGAAAAGTTCACCCTTACGAACTATTTCAATTAAAAAAAGGCCTGGTAAATGCCTTAATCCGGCATCTTGAATTGATTGTCCGGCCAGTTCGCAATCTGCATTTACCTGCATTTCGACTAAATATTCTCGAACATCACTAAACTTTTCTATTGCACCCTCTCTGTCTTGTAAAAGGTATGGACTGGCCACGATCAAATAGAAAAACCCAGCAATTGTAATAGGCACTCCAACAGCAGCCAGTTCAAATAGGCTAAATCCTGGGAGCCCTGATTGTCGCATTAAACTATCAACAACTAAGTTGGTACTCGTACCAATGAGTGAGCAAGTACCCCCTAAGATTGATACATAGCTCAATGGCAATAGAAAATTTGATGCTTTAAAATGACTGCGTTTACACCAGTCTTGCACTGCACTGGTAAACATTGCAACCACTGGGCTATTATTGATAAACACACTGAAAGTTGCTGCGGGTATTAATAAACGTATTTGAGCGAAAGTCATATTGTTGGGTTTGCCCAATAGCAATCGACTTAGCCATGCAATAGCTCCGGTTTCTCTTAACCCAGAAACGACGACATATAAAACAGCAATGGTTGCAATACCAGGATTGGCTAATCCAGCTAAAGCTTCAACAGGTGTCAGGATTCCACTTATTATTAATAAACAGAGGGAGCCTAATAATACAGTATCAGCAGGGAATCGATTGCTCGCTAGAATTAACAGTGTGCCAAATAATATGAGTGTCACTGCTAAAAGATCAATGGGTATCAAAAGTCATCCTTTATTTAACTGACAGGTTATTAAACATTATGGTACAAGATGTTTCCACCTATAGTGTCGTGTTAGGTGGTCTGACGAAATAAAGTTACCAACCATACTTGTCTTTTTGCTCCCGACTAAACAATCTCAATCTCTACATAGAATGACAATGCGCCTCTTGAAATCATTTAGTCGGAAACAAAAATACTGTGCAATCTTGGTAACTTCATTCCATCAAAGCACCTTATCTTTTTGTTTTTAAATGAAAGTATCAGTAATTATATCTACACTAAATAATTTAAGGTAGAATATTAACGTTTTTAACCAAACATTATAATTCTTTAATATGGATATTATTCAAGCTATCGCACTTGCCTTGTTACAAGGATTAACTGAATTTTTACCTATTTCCAGTTCAGCACATTTGATTTTATTGCCAGTGCTAGTTGGTTGGGAAGATCAAGGGTTGGCATTTGATGTCGCAGTTCATGTGGGTACATTAACGGCAGTCATCGCTTTTTATCGTAAAGATTTGGTACAGATTATAGCAGCATGGAGTCGTTCTGTTATCGGGAAAGGCATGACGGATGATGCAAGACTGGCCTGGTATGTTGTATTAGGCACCATACCTGTCGGGTTAGTGGGGATCACTTTGCCTGATGTGGTTGAAACAGTATTACGTTCACCACTAGTGATTGCGGCTGCTACCATTGTTTTTGCATTTTTATTGTGGTTTGCTGAAAAGCAGGCAAAAGAAACGCGTTCTACTATTACTTTGCTGGATGCGGTAATTATTGGGCTGTTTCAGGCGGTTGCATTAATTCCAGGGACTTCACGATCAGGTATTACCATAACTGCTGGCTTAATGACGGGACTGAAACGAGAACATGCGGCACGTTTTTCTTTTTTATTATCTATTCCGGTCATTGCTTTGGCAGGGATGGTTAAAGGACTGGAACTTTATAAAACGGCAGTACCCGTGGAGTGGGATTTAATTTTAATTGGCATTTCATTGTCAGCTATTGTCGCTTATCTTTCTATCGGCTGGTTTTTAAAGTTACTGGATAAAGTGGGCATGATGCCTTTTGTTTTTTACCGTTTAGTATTGGGTGTGTTCCTCTTCACCGTATTTTTCGGACAATTTTAATAACACAAAAACAGCGCCTGTTCCCCCGTCTTTTGGTGGAGTGGAACAAAAAGCCTGAACATCTTTATGTTGACGCAACCAGATATTGACATCATTCTTTAACACAGGCTGGTTATCAGGTGAGCGATAACCTTTGCCGTGAATAATATGCACACAGCGATAGCCATCTTCAACACTAAAATGCAGAAACCGTGATAACTGATGTTTTGCTTCCTGGCTGGTTAAACCATGTAAGTCAATTGAGGCATCAAAGCCAAAATATCCTTTACGTAGTTTTTTTAATACATTTTTTTGTAAGCCTGGTGCGATAAAGCTGATACGATCTTCCTGATAAAGGGTCTCAATCTCCATAGCAGAAGATTCTTCAAAACTACCTTTAATTTTTTGTGATTCTTTTTTGGGATAAGGCTTGGGTTTATCGTCAGGCGTTAAAACTAAAGTATCGCTTTTTACAGCTTTAACTTTGCCAATAGTTCGTCTAAATAAAGCAGAGTCATCTGCAGAAAGCTTTTTTTTTGCCACGATAGCTGAATATTGAATGTCGTTTTTTGCTAAGATGTTTGATTTTATAGTGTTTTAATCTAATATGCACATTCTTATAAGTAATGACGATGGATATCTTGCCACGGGACTGTGTATTTTAGCGGAGTCTTTAGCTAAATTTGCTGAGATTTCTGTGGTAGCACCCGATAAAAATCGCAGTGCAGCAAGTAATTCCCTTACTCTGGAAATGCCTCTAAGGGCACAAAAATCAGAAAATGGGTTTATTCGAGTGGATGGTACCCCAACAGATTGCGTACATCTAGCAATAACTGGCTTACTAGAGAATGAGCCTGATATGGTATTTGCCGGAATTAATCATGGTTCAAATTTGGGTGATGATGTGTTGTACTCAGGCACCGTTGCTGCTGCCACTGAAGGGCGGTTTTTAGGTTTGCCTGCAGTTGCAATTTCATTAGCTTCAAATGACCCACAGCATTTTGAGACGGCAGCTGAGGTTGCGACAACCCTGCTGCAAAAAATTGTTCAAAATCCTTTGCCTAAAGATACCTTGTTAAATGTTAACGTACCCGATATTGCTGTTTCAGAACTTAAAGGCTATCAATCAACTCGTTTAGGACAAAGACACAAAGCGGAACCCGTGGTTAAATCTTTTGATCCACGAGGTCGGGATATTTATTGGGTAGGACCACCGGGTAGTGAACAGGATGCCGGTCCAGGAACAGATTTTTTCGCTATAAAAAATGGATATGTATCAGTTACACCACTGCAGCTTGATTTGACCCGCTACGATAGAATGAATGAAATAGAAAACTGGTTGATTCAAGGAGATATGGCGTGAATCAGCGTATTCAAGGGATAGGGATGACATCACGTAGAACGCGTGAACGTATGATTGAACGTTTAAAAACACAGGGTATTTATGATCCTAAAGTGCTTGCCGCTATGGCTGAAACTCCTAGGCATATATTTGTTGATGAAGCCCTGGCAAGCCGCTCCTATGAAGATACTGCATTACCCATAGGGTATAACCAGACTATCTCTCAGCCGTATATAGTGGCCAAGATGACTGAGTTATTATTGGAAAATGGTCACTTATCCAGAGTTTTAGAAATAGGGACAGGCAGTGGTTACCAGACAGCGATACTTGCAGCCTTGGTTGATAAAGTATATTCAGTTGAACGCATAGGACCTTTACTTAAAAAAGCCAAGAACAACCTATGGGATTTGAAACTTAAAAATGTCAGTTATCAACACAATGATGGGGGGTGGGGTTGGCCGGAACAAGCACCTTTTGATGGTATATTGGTCGCAGCAGCACCCTCTGAAATTCCAGATACATTATTGCAACAACTGGAAGTAGGGGGTGTTATGTTAATACCTATTGGTTCTAAGCATCATCAGGAATTACATAAAATAACACGCACAGTTGAAGGGTATGAAGACAAAGTTTTGGAGCCGGTAAGTTTTGTTCCTTTTTTATCAGGAAGAAGTTGATGTTTAAAAAATTGTACGATAAAGCACTGGATTGGTCTAGACATCGACATGCTGCAAAATATTTGTGTGCTTTGAGTTTTTCAGAATCTTCTTTTTTCCCCATACCGCCAGATGTTATGTTGGCACCCATGGCTCTAGCCAGACCTGAAAAAGCAATCAGGTTTGCTATGTTGACGACAATTTTTTCGGTATTAGGCGGCGTGCTAGGGTATGGAATAGGTTTTTTTTTGTTTGATTCTATTTCTCCCTGGTTACAAGAAACGCATTATTGGGAGAAATATTTGTTAGCTGAAAACTGGTTTAAAGACTGGGGGTTCTGGGCAATTTTTGTTGCTGGTTTTTCACCGATACCGTATAAGGTTTTTACTATTGCCGCCGGTGCGCTGCAAATGTTTTTTTTACCCTTTGTGTTAGCATCTATGATTGGACGTGGAGCGCGTTTTTTTCTTATTGCGATGCTATTAGCTGGGGGGGGAGAGAAATTAGAATCTAAATTACGGCAATATATGGATGTTTTAGGCTGGGTTGTCGTTGGCTTGGTTGTAATTGGTGCTGGTGTTTATAAGTATCTGTATTAGGGGCACACTCTCGTTCGGACGCTGTTGTGTGGTTGATACTGGAATCAATGCTGATGTGATTAAGAACATCGGAGTAAACAGATGCCAATGCTAAGGGACAATCCTTTTTATTGTCTTTGCCAGAAGTTATCCCAAACGCATTAACAATATCGAGTTCGTTTGGTATTCTAAGCTGAGAGCCATCAATCGCACTGAGTCTATAGCCATGCCAAGTCTTGATGTCAAGATGGGCATTATAGTACGCCTTAACAGCTTCATAGTGGTTGAGTTGGTAATTCAATTATATCTGACTACAAAGGAGAGCTTAACCTTCATAAAATACTTTATCTGATTGAAATATATCAATAATAGCCTGTTAAGTAAGCAGTATTAGATTCTGACCCTATTAACACTGCATTAACATATTAAAAATTAACAGCAACGGTTATAAAAACAATAAAACAGCACAGATTACAAAAAATATAAGCGCTATTCTAGCCCAGACTTTAATAGATATAGTCACTTTATGGTCAATGTATAGATATCTGGTTGCCGATAGAACTGCAAAAAATATTGCTAAAGCACCGAGAATTATTATTGCTAGATTCATGATGAACCATTTAATTAGTTAATTTTCTTTATCAATATTACTATCAATATTTTCTTTGTCAATTGGCCAACTGTATTCCTCCTGCCTATTATTTTCGCTACTGGTAATTGTGAGTCTAATAGGGCAGAATCATAACTTAGATTAAAATTTATCGGACCTTTTATGGCAGCTATCATTCCTCATATAATTGATCAACATGCTGAAGAAGCAGCTTTTCTTTGGTTGTTACGGAATAATGCCGTACATGCTCCCCATTATGATCTCAATGACTTAGTCAAACTGGATGATCGTGTGGATGCACATCTTGATGGATTAAGAATAGCTGGAGAGTATGGTTGGCAAGCATGTGTTGAAAATTTGCAGTTCAAAGACTCTGGAGAGGTATTTGCAGCAGCTGTTATAGCACTAGAGATGTCCTCTACAGAAAGAATTGATTTGGTTTATAAAGTTGTTGAAGAAGCTCCAGAGGCTATTGAAGGTCTTGTATCGGCATTTGGCTGGACTGAGCCTCAGAATTTAAAACAGAAGGTTAAAGCATTATTAGAATCGACAAATCCATTGTGGCGTGGGGTTGGCATCTCTGCTTGTTCTGTCCATCGAGTTGATCCTGGAAAGTTTCTTGAACAGGCTATTGTGGATGAAGATGTTCAACTGAGAGCGAGGGCCGTTAAATTAGTTGGGGAGTTAGGAAGGGTTGATTTAAAAACTACTTTGCTTGAACAGCTTAAGCATGATGATAAGCATATACGGTTCTGGTCATCCTGGTCTGCTGTATTGACGGGAGATCGTGGGCAAGCTTTATATTTATTAACACAGGATATTGAATCAAACTCTGAATTCTGTATTCCAGCTATGCAATTAGCTTTACCAATTCTCGATAGTCAGTCAGTAAAGAAAACGCTGAAAGTGCTGGCAGATAATAAAGAAACATTACGCTTGGCAATTATTGGCGCGGGCATTTCTGGAGACCCTTGTTATTTACCCTGGCTGATTCAGCAAATGAATATTTCAGAACATGCTAGAGTGGCAGGTGAAGCATTCAGTCATATTTGTGGATTAGACTTAGCGTATCAGGATATGGAAGCTGATCTCCCAGAGAATGTATCGGCTGGACCAACCGAAGACCCGGGCGACGAGGATGTTGCAATGGATCCTGATGAAGATTTACCCTGTCCAGATGCTTTAATAGTGCTTGAGTGGTGGCAAAAAAATAAGCCTAATTTTAAGCCAGAAGTCCGTTATTTATATGGTAAACCTGCTAATGAGTGTCAATGCAAGTGGTTACTTATAAACGGGACGCAAAGGTTACGTTATGCGGCAGCTTTAACTTTGGCTTTAATCCAGCCTGGTCAAACTTTATTTGAAGTGCGTGCAGTGGGTAAAAAGCAGCAGAATATGTTGAAGTGATAGTAAAAATATAAAAACTGATATGTAAAGGCGGTATTTTTGATCCACAATTTCTAACTATAAGTATTTCACGTAACTGTTCAAAAAATTCAACGTTGTAATGCAATAAACGATGTTGCAATATGGTTACTTCTTTCATTATATTATAATTTACCAATATTTGAGCGAGTAAAGCAACTTATAGTGTTGAATAATACTTTACTCTTTTATTAAGTGATTGAAAGCTGGAATTTAAAAAATGTAAATTTTACGCATACTAGCACTCCGACAACTTTGGTTTGATGGGCAGGCGCTCTGTTGCTTCTATAGGGAGTCTAAAAAATCGTTGGGACGCAAGTTTTAGTCTGCTATGATGGGTAAAAGCGAATTTGTCCGCTTACGGTCGCTAACCAAAGTCTAACAAAACCAAAGGGCTTATCATCAGGTAGGAGGGGCTTTAGCCGCGATTTTCTTCGGTCGCGGCTAAAAGTCCCTCCTACCCCGATAACACAATAGCTTCCAATCATAGGCATAAAAAATCAATAAGTTATAAATTTATTGCTCAAGAGGTTAAACCTAGAAAGATCAGTTGGGCGCGAGATTATAGTGCGATCCATTGGTTTCACAGTGCTTTGAAAAAATCTTAGCCTCACCCATTCGGTTAGGTGGGCATTTTTTTGAAGTTCTGTGGAATCAATGGGTTGTGCTAGAATCCGTGATCCAACTGATTTTTCTAGGTTAAAGCCTGAACTCCATAAATCACTATCCATCACACCAAAGTTGCTAGACCACTAGTACTCCATTAATGTTGTATTGACGGGTACAGAAAGCCGATAAATGGTCATCTGCGTTGTTGCACTCGTTTGTATTAGCCTGCTAGTCCGTCACTAGCAGCTAACCACTTCTCAACTCACTCTACCTATCAATACAACAATGACAGAGTACTAGCCCTTTTTAAATTCTTCCAGATTCCGTAAGCCAAACGACAAGTTTGTGAGCAATATTAGTCGCAGCCTTGTTGAGAGCCCTGACCACACCTTTAGCATTTTGGGTGGATGTTGGTATTTTGGAAACGAATTGTTTCGTTGCTATAACTGTTCTATTCATATTATCAATGAGATAAAACTGTATCCTGATAACGCCTTCTGACGCTCCATCAACATTGATATGGTGACTAAGGTCTAGCAGTGTGCTTTCTAGCAATAAATCAGCTGTTGAAACAGATGAAGGCGGAACCACTGCCTTAAAAGAGTGGCTTTCTTCTATGCTGACCTGAAACAGGGTCTGAAGCATTTTGACCGGTGTATCATTCCAACGACTGTAGAGATAACTATTCCAGCTATATTCGGTGTCACTGTATAGGATTTCAGTGCCTGTAAGAGCACGAGTTGCACGGATTGGAGCAAGTTTAATAATATGAGATGATTTTTTTTGTGGCTCTATCTGTATATCATTGTTATTCCACCTTGGAGATATCGTATAGATATCGGCAGGAGGATTAGTTTTGATCAGGCAACCAGGAAGCAGACTGATTAATACTAAAATCATATAAACATTATTTCTCATTTGTATCCTTTCTCGCCAGGTCCCGGTTTAGGCTGGGAACGTTTGAATAGCAGGTCACTTGGACTGGCTTCAAAACTTTGAGTTGTTCTTTGCAGATACCTTGCCAGTATATCCAGTTCTGAAAGCAGTTGATTAAATGATTCCATACTTAGCTGTAAATCTTGGCTCATGTTACGACTTACAGTGGTAGAATTTTTTTTCAGACTGTCAGCCATTTTGGTGACACTGATAGAGGCGACCTCAATTTTTTTAAAGGCTTCGGTAACACGTTTTTCCATGATGACACCATTATCAACCAGACTCTGGAAGCTTTCTTTTTGTTCTCTCATATCTTTGGCAAGAATCTTTATTTCAGAAAGAGTGGATGAAACATTGTCCAGATTCTGTTCACTGAGTAGTTGGCTAAACTTGTCTAAAGCCAGAGCTACTTTTGTTGTAAGAATACCCATGGATTCGTCGATTCGAGCAAATGTAGATGGACGGGCAGGGATGCTGGGAATCTGATCTTCAGAACTCATCAATAGTGGAGTATCTGGACCACCAACACCTTCCAGTTCGACATAAGTTAGTCCTGTAAGTCCAAACGATTTTAGTGTAGCCGTGGTATCTGTTTTAACTGGAGTATTGAGCTCGATTTTTAAAAGTAGTTCTACCTGTTCTGAGTTTTTTGGGTTTAGTCCAATATGCACTACTGTTCCAACGTCAACACCTCGGTATTTAACTGAAGAATCATTACTCAATCCTGCTACAGATTCAGACATATAAACATGATAATAATTGTATTCTTGCTGACCGCCGTATTTACCAAGCCAGTAGGCAAAGCTTATCAATCCGGCTAATAGCAGTACAACAAATAATCCGACCAGTGTGTAATTGATTTTACTTTCCATTTTGACTTCGTATCCGTCCTCGAACACCCCCGAAAAATTGCCTGACTATGGGCTGGGGATTTTCTATAATTTCATTAAGAGTGCCTTCAGCAATGACTTTTTTTTCTCCCAATACGGCAAAGCGGTCAACGATAGTCCATATGGAATCCAGATCATGGGTAACCATCACCACAGTTAAACCAAGAATTTCGCGTAGTTCGAGAATTAAATTATCAAAAGCTTCTGCTCCAACAGGGTCCAGGCCAGAGGTGGGTTCGTCAAGAAATAATAATGCTGGATCCATAACCAAGGCTCGGGCTAATGCAGCTCGCTTAACCATACCGCCACTTAATTCGGCGGGGTAGAGCTCGGCAGCAGATTCAGGAAGTCCCACCATATTAATTTTCATCCGCACAATATCCTGAATCAATTTTAATGGTAGGTCTGTATATTCTCGAAGTTTAATCCCAACATTTTCTGCAACGGTGAGTGAAGAATAAAGCGCTCCGCTCTGGAAAAGAACTCCCCAGTTTCTTCGTAGTATAGCAGCATCAGTTCGGGTGATTGTTGACAGTTCTTGCTGAAGAACCCTAATCTCTCCTGACTGTGGTTTTAGCAGCATGATCATTTGTTTTAGTAAGGTTGTTTTTCCTGATCCACTGCCACCAAGAAGCCCGTATATTTCACCCTGGCGTACGCTCAGATTGACACCATCATGGACTACATTTTTACCAAATCGGGTAACAACTTCTGATACCTCAATAACAGTGTTACTCAAATGCCTAGCTCCGTCAATAAGACTGAAAAAAGTGCATCACAGGCAATTACCAGAAAAATTGCATTAACAACACTAATAGTAGTATAACGACCAATACTTTCTGTGCTTTTGGAAACCTGAAAGCCTCGATAACAGCCGATAGCGGCGATAAGCCAGGCGAAAAATGGCCCTTTACAAATACCTATCCATACATGTTTTATATCAAGAACAGATTGTAAGCGGTGAATGAACTCGGTAAAAGAAAGATGCAGGTGTAGATGAGAGATAAGCATGCCGGCAGCAATACCAATAATATCAGCAAAGAAAATTAATAACGGCAAGGAAATCATCAACGCTAAAATACGAGGCAGTACCAGAAACCGGTGAGGTTCAAATCCCATAGTGCGCATTGCGTCAATCTCTTCAGTAAGCTTCATCACGCCAAGTTGTGCAGTATAGGAAGAACCAGTGCGACCCGCTACGACTATGGCTGTGATAAGCGGCGAAAGTTCTCGGGTGATGGAAATGCCAATCATGTCTACAATAAAAATATTGGCGCCAAATTTTTCAAGCTGCACTGCCCCTTGATAGGCGATCACCACACCGATTAAAAAACTGGTAAGGGCCACAATGGGGATTGCACGCAAACCCGCTTCTTCAATATTCTTGACAATGGCGCCAAACCGGATAGAGCGTGGATGTAGTAATGAGTACAATAAGTGGACAAAATTTTCTCCAACAAAAGCGAGAAATGAAGTGATATCCAGAATAAATGCAACAGAACTTTTGCCTATACTATCTAAGGGTTTCAGAAAAACAGAATAAAAATTAGTGGGTTTTAGAGTATCTTTGCTAGCGTGCTTACGCAGCAATCGATACATTTTTTCATGCTCACTCTTCGCACCGATTACTTTAATGTTGCAATGGTTTAATTTTAACAAATCATAATAATTGATAAAAAGCATTACGCCTGCCGAATCAATATTTTCGACATTAGACATATCCCAGTGTATGGTTACATTATGGTGTGTCCTGCAAAACTGATCCAGTATCATATTGGCATCGACAAGTGCATTATTTGTCCAGTTGCCAGAACTCTTGAATACTATGGTGGCATCAGGAGTTTTAAGGACTTTTAACTGGGCTTTGTGAGAATAGGTTGTATGCATCGACAATATTTAGGTTATATACAGATTAAATTCACTTTCAGCGGTTAACGACTTTACTTTATATTACCCTTGGTAGAGGCTAATGTCTGCACCTTGATGATACTATTAATGATCCCTTGCGGTTAAATATTTATTGATTTTTTTTTAAATATTAACAAGGCACAGGTTAAACTTTAGAAAAAGTCATTTCTGGCTGTTTTAAATTATCATGGTTATATTCAAACCACAGGTTATCTTTTGGAAGTGAGGCTTTAGCCTCGTATGATTCAGGCGAGGCTAAAGCCTCACTTCCACGCTGAAAATTGTTTAGCTAATTATGAACCTATTTTTCAACCCAACCTGTGGTTAGTTCATAGCCATGTAAATTATTAAGAAGATGTCATTTCGACCAGCGGGAGAAATCTTGTTGCTCAGAAATGTACTTAGACTTAAGATTCCTCCCTCTGGTCGGAATGACACTGTAGATTGAAGTTAATCCACAAACGTCAAAACAGGGGGGTAACCCGAGCCGAGTTTAGTTAACAGTTATTTAATTTTATCATTACTACCAAATTCAGTTAATAAATTAACTCAATACACTACTTACTTTTGTAGATTCTGTTTGAATGATAATGTGTGTTAAGTGTTGCAATGGCTATCTTATATTTATCTTTTACTCAAGTTCAATGCAGCATATTTTTCACTTTATGCTTCAGACTTAATTTATAACCAAACATCCAAAATGATTAAAAGACTCAGCATTATCCTAATCTTTTCCGGCCTGATTTTTGGCAGTCTTTTTGCGTTTAAATTTTATCAGCAGCAGGCCAACAGCCAGTTTAAACCGCCACCACCTGCTGTCGTTGCAGTCACTGAAGTAATACAGGTTGAATGGCAATCATCTTTGACAACTATAGGTGATCTAGTGGCTGTATCGGGTGTGTCCGTCAGTAATGAAATTGCCGGTATAGTCAAAGCCATCCATTTTGATTCTGGGCAGAACGTCAAAAAGGGGCAACTGCTGATTGAGCTGGATACCGAAACCGATTTGGCGGAACAAAACGGTTTACTGGCACAGCAAAGGCTGGCACAAATTCAGTATACGCGCAGTAAGAAGCTGAGTAGTAGAAACCTTGTTTCGAAGTCCGATTACGATCAAAACTTGGCTCTGTTAGACAAAGCTATTGCATCTGTGAAAACCAAACAAACGCTCATAGAAAAAAAACGGATACGCGCTCCATTTTCAGGTAGTCTGGGGATCCGTAAGGTCAACTTAGGACAGTATCTGATCTCTGGAGCGTCAATTGTCACACTACAACAGCTGAGTCCCATTTATATTGATTTTCAGATACCTGAACGCTATCTAAGTCATTTGAAGCCTGAGCAACAAGTTAACCTCAATGTACAGGCATATCCGGATAGAATTTTTAAAGGCTTTATTAGCACCATTAGCCCGCTTATTGAAAAGAGTAACCGTTCAGTTCAAATACGCGCAACACTACCAAATGCGGATCATCTTTTGCGTCCTGGGATGTTTGCCGAAGTAAAAGTGGTTTCAGGTCCAGGTAAGCAAGTT
>Ga0256847_1000988_pt1 | contig 15706 bp, 14 predicted proteins | sample TeddybearmetaG_FD_189099 | JGI IMG/M metagenome (GOLD analysis project Ga0256847, IMG submission 189099) | Hydrothermal vent microbial communities from East Pacific Rise, Pacific Ocean - Teddybear | ecosystem: Environmental > Aquatic > Marine > Hydrothermal vents | place: Pacific Ocean: East... | reverse complement strand
AAACTTGTTTTCCTCTAAACGCTTTTTGACCAACTTCTTCAAAAAACAATATAATTTCTTCTTTTGATAAAGCGCGTATGTCTCTTTTTGTACTCATTAGATTGCAAAAATATTGTTTTTAATATTCATTCTGAAATTAAAAAGCCTTTCGTTTCCGAAAGGCTTTTTAATAGTATAAAAAAATCTTTACTTATTTACTGATGATTATTTTTTTAGTTACACTTGCATCATTTAAGCCGTCTACAATTTTAATAAAATACATTCCTTCTGAAAGGTCTGTTACATTAATAATGTTATTAACTGCTGATAGATCTCCTCTTTTAATAATTTGTCCTAACACTGAATACATCTCATATCTAAGATCGTTTCCGTTAAAGTTAACAACATTCAAGAAATCTGAAGCTGGATTTGGGAAAATTGAAAGCGAAGCCGAAAATTGAAAATCTTCTGTAGCCAAAGTAGCTAAAGTATCTCCAGCTGTTCCGCTAGGGTCTAACCAGTTAGATAAACGAGTAGAATCAGTTGTTCCAAAATTCCAAGATTTATCGAACCTACCATATACATCGAAATCGCCATTATCATTAGTTCCAGAACAAGCGGCTGCACCACCAGCTAACTGACCAACAATAAGTCCTGCTTGGTTAAATAAAGGTGACCCAGAAGAACCTCCTTCAGTTACACCAATATCCCAACCATCACCTCCACCAAAACCAGAACCACTAATGACCCACATTTCTGTTGAAGGGTTTCCATTAAAACTAATTGCAGATTTAAAAGGTGATTCGTCGTCTCTACAAACTTTCATAATATCGCCACTTGGGTGGTGAATACCAACAGTGAAATTTGGAACTGCAGTAGTACTACGATTCCATCCTGCCCAAACTAAATTCCAAGCATCGGGTAAAGAAGAATCTATATTCACTAGCATTACATCAGATTCAGAATTTGTAGCAAGTCTAGTTGCTCCACTTGTTGTTTGGTTAAATCCGCCATTTGCACTATTTGCTGATGTCCCACAAGAAATTCCTGGACTTCTCCAGTTAAAACGAAATGCCCATGATCCAGGACTACCACTATTACAGTGATTAGCTGATAAAAAATAGGGCGCTTTATCGTTATTTGTATTATTTACTAAAGCTCCAGAACAAACTCCTCCTCCTAAAATAAACATCGCAACCGAACGTTTTAAATCCTCTTTCAAAGGATCAAAGTCACCACCAACAGTACAATCTACATCGTGATTACAAGAACCAGAATCGTTTAATGCTTTTGCATTTACTTCAAACTGGCTAACTGAACGATAACCATGTACCACTTTTAAAAGACTTAGTTGTCCTTGTCCTCTAACAGCGTTAGGCTCATAATATTCTATCCAAACATTATCTCCATCTATCATCCAAGTACCTAATAACATGTCATCTCTATTAAAAGTATTGGTATAGGCTCCTAGTAAATCACTATGGTCATCATTATAAATATACAAAGTAGCTCCAGGTGGAACCTTATATTTATCGAAAATAAAGTTCATTGTTTTAGCACCAGGAGAAACAATATTAAGTCTCCACACACCATCTCCGTTAGGTAACTCGTCCCAAACTCCATCGTTTTCTAAATTAAGATTTACCATTATTTCATCTCCAAAACGCCAAGGTGCGTCGAACTTTGTGTCGTTTATAGCATCTTCAGCCTGTAAAGTTTCTAAATCTATAGCTGGCATTATCACGGGAGTGCTAGCAGCTCTATTTTCGAGTGTCCAACTAACTGGCTTCCCTTCATTTGTTATTTGCCCATTTACAAAAAGGAAAGATCCTAAAAGTGCAAATAATAGCGTAATTTTTTTCATAATTTTTATTTTTTAATTAGTGACAGAATAAATATCAAGTATGTTTTTAATTAAGCATATATAATAATAAATTCTATTTGAGGTTGGTTTAAGATTACTAAAGTAAGCTATTTTTTCAGAAAATAAAAAGTCTGTTTAAGGAATAAATTCCTACAACAAAAAAGCGGCATCAAATTGATGCCGCTTTTTTGTTCTGGAAGCCGATTAACTAAATAATTAACATGGCATCACCGTAGGTGTAGAAGCGATATTTTTCTTTAATTGCTTCTGCATATGCTTCCTTAATAAAATCATGTCCTGCAAATGCTGAAACCATCATTAACAACGTTGATTTAGGTGTATGGAAGTTTGTTATCATTGTATTTGCTATACTAAAATCGTAAGGAGGAAAGATAAATTTATTGGTCCAACCTTCATAAGTGTTTAAGGTTAAACTTGTTGAAACTGCACTTTCTAAAGCTCGCATAGCAGTTGTGCCCACCGCACAAACTCTTTTTTTATTGCCACAAGCTCTATTAATAACATCGGCAGAATGTTGACCAATAAATGCTTCCTCAGAATCCATTTTGTGTTTTGATAAATCTTCAACTTCAACCGAGCTAAAAGTTCCTAAACCAACATGTAAAGTAACTTCTGCGAAATCGATTCCTTTTATTTCTAAACGTTTTAGTAAATGTTTTGAAAAATGTAGTCCTGCAGTTGGCGCAGCAACAGCGCCTTCATTTTTTGCAAAAATTGTTTGGTATCGATCTTCATCTTCTGGCTCTACTTCTCGCTTAATATATTTTGGAAGGGGTGTTTGACCTAGTTCAGTTAGTTTTGTTCTAAAATCATCGTACGAACCATCGTATAAAAAACGTAGTGTACGACCTCTTGAGGTAGTGTTATCAATTACCTCAGCAACTAAACTTTCATCTTCGCCAAAATACAGTTTGTTTCCAATTCTAATTTTACGAGCTGGATCAACTAATACATCCCACAAACGTGTTTCAGGATTTAATTCGCGAAGTAAAAAAACTTCAATGCGTGCTCCTGTTTTTTCTTTATTTCCAAACAAGCGTGCTGGAAATACTTTTGTATTGTTTAAAACGAGTACATCGTCTTCATCAAAATAATCGATAATGTCTTTAAACATCTTATGTTCAATTGTTTGATTTTTACGATCTAAAACCATGAGTCTGGCTTCATCTCTATTTGGTGTTGGGTATTCTGCAAGTAATTCTTCTGGAAGCTCAAAGCTAAATTGAGAGAGTTTCATCCCCATATCGATAGTAGTTTAGTGAAAAAGATGCAAATATACAATCTCAACATAGGGTTTGTCAAGTAAAATTGAATTTATTATTTAGATATTTATTAAAACCCCTGTTTTTACAAGATCTCTCCAAAAGTTTGGGTACGATTTTGAAACAACTCCAGCATCATTTATCAATAGATTCGTTTTTATAGCTAAGGGTGCAAAAGCCATAGCCATTCGATGATCATTATAGGTTTCGATTGTTATATCCGAATTTATTTTATTTGAAGGAAGCAGTTCTAAAGAGTTTTTTGAAATTTTTACAACAGCACCTAACTTTTCAAGTTCATTTTTTAATGCAACTAGTCTGTCTGTTTCTTTTATTTTTAATGTTTGTAGGCCTAAAAGCTTACATCCAAGACCCAAACCAAAGCAAGTAACAGCAATTGTTTGTGCTAAATCGGGTGTGTTTATTAAATTAAATGTGTGTTCCTCAAACACACATTCCTTCTTTTTTGAAATAGTTATAGTATTATTGGAGGCATTAAATTTTGTTTCTACACAAAACTGTTTATATATTTTAACTAATTCGGAATCGCCCTGAAAACTATTTTCTTTATAACTCGAAAATGTGACTGATAGTGAATCGGATAGCGCTACAAGGCTATAAAAATAAGATGCCGAACTCCAATCAGATTCTATTGTATACGCAACTGTTCCAATTGATTTTGATGATGCAATTGTTATTTTATTTTCTAAAAAATCTCCCGAAAACCCAACTTCTTTCAACAACGACAATGTCATTTCAATATAAGGCATCGAAATAATTTTTCCTTTTAAATTTATTTTCAAACCATTCGATAAAAAGGGCGCTATTAACATTAAGGCTGAAATATATTGACTACTAACTGAAGCCTTGATTTCCACAGAATCTATTTCTAGGTTTCTTCCTTTAATTCGTAGCGGAGGAAATCCTTTTTTATCAATATACTCAATATCGGCACCAAGCTTTGTTAGAGAATCGACAAGTACTTTAATGGGTCGTTCGCACATACGGTCACTACCAGTAAGAATTACTTCTCGGTTAGGCAATGAAGCAAAATATGCAGTTAAAAACCGCATAGCAGTTCCTGCGTGGTGAATATCAATTATTTCGTCGTTAGATACTAATGCTTTTTGAAGCACCAATGTATCGTTACTGTTTGAAATATTTTGTAATGAAATGTTTTTTGAAAAAGCTTGAAGAATAAGCAATCTATTAGATTCGCTTTTAGAACCACTTATCTCAATTTCAACATGTTTATTTAATTGTTCTTTATATGAAAGTTTATGAATCATGTCGATTCTCTTTTTTATACTTTCCCCAAAACTTGCCGTATGTTACAAAAAAACCATATACAAACCCTGCAGCAATAATTCCTATTACTTTAATAGTTGGTTCGCCTTCTAAAAAAAATGCAAATTTATAACCGTCGATAAACCATTTAAAAATAATAAAAAGTAGTACGAAGGCAATTCCGAGAGAAATTACAGATTTCCAAAACCCTTGAGTGTTTATTATTCTATTAAACATGTTATTTTAATTTATCGTTATTATGATGTCTATTGTGATCTCGTTTTGTTTTCAAAACCATTTTTTTTTCAAATGCTTCTTGAAGATTAATTCCTGTTTGGTTAGCCAAGCATAAAACTACAAAAATAACATCAGCAAGTTCTTCGCCTAAATCTTTAGATTTATCACTTTCTTTTTCGCTTTGTTCTCCATATCGTCTAGCAATAATTCTTGCAACTTCTCCAACTTCTTCTGTTAGTTGTGCCATATTTGTAAGTTCATTAAAGTAGCGAACACCGTGTTCTTTAATCCATTTATCTACAACTATTTGTGATTGCTGAAGGCTCATAATATTAAATTTTTGTAAGTACTACTTTTTCATTTTCTTTAAGAAGTCGTTGGTTGTAGAATTCCTTTAAAATCGAATAATTAAAAGTTGGAATAATTGATTGATTCATAGTAAATGAAGACATTACACTAATACTCCCATTAGTTTCACTTATGTTTAAAATAAAAGAACCCATTGCATCAGGTAAGGAGATACTAATTGGGTCTGGAATTGAACTTACTTTATATCCTTCTGGTATTTTAATGCTAACTATTTTTTTGTGATTATATGGATACACATAATTAATTGGATAGTTCCGCACTTCAAGAGTAAACGGGTTTTTATCCATCTTCATAAAAAACAGTGGTGAAAAATAAATATCATTTCCAATAACATCAGCCCCTTCTTCTAATTCGAAAGAAAAAGTTTGCATTACTGGCTTATTAAGGTTATCAAAATTCGAAAAAGTTAAATCGGTTACATCGCTAAGTTTAAATGAATTGGTTAGGCTTTCCATTTTTTGGTTCAAAGGAATGTCTTCATTCTTTTTTCTGAAAGTTAGTGCTTCTAAAAGTGTGTAATTAGTTCTAGATTTACCTACAATACTTCCATCCTCATTTAGGGTAATACTCATTAGTGTACTACGATTACTTATTGTTTTAGGATACAACAATACTTTTTTTGAAGTTCCGTTTTCACGTACAATCATTGCATTCCAATTTAAAACTCTTTGAGGCAGTACATTTGGTGTACTCAATTTTTCGGTGGCATCTAGATAATTATATTCATTATTAATTTTAACAGCTGCAATAACGTAGTTTAATCCTTCAATGGTAGGAAAAGCTGGTATACCATGCGCTCGAGTACTTAATAAAACAGGGTATGCATCTAAACCAACTTCCTTTAGCATTGAAACTAATAATAAATTTATATCGCCCGAATTTCCTGAATTTGCTTTATATACTTTTTGCAATCCATCTCTCGAATATTTACTATTTTGCTCATTCCAAGTCATTTTATTTTTTACGAAATCAAAAACTGTATTCATTAATTCGGTCTGCCCTTTCGAATTGCTCTTCAATAATGCTAAATCATCTTTAAAAAAACGTGTTTTACTTAACTGATCTCCAAAATATTTCGAATCAAATATTGTTTTTACAACTTCTTCCCAAGTTGTTGAATACTTTTTAAGTCCAGATGAAGGAAACTTAACCGAAGCCAATTCATAATTTATCGAATATCGGTAGTTTTCGATATTATCAACATAGGGTTCTTCAATCAATGCTTCAACATCCTTATATTCATATTCATTAATAAATTCAGTTACATTTATAACTCCAGTTTTTGTAGCTTGTGTCAACGAACTATTTGTATTTTGTTCGTAACTAACTGTTACATTTCTTCCGCCAGAATAATCTTTTGGGCTAGCAATAAAGTTTCCTTTTACCTTTCGTTTAAATTTAAAATAATCTACTGTTCTAATTTTTGCAAAATAATGAGCAGTAGGTATTTCTTCTTGAACTATTAAATCATCAATTTTCCAAAAAGGAGAAATAATTTGGTACTTGATTTCGATGACCGAGCCAACTTTTACGTTTGGCATTGTAATAGAGGTTTCATCCCAATACTCATTAATTTCTGTGTTAAAAACACCATTTTTTTTAAGCTTTTTAGAGTCTAACTTTCCATTTTCGGCATTATAAGTAAAACCTTTAATTTTTGTAACTCGTTCTTCGTTTTTACTAGATTTATACAAATTAATTTTAACTGTAGCGTAATCTAGTCCGTCTTTAGATAAAATTTTAATTCGTTGGTAAACATCTGTAATAATAATCCATCCATCTGGATGTTCATGATTAAAATAAGTTTCTCTACTTTTATGAAGATATACTGCATCTGCAAGAGAGTCTTTTGCGTAAACTGTTTGTTGTACTTCATCTAGACTCACCTTCCCAAATTCAAAATCTTGAGCGGTTATTGATATTGTTAAAAATAATAGGGCGCCTGTTAAATATTTTATCATCATTGTATTTTTTTAAAAACTACTTTACTAATATCATTCTTCTTTATTGTTTTTCTGAAACTTCTATACGCCTCATAATCTTCTGGAGGATAGCTTCCTTTGTAAATAGCTAACTTTCGGTCAAAAGTAAAACTTCCATCTTTATTATCTATAACAGACATGTGAAAATCACCAAATTTAGTTTCAATATGTATTGCTTCAGGTAAAAAATCTACTACATAATCTTCAGGTAACGTAAAGACATACGTATCTACATCAGTATATCCTCGCTGAATTAAAAATGGTAGTTTTCTATTTTTATATTTTTTTGGCACATACTCATTTCTATTAAATGCATTTGGAATAAAAATTAATTTATCGGTTACAAAATAACCGTAATTTGAAGCAGCCATTGAAATATCTTGTGTAAATCGAACCTCATTCTTATCGTTAATAAGTTTACTTGCTTCGATAGAAAGGTTTTTGAAATCGTCCCAATACGATTTGTAATATTTGATTAACGCTGCATTATCGAAATTATCAATATTATAAATTGAATTATACTGACTCCCTTCAGAAACAATGGTTATTGAACCACTAAAACTTCCATCTTCAAAAAGCTTAAATACCCCTTCACTTTTCTGAATATTGTCATCATTTATATATTGAACAGTTCGTTTTATTTTTCCTCCATCTTTTTGTAAAACCAAGACATTGCGATCATCAGTAAAATTTCCTAAATAGTTAAAAGGTAAGACTTGACTCGTACACTCTAACCAAAGTTCTTCATTTTCTAAAGGAACATTTAAAATTACATGATTTCCCTGCATGGAAGCAAATTTTTCATCGATATTCTTTTTTTTACTTCCTGCCCAAACGACCGAGTAAAAAGCTTCAATGTTTTGAGTGTTCAATAATGCTTTTGTATAGTTAGTAAGCCCTTTACAATCGCCATAACCAAGGTTATCAACTTCATTTGCAGGATATGGTTTCCAACCGCCAATTCCTAATTGCACACTTATGTAGCGTGTTTTATTCTGAACATATTCATAGATTAGTTTCACCTTTTCTTTTTCAGATTTAACACCTTCTACGAGTTGATTTATTTCTTGTTTTGTTTCTTCTGAAACAGCATCTAAGCCTTCAATTAAGTTATCGTATTGCCATTTTCCAAATGTTTTCCAATCATCGGCTTGCCCTTCAACTTTAACTAACGAAAAATTATTTAAAGCAATTTTTACATTTGGAGTAAATTGCTCAATATCTGGAGCAAGCTCTTCCGAAGAAAAAGCTTTTAAGTTTGTAACACTATAACTAAGTTTATTTTCAAAATTAATTTTGTGAATATCAAAATCTAAAAAATTAGACTCTTTAAATCTAAAAGGGATTCCTGTCTTGTTTATAAAAATATATTTACTAGATTGAACACTAACATAATAACTTGAAATAGGCTTCCAAGGGTTAACAAAGGCCGTTTCGGTAGTTTCTATCTCACTAGTATATCGCAAAGTATATGGGTATTGTGTTGGCGTATAATTTAAATATTTATATCTATTGTCTGTGTAAATATCATTTGATGACAAGGCACTCCTATCGCTAAAATCGCTACGTTTAAAATGTTTTATTTCTTTTCCAAATTTATCATAGATATACGCTTCTTGATTTTTAATTTTAATGGTGTTATCATAAAAGTCATATGCTCGAGTATGTTTATTGCCAGCATCATTTAATACTGTTACAATAATTTCTCTTTTGATATTCATTTTATTTACCCCAAGAATCTCAATAGTAATTTGTTCTTTTCTTATAACAGCATTCGCTTTTTCTTTTAACTCTGAAGGAATTGTTAGAATTGAAATATCTAAATCTTGCGAAAATACACTCGAAATTGATATTATAATAAACAGTAGGAAAAGTTTAATTTTTGGTTCTTTTAATGTCATTAATCAATAATTCTTAAAATTGTTATTCTTTGTTTTTAGTGTCAATTAATATAGTAACAGGGCCATCATTTACTAATTGTACATCCATCATAGCACCAAACTCACCTGTTTGAATTTTCTTACCAAACTCATTTTCAAAAGCTTGAATGAAATCTTTGTATAATGAAAGTGCTAAATCTGGTTTTGCGGCTTTAATAAATGAAGGTCGATTTCCTTTTTTTATTTTTGCTTGAAGTGTAAACTGACTAACAACTATTACGTTTCCTTTAACATCGACTATAGAGTTATTCATTGCATCATCTTCATCTACAAAAACACGTAAGTTTACAATTTTACGAGCAAGCCAAGCGATGTCTTCATTTGTATCATCAACCCCTATTCCTAATAAAATTAGAAATCCATGATCGATTTTCGAAATTGTTTTTCCATCAACACTAACTGAAGCTTCTTTAACTCGTTGTAATACTACTCTCATTCGTTTTCAAAAATATCTTTTCGATAATGTTCTTCTTCGCCTTTCATTATTTGCAAATAACTTTTATATCTCGACCAGGCAATTTCTCCATTTTCAAGGCCTTCTTTCACGGCACATTTTGGTTCTTCAATATGTAAACAATTGTTAAACTTACAATTTATTTTTGCTTCAAAAAATTCGGGGAAATAATTTCCTAATTCTTCTTTTTCAATATCTACAACACCAAAACCTTTAATTCCAGGAGTATCTATGATTTGAGCACCAATACTAAGATCAAACATTTCTGCAAAAGTAGTTGTATGTCGCCCTTGTTTATGTTGTTCCGAAATTTCTTTCGTTTTAAGATTTAAACTAGGCTCTATCGCGTTAATTAAAGTCGATTTACCAACTCCACTATGACCCGAAAACATGCTTACTTTTTGCTGCATTAATGCAATTACTTTATCTATATTTTTTTCTTTTTTTGCTGAAATGCCGATACATTCATAGCCAATATTTCGATATAATTCGGCTAGAAATTTAACCTCCGCTAGCTCTTCTTTCGAATAGGTGTCAATTTTATTAAAAAGAAGCACCGCTTTAATATTATAAGCTTCTGCAGTAACCAAAAACCGATCAATAAATGTGGTGAAAGTTTGTGGATTATTTATGGTGATTAACAAAAAAGCAATATCAATATTGGAAGCTATTATATGTGTTTGTTTCGAAAGATTAACAGACTTTCGAATGATATAATTACTTCGCTCTTCAATTTTTTTAATGACTCCCTGAGGCGTTTCATTTTCAGTTTTCTCAATATCAAAAATAACATGATCGCCAACAGCAACAGGGTTCGTGCTTTTTATTCCTTGAATTCTAAACTTCCCTTTAATTCTACAATTATAAAAGGTGCCATCCTCAGCTTTTACCGAGTACCAACTTCCTGTAGATTTATATACAATTCCTTTCATTATGTGCAAAGTTCAGAAAATAAAAACAAACTGTCCTAAAAATACTATATATTCGTGCATATTTTTAAAAACATTAATATGAAAAAATTTATTTTAATAGCTATTGCCTTTATTGGATTCGTACAAATTAGTACTGCACAAACCTACGAATTTCAAATTGTAACTGTTATAGAATCTATTGTTCCAAACGGATTAGGTAGATCAAGAATGATTACTACAAACGATTCTAGAGATTACAAAGAGTTTACTTCAACGCGATCTGAAGAAGATGATGAGCGAAACAAGTCAAATAGAAAGGACATTCGTGTTAAAAATTTCGACGAAACAAAATTGTTAAACTTTTTTAATCTTGGTGGAATTCGTTTTCAAAACATAGCAGCTAATGATGCATTAGTAACTTCAAAAATTAATACCATGACCGAAGAAGGTTGGGAATTAACTTTTGTAAATAGTGCTGTTGAGAGTTACGGAGGTAAAGGCGACAAAAATGGTATTTATATAACTCGCTATATTTTTAAGAGAGCTAAATAATATTTTTAGATTCTCGCTCCCAACGTTTAGGAACAAGGGGGAAAACAAATTTTAAGAAATCCTCGATACTTTTTATCGAGGATTTTTTTATTTTTAAGACTGTCTCTTTTTTTGATGATTTATAGATTCTTGATGAATTGCTCTAAAAACACGAAGGATAAATTCTTCACTTAAGTCTTTTTCATCACCTTGTAAAATCATCCTTCCTAAAATTTCATTCCACCGCTTGGTTTGTAATATTGCAACATTATTTTCACTTTTTAAAGTTCCAATATCATTTACAACATTCATTCTCTTCCCAAACATTTCAATTAATTGATGATCGATTACATCAATTTGAGTACGAAGCATGTTTAGTTTACTCTTAAATTCGACAGCCAATCCTTCTTCCTTTCTAACGGTTAGATCTATCATTAACTGTTTTAAACTTTGTGGTGTAATTTGTTGTGCAGCATCACTCCAAGCATTATTTGGGTCGATATGTGTTTCAATCATTAAACCATCGTAATTAAGATCTAATGCTGTTTGACATAAATCAAAAATAATATCACGACGTCCAGCTATATGCGAAGGATCTAAAATAAGTGGCAGATCGGGAAAACGATTTTGTAAATCAATTGGTATTTGCCATTCGGGATTATTTCTATAACGCGTTTTTTCATAAGTCGAGAACCCTCTATGTATAACTCCAAGGTTGTTTATATCGGCCGTATAAAAACGTTCGACGGCACCCAACCATAGTGAAAGATCAGGGTTTACAGGATTTTTCACCAACACTATTTTATTGGTACCACGTAAAGCTTCTGCAATTTCTTGAATAATAAATGGTGAAACAGTAGTTCGTGCTCCAATCCATAAAATATCGATATCGTGTTGTAAAGCAAGATCTACATGATTGGCATTTGCAACTTCTGTAGTTGTTAATAAGCCCGTTTCTTCTTTAGCTTTTTGCAACCATTTAAGTCCTAAAGAGCCTACTCCTTCAAAATTTCCAGGACGGGTTCTTGGTTTCCAAATACCCGCTCGAAGTACTGTAACATCGGTATCTTTTAATTTATGAGCAGTTGCCAATACTTGCGCTTCTGTTTCGGCACTACATGGTCCAGCTATAACCAAAGGATGGTCTAAATTAAATGCCTCTAACCAATTTCTAAGTGATTTTTTATTTTCCATATCGGTATTTATTCTAGGAAATTCCTTTTAATATTTTTTTAATCCTATTTGTTTGCTTCATTTCAGCATAAATTGTTTCAAAATCATCGTTTTCGAGTAAGCCTTTAAAATACTGCAAGTTCGTTATATATTCTGAAAGTGTGCATAATACATTTTCTTTATTTTGTTTAAAAATGGGCGTCCACATATCGGGACTACTTTTTGCAAGACGCACCGTAGATTCGAATCCGCTACCTGCCATATCGAAAATATCGCGTTCATTTTTTTCTTTTTCAATTACCGTTTTCCCTAACATAAAAGAACTTATATGTGATAAATGCGAAACATATGCAATGTGTTTATCATGCGAAACTGCATCCATATAACGAATTCGCATTTCTAATTTTTTAAATAATTCTAATGCACGTTCTTGAAGTTTAAAAGCAGTTTTCTCAACCTCACATATAATATTGGTTTTATCTTTGTACAAGTTATTAATTGCTGCTTTTGGTCCCGAAAATTCAGTTCCTGTTATTGGGTGTACCGCCAAATAATTTCTTCGATTTTTATGACTTTCAACCGCTTTACAAATTCCCGATTTGGTAGAGCCAAAGTCAACAACTAAAGTATCATCCTCAACTACATCTAACACTTTTGGTAATAATAATATTGCTGAATCAACTGGAATTGCAAGAATAACTAAACTCGAATTTGCAAAATTTTTAATAGCCCCTTCAGCATCAATAAACCCTAATGATAATGCTTCTTTTATATGATTCTCGTTTGAGTCAACACCTGTTATATAGCAACTCGGATAAAGAATTTTTAAATCTTTTGCCAACGAACCACCCATTAATCCAACTCCAATAATATGTATGTTTTTCATATTTATATAATAGTATTTCGCTTTTGCTTTATAAATTCAATTAATACGCTCAATTGCTTCTTTTATTTTTTCTTCGGAAACACATATTGAAAATCGAACATAGCCTTCCCCATTTTCACCAAATACAGTTCCGGGAGCAATAAAAATATCTTTCTTATACAGAAGATTATCTGTAAACATTTCAGAAGATATTCCATTCGGAATTTTTGCCCAAACAAATAACCCTGAAGTGTTTTTACTAAAAGTGCAATTTAATTTTTTAGCTAATTCCCAAACTAATTCTCGGCGTTTTCTATATATTTCATTTAATTTTAAAAGCCATTTTCCGTCAAGCAGCAAAGCGCTTTCGGCTCCCTTTTGGATTCCGTAAAACATACCACTATCCATATTGCTTTTTACTTTTAAAATTGCTTGCAAATACTGTTCATTTCCTAAAACCATTCCAACACGCCAACCCGACATATTAAATGTTTTACTAATTGAGTTAAGTTCGATAGCAATATCTTTTGCTCCTTTTGTTTTAAGTAATGAAATGAGGGTATCATTTAAAATAAAACTATACGGATTATCATTAACAAGTAAGATTTTATGCTCTTTTGCGAAAGCAACCAATTTTTTAAAAAAGCCTTCTGTTGCAACCGCGCCTGTAGGCATATGTGGGTAGTTTACAAACATAATTTTTACCTTATCTAAATCATGTTTTTCTAATTTTGAAAAATCTGGAAGCCAATTGTTTTCTTCACATAAGTCATATTTTATAGGTATAGCTTGCACTAATTTTGAAACAGCTTCGTATGTTGGATATCCAGGATTAGGAATTAATACATGGTCGCCAGGATTTAAAAAAGCCATTGAAATATGAAAAACTCCTTCTTTTGAACCCATTAAAGGAAGAATCTCGTTATCTGGATTTAAACTCACATTAAAGTGCTTTTTATAAAACTTCGACATGGCTTTTCGTAGTTCTGGTAAACCAATATAACTTTGATATTGATGTACTTTAGACGATGTTAAAGCATTTTCGAGTGTTTCAACAACTTCATGTGGCGGTCTTAAATCTGGGCTTCCAATACCAATGTTTATAATTGGTTTTCCCTGTGCCTCCAATGTGTGTACTTCTTTCAATTTTGTTGAAAAATAATACTCGTTGGTTATATGTAATCGATTGGCAATTGGTATCATTATTTTGCGTTTTTATATTCGCCCAAAACTTTAAAAGATGTAGACATAATTTCTAAAACCGATTTTGCTTTTTGATAATCGCTTTCTTGTTCGAAAACAACATCGACAAAAAAAGAATATTTCCAAGGCGAGTCTAAAATTGGTAAAGATTGTATTTTTGTAAGGCTTAAATTACAATCGCTCATAATATTAAGGGCAGCGGCTAGACTGCCTCTTTTATGATCTAATTCAAATTTTAATGATGCTTTATTAAACTTCTTTTCGCTAGTTAATTTCTCTTTAGCGTTCACAAATACAAACCTCGTAGCATTGTTAGAAAGGGTTTGTATATTTTCTTCTAAAATATTTAAATTATAAAGTGAAGCAGCGTCTTTAGTAGCAATAGCAGCAATTCCTTTTAATTTATTTTCTTCAATTCGTTTTGCAGTTGCAGCTGTATCTTCATCTTCGACCAATTTAATATGTGGGTATTTTTTAAAAAAATCGGCACATTGCAATAAAGCCATATAATGCGAATGAACTTCTTTTATATCTTTAATATTCTGACCTTCTAAAGCCATTAAATTATGACTAATATTTAAGTAATACTCTCCTGTAATATGAAGGCTATTCGTGTCAATTAAAGAATAGTTTGGTAAAATTGAACCTACTATAGAATTTTCTAGTGCCATTACACCAAGTGTTGCACTTTTACTTAAAAGTGATTCCACAAGTTGATCGAACGAACTACATTCAATAATTTCGGGATTGTTTATAAAACAATCTAAAACCACTTTGTGATGATTTGAACCTTTTACGCCCTGAATAGCAATTTTTTTCATATTAATTAATAGTGCAAAAAAAAAGCCCCGAGAAAACTCGAGACTTTATATATTAGTTTTAAATACTTTATATAACAATCCCGACTTCCTTTGGAAAGAAGTAAAAATAATAGCTATACCAAGTACTAAATGTGTTCATTTTCGTTATATAAACAGCTAATGTAGCTATTTCTTTATAACAACAAAATATTTTTTCAACTTTTTTAATTCAATAATTAAACCCGATTATGTATTAAAACTTTGTAATGAGAGATGGAAGCGCAATAAAACAGGACATTTTATAGGTTTGAGCATAGCTCTGCTATGGTTAAAATTAAAAATGGATGAGATTACTGTTTTGAAGTGATTTCGTCTCGTAATAAAATTTATAATGCATAATTCGGGTTATAATACGTAGTTTTACAAAAATCTAATTTATGTCAATTGAAGTTAAAAACATCACCAAATATTACGGAGAGCAAAAAGCTTTAGATGCTATTTCATTTTCAATAAAAAAAGGTGAGATTGTTGGTTTTTTAGGTCCGAATGGCGCAGGAAAATCGACCTTAATGAAGATTTTAACCACCTACATTCCTGCTTCGGAAGGCACCGCGCTAGTTAATAGTTTCGATGTAAATAAAGCTGCAAACGATGTTAAGAAAAGTGTTGGTTATCTTCCAGAACACAACCCTTTATATCTCGAAATGTATGTTAGAGAATACCTACAATTTAACGCTTCAATTTATAAAATAGACACATCTGAAGTTGAAAAAATTATTTCTTTAACTGGTTTAACTTCAGAAGCTCATAAACGTATCGGGCAACTTT
>Ga0256847_1000987_pt1 | contig 15718 bp, 12 predicted proteins | sample TeddybearmetaG_FD_189099 | JGI IMG/M metagenome (GOLD analysis project Ga0256847, IMG submission 189099) | Hydrothermal vent microbial communities from East Pacific Rise, Pacific Ocean - Teddybear | ecosystem: Environmental > Aquatic > Marine > Hydrothermal vents | place: Pacific Ocean: East... | reverse complement strand
CTGGTCAATAAAATAAAACTGAAGAAAATTTTTTTAATCATATGCTGGTTGATAAGTTTAGGACATTACACAAGTTGGAAAAGCAGTAATGGGATATGGATTTTCGGTGAGAGTTCAAATGTAAATAAATTTCACAGGTTTTAAAGTGTGATGTGAGTTGTAACGGGATTATTAGGGTTTTGAATTTGGTGAAAACCGATTTGCTGATGCTACTCCTTCTTTCCTGCACCAACCGCGAAAACCACCCAGACCACGATTCCCCCACTCTCGGTAAACTGCTGTCATGGCATCGGAACGGGCTTTTAAAATAGTCTCTCTGTCAGCATTGAGATTTTCGACCATAATTTTCAATTGACTATGAAACCCTGCTGAAACCGCGGGCGTAATTTTACTGCAGTAACCTGCAACTTCCAGATCATAATGAATGCGAACGAGTGGGTCAGCGGGAGGAGGATAAGCATGGACTAGTTGACCTGCAAAGTAGGCGACACAAAATGCAATATTAATAACAACAGGAATAATATAATTTGATCTGGGCAAAGCTCTCTCAACAGTAATCGATGAAAATAAATTTCTCTAGTTCCAGAAGTAATGCTCAGGATGATATACTAGTGTAGTGTCCTTAACTACATTGACACGCTGACTATAATCTAGGGTTTAAACCTGGATTAATCAGTTGACCGCTAAAACCAAACAGCAACACTATGAAAACATTATCTTTATTTACTTCGCCGCAGTACACCCATTCGGTGAACGGCGCTACATCGCAAATTGCACCTCTGGGGGCGCAACTAACTAGACAAATAAACTCATGAAGGGCCCTGCCATTCACTTCTTTTTTTGTTACGCCAGTTGCACTCCCAGAGGCACACATTGCGGTGTCCAACTGATTAATCCAGGTTAAAATTTCCATCTATGCGTCTGAGCCAAATCAAGATTGCAGGCTTTAAGTCTTTTGTTGATCCTACCAAATTAGTTTTCCCGAAAAACCTGACCGGCATCGTCGGCCCGAATGGTTGCGGCAAATCCAATGTTATCGATGCCGTGCGCTGGGTGATGGGTGAGTCTTCGGCGAAACATCTTCGTGGCGATTCGATGGAAGATGTCATTTTTGGCGGGTCATCTACTCGCAAGCCAGTGGGTCAGGCATCTGTAGAGCTGATGTTTGACAATAGTGATGGCAAAATCAGCGGCGAATATGCTCAATACAATGAAATATCGATAAAACGCCAGGTGACCCGTGCCGGGCAGTCCAAGTATTTTCTCAACAATACCAAATGCCGCCGCAGGGATATTGCAGATATCTTTCTTGGGACGGGACTTGGGCCACGCAGTTATGCCATTATCGAGCAGGGCATGGTGTCACGTATTATCGATTCTAAACCTGAGGATCTTCGGGTCTATTTTGAAGAAGCTGCTGGCATCTCTAAATATAAAGAACGACGACGAGAAACTGAAAATCGAATTCGCCACACCAGGGAAAACCTGGATCGACTGACTGATTTACGCGAAGAAATTGACAAACAGTTGAGCAGGCTAAATAGACAGTCCAAAAGTGCAGAAAAGTATAAACGGCTGAAACAGGAGCAAAGACGCCTGCAGGCCGAAAGCCTGTTACTGCAAAAAATTGAACACCAAACCGAACTGGAAAAACAGCAGGCTAAATTAGAGCAATTGAAAACTGCGCTACAGGCAGCAATAGCAGCGCTTAGAAACATTGAAAGCCGTTTCGAACAGGGTCGTGAAGCACATCACCAGGCTACTGAATCGTTCAATCAAATTCAGGCAAGTTTTTATCAACTGGGTTCGGATATCAGTAAAACCGAACAGGAAATCAGTAGTCAGCTTAAACAACAAGAATTTAATCAGGCTGAATTGGAAAAGCTTGAGTTTTCACAACAGGAATCCACTCAGCTTCTGCAACAAGATGAAACCAGACAACTGGATTTACAATCCCAGGTGGCCGAGGCAGAACCACAACGGCATCAGCTAACCAGTGAACTAGAACAACATCAACAGACCTTGCAAACCGTAGAGCAGGAGATGCAAAATTGGCAGGAGCAATGGGACAGTTTTAATCGTGACTACCATTCCAGTTTTCATTCGGCACAGATGGAAAACCGTGGAATAGAACATATCGAAAATCAGCTAACTCAGCTCGAAGAGCGTCAGCAGAAGTTACAATTTGAATTGCAGGGTTTAAACGCCAGCGAACAGTCACAACAAATCAATCAACTAAAATTGCAAATAGATGAAAGAGAAACTGAACTCAAATTGAACGAACAACGATTATTGACTCATAGTGACAATATTAACCAATTTCGTCATACCATAAATTCTCAGGCTAGTGATCTCGATAATCGACGAAATCAGGTGCAGCAGAAACGGGGTCGACTGGCTTCGTTGGAAGCACTTCAACAAAACAGTTTTGCAGCGTCCACTCAGGAGCTTGATCACTGGCTACAACAACAGCAAATTTCAGATGCCAGACGCCTGGCTGAGTTGATCGAAGTTGAAACCGGTTATGAAAAGGCTGTAGAAGCAGCGCTTGCGCCCTGGCTCGGTGCTATTTGTGTAAGCGATAGCACATCAATACTGGGACAGATGCCAGCAGATCAGGAAATCAAAATACTGGATTTCGGTAAATCAGTAGAACCTGGCCTTCCAGGTTCCGCTTGGGTTAGATTGCTAGATAAAATTAGCTGTGACATTGATTTAACACCACTGCTGGCTGAAGTATATTTGTGCGAAAATCAAACTGAACTTGCTCAGAAACGCAGTTTATTAACAGCCCAACAAAGTCTGGTCAGCCGAGACGGCATCTGTTGTGGTCACAACTGGTTGCTGCAAATTGGCGAAGAAGATGAAGGTTCGGGGCTTATCGTACGTGAACAGGAAATCAAACAGATTCGGTCTGATCTGGAACGTGAAACCGAGCAGGCATTAAACTTGAAAGCAGAAAACGAAGCCAGACAACAGCAATTACACGAGCTGGAAATCGAGCGCGATAAAAACCAGCAACATTATAATCATCAGCAACGCGACGTGTCTGAACTTGCCAGCAAGTTGGGTCGTTTTCAGCAACGTGCAGAACAGATGCAACAAAGGCAGCAATCAATACAGACAGATTTAAGCGAAATTGAGAAACAGCAAAGTGAGTTGAAATCCAGCCTGCAAAGCGTGACGGTTAAACGTAATGATTTACTGGAACAAATCAACCAAATGGAGAATCAGAAAGAGAGTCGACAGCAGCATAAGATGCAGTTGATGGATAAACTGAGCCATGCGCGTCAGGCCGAAAACGCAGGCAAGGATCGTTTGTTTAAAAACCAGATGAATTTACAATCGCTCGAATCAGAGTTGAAATCGATTCAGTCGAATTTGCAACGAATTCGGCAAATGCAGCAACATAACGCTCAAAGGGAGACAGAGCTTAAACAGTTCCTGCTGGATCAACAGCAGCCACTTGTAGATTTACAGCAAAATCTGCAAGCACAACTCACCCGGAAAAGTGCAAGCGAACAGGAATTGCAACAGGTTCAACAGAAAGTCAGTGAATTAGATTTACAGCAAAGAGATCTGGAATCGCAGCGCAACCAGTTACAGCAAAAGATCGATGTTTCGCGTAGTGATGTCAGTGCTCAACAAATGGTTTGCCAGGAATTCGAGATACATATCAAAACCATTCTTGAGCAACTCGCTGACACCGAATTTGATTTAATGCAGCTTCAGCAAGAGATGTCCGAACAGGCCGAGTTAAAACAGTGGCAACAACAGCTTCATCAACTAACACAAAAAATTGATCGATTAGGTCCCATTAATTTAGCTGCAATAGAAGAGTATCAAGAGCAACTAGAGCGAAAAGAATATCTGGATGCTCAAAATGAGGACCTCAACGATGCATTGGAAACACTGGAAAAAGCAATTCGTAAAATTGACAAGGAGACGAAACATCGATTCAAGGAAACTTTCGACCAGGTAAATCAAAAATTCAGCCAGAGATTTCCCAAATTGTTTGGCGGGGGCGAAGCACATCTCGAACTAACCGAAGATGATTTACTCAGTACCGGCGTAATGATTATGGCGCGCCCCCCCGGCAAGCGAATTAACAATCTGCAGTTATTGTCAGGCGGTGAAAAAGCACTCACCGCCGTGGCATTGATATTCGCTATCTTTGAATTAAATCCATCACCATTTTGTATGCTGGACGAAGTGGATGCTCCACTGGACGATGCAAATGTCGGTCGATATTGCGCAATGGTTGAAGAGATGTCTGAGACGGTTCAATTTATTTTTATCACACATAACAAGATCTCGATGGAATCAGCACAAACACTCAATGGCGTCACCATGCACGAACCTGGTGTTTCTCGTCTGGTGTCGGTTAATATCGATGAAGCGGCCAAAATGGTAGTAGAATCCTGATTTATGGATGCATCAACACTTAGATGGGCATTGGCCATTGTTGGCCTGGTAGTCATCGGTGCCATTTATTTGTTCAGCTCATTTCAGAAAAAATCGCGCAGACAGGCGGCGATAGATACGTTCACCCGTGAAGAACTGGACACTGCGGATATTGGTGATCAGCAACTTAAAGAAGAATTGCAACATCTGAATCAGGTGATGCAGGATATACAGGACACTCAAGTTGTTAATGACATAAAAATCTCTGTAAAAAAACCAGCCCTGGAAGAAAAGCCAGAATTGAGAAAAGAACAAATATTTATCGCACCTAAAGCTCAAGCAGAAGGCGTGATTAGCTACCATTTAAAAGGCGAAGAGGATCGCATTTTGAGTGGGAAAGATTTACTTGCCGCTTTTAAGCAGGTTAGTTTAATCATCAGGTCTGATGGTTACTATGAATATGCCGAGCAACTACAGGTTAACTTCCTGGTGGCCAGTCTGACTGATCCTGCTACCTTCGAGTCTATTAATAAAGAAGAATACAACACAACTGGGTTGAACTGCTTCTTTGATCCTTCAAATGTCAATCAGCCACAACAATCCTATAACGTCATGCTGAAAAAAATCGACCATTTGGTACAAATTTTGGATGTTAAAGTTTATAAAAACAATCTGGATTTATTGACTGTAACCGATGTAATGAAACAGCGTGAAAACTTGAAGAATGAGGCGGTCAGGTAACTTTTAAATTTCAGACTATACTAAATACTAATATAGGGGTAAAAAAATTACGGTATAGGTGTCATGAAAAAAGTTACATTGTCGATTTGTTTGATAAGTTTGTCGGTGGGCACGGCGAATGCATTGGGACTGGGGCAAATTGATATAAAATCTTATTTGAATCAGCCACTCAAGGCGGTTCTGCCGATGAATATCAAAAATGTTTCTAGTATTGATGATATTAAAATCAGCCTGGCAAATGATGATGATTATCGAAAAATGTCGATATCGAGACCGTTTCTATTAACCAGTCTGCGTTTCAAACCGGAACAGCTTGGTAAGTCTGAATTCGCTGTTCATGTCACTTCCAGTAATACCATCCGCGAGCCATTTCTGGAACTATTACTTAAAGTGTCCTGGAAATCGGGTAGTTATATTCGGTTGTATACCATTCTGCTGGATCCCCCAAAATTTGGTCAGGCAAAAAATACCGAAATTGTTCAAACTCGTGTTGTCTCCAGGCTTGAAACTCAGACCGGTGATGTTGAAGTTGTTGTACGTGATGAAAATCTATCTATGATTGCCCAAAACTCGGCATTGCATGATCGCTATTCTGTTTATCAAATCATGCGCGGATTTTACCTTCAAAATCCTGATGCTTTTATCGGAGAGAATATCAATGTATTGCGCACAGGTATTAATTTAATTGTGCCTGATGCAGACAGAGTAGCGGAAGTTTCTCGTTCTGAAGCGATTAATTTTGTGTTTTCCAACGCTGTTGATAAACGCTCGTCACGGAATTCGAATACAGAATCCAACCGTTCAAAACAGCAGAAAACACCCAAACAAAAAGACAATGCTGCCATCAAGACTGATAGCTCCGGCTTACAATCAGAAACAAATGCTTCAATAACCGCGAAAAAAATTAACACTGAAGTTGATCAAGCTTCAGGCCAGGATGTCAGTGCGTTGACTTCTATTGCCGACGAATTTAAAAAGTTGACTTTAGTGCTGGAAATACAAAATGAAGCAATAAAAAATCTTAATGCTCAACTGTCTCAAAAAAATGACATTATTTTTAAGCTAAGTCATCGAGTAGAGATGCTGGAACGTAGTCGTGAGTTAGATGTTAATGTATTAGGTAGTACTTCAACAGATCAGAAACAGTTGAGTTTATTTCAATCAAATCAAATTATTACCAGCAAAGAAACCAGCCTGTCGCCAGTGCCACAACAGATAATCAAGCTGGATGAAAGTGTGAGTATTGAAGGTGAATCTGCTCTGATATCCTGGATTAAGAATATTAAAACTTCAATAACACAAATTGATATCTTGAAATCGCCAATGTATTTATTTTCTTTGGTGCTGGCAGGTCTGTTAATGATTATATTCGGCTGGAAACTAATGGGTAAGCGATCTAAGCCTGAACTGGGTGAAGAACTGGAGACAGAAGCTGAGGTGAAAAAAGATAAGGATAATTCTGAAATAGCCACAGCAGAACTACAAGCGATCCAGAGCATGTTTCCAAGTGCCGAGCCGGAAATTCAGACGCTTGAAGAAATATTAAAAAAGATAGACATCCTCATTGCTTACCATGAACTCGACAAGGCTGAAGAAGTTTGTAAAGGAGCCATGGCTCGGTTTTCTGATGACCCATGGCTTATCATAAAGGAATTTGAAATTTTGGCTTCGAAAAAGGATGTCGATTTGTTTTTCTCCAGGATGAGCGAGGAAGAAAGTAAGCTTTCAAAGCAACTGCCAATTGCCTGGAATAAAGTCATTAAATTGGGAAAAACCCTGGAACAGGATCATAAAATGGTTGGAAGTGCTGGTTAGCCATTACCCGATAACCCAGAACCAGTGGTTATTTAGTCAGAAAAAATAAAATCATACTCCGATAACTTGAAAATCTTTGTCCAGGGGATCCAAATTACTTGCGACAATATTAGCTTGTTATATACTGCGGCACGCTAACAACCAGAGCTTTTATTTCTCTGGAATTTCATTTTATGATGACACAAGCGGCCTTTGGTAATGGTCGCCACTGAAGCAGGAGTCAATTATGCCCGATATTACCCTTCCCGATGGTTCGAGACGTTCATTCGATCACCCTGTCACTGTTTATGATGTTGCAGCTGATATCGGCACTGGCCTGGCCAAAGCTGCGTTGGCTGGCAAAGTTAACGGAGAAATAGTCGATACTTCCTTCCTAATTGATCAGGATAGTGAGCTTGGCATAATTACCGCGACCATGCCCGAAGGGCTTGAGGTGATTCGCCATTCAACTGCACATCTTTTAGCCCAGGCTGTTAAAGAATTATTCCCAGAAGCCCAGGTAACTATCGGGCCTGTTATTGAAGATGGTTTTTTCTATGATTTTGCTTACCAGCGCGCATTTACACCAGAGGATATCCAGGCCATAGAAAAAAAGATGGGCGAACTGGCGAATCAGGGTTTTGAAGTCAGTCGAAGTCTCAAGGGGCGTGATGAAGCGGTAGAGTTTTTTCGTAATATGGGTGAAGAATACAAGGCTGAAATTATCAGTAGTATTCCGGCTGATGAAGCACTGTCGCTTTACCAGCAGGGAGATTTCATCGATCTTTGTCGAGGCCCGCATGTACCCAATACATCCCATTTAAAAGCATTTAAATTGACCAAACTGGCAGGTGCCTATTGGCGAGGTGACTCAAATAACGAAATGCTGCAACGCATTTATGGCACTTCCTGGGCGAATAAAAAAGAGTTAAAACAATATCTTCACCGAATTGCTGAAGCTGAAAAGCGAGACCATCGTAAAATTGGTAAAGCGCTCGATCTGTTTCACTCTCAGGAAGAAGCACCCGGTATGATTTTCTGGCATGATAAAGGCTGGACGCTCAACTTGATTATTCAAAATTATATTCGCGAAAAACTCAAGTGGCACGGATATCAGGAGATCAATACACCGCAGATCGTAGATCGCAGTTTATGGGAGAAGTCGGGTCACTGGGACAAGTATCAGGACATGATGTTCACCACGAGTTCTGAAAATCGTGACTATGCAGTAAAGCCAATGAACTGCCCCTGCCATATCCTGGTGTATAATCAGGGGCTTAAAAGTTACCGAGACCTGCCTTTTCGACTGGCAGAGTTCGGCTCCTGTCATCGCAACGAACCTTCTGGCACTCTCCATGGTTTAATGCGGGTGAGAAATTTCGTCCAGGATGATGCACATATTTTTTGCACTGAAAATCAACTTCAGTCTGAAGTGTCTGATTTTATTGACCTGGTTTTTGAAGTTTATAAAGATTTTGGCTTTGAAGAAGTCATCATTGCGCTATCAACAAGACCTGAACAACGTATTGGTGAAGACTCTTTGTGGGACAAGGCAGAACAGGCGCTGGAGACATCACTCAACAACAAGGGTCTGGACTGGACGCTACAGGCAGGTGATGGTGCTTTTTATGGACCCAAAATTGATTTTTCATTGAAAGATAGCATTGGACGCGTCTGGCAATGCGGCACCATGCAAGTAGATTTTTATATGCCGGGTCGACTCGATGCCAATTATGTCGCTGAAGATGGTTCGCGCCAGGTGCCGGTAATGTTACATCGTGCAATTTTGGGTTCAATCGAGCGATTTATTGGTATTTTGATCGAAGAATACGAGGGTAAATTTCCAGACTGGCTAGCACCTGTTCAGGCAGTTTTGATGAATATTACCGACAATCAGGCCGAATATATCGAAAAAACTGAAAAGTTATTGAAAAATCAGGGAATAAGAGTGATTTCAGACTTGAGAAACGAGAAGATCGGCTTTAAAATCCGCGAGCACACTTTGCAGCGCATTCCATACCTGTTGGTTGTTGGTGACCGAGAAGTAGAAAATGGCGAACTGGCTGTACGCAGTCAGGGTGGAAAAGATTTAGGCGTGATGAAAGTTAATGATTTCATCGCGCATGTTAACCAATAGTCGTGCCAGGATTTCTGGCTGAAATTTTAAGTACACAAATACGGAGATAATTCCATCGCGGATAAAAAAATTAGTCGTACCAACGATGACATCACTGCACCTGAAGTTCGCCTGATCGATCAGGATGGAGAACAGAAGGGCATCCTGAAGTTGAGCGAGGCGAAACAACTCGCGCAGGACACTCAACTTGATTTGGTTGAGATCGTACCCGACGCGGCTCCCCCGGTGTGCCGACTGATGGATTACGGCAAACACATGTTTGCGCAAAAGAAGAAGTTGCATGATCAGCGCCGTAAACAGCGCCAGATTCAGATCAAAGAAATCAAATTCAGACCTGGAACTGAAATTGGTGACTACAATGTCAAGTTGAGAAAATTGACTGAGTTTATAGAGATAGGTGATCGTTGTAAGGTGACCGTTCGTTTTAGAGGACGTGAAATGGCACATATGGAATTGGGTCGTGATTTATTACAGCGAGTTGAAAATGATTTATCAGAAATTGCGACTGTGGATCAATACCCGCAGTCGGAAGGGCGTCAGATGACTATGTTGCTGGTGCCTAAAAAACGCTAAAGTTTTTTCGAAAACAATAGCATCTCTGCCCGAAGACGCGCCTCCGGCGTCCAGGGTTTAAGTTTTATAATATTGATCAAACTGGAGTTTGAAATGCCCAAAATGAAGACCAACAGGGGCGCTGCCAAGCGCTTCAAACGTAATGCGGCGGGTAGCTATAAACGCGCTCAATCACATTTACGTCATATCCTGACCAAAAAAAGTTCCAAGCGTAAACGCCATCTTGGCGAAATGCTTGAAATCCATGAAAACGATGTGCGTCAGGTACGCCGTCTGTTACCTTATACATAGGAGAAATTGAAATGCCTAGAGTAAAACGTGGTGTACAGGCGCATGCCAGACACAAAAAAGTACTGGAAAAAGCCAAAGGTTATTACGGTGCGCGCAGTAAGGTTTATAGGGTTGCCAAACAGGCAGTTACCAAAGCGGGTCAATATGCTTATCGTGATCGTCGTCAGCGCAAACGTCAGTTTCGTGCATTATGGATCGCCCGTATTAATGCTGGAGCACGTGAAAACGGCATGTCATACAGCGTATTCATGAATGGCTTGAAGAGGGCAGAAATCGAAATAGATCGTAAGGTATTATCTGATATCGCGATTTTCGATAAGCCTGCTTTTACTGAGCTGGTAGAAAAAGCTAAACAAGGTTTGCAAGCTGCAGCCTGATCCCGGGCTACTATATCAGGGAGATAACTCCCTGATGATTCTCTATAAATCAAATACTTACGGTTGTGTCTGAAGAACTTGATCATTTGTTAAGCCAGGCTGAGCGAGCCATCGCTGAGGCTGATATCCCATCCGCTTTGGATGATATTCGCGTGTCTTACCTTGGTAAAAAAGGTGAGATTACCAGTCGGTTAAAAAACCTTGGGCAATTGTCGGCAGCAGAAAGACCTGCTGCAGGTCAACAAATTAACAAGATAAAACAACAAATTCAGTCACTATTAGAATCCAGAAAAGCGATCCTCAATGAATCACAGATCAATCAGAAGTTAGCGGCTGAAACGGTTGATATTACCCTGCCTGGACGCGATCAACAGAGCGGTGGTTTACATCCAGTAACGCTAACTATGAACCGTATTGAAAATATGTTCGGCAAACTTGGTTTTGATGTTGCTGTCGGCCCAGAAGTTGAAGATGATTTCCACAATTTTGAAGCATTGAATATTCCTCTGCACCATCCTGCAAGGGCGATGCACGATACTTTTTATTTCGATAATAAAACGCTGTTACGGACCCATACTTCACCCGTGCAGATTCGGACACTGGAAAAGCAGGACCCGCCAGTTCGTGTTATTGCACCAGGTCGGGTTTATCGCTGTGATTCTGATCTGACGCATACGCCGATGTTTCATCAGGTAGAAGGTTTGCTGGTCGATGAGAATGTTTCATTTGCCGATTTAAAAGGCACTTTGCAGGAATTTCTGAAACTGTTCTTTGAGCAGGATGACCTGAAAACGCGATTTCGCCCTTCTTATTTTCCCTTCACAGAGCCATCAATGGAAGTCGATATCAGCTGTGTGATGTGTGAAGGTAAGGGTTGTCGAGTCTGTAGTAATACTGGTTGGCTGGAAGTACTCGGGTGTGGCATGGTTCACCCTGAAGTATTTCGACACACCGATATTGACCCTGAAGCTTATACCGCCTACGCCTTTGGAATGGGTGTTGAGCGTCTGGCCATGTTGCGTTACGGCGTGAATGATTTACGTCTGTTCTTTGAAAATGACTTGCGTTTCTTACAGCAATTTTCTTAAGGAGCCTGGTCTTGAAATTCAGTGAAAAATGGTTGCGCGAATGGGTAGATCCTGATCTCACCACCGAACAACTGGTCGCTCAATTGACGATGGCTGGATTGGAGGTAGAGTCAACCTCAGCAGCAGCTCCACCTTTAGATAAAGTCGTCGTGGCAGAAGTTGTTTCCTGTAAGCAGCATCCGGATGCCGACAAACTGAGCCTATGCCAGGTAAATGATGGATCTGCAGATCAAATCCAGGTAATTTGTGGTGCCAGCAATGTTCGAGCAGGACTGAAAGTTGCTTTCGCTCAAGTCGGTGCAAATTTGCCGGGAATTAAAATTAAAAAAGCCAAAATACGAGGTGTCGAATCCTTTGGCATGTTGTGTTCTGGCAAAGAGCTGGAACTGTCCGAGGCAGCCGATGGAATTTTAGAGTTGGCTGATGACGCATCAGTCGGACAGTCTATAATCGATTACTACCAGTTGGATGACACAATTATTGAAGTTGATTTAACGCCAAACCGAGGTGATTGCCTGAGCATTGCTGGCGTAGCTCGAGAAGTTTCTGCATTGAATTCTATAACATTGAATTCAGTAACACCTTCTACAATAGAGGTTAAACACGAGCAGACCTTTCCGGTCGAACTCCAGGCTCCTGGCGCCTGTGCGAGTTATACTGGTAGAGTGATCAAAAATATCGATGTTTCTGCTACTACACCAATGTGGATGCAGGAGAAACTACGCCGCAGCGAAGTTCGTCCAATCAGCCCTGTTGTCGATGTCACTAACTATGTGATGCTCGAACTGGGTCAACCAATGCATGGGTTTAATCTGGATAAACTCAATGGTGGGATTCGAGTTCGTTTGGCAGAAGATAAGGAAAAAATTACCTTACTAGACCAGTCAGTCTTGGAGTGTCGAGCTGATACTCTGGTCATTGCAGATCACCAACATGTTGTCGCCCTGGCAGGCATTATGGGTGGTCTCGATAGTTCAGTTCAAGATGACACCAGAAATATATTTCTGGAAGCAGCATTTTTCAACCCAATTGAAATAGCCGGTAAAGCCAGAAGCTACAACCTGCATACCGATTCGTCACATCGCTTTGAACGTGGTGTCGATCCTTATTTGCAAGTCAGGGCGATTAATCGGGCCACCGAATTGCTGCTCGAAATTGTCGGTGGTGAAGCAGGCTCGGTTATTGAGCAAAAAGCAGCTGAATTTTTGCCGAAGCTTGCTGCCGTACCTTTGCGTCTCAGTAGAATAAAGCGATTACTGGGCATCAGCATCTCTGCGGAAGAAGTTGAAGCAATGCTGGTAAGGTTGCAAATGGAGGTTAAATCTGATGAAGATGGCTGGTTAGTGACGCCACCGAGTTATCGTTTCGATATTAACATCGAAGCTGATTTGATCGAAGAAATTGGCCGACTCGTTGGTTATAACAATATCGAAGGTACACAGGAAGCGGCGCATGCGAAAATGGATAGTTTTTCAGAAACCATTTTGCCTATAAACCGGTTACGCGATGTGCTGGTAGATAGAGGTTATTATGAAGCGATTACTTATTCGTTCGTATCACCGGAGCTTTTGCAAATTCTTGACCCGAACCAACCATCTTTAGCGCTGACGAATCCTATTTCATCTGACATGTCTGTCATGAGAACCCGACTATTACCGGGATTGATACAGGCATTACGACATAACCTAAATCGTCAACAAAATAAAGTCAGACTGTTCGAGACTGGTTTATGTTTTGTGCCGGATGGTGAAGACCTTTCTCAGATTTCTCATATTTCTGCCGTGGTTACTGGTTCGGCTCATAGTGAAAACTGGTTTTCAAATAATCGAAATGTTGATTTCTTTGATATCAAAGGTGATCTGCAGGCAATAATGAACCTGTCGGATTCTAGTGGCTATCGTTTTCAGGTTTCTGAAAATAAGATTCTTCATCCCGGGCAGGGGGCAGATATTGTTTATAACGAAGAAGTCATCGGTATCGTGGGTGCCTTGCATCCTGCTGTCCTGAAACAGTTGAATTTGAATCAGTCGGTTTTCTTTTTTGAATTGAAAGTTGCACCATTATTGACGGCAGAACTAGCTGAATTCTCAGAGCTCTCTAAGTTTCCATCCATACGACGTGATATTTCATTAGATATGAGTATCGAGGTTTCATCACAACAATTGATAGATAGTATCTATCAATTAAAGAATCGTATTATTCGAGACGTTTTCGTTTTTGACGTCTATACTGGTAAAGAGTTAAGAAATAATCGAAAAAGTGTCGCTTTGGGCTTGATTTTACAGGACTTTTCACGCACTCTGGTAGATCAGGACGTAGAAGATATTATTCAAAAAGTCCTAAAGCACCTAAATAAAAACTGTAATGCTACACTGAGGGAGAACTAATGTCGTTGACCAAAGCTGATATGGCCGAAATGCTATTTGAGGAACTTGGTCTCAACAAACGGGAAGCTAAAGAAGTAGTTGAACAGTTTTTTGAAGAAGTTAAGGTTGCACTGGAAACCGGACATCAGGTGAAATTATCGGGATTTGGTAATTTTATCACCAGAACTAAGGCCGAAAGACCAGGGCGAAATCCTAAAACTGGCGAAGAGATTCCCATTTCTGCACGTAAAGTCGTTACTTTCCGTCCAGGACAGAAATTAAAGGTAAGAGTCGAAGCATATGCTGGAAGCGAGCAATAATAACGAACTACCGGTCATTCCGGGAAAGCGTTACTTCACAATCGGTGAAGTTGCTGAGCTTTGCGATGTCAAACCACATGTGTTGCGCTACTGGGAGCAGGAATTCCCACAATTAAAACCGGTGAAAAGAAGGGGAAATCGCCGATACTATCAGCGTCACGATGTTTTATTGATTCGTCAGATAAGAAGTTTGTTGTACGAAGAAGGTTTCACAATCGGTGGCGCGCGCCAACGCCTGGAAGGCAGTGATTCAAAAGATGATACCTACCAAAGTCAGCAAATAATTCGACAAACACTGGCCGAACTGGAAGATTTGCTGCAGTTTCTTAAAAGTTAGTTAAAAAGGGGTCGGAGTCCTTAAATTAATAATTTAAGGACTCCGACCCCTTTTTAACTGAATAAACAAAAACGGGGCGTAGCGCAGTCTGGTAGCGTACTTGTCTGGGGGACAAGTGGTCGTGGGTTCGAATCCCGCCGCCCCGACCAAATTCAAAAACAATCAAGACCAACAGAGACCACTTAAGTCTCTGTTTTTATTTGGGTTTGTATTACTTCTAAAACATTCTCGACAAGTCTCTGTACGTCTAAAAAGGCCTGAATATGGCCACAATTTAGTCACAATAGTCACAGAATGGTCACAGCGGAGAATCCAATGATTGATTGGATTACGGCTATGATACCACTGACACATTCTAAAGAAATTAGTAGTGGAATAGTCATGTCTGTTGATGAAAATGGCGAAACTGAATGGATGACCAAGAAACGTCAAAAAGTTGAAGGCTCCTATTCTTCCAGCATTCAAATCAAAACAGATGATATTAATCAGGTTTGGATTAGTGGAAACCCCGCCAAATTTCTTCAGGGGCATAATATCTTTGGTTCGAATGACGTCCTTGGGTTGAACTATGCTTTTTTCCAGAGAGTTGCCCAAAAGTTGAATATCACTCCGTCAACAATAGATTTGAAATCATGGAAAGAAGGTGAATATGAAATCAAAAGAATTGATTTGACCACTTCCTTCGCATTAAGGAACCAGCAGGACGTTCAGGCATGGCTTCGTGCAGCAACCGCAAATGCTAGAGGAAAACACCAGAATATTTCAGCCTATAACAGCGAAACAGTGTACCTAGGTCAGCACTCAAGACGCATTACAATGAAAGTTTACAACAAGTATGCAGAGCTTCAAAAGCATAAACTACCTCTTGGCTTACCTCTCAGAGAAAAGCTGCTCCAGTACTCTGAGAATCTGCTCAGGCTAGAAGTGAGATTGCTCTCTCAAGAGTTAAAAAGAAGACTTTTAAACCGAGCAAAAATGTGGGGTAATATAGATATAATCAACGAAATTATCAGGGAGCGCATAATGACTATCAGAACAAATGAAAAGTTCAGACTAACTCCCAATGAAATATCTGACCTACCACCTCGCCTGGTTGGAATTTACAGATTATGGACGAATGGAGATGATTTAAAAAATATTTACCCTTCTCGAACCTTTTATCGTTATCGATCAGAAATGTTGAAACATGGAATTGATATCACCGTACCACAACCTAAAAAAGCTGAGGTCATACCCTTGATTAAATATTTAACAGCAGAGCACGTTCAAGAAATACCTGACTGGTCAAAA
>Ga0256847_1000986_pt1 | contig 15745 bp, 9 predicted proteins | sample TeddybearmetaG_FD_189099 | JGI IMG/M metagenome (GOLD analysis project Ga0256847, IMG submission 189099) | Hydrothermal vent microbial communities from East Pacific Rise, Pacific Ocean - Teddybear | ecosystem: Environmental > Aquatic > Marine > Hydrothermal vents | place: Pacific Ocean: East... | reverse complement strand
TTCTTTTGCTGTAGGTTTAGGCATACAGATATTGCTTTCATCATTTGATGATTGATGTATTGCGCGAGATGCTTTGAGTGGTTTTGTCGATGTTTGAAGTGCTATAGGTTTTTGAATGCCCGCGACGTGCCAATGAGCTTGGTGGCGATGTCCGCTTAAGCCTGTTAGTGCGCCTGCGCGAGCTAGAAAACGCATGGCTTGGTCTTCTAGCTTGGCACGTACGGCAAGATCCTGTGCGTCACTAAAGGGCTGTTGCATGCGCGCATTAACAATGTTTGTAGAGTCCTTTTCTTTTAGGCCTTTGACCATGGTGAGGCCCAATCGCAGTGCGGCTGGTTGCGCGCCGCCGGCGCCTTCAAGCGTGTGTGCCCAAGTGCTGATGCGGACATCTATGTCACGTACTTCAATATTGTGACGTTGGGCATCTTGGATGAGTTGTGCCGGTGAATAAAACCCCATAGGTAAACTGTTGAGCAAACCACAATAAAATGCTGCTGGTTCGTGACATTTCAACCATGATGAGACATAAACCAAGAGAGCAAAGCTGGCCGCATGAGATTCCGGGAAGCCGTAGTCACCGAAGCCTTTAATTTGATTAAATAGCCGCCGCGCGAAAGATTCTTCGTGACCACGTGCGAGCATGCCGTCAATAAGTTTTTTCTCGAATACTTCTAGCCCACCGCGCTTTTTCCAAGCAGCCATGGCACGCCGAAGCTGGTCGGCTTCTCCGGCCGTGAAGCCTGCTGCAACCATGGCTAATTCAATGACCTGTTCTTGGAAAATAGGTATGCCTAAGGTGCGTTCGAGTACTTTTTTTACGGCTTCGTTAGAATAATGTATAGGTTCACTGCCTTGTCGGCGGCGTAAATAGGGGTGCACCATGTCACCTTGGATTGGCCCTGGTCTTACAATCGCAACTTCAATAACAAGGTCATAAAAGTGCTGTGGTTTAAGGCGTGGCAACATGGCCATTTGAGCTCTGGATTCCACTTGGAATACGCCAACGCTGTCACCTTTTTGTAACATTCGGTAGGTGTCAGGGTCTTCTGCGGGTATCTGCTCTACACGTAAGTGGCTGCCGCGATAATCATTCAATGCGTCTAATGTTTTACGGATGGCGGTCAGCATGCCTAATGCTAAAACATCGATCTTTAGTAATCCTAGGGCTTCTAGGTCGTCTTTGTCCCATTGGATTACTGTGCGCTCTGCCATGGCAGCATTTTCTATAGGCACGAGTTGCGCAAGTGGCCCTCTCGATATGACAAAACCACCAACATGCTGTGAAAGGTGGCGCGGAAAGCCTAATATTTCATTAACGAAATAAAGAAATTGTTCTGCAACAAGGCTTTTAGGATCAAGTCCAGCTGCTTGCAGGCGTGCGGGGATCTCTTCCTTTTTATCCCACCATGCCATGGACTTTGCCAACAGATCGACGACATCTAAATGTAACCCTAGTGCTTTACCTACATCGCGTATTGCACTGCGTGGTCGATAACAAATTAAAGTGGCTGCCAATGCTGCTCTGTCTCGGCCATATCGCTTGTAGATGTACTGTATAACTTCTTCACGACGTTCATGTTCAAAATCTACATCGATATCCGGTGGTTCGTTGCGTTCTTTAGAGACAAAGCGTTCAAACAGTAGGCTCATACGTGCTGGATCTACATGGGTTACATATAAGCAATAACACACTGCAGAATTGGCAGCCGAACCTCGACCTTGGCAAAGAATGTTTTGACTGCGTGCAAATTGCACGATGTCTTGCACCGTGAGGAAGTAGTACTCGTATTCGAGTTCTGCGATGAGCGCGAGCTCTTTTTCGATGAGAGTTAGGATTTTCGCCGGTATAGCTGTTGGCCACCGTTCGGCGGCGCCAGCAAACGTGAGTTGGCGTAAATATTCTTGTGGTGATAAGTGTGGGGGCACCAAATCCTCGGGGTACTCGTATCGTAGCTCGTCCATGGAGAAATGGCAGCGGTCTGCTATCGCAATGGATTCGGCCAACATTTCTGCTGGATATAGAGCTTGCAACTCGTTTACAGGTCGTAGGGTACGTTCTGCGTTAGCGAAGCCACGATAGCCAACTTCGGCAACAGTGGTTTTGAGCCTTATGGCCGTGAGCAAGTCTTGTAGCGGTTGGCGTTGGGGTGTGTGGGTGTGGATATCGTTGCTTGCAACAATGCGTAAACCTAAGCGCATTGATAAGGCGAACGCCTGGGATTTTCTGTCAAGGTCATGACTATCGCGGAAGAGTTCTAAGGCAATCCACATCTGCGGAAAGATTGTTTGTAAACTTTGCCCAATGTGGGTTAGCTCGCTGATGTCCGCAAGCGGTGGGCTCCATAAAGCCAGGCAATCTTTTATGCCCCAACGAAAATGTTCCAGTTGTGCTGCGTACTCTCCTTTGTTGGCTTTGCGCCTAAGTTTAGTGATTAAGGCGGATAGTTGCCCATAGGTGTCCCTATCTGGCGCTAACAAGATAATTTTTGCTTCGGCACTGTTTGGTGAAGATTCAAGCTCTATGTTGAATTCTGCACCAACGATGAGTTTGATACCGCATGCACGTGCGGTCATATGCGCTTTCACCAACCCTGCATAAGTGCATTCGTCGGTAATCGCTATGGCTTTATAGCCCAGTGAGTGGGCTTTTTTAACAAGTTCTTCTGGATGTGAGGCGCCGCGTAGAAAGCTGTAGTTACTTAAGCAGTGTAGTTCGGCAAAGGCTTGGGGTTTTGTTTCAGCCGAAGTAGCCATGCAAGAACCATTCGGCCTTATTGTCGATAGTGCTGTCAGTATCGATAGGGTTAGTAACATCGTCAATATTAACAAAGGTCCAGCATTCAGCGCCAAAGTGGTGCTGAGCAATATAATAATCTCGGCATACGCTTTGCTTAGACCACCATTGTGATTGTATGCGCTCTGGTCCTTGTATGAGTTCTAGCTCACTGCGATGCACCTGCCGCGGGGGATCAAATAGCCACAAGGGGCGTTTGCCTACTTTACCTTTACCTTGGCCTTGGTTATGTGTGCGGCGATGCGAAAGGTGATGCGAAGAAACCGCTTGCCAAGCGTGCTCTGGTGTATGTTGGGCGTGGCTTTGAATGCCCTGGCAAGTATTATCGCCAAGGCGTGCATTTAGCTCATCGATAATCTCGCCCGCTTCGGCATGTGGAAAGGTAGATCCTGACAAGCTGTCCTCATCGGGGTAAGGCAAGGTTTTAAATAGGCGTTGGTTGCTGGCTATCCAGGGTCTTAAATGTTTGGCTCTCAATGCTATCGTTAGTATTTCTTCCGGTAGCTCACTTTGCTCTAACTTTAACTGACTAATGCGTAGAAAATCTGCAGCACTTTGTTTGGCTGTGGCAAAGCGGACAGATAGTTGCTGACTCGTCTTGGTGTTGTCCGCATCTCCATTACTAGAGTGACTAGAGGCTCTATGGCTCAAAAACTGCCATTGTAAAGTTTCACAACCTAACTGATGGCTGATGAGCCAATGCTGTAATGCATGTGCCAACTGTGCCATTGGGCTGTTCGTGTGTGTATGTAAATCGCCCTTGTTAATAACAGGATTAAGCAAGTGCCGTGACTGTTTGAAGTTGGGTGTTAGTGTGATGGCTTTACGTGGGTCTGGCATATCACCGGTTAGCTGATCTAGATACTTCAGCAAAGCTTTGCCAAAGCGCTTGCCTAAGGCTTTGTTAGGTAGCTCTAGCAGGGAACCGAGTGTGTAGATACCCATATTGGCAAAACGTTCAACAATATTGTTGGGAACGCCCGCTAGTTCCAAGCCAGCATTTTTTAACGGCACTGTCATAAGGTTATTTTGTTGCGTTCGTGCTAAGGCTATGGCTGACCAAGGTGTTCGGGCCGTGCGGGCTATGGCCTTATGCCCAAGTGCTTCACAAAGTGTTACAGCACTTTGCATGATTTCTTCATGGCAACCGAATAATTTTAAACTACCGCCAATTTCTAAGAGTACGCAGTCGGGGGCTTGCACGCTGATATGGCCGCTGAAACGATACAGCGTATTGGCTAACTCATGTAACCGTGATGCTTCGGCATATGTGTGCCTATGTTTATGTGCAAGTTCAGGATAAATACTGTGGGCAGTGGTTAACGTTGTGCCTACTTCAATACCTTGAGCGCACGCAGCTTCGTTGGCTAAAAATATGCGCCGTTGTTCTAGAACGACGAAGGCTTGTTGTGTGCTTGTTTGGCCAGTGCTAAAGATCTCTAGCGGCAAGTGGGGGAAATGTAATGCGAGCCATAGCATTAGTGCACTTGTCTCCCGTTTTCTAGTACAAGGTCTTCTAGTGCAGGGTGCCCTAAGGCAGAATGTTTTGTGGTGGGGTGTTCTGTAAGCAGAGTTTTTTTTCTGTGTTCGTTATTTTGCTGTTTACTGTTGTGTAATTGCTCGTACTGCTGTGCGCGCCACAAAGTGAGTTGTTGCTGAATTTGTATGGGGTGTTGATGTTGTGTGCCGGTAGTTTGGGCCACAGGTAATGTGATGTTCTGTATGGGCCAACCACCGCGACGTTTTAAAACATCTACCTGTACTTCACCATTTTTTTGGTGGTGCACGGCTAAGCGCAACTCTGCCATGCTGGCATGTTTGTGGGCTGTTTGTGGTCGAAATAGGCAAGTCAGTGTGCCACCCTTCTTTGCTGCTAGTTGTAGACGTTGTGTGTCTTTGAGTTTGAGCTTTTTCTCGTCAAGCCAGGCTAAGGCTGCACTGCACATGCCTGATTTGCAGGCTCGTTCTAAGGCCCAGAGTGAGTCTCTGTGATGGCTGTGATGGCTGTTATTGGGCGGATTGCGGCGGGGGTGGATAAGCAGGATTTTGCGCGTATCAATACCTACAGATTCTAGTGCGGGTGCGTAGGGTATGAACGGAGGGTTTATCCAAGCGATCCAGCGATTTTCGGTTTGGCTCAGCGTTTGTAGCGCTGGTGCTAGTAAGCGCAGCTCGCCAATGCCGGCTTGTTTAAGCATGAATTCCATAAGCCCTGCTGCAGGCCAACCGTTGCCGGGTAGGTGTTCATTCAAGGCGGGGTAGCCTGTGGCGATACTAGCTTGTTGATGTGTGTTTGCATCGGCGAGTTGTCCTGCTAGCCATAAATCGGGGTGCTTGAGCAGTTGTTGCTTGTTCATACGACGGCTGTATGTATTTACAGGGGTTGATCAGATTAACTGTATGTATATACAGTATCAAGTGAATTCTGGGAGGTATAGATAAAGTCGGCAACAAATCACACAAGTGGTTGAATCGGTACGCTGCTGGTGGCGGTCAGCGCCCCAGCATACACAACTTCGACTCTTACTCCGCTTTGCGGAGTAGTTGCCGATACAAATGTGGTAATAGCATCTTTGCAATCGTAGCGCTGATCCGGAGTGTATGTGTCATGAGGGTTTCTCTGGAATTAGCGATCAATATGCTTGATCCAATCGCCTGGCGTGTATTGTGCATAGTCGATAATTTTAATAAACGTTTTGATGACCGCTTCAAATTCGTCATTCGCTACCTTATCCAGCGTATCGTCAGCCAGGAACAAGTATTCCGGACCGGATATCAAGGAGTAACTTGGTATACCGTTAAGGAAATAAGACTGAGTTTCGCCAAACATGACCAGTGCACCACTACGTGGAATGATAACGTCGTGTAGATCACTCGCCACGATCGCCTGTTTCGTGATCTCCAGCATGTGTTTGTTGGGAGGCGTATATAGGATGCGTGGTTCGACCTCGCCTGTGTCCACATATCCGCCTTTTACCGCCTTGAACTTCTTTGCAATATGCTCAATACCGATTGCCAAAACTGCGTTGTCTATTACCTCGGGGTTCATCTGAGCAAATTTGTTGGCCCCCATCGGGTAATTCCAATCGTAATGGCTGCCATCGAATACAAAATAGAGGCTTTTCTTGCGAAAATTGCTGGGTACATTTGCGTAATACTTGGCAAGACCCAGTACGGAGGCTATGCCAGAGCCATCCTGAACGCCGCCGATCCAACCCGCATCGTGATGAGTATTTACGATGATATTGTCCGTGAACTGTCCTTTGAGGGCGGCCACGATATTGGCGGATTTCGATGTCCTGATCTCACCTGTCAAGATCAGCTTTGCTGAGAGGGGCGCGGTGGAACTCTGCAGTTTCTCAACCAAAGTTGCACCGTCGTACTTTCCCATCAACAATCCCGGTACCCGTGGATGTAGCCTCGCAGAGGGGTCGGAATAGAATTTGTTGGTGCCACTATCGTAATCCTTGAGGATGCCAATCATCCCTAGTGCACCTTGATCCGCTGCGAGGTAGTAGCTGACCGGGAAATTGATTGGGATTGCTCCTGCTTTGCCGCCGAAGGATCCTGGCACCAGGGTGCCATTCGGATCGTATACAAAATCAGAGATTTCATGAGCCAACTCACCTGGCGTAGCTTGTCCGCGTATATCGAAGACGACGATCTTTCCAGAATAGTCTGCGTGCGGGTCTATAGAATCGCCGACATATACCAGCTCACCAGTAACGCCTTTTTTACCAGTGTATTCCGCGCCTCGCATAAAATATGCAGGTAGAGACTCTCCGGAGATTTCAAGATCCCAGCTCTCGTAATGACGAAAGCTAACGTCGTACTCCTGCTGCTCCACCTTTTCATAGCCAAATTCTTCGAGCTTTGAAACGATGTAATCTCGTACTGCTGCGTCCCCTGGAGTCCCCATGCGTCGGAACTGGGGGAATTTAGAGGTTCTCTCCACAACCTCTTGCACCCAACTGAACATCTCTTCATTGGTCGGTAAATGTGGTTCGGATCGCGCGCTTGCGGATAGCGGCATGATAAGGAGCGTCGACAATAAGAGCCGCAGGCTCCACTTTGCGATGGGTTTCATTATGAATTCTCGACTATGTTGGAAGAGGGTTAGCGCCTAGCGATCAAGTTACCAAGGATAGAGGTATATAAATAATTAATTGTTGATATCTCTGATATATGCAGTGTAAATAGCATTTTTGTAACTTACGTGGCAAACACTATGAATCTTCGTTCGGTAGACCTAAATCTGTTGACTGTATTCGATGCGGTGATCGAAGAGAGAAACATCAGTCGAGCGGCACGGAGGGTGGGCATGAGCCAGCCTGCAATGAGCCTTGCCATCGCTCGCTTTCGACAGGTCACCGGGGATGCATTGTTCGAGAACACCGGGCGCGGAGTTAAGCCCACACCTCGTGCGCTGCAATTGGCAGGTCCGGTTCGTCGTGCGCTAGATCTCGTATCTGGCGCCTTAGGGCAGGGCAACGAGTTTAACCCCAGCGACTGTGAGCGTACTTTTAATCTGGCTTTAGGTGATAGTGGCGAAATTTTAATGTTGCCACGCCTGATGGAGTTTCTGCATGAACTGTGCTCACCCATCCGCGTAAGAACACTGTCTGCAGCGGGACTGGACCTGGCCAAGGAAATGCGTAGCGGCAACGTGGACTTACATGGGTGGATTGAACCATTTGAAATGAAGGAGTTTAATTCTCAGCAAATAGGCACTCTCGAGGAGGTCTGTCTGGTTCGCACAGGTCACCCCGAAGTCAAAGACAAGCTGACCCTGGAACAATACGCGGCACTCAAACACATCGTTTATCAACTTCCCAGTAGCTACGGCCCAAGCTCAGTTGACCGGAAGTTATGGTCCCGCGGGCTAAAGCGGGAGCACACAATGAGTGTGCACACGTATTTTGATGTACCTCGTATACTCAGCGTCACCGACATGATCTGCAGTATGCCTGTCACCCTCGCTCGCCGTTTCGCCGAGGTTTATCCGCTAAAGATCGTACCTTTGCCAATGACGAGGGAGTTGCCTGTTTTTCTAATCTGGCACAGGAACATGGAAAGTGACCCAGGGCATCGTTGGCTACGTGAGTACCTTATCGGCCTTCATAGCCGTGTGTGAGACTATGCTTTTCCCTTAAGCCTTGGTTAGCAACCTGGACGTTCTCAGCACGTACCGCACGCCCCCAAGTGAATTCTGGGGTCGGAATAATCGACGGGTTACTCGGCCTCTAACGGCTAGTTTCCGCGGCCTATGGCATAATAATCAAAGCCCAACTCTTGCAGTGCCTGAGGATCATAGAGGTTTCGCCCATCGAAAATGACAGGGCATTTCATGGTGGCTTTGATATCTTCGAAATCGGGGCTGCGAAACTCATTCCATTCAGTCACTACAATTAACCCATCAGCATCATTTAGCGTGTCACTACGCTGGTCGCAGACGGTCAACCCACTATTGCCTGCATAGATTTGCTGGGCTTCTGAATTGGCCTCAGGATCATAAGCTTTTACAGATGCGCCGTTAGCAATCAAAAGGTCAATGATTGTGCGGCTGGGTGCCTCGCGCATATCATCTGTATTCGGTTTGAAGGCAAGCCCCCACATCGCAAATGTACGGCCACTCACTTGGCCGTCGAAGTGGCGCATAAGTTTGTCAAAGAGAACACGCTTTTGCGCAGCATTGACCGTTTCAACACTATTCACAATATGCGCGTCATAGCCCACTTCTTGAGCGGTATGGATTAACGCCTTCACATCCTTGGGAAAACAAGAGCCGCCATAGCCGGTACCAGCGTAGATAAAGTGATAACCAATTCGTGGGTCCATACCAATGCCACGACGAACAGCTTCAATATCTGCGCCTAAGTGATCAGCTAAGTTGGCCAACTCATTCATTAAGCTAATGCGTGTCGCAAGCATGACATTGGCGGCATATTTGGTCAGCTCTGCAGAACGAAGATCCATAACGACCAATTTGTCATGATTTCGGTTAAAGGGGGCATAGAGCTGTTCCATGGTTTGTCTACCACGGGCTGAAGATACGCCAATGACAATTCGGTCTGGCTTCATGAAATCTGCAACGGCAGCGCCTTCTTTCAAAAACTCTGGATTAGACACCACATGAAAGGGTAACTCGACATTGCGCGCTGATAAAGCGGCGGCTATGGCACTCTGGACTTGGTCGGCAGTACCTACGGGCACAGTGGATTTATCCACCACAACCTTCTCAGAGTTCATGTGTTCGCCAATACTGATGGCGACTGACAGCACGTATTGCAAGTCAGCGGAACCGTCTTCCTCGGCAGGCGTGCCCACTGCAATGAATATAATTCCACCGTGTTCAACGCCAGCTACGATATCTGAGGTAAAATTTAATTGGCCATGCGCCACATTGGCTTTGACCATATTCTCAAGACCTGGCTCGAAGATGGGTATCTCGCCACTTTTTAGCCGGGCTACCTTGTCGACATCAATGTCTACACAAAGCACATCATTGCCCATTTCGGCGAAACAAGCCCCTGTAACCAGGCCTACATAACCTGTCCCGAATATCGCGATCTTCATTCAAAATCCTTTTCGTCTAGATAGTTGACTGTCTTCAGGGGGCAGACCCCCTTGGCAAAAATCAGCGTTATTAAACTAGTGCTTCGATTAGATTTGGCCCTGGATTAGCCAACGCATCGATGAAGGCCTCGTTAAAGGCTTCTGCCGATTCTACGCGCACCGCACTAACGCCCATGCCTTGTGCCAGTGCTACCCAATCTAGGTTAGGCCTTGTGAGTTCCATGAGCTCCATTGCCTTACGCCCAGGGTTTACAGCACCCACGCGCATAAACTCAACTTGTAGTATGGCGTACTTGCGGTTGGAGAACAGGACCGTAGTCACATTAAGATTCTCTCGTGCTTGGGTCCAAAGTGCCTGTAAGGTGTACATACCGCTACCATCTGCTTGCAGGCCAATGACAGGCCTATCAGGACAAGCAACCGCTGCCCCTGTGGCCGCCGGGATACCCATGCCGATGGCACCACCGGTTAAATCTAGCCAGCTGTGCTGGGGTGCATTGGCCGTGAAGCCGGGCATGGCGAAACCAGCGGTGGCGGCCTCATTAACAACAATGGCTTGTTCAGGGAGCAGTGCTGCGACACTTTGCGCGATAGATTCTGGCGTCAGTAGACCAACGGGTAATTCTGGTCGCTGCAACGATGTTACCTGCGCTTGCGCATCTCGCGCTCCCACAGCGCTGACCAGTGCCTCGAGAGCAGGTATGGTGTCTTCACCAGGTATTGACAAAGAGTGGGCACTCGCGTGCTCGGGTGTGAGTTCGCTGGCCTTGCCTGGGTAGGCGAAGAAACTGACTGGTGCTTTTGTATCTACCAGAATTAGGTGTTGGTATGCGTTTAACGTCTCTTGTGCTTGTTCGGCGAAGTAGGGGAGTCGGGGTATATCAACTCGTCCTGCACCTCGTTCGATACGGCTAATAAACGTATCGCCCATCAAAGTCGCGCCAGTGTGGGCGGCAATTTTACCCAGCAGTGCAAGCCCTTGTTCTGTTACCCCTGCGCCGTTACAAAGTATCACGCAGGGTTCTCCACTTGTCAGAGCTTGTGCCGCAGCATCGATACGCTCGCTAGAGATTATTGCTTTGGGTGGCACTTCTAGTGGTTCTACGGAGCCATTGGCTTGGTTCCAGGCGGTGTCTGCCGGGAGTATCAGCGTAGCAATTTGACCGGCGCCAGACAAAGCTGCCTGCACGGCTCGTGCACCATCGCGGGCGACGTCTTGAGCTTGTTCACTCACATGTATCCAGCCTGAAACGGGCTTGGCAAAGCCTTCGATATCGGAAGTGAGTGGAGCATCCAATGATCGATGATATGTTGCATGTTCGCCCACCACATTAACAATGGGCGTGTGCGCGCGTCTGGCGTTGTGAAGGTTTGCCAGGCCGTTAGCGAGCCCTGGTCCAAGATGCAACAGTGTACATGCCGGTTTGTTAGCCATGCGTGCGTATCCATCGGCAGCCCCGGTCACAACACCTTCAAACAACCCCAAGATCGCACGCATGCCATCAGTTTGATCAAGCGCTGCAACAAAGTGCATTTCAGAGGTACCTGGATTTGTGAAACAAACGTCTACCCCGCAATTCACGAGGGTTTGTAACAAAGTTTGTGCACCGTTGGTTGGCATTGTCAGTCCTTACAAGAGTTTACGAATATGCAGGCGAAGTTTAGGTCGCAGTGCGAATGGCGTCTAGGGTCGAGTGTCCGCATTTGTTCCATTGCAGCTCGGTTGTTTGCACCTTGTTTCATTGCACCGGGGCCAGAACTTTCATAGGCTTCACCTGTCTTTGCTCCACACTACTTATTTGGGTTAGGAATTCATGGATTACGATTACGACTTATATGTGCTCGGTGCCGGTTCTGGCGGTGTTAGGGCAAGCCGCATCGCTGCAGGCTATGGCGCGCGAGTTGCCGTTGCAGAATCAACCTATTTAGGCGGCACATGTGTAAATGTCGGCTGCGTACCGAAAAAGCTATTTGTTTATGGCTCACATTTTCACGAGGACTTCGAAGACGCCAAAGCCTACGGCTGGGACGTCACAGCGAAAGAATTTGATTGGCCCCGACTACGGGACAATAAAACTGCTGAAATTGAACGGCTTAATGGCATATACCGCAACATGTTGGCGGGCGCTAACGTGGACCTGCACGAAGGGCATGCGCAGCTAATCGATAGTCATACCGTACAAGTCAATGATGAGATGTTCACCGCGAAATACATTCTTGTGGCAACAGGTGGTTGGCCCACCGTACCTGAATTCCCGGGCCGTGAGCATGTTATTACCTCCAATGAGGCGTTCTTTCTACCTAGGTTTCCTGAAAAAGTTGTAGTCGTCGGCGGGGGTTATATAGCCATCGAATTTGCTGGCATATTCGCTGGGCTTGGTGCCCAGACTACGCAACTTTATCGTGGTCCACTGTTTCTTCGCGGCTTTGATGAGTCAGTACGTGAGTTTGTTAAAGAAGAAATACCTAAAAAAGGCATCGATCTGCAGTTTAACCGTAACGTTGAGCGCATAGAACTAGACGGCGACACTCGCGTTCTTCATCTAACCGATGGCTCGACACTCACTGCCGACTTAGTATTGTATGCCACTGGTCGGCACCCTAATACAAGTGAATTAGGCCTGGAGACTGCGGGCGTAGCACTGGGTGCCAATGGCGAGGTTTTGATCGATGATTTCTATAAAACCAATGTCGATAATATTTATGCCATAGGCGATGTCACAGATCGCGTGCAATTAACGCCGGTGGCCATTGAAGAAGGCATGTGTATTGCCAACAATCTTTTTACCGATCGTGCAAACAAAAAATTAAATTACGACACGATCCCAACAGCAGTATTTTGTCAGCCGAACATTGGCACCGTGGGGCCAACAGAAGCCGCTGCGGTTGTGTTGTATGGTGGTGACCTGGATATTTATGAATCATCTTTTAAACCCATGAAACATACCTTGAGTGGGCGCGATGAACGCACCTTTATGAAGATGATTGTGCGTCGCAGCGATGATGTTGTGTTGGCAGTTCACATGGTCGGTCCAGATGCGGGGGAAATTGTGCAAGGTATCGCGGTAGCTATTGTTGCTGGTGCGACCAAGGCACAATTTGATGCTACCGTAGGCATACATCCAACCGCCGCGGAAGAGCTTGTTACTCTTAGAGAAAAAACCAGGGAAGCATAAGCCGATGAATCGTATAACTACAATATTGCTTGTAATTGCCTGTGTCTCAGCACCTGGGGCCCAAGCGAAGAACGTCATCCTCTTTTTGGGTGACGGTATGGGGATAAGTACAGTAACGGCAGCACGAATTTTGGCCGGCCAGCAAAAGGGCTTAGCGGGTGAAGAGTACGACCTTGCCTTTGACAAGTTTGAAAACGTTGCCCTGATAAAGACTTACAATGTGGATGCTCAAGTCCCAGACAGTGCCGGGACAATTTCAGCCATCGTCACGGGTGAAAAAACTCGAATGGGTTTGTTAAGTGTGACGGCTGATGTTCAGCGCGGCGACTGTACTGCGTCACTCAATAACCAAGTACCAACAATTCTAGAACTGGCCGAAGAAATGGGACTGAGTTCAGGAATAGTTTCAACTGCCCGTATTACTCACGCAACGCCGGCAGGAACCTACGCGCATGTGTCTGATCGTAACTGGGAGAACAGTAGTGAAATGACTGATGCGCAGCGCGCACTTGGTTGTACAGACATCGCCTCTCAGTTGGTGAATTTTCCGCATGGCGATGGTATCGATGTCATTCTTGGTGGTGGGCGAGCCCAGTTTCTCCCAACGCAACAATCTGATCCGGAGTATACGGATAAGACCGGTGCCCGTGATGATGGTAAAAATCTCGTCGACAAGTGGCGTAAACAAGGCAGTCAACGACATTATGCTTGGAATCAAGCTGGTTTTGATGCTTTTGCCACGCATGAAGGGCATCAATTTATGGGGCTGTTTGAGCGCTCACATATGCAGTATGACGCCGATCGTGGTGGTGATGTCGGTGGTGAGCCATCGATAAAGGCCATGACGAAATTCGCTATTGAACAACTACAAACCAACGACAAAGGTTATTTTTTGTTGGTTGAAGGTGGCCGTATTGATCATGCGCACCATTTTGGCAATGCCTATCGTGCATTGACAGATACAGTTGCCATGGCAGATGCGGTGGATCAAGCGGTTAGCATGGTTGACCTTAAGGACACGCTTATATTGGTTACCGCAGATCATAGCCATACCCTGACTATCAGCGGTTATCCAAAGCGTGGTAATCCTATATTAGGCAAGGTTGAACAAGTTGCTGGATTGCCAGCCACGCCAGCAGATGTTAAACCCTACACAACCTTAAGTTATGCAAATGGTGGCGGTTACCTTAAGGAACTTCCAGATTTGCGCAATATCGATACCACAGATTTAAATTACCGCCAACTGGCAACCATACCGATGCCGTCGGAGACCCACGCCGGTGAAGACGTTGCGGCGTTTGCTACCGGTAAAAATGCAGCGGCTGTGCGAGGTGTCATGGAGCAAAATAAACTTTTCAACGTGATGCGCGATGCGCTGTTGTCGAACTAAAGTCTAACTCATGCCGAGTAGACCACTAAACGCTAGAAAATAGGATCTGTATGCAGTTTTTCGAAAATTTTCTGAACTTCCTCGATAGCATTCTAGGTAGTGCATTTTATTTTCCCTTAGCGTTACTGGGCATGGGGGTGTTTTTTACGTTCTACTTAGGTTTTCCGCAGATTCGCTATTTCAAACATGCCTGGTCCGTGCTGGCAGGGAAATATAGTTCTAAAGATGACCCTGGCGACACTTCACACTACCAAGCGTTGTCGACAGCTCTGTCAGGGACTGTGGGTACTGGAAATATTGGTGGTGTTGGGCTGGCTATTTTTCTTGGTGGTCCCGCGGCACTTTTTTGGATGTGGGCGACAGCCTTTGTTGGTATGACAACAAAGTTCGTGGAGGTCACCATTAGCCACAAGTACCGCCAAACTGATGATCAAGGGCATATGGTCGGTGGGCCCATGAACTACATGGAAAGCGGCCTCAACATGAAATGGTTGGCAGTGTTTTTTGCCATTGCCACTGTCATTAGCAGCTTTGGCAGTGGCAATTTGCCACAAGCCAACAATATGGCCGCTGGCTTAATGACTTCGTTCGCGATCCCAACCTGGATGAGCGGGGCGTTTTTTGCAGTAGCTTTGGGAATGGTAATAGTCGGTGGCATTCGCCGGATTGCCGTTGTGGCCGCGACATTAGTGCCGCTGATGGGGATTTTGTATGCCATCGGCGCACTCGCTGTGGTAGCGACCAATTATGCCAACGTATGGCCGTCGTTGGTTTCCGTGGTCAGTGAGGCATTTTCAGGCTCGGCTGCAACAGGGGGATTTTTGGGCGCTTCTTTTGCCTATGCCTTCAACCGTGGCGTCAATCGAGGTTTGTTTTCAAATGAGGCGGGGCAGGGGTCGGCACCTATAGCGCATGCTGCAGCGCGCACCAAGGAGCCAGTCGCTGAGGGAATGGTCTCAATTCTTGAGCCCTTTATCGATACGCTGGTCATTTGTACATTGACAGGGTTGGTTATTCTGTCTTCGGGTGTATGGCAAGAGAAATTCGAAACCACATTTACGACCACAGATATGCAAATCGTGGCTGGATTATACGACGATACAGATCCATCGCATGTTCAACAAATGGCTGCACACTTAGGTCTAAGTCGACCTGCCAACGACCCGGTTCAACGTTACAATGGCATTATTATGGTTGATGCTGGCGTATTGGATCTTGTCCAAGCAACCGTAATACACAATCGATCTATTGCTGAAGACGTTCGGGCGCACCAAAATGACCAACCTTTTACAGGCGTCCTTGAAATTGAAGATGGTGACCTAACAACTTCCGGGATTACTTTGTCCGGTCGCTCGTTACTCCATTCCGTGCCCTTAACAGCGCGTGCTTTTCAAAGCAGTTTCATGGGGGTATTTGGTGAATATGTCGTGACCATCGGATTGGTTATGTTTGCATTTTCTACGGCATTAGCCTGGTCGTATTATGGTGATCGGGCGGTGACTTATCTGGTCGGTACACGCTGGGTTACCCCTTACCGCATGCTTTACGTAGTAGGTTTCTTTTTGGCCACGATTATAGACACAAGTATTGTCTGGCTTATCTCTGCTGTAACGGTTGCACTAATGACGTTGCCAAATTTGTTAGGTATTTTCTTTATGCGGAAAGAGGTCAAGGCGCTTGCCGCAGAGTATTGGAAAAAATACAAATAGGTACCCTAGATTTAAAATGTGGAAGCCTTGGTTAAGGGGCTACAAGTCTCGCACAAAACGTATATATGCATTGGGTCATCAAAGCTGTCCATAACGTTGA
>Ga0256847_1000985_pt1 | contig 15746 bp, 10 predicted proteins | sample TeddybearmetaG_FD_189099 | JGI IMG/M metagenome (GOLD analysis project Ga0256847, IMG submission 189099) | Hydrothermal vent microbial communities from East Pacific Rise, Pacific Ocean - Teddybear | ecosystem: Environmental > Aquatic > Marine > Hydrothermal vents | place: Pacific Ocean: East... | reverse complement strand
GATCAAGCATTTGTTCTAATTCTCCAGAGCTTTCCCCACTGGCGATCATGTGCAACATCATTGGCGGAAAATAACCACACTGTTGCAAGGAAACTTTTAGCCCCGCCCCTTCACTAACCCTCACTGCAGCTTCATTAACCGCGTTTCTTAATTCGATATTAGACATCACATCAGCAGCAATTTTTAAGCCCTCTAAAAGAGGCACACTACTGGCGTTTAAGATGGCTAATGTTCTAGCAAAACGTGCAGCGTTTAAGCCGCGTATTATTTTACCAATCACCCAAGCATTTATTTTCCAGCGATCCCATACCAGTCGTACATTTGGGTTTTCTAGCAAATATTTAAAACCGATAATCAATAAGATGACTGCAATCAAAGATAACAGTCCCCATGATTGAACATACTCACTCATTGATAAAAGCGCCTGAGTTAACCAAGGCAATTCTTGTCCAGAGCTGGCGAAACTTTCAGTAATTTGAGGTACTACGTAACCCAGTAAAAAGCTAACAATTGCCACACTGACAATAGACAAGATCACTGGATAAACTAAAGCACCCGTTATTTTTTGCGAAATTGCTTGTCTTGATTCAGTATAATCTGCTAGCCGCTCCAGCACTAATTCTAAATGGCCAGATTTTTCTCCAGCCGCCACCATGGAGCGATAGAGCTCATTAAATACTCCTGGATATTCGCTCAGTGCGTCCGCCATGGAATGCCCTTCAACCACACGTGCACGAATCCCAAGTAACATTGTTTGTTGTTTTTTCTTTTCACTCTGCTCGGCTACTGCTTTGATTGATTCTTCTAACGGAATAGCGGCTCTGACCAGGGTGGCGATTTGGCGGGTAATTAAGGCTAGGTCGGCTGCGCTAATCTTTGTTTTGTTAACCAGCTGTTTGTGACCACCTACCGTTTTCTTCTGTGCTTGATTAACACTTTCTACTTCAATGGGAATAAGCTTTTTATCGCGCAATACCTGACGAACTTGCCGAGGGGTATCGCCCTCTAGAACACCTTTGATTTGTTTGCCGCTTCCATCAAGAGCCAAGTACTCAAAAGCTGCCATTAGTCTTCTCTGGTAACTCTTAAGACTTCTTCAACCGTAGTGAGCCCTTCTAAAACTCTACGTTTACCATCATCGCGGATACTAAAACCTTTTTGTCGTGCGTGTTTTTCAATTTCTAATTCACCGGCGCCATTGTGGATCATGCTTCTTGTTTCTTCATCAATCGTGACTAGTTCGAAGATCCCTTGTCGTCCTCGATATCCTGAATGATTGCATTCTGGACAACCTTCTGCGTGACAAATAGTCGGTGGATTTTCCGCGTCAAAATTCATCAACTCACATTCTTTTTGATTAGCCTTTATCGACACCTTGCAAGATGGACACAAGGTCCTGACCAATCTTTGTGCTAGCACACCTAGCAAGCTTGATGATAATAAAAAAGGTTCGATGCCCATATCTTGTAAACGAGTCACCGCACCAGACGCCGTATTTGTGTGCAGAGTCGATAGCACCAGGTGCCCCGTCAAACTAGCCTGAACCGCTATTTCCGCCGTTTCTAAGTCGCGAATTTCGCCCACCATTACCACATCTGGATCTTGCCTTAAGATCGCTCTTAGGCCTCTTGCAAAGGTCATATCTACCTTGCCATTAACTTGCGTTTGTCCGATACCGTTTAACAAATACTCAATTGGATCTTCTACCGTAAGAATATTTCTGGTGGCATTATTGAGTAACGTTAGTCCCGCATAAAGTGTCGTTGTTTTACCCGAACCGGTTGGGCCGGTAACCAAAATAATTCCGTGGGGTTTATGTAGCAAAGAATCCATTGCTTGCATCAGATTCTCAGGCATACCTAAATGAGAAAATTCCAAGCGGCCTGCCTGCTTATCCAACAATCTCATAACGACTCTTTCGCCGTGGCTAGAGGGAATCGTTGAGACACGAACATCTACACCACGGTTTGCTATTTTAAGCGTGATTCTACCGTCCTGGGGAATTCTTTTTTCTGCTATGTCTAACTTCGCCATTACTTTGATTCTAGACACCAAAAGCGGCGCTAGCTTTTTACCAGGGCTTAATACCTCACGTAAAACACCATCAACTCTAAAACGGACTTTTAATTCATTCTCAAAAGTTTCTATATGAATGTCCGATGCGTTTTCTTTAATGGCTTCTGTGAGCAGTGCGTTGATTAGTTTTATTATGGGCGCATCATCATCCGCTTCTAGAAGATCTTCCGTTTCTGGTAATTCATCCGCCAGTTTGAACAGATCAAGATCATCGCCGATATCTTCCATGGCAGCCATAGCCTCACCGGAGTTATCTTGATAAACCTGCCCCAGGGTAAGATCGAAAACATCATCACTCACTTCTTCAAACTTGAGTGGATGATTAGAAAATCTTCTCGCTTCAGAAATTGCTTGTACGCTAGTTTTATTCTTAATAACCGCCGTAATTATTTTTTCTTTTTCCTGCATTACTTTAAACACAATTCCCTGTCTTTTAGCAAATGAAAAAGGTAAACGTAGCTCTAGGATTTCATCTTCCAAGTTGCCCTCGAGCTCTGACTCTAAAGGTGGATTATCTGTCGCATCCTCAAGCTTGCCAGATTTCTGTAAATCTTGTTTTATAAAATCACTGACAGCCATTACTCTTTTTCCGTGTCTACAGAAAGTTCATTGGCCGTTTTTATCTTTGATTCATCATAGCTCGGAGGAAGCTCCAACGAATCATTCCATTCAGGGAGAACTTCTGGGTCGGTCAAAGGCATGAGCGAAATGCCTCTCATTTTGCGATCCTGTTGAAGCGCACGCATATAGTTATATTTTTTTGAGCTGATACTATTGATATCACTAGTATCCGTAATGATTGTGGGCCGAATAAAAACCATCAAGTTTGTTTTGCGTTTTGCGGTGGCAGTCGATGAGAAAAGTCGTCCTAACCAGGGAATATCGCCCAATATCGGAATTTTTTGTTCACTTTCTTGAATGTCGTTATCGATCAGTCCGCCGAGCACGATAGTTTGCCCGCTATTGACCATGACGGTGGTGCTAATGTGGCGCTTATTTGTGATTATATCAACCGCTGTGCTACCGGCAATTCCAGAAACTTCCTGTTCAATCGAAAGAACAACTGCATTGCCTTCATTAATTTGCGGCGTGATCTTGAGTTTTATGCCCACATCTAACCGATTAACCGATTGAAAAGGATTTGCATTTCCGGTGCCTAATTGAGAGCCGGTAATAATCGGTATTTCCTGTCCTATACTGATGGTCGCTTCTTCGTTATCGAGGGTGGTTAAACTTGGCGTCGATAAAACGTTTGAGCCGGTGTCAGTGGCTAACACCTTAACTAATCCAGCCCACGTTTTCTCATCTGAAAAACCGAACAGGGCACCGGTGACCCCAGAAATAACCTGTCCTAAAGCAGCGCCATTATCGCCTGGTGTTTCACCCGGTGTAGTTGTGGTAATCGTGCCGTCGGGAGCAGTCGTCGTCACCGATGAGCCTGATGTTTGATCGCGCGCTGCAAGTGCACCAGCCGCAATCGATGTGACACTCGGTGAACTATTGGTAAAGTTGATAAGACCTTTATCGGTAATCCATTGAACACCCAACTCTTTATTTAGACTTTCCGATATTTCAACAATAATGGCTTCTACGTGCACCTGTTGGCGGCGAATATCCAATTGATTAATAACCGAATCAAACGATTTCATGATATCAGGCGGCGCAGTAATCACTAACGAATTAGTTTCCGCGTGTGCCCTAATTGAATAGATTTTATTCGAATCTCGCCGTGACGCTCCTTTTTTGCCATCTTCCGTTTGCAATGAATCGGCTACACCTTCCAACAAGGTTGCAAGATCTTCTGCTTTGGCATATTTCAAATGACGAACTTTGGTATTACCCGCGTTTTTAATCGGAGAGTCTAGTTGTGCGATTAGGGCTCGCAATCTTACTGAGGATTTTTTATCAGCGCTTAGTAAAATACTATTAGTTCTTTCGTCGGCAACAAACTTGGGTTTATTGGTCACCGTCTTACTCGCGCCACCATTTTGTTTTTCTAGTGCTTCTAAAATCCTAACCACTTCCGTTGCTGATGCATGCTCAATTTCTATCACTTGAATATCTTCATTGCTTTCTTTATCAATCTTTCGAATGATTTCAACAATTCTGTTTAAATTAGCTGAAGTATCATGAATCACGATGACGTTGGTCGGTTTGTATTGAGCCATGTGGGATTGCTGCGGTATTAACGTTCTCAGCAATGGCACCAGCAAACCAACATCCACGTTATCAACTTTGATAACTCGAGTTACCAGCTGATCTCCCATATATTTCTTACCGGGCGAATAAACTTCCACGGAGTCCTGTTTAGCCGTTTGCAGTTGTTCAATTTTATAGATACCGTCAGTTTCTACCGCTGAAAATTGATGGACTTTTAAGACACTCAAAAATAGTGCGAAAATTTCGTCTTCGTCCATTTCATGTTGTGCGATGACCGTTATTTTTTTATTTCGAACACGCGGGTCAACAATAAAAGTTTTACCCGTCAACCGGCTAACCATTTCGATAAAAACACCAATGTCGGTTTCTTTTTGATTAATGGTCGCCTTGTCCGCAGACACACTTGAAATTGCGAGCGAAAAACTAAGCGTTATTAGCACTAATAACTTTGCAGAAAAGCTAAATAATCTTGTTCGTTTTATGCTCATTGTGAGATTGAAGAAATTTAAATAGGATTTTTTCTTGACCATTTTATTCTCTTTTATTGAATGGTTTTTTAAGGTTTCTAGATTTAACAACATACGGTTTATATTCCTTCCTGATCGCCCAAGTTCAACAGTAAACTAACGTTTTGATTACCTCGACGGATCTCTACTTGTAATTCTTGCATTTCTTGAATTTCAGCCAATAGTTTCATTGCATTTTCTGTGTTATCCAGCCTCACCCCGTTAATTTCGGTTATAACATCTCGTCTACGTAAACCTAACTGGGTAAATAGTCGTTTGTCTTTACCGGGAGAAATTTGAATCCCCGTCATTTGACCATTGACCATTTTTGGTTGATATTTAACCAGCCCAATAAGACTCAATGGATCTTCTAGTAACTGAGAACGGTATTTTTGCAGCGATTCGCTGACTTGCTTGTTTTTTCTCATATCAATTTTCTTGTTCTTGTTACTGCTTACACCACCTTTTTTTGTTTTCTTAGCGGTTGCACCCATCGTTCTTGATATTGAGTCCTTTAGGAACAGCACTTCGTTCACGCCGTTTGTTTCTAGAATCACTCGGTTTGGAAAAACTTGCCTCAGATAGACTCTACCGGATACGGCTAACTTATCATCAACAAAATAAACCGCTTGTTTACCTTTTCCATCCTCAATGATTGAATTGGAACGAGCTACATTGTTGGCGGCGTAGATGCCTCTTAAAGTCAAGTTAAGCCGAGTCTCTCTTTCCACTTCCATTTGCACTGGCGCGGCGACATCTTGCGCTTCAGAACTTCCGAATAGTTCTCGCGCCACCAAAGAATTGATGTTCAAGGATGAATTGTTGGTCGTGATACGAGGGTTTGAAGATAAATCTGCTTCTTGATTGGACACATCGGGGCTCACAAAATGAAGGGTGATGACCCAAAATAGGTTAGCCAGCATGAGTGTTATTACGATCCCTGCTATCCATTGAATAATGGGCAGCCAATTAGCGTACACCGCCGTCCATTTGACGGACTTCTGCCAATTTATGTCGCCTAGCTTTCTAGCAAGATTGTGTGATGGTGTGTTCAATTTAATGAGTAAAAACCTTATCTTGTTTCACTTAAACTAGTCCGTTGCAGGGCGCTAGCATACATCTGATCCAGTGTAACTGAAATCAGGCATTTAATTAACCAAAGATTCGTGTAAAAATACTCTCTAGTCCGCTAGTCCGCGATTTTCTTCAATTCTATCTCTTATAAATGAAATTCGGATTAAAATTTGTTCAATTTGGCTATTCAGGCAGCATTCTTTGGTATTTCAAACGCATGGGATTAGGGTAATTAACGATTTTCACTCAGCAAAGGGGTTAACCACACTCGAATGAGTAAACCAGATAGTACAAGATCATCCTCTCGGCAGATACAATCAGAGAATATTCGTCTCGATAAATGGCTATGGGCCTGTCGTTTCTATAAAACTCGAGCGCTTGCCAAAGCTGCGATCGATGGCGGCAAGATCCAATACCAGGGTAACAAACCGAAAGTGGGTCGAAGTGTGCAAATAGGCGACATGGTTGAGCTAAGACAAGGATATGACCAAAAATCCGTCTTGGTAATGGCTCTTTCTGATCGACGTCAGTCCGCAACGATTGCCCAATCGCTTTATGAAGAAACCGAAGAGAGCGTCAGGAAAAGAGTAGAGATAGCCAATCTACGCAAGATTGCTGCTCCCGCCACCCAAGGTAAACCCGATAAGAAACAAAGACGCCAAATCCATCGATTTAAGAGAAATTCATCAGATGGCGAGTAACCAGTTTCGAGAAGTCGGGTTATCAAATCTAGAAGGACTGTCTGATATCTTTTATGCCATTGATTTTATTGTGTTTATACTCTTTCTTGTCGTCTTTTCTCGCCACTAGTAACTAGCAACAAACATCTGCCTCTTGGTTGACCATTATTATGTAAAAATCCCACTATTCCTTACCCCATATCTAGTGTATAATGCGCGCCTTTCGCGGATGCGACCAGAATTTCCAACAGATATTTAACTAAAGATAGAGTAAGAAAATGACTGATTTAAGCAAATACAGAAATATAGGCATATTTGCTCACGTAGATGCCGGTAAAACCACAACTACAGAGCGAATATTGAAGTTGACCGGTAAAATTCATAAGACTGGTGAAGTACATGATGGCGAATCAACCACTGACTTTATGGAACAGGAAGCTGAGCGTGGAATTACTATTCAGTCAGCGGCGACCACTTGTTTCTGGAAAGATCATCGCTTAAATATCATCGATACGCCTGGACACGTCGACTTTACCGTTGAAGTATATCGCTCATTGAAAGTTTTAGATGGTGGTGTTGGTGTTTTCTGTGGGAGTGGTGGTGTTGAGCCTCAGTCAGAAACCAACTGGCGCTATGCAAACGATTCTGAAGTTGCTCGTATAATCTTTGTTAACAAATTAGACCGCATGGGTGCTGATTTCTTTAGAGTAGTAAAGCAAGTTGAAGATGTATTGGGTGCTAAACCTCTTGTAATGACACTTCCTATCGGTATCGAAGATGACTTTGTAGGTGTTGTTGATGTTTTAGCCGGAGAATCTTACATATGGGGTGAATCTGGCGCACCAGAAGATTTTACAATAGGTGAAGTTCCAGCTGATATGGTAGAAAAAACGGCTGAATATCGAGAATTGTTAGTTGAAACAGTGCTCGAACAAGATGATGACTTGATGGGGGCTTATCTTGATGGTGAAGAGCCTTCTGTCGAAGACATTAAGCGCTGTATTCGAGATGGAACCCGAAAGCTAGATTTCTTCCCAACCTATTGCGGAAGCGCGTTCAAAGATAAAGGCGTACAGAATATACTTGACGCCGTTGTTGATTATTTGCCTTCACCAACCGAAGTTGATCCACAACCATTAACGGATGAAGAAGGAGTTCCTAACGGTGAATTCGCAATCGTTTCTGAAGATGAGCCGGCAAGAGCATTAGCTTTTAAGATTATGGATGACCGTTTTGGTGCATTGACCTTTGTTCGTGTTTACTCTGGTGTAATCAATAAAGGCGATACACTGATTAACTCATTCACTGGTAAGTCAGAGCGTATTGGCCGAATGGTTGAAATGCATGCAGATGAAAGAACGGAATTAAGTAGAGCACAAGCAGGCGATATTATCGCAATTGTTGGTATGAAAAACGTACAAACTGGGCACACGCTTTGTGATCCGAAAAACATATGTACATTAGAGCCTATGGTTTTCCCTGAACCTGTAATTTCGATTGCGGTAACCCCTACAGATAAAGGCGGTTCTGAAAAGATGGGAATTGCGATTGGTAAAATGGTTGCAGAAGATCCGACTTTTATCGTTGAATCTGATCAAGAGACTGGCGATACCATCCTTAAAGGAATGGGCGAGCTTCACTTGGATATAAAAGTTGATATTTTAAAGCGTACTTATGGCGTTGAATTAGAAGTAGGCGAGCCTCAAGTGGCTTATCGTGAAACCATCACAAAAGAAATCGAAGATTCTTACACACATAAGAAACAATCGGGTGGTTCTGGTCAGTTTGGTAAAATCGACTACCGCATCAAACCGGGCGAACCTGGAACAGGTTATGTTTTTACCTCAAAAGTAGTTGGTGGTAACGTACCTAAAGAATTCTGGCCTGCGATTGAAAAAGGTTTCAGATTTATGATGGCAGAGGGCGTATTAGCTGGCTTCCCAGTATTAGACGTAGAAATCGAGTTGTACGATGGGTCTTTCCACGCGGTTGACTCCTCGGCAGTTGCTTTTGAAATCGCAGCTAAAGGCGCATTTCGACAGTCTATTCCAAAGGCGGGTCCTCAATTAATAGAGCCAATCATGAAAGTTGATGTATTTACTCCTGATGATCACGTTGGGGATGTGATTGGTGATTTGAACCGTCGTCGCGGCATGATCAAAGATCAAGAAGCAGGTGTTACCGGCGTTCGAATCAAGGCGGATGTGCCATTATCTGAAATGTTTGGCTATATCGGAAGCTTACGTACAATGACTTCTGGCCGTGGTCAATTCTCTATGGAATTCTCACACTATCTACCTTGCCCTAACAGCGTCTCTGAAAGGGTCATTGAGGAAGTTAAAGCGAGAAATGCCGCTAAGAAGTAAATGAGAGCATCGTTATCTAAGTAACGAGGTTAAAAGACAACCCCGCTAACGTGAGTTAACGGGGTATTTTTTTGCCGATTCATTGGTAAATTTATGAACTGCGTCGCCCCTTTGATATTATAGGCGTGTTTGAACGAATTTCTCTGCTTAACTTGGTTTCAGTTTACTTATCCAGAGTTGAGGTTACTTAATTTAGGAGCTCATGATCTTGAAAACTATCGTCATACTAGCTGCCGGCTTAGGATCCAGATTTGGTGGTGATAAACAGTTGGTCGAGTTTGGCACTACTAAGCTAACCATAATGGAATACAACTTGCAAAATGCATTCAGGGCTGGATTTAATCATGTTGTATTTGTTACTAGACCTAGTTTAGCTCAGTCTTTCAAAGAGCAAGTACTACCCCGATTACCAGCGAACATCAATGTAGAGTTGATCTTGCAAACAGCGGATTTTCTTCCCGCAGATTGTGGATCTCAAATAGGACGAACAAAACCGTTAGGAACTGCTCACGCGGTTTGGTGTTGTCGTCGTCTGCTAAATTCGAGTTTTTGCGTTATCAACGCTGATGACTATTATGGGAATCAAGCATTCCACTTGTTACTAAAACAAGCGAGAAAAACACCGAATAATCACTTGATGGTGTCTTATCAAATTCAGAAAACTCTGTCGCAATTTGGTGTAGTAAATCGCGGTGTATGCAAAATAGACGCTGATAATAAACTGCTGTCGATTGAGGAGTTCGAAAACATCCATAAGCAAGTTGATACAATTACCGGCAGTTCCTCAAAAACAAAGCAATCACACAATTTATCGAATGATACTCCAGTATCTATGAACTGTTGGTATTTATGTCCAGACATATTCGATTGGTTAGAAAATGAAATTCGCCTCGCGTTAAAAGATACTCAGGGCGAGAGTGAAGCCTTAATACCGGACGTTATCATGCAGCAGATAGAGGGTACGGGCAAAGACATCAGCGTAATTGAATCAACTGATTCTTGGTTTGGCATAACCTATCCGGAAGACGCGGATTTAATTGATGAAAATATAAGTACGCTATTAGAAAATACTGAACATCTAATCAGCTCAGAAATGGATGCTATTTTAAAGGAGTACGAATTAGATCCGTCTCAAACGAACATTTCATCGCTAGGCAAAGGCCATATCAATGATACCTACAAACTAGAAGTCGGCGGAAAACTATTCGTACTGCAACAAATCAATCAATTAGTTTTTACTTCACCTGAGGATTTGACTGAAAACACCCAAAGAATCAATCAGTATTTATTGGAACAAAAAAGAACGGGTACCTATAAAATGAAAGTGCCTCAACAAATGCTTTCAAACCAACGAAAGACTTTGGTAAAACGCAATGGAAATTATTGGCGACTAATGGAGTACGTTTCTGATTCTTATACCATCGAGCAAGTAACATCAGCCGCCCAAGCAGAACAAGTGGCCCATGCTTTTGCATATTTTGGCAGCGCCTTGCGCAATTTCCCCGTTGAACAACTTACCCTACTGATCGAAAAATTTCATGATCTAGAATTTAGATTACAACAGCTAAACACAGCGATCAATTTAGACTCAAATGATCAGCTAAAAAATTGCGGTATTCTCGTCAAAACCTGCTTAGGAGAGAAAGAATTTGAAGCTGAGGTCTCCAATATATGTATGAAACTTCCTATTCGAGTGACTCATAATGATACCAAAATAAATAATCTACTCTTTTCAACACATAACCAACGACCTTGCGCCGTGATTGACTTAGATACCTGCATGCCAGGCTATTTGATGCATGATTTTGGAGATATGGTGAGAACATGCTGTAGCAATCTAGCTGAGGATGCGACGGATATTGAGAATATGAAATTCAGTCTAGAGATATTTGGGTCACTGACTAGTGGCTACTTAGGTTGTCCCGATCTCCGACTGACACCCATTGAAAAACAAAGTTTGATAGTTGGGGCTAGATTATTACCATTTATTATTGGCATTCGTTTTCTAACTGATTACCTAAACGGTGACAAATATTTTTCGATAAGCCATGCAGAACATAATCTAGAAAGAGCAAAAAACCAACTATGTTTGTATAAACTAATTTCACTACATGAAGCGAAAATATCGAACTTGGTGTTAAAAGAACGTTAGAATCTTTAATTTTATGAGGTACGTATAACTCCTAGTTCGATTAATTATTGCTATAATTAGCTCACCAAAGTAATTGATTAACCCCTATGTCAGATCAAAACCATCGATTCATTTTTGATAGCCACGGTATAAGAGGCGAATTAGTAGAGCTTGAATCATCGATTCAATCAATGCTTGATAAGCACAATTATCCGGTTGCTATCGCTGATTTACTCCAGCAGGTGGCTGCAGTCAGCATCATGCTGACCACAACTCTAAAGTTTGAGGGTAAGATGTCAGTACAACTTCAAACCACTGGCAATCTTAAACTTTTAGTCGTTCAGTCAACCAATCAACTCAAATATCGAGGTATTGCCCGTTACGATGAGCAAGTTAACTATGCGGGCCTGAGTTTTTCTGATCTTATCAAAGATGGTCAGTTGTCGATAACTATCGAGCCCAAAAAAGGTAAACGCTATCAAGGTTTAGTTTCCTTGGAGAGGGATTCATTTGCTAAATGTATTGAGGATTATTTTAATCAATCGGAACAGCTAAAAACTCGAATTTGGCTTTTTAACAATGATTCAAAAGTCGTCGGCTTAATGCTTCAAGCGCTTCCTGATATGCTTAATCAGGACTCCTTTGACCATTTGGTTTATCTTGCAGAAACTTTAACCGAACAAGAAAGCCTCTCAATTGAACCACAGATCTTATTGACTAGACTATTTCATCAAGAGTCTATTCGAGATTTATTGGTCCAGGATGTTAAGTTTCATTGTGGTTGTAGTCAAAAGAAAATGCTCAACTCGGTAGCCTTATTTCCCGAACACGAACTGCAAGAAATATTACAACAAAAGAATAAGATCACAGTGAAATGTGAGTTTTGTTTAACCAGTTTTGATTTTTCCGAACTTGATATCAAATCTCATCATGCTGTGGCAGGAAACCAAACCAAACACTAGTTCGCTGAACGCGCTAACCCATAAACGCCGCGATTTCTTCCTTATTCGGCACCGAAGGCTGTGCCCCCAAACGAGTCACCGCAATTGCCGCTGCTGCACAAGCAAAAGTCGTTGCTTGGTCAATCGGTTGATTTTGGGAGAGCGCTGTTGTTAAGGCACCACAAAAAACATCACCCGCCGCGGTAGTATCTAGTGTTTCCACTTTGTTTCCAGCAATATGTCCAGTGAATTCATCACTGTCAACATACGCGCCCTTAGCGCCAAGAGTTACAATAACGATAGCTGGACCACTCTCTCTCAATTGATTTGCGATTTTAGCTAGCGATTCTTCACCCTCTAATTTTTCACCACTCACGATTTCTGCTTCTGTCTCATTAACCACTAAAGTATGAATTCTACTCAGTGCGATATTACTTAAAGGTTTAGCCGGTGCTGGATTTAGCATGACTGGCGTATTCCAATGTTGCGCTTTCTCCAATACGTATTCAACGGTATCCATTGGGATCTCTAGTTGCATTAGTATTAAGTCCGCTGTTTTTAATTCGTCAGTTGCTTTATCAACTTGAGCTCTATCCAAAAAATAGTTAGCTCCTGGTGCGACCGTGATTGAATTTTCTCCATCTTCGCCTACAAAAATTAGAGCGGTACCAGTACCCTCTTTGTCAGTTTGCGACATATATTGAGTATTAATTCCTTCTGCACTAAAGCTACTAATTGCAGTATCTCCTGCAGAATCTTTTCCAACACAGGCAACAAAAACAACTTCACCACCGGACTTTGCCGCGGCCAACGCTTGATTGGCTCCCTTACCGCCAAAGGTCTGCGAAAAACGCCCTTCACCAACGGTTTCTCCACGCGCTGGAATATGACTCACTTGCATGATCATATCCTGCCCAAAACTACCCACAACCGTCACTTTACTCATTGATTTATTCCTTCTACCCTTTTGCAAAAATAATTAAAGAAAGTCCGATTATAAAACTAATAAACATCAGTGTGATCAGCTTATTAGTACCTTCCGGAGCTTCTGCGAACTCTTTCCAGACAAAAACGCCCCAGGCCGCTGCAACCATAGTTGCCCCTTGTCCTAGTCCATAGGAAATAGCCGGGCCAGCAGCACCACTGGCGATAATATTGAGTGATAATCCGGTACACCAAATGACACCACCGATAACACCAATCAAATGTAGTTTTGGTGTTCCAATTTTAAAATAATCGGAATAACTAACCGGCTCACCACCAGAAATAGGTTTGTACATAAAAAAAGTATTAAAAATAAAATTGGAAAACAATACCCCTAATGAAAAGATGAAAACTGAAGTGTAAGGTGTTAACAATCCGGTGGTAGGCTCGGCAAAGTTTTCAGGTAGGGTTTTTGCAATAAAGCCATAAAAGAATCCCATCAAAATACCAGCGGCAATTGAAATGCCGATACCCTTTCCAACGCCTTGACTTCCATCTTCACTTTTAGCACTTTGTAATTTTTTATAACTAATTGCGTTGAGAATAATCGCAACCGTCACCAAAGCCACGCCAGCGAAAATAAAAACAGGATCGCCTAGTGGGCGTTTAATATAATTATCGACAACACCTAACACTAAGGCCAGTCCGATCGCAATGGGAAAAGCGACCGCCATTCCGGCGATGTCGATAGCGGCTACTAGTAATAAGTTAGCGATATTAAAAATAATACCCGCGATAACTGCTGAAAGGACAATATCAGTATCGGCCTGTTTGAGGTTTTCAAAAAAACCCATTCCTTGCTCGCCACTAGACCCAAGAGTCAACCCCATGATCAATGAAAACAACATAACACCGATGGCGTAATCCCAATAAAAAAGAGGGAACGACCATTCCTTGCTGGCTAGTTTTTGGGTATTGGCCCATGATCCCCAACAGATCATAGTGACGACAATTAAGACTACCGCGAGTGGATAGGATTCAACGATTAGCATGATTTTTCTCCTCTATATTTTAGTTATTATGAACAGAATTTTAAAACTTTTTTTCCGGTTAATATTTGTTACTCTGCCTCGTAAGGCAATTTGTCGCGATAACGAGGCCAGTTTGTGACGATAGTATCTACGACCTTACTACCGACCCGATAGGCGGATTCCAGCGCGACATTCATCCCACCAAAATCTTCACCATCCGCAATTAAATTTTCTGCCGCCGAAATACCTTTGGGAGGAACCGTATAGTTACTTACCGTTCGCAGCACCATAAAGCGATTAATATCGGCTTTGCCCGCCTTATCCAAATAGGATAAAGATTGAAAACTACCGGTGTCTTCCATCGCAGAAGTTACAAACTCGCCCTCACCTTTAGTCCAGTAGTTAACCCACTTGTTGGCCCAGTCATTGAGTAAATTACCATGCCAAAAAGTCATACTCGCTAAATGATCTCCTTTCATCACTGAGGGCGATAATAGAGCATTGGGATAGGATTGGTATTTAGATCTTGAGGCAATCATTTCTTCAGTCTCTGTCAACTTTACATCCTTGGAAATAGAGTAAGCCCAATCGGCAAGCTTAGGATTTAACTGAAATACCTCGCTGCCTGTACCCGCATTTTTTGGATCATAAGGACCTTTTGAAAAAAGTGGGAAATAGCCAGTACTCCAGTCTTCTGGAATTTCTCGAGAATCGATTTCATGTCCAAAATCGCCATCGACCAAATACTCAGCCCAAACTGCCGATCCAAGCGAAACATCATGTGGATCGCCACCAGAAATCCCCGCCACTAGCCAATAAGCCTTCGTAAAATCAAAACGGGGATCTAAGCCTAACGCCATCACTGCAGAGGCGGAACGCGAAGTTCCCATACCCGTCACCATACCCAAAACTCCCGTTTTCTCATTCATAAAGATAGGGTGGTGTGATTGCGGAAAAGCAAAACGTTTGGTCAAACCTTGACGCTCTCGCCAGTGTTGAAATTCACCCGGCGCGTCGCCTGTATCTTCACCGAATTCAAACATAGTGATGATGACGACTTTAACTTCAATAGGTTTGGGTGCCACAGCATCCAAATTTTGACTAATCGGTTGCCCACAAGCGGCCAGAGCGATTACAAACCATAGAGCCACCATTAGTCTAAAGTAGCGCACAGTTGGCAGAGGTAGAAAATCTATTGTCATCATATTTCCTCACTAGAAAACAATAAATCGGGAAACATCTCCCGATTTCAGGCGTGCATATTATTAGAACCTATAACGAACACCTAACTGCATTTTCCATACACTTGGTATTTTTGAAACTTGCTGTTTTGGTGTAGTAAAATTACTGAACACAAATTGACCATTTTCAATAATCGCATCAACAACAGGCGCATTAAATGGTTGCACAAAACTTTGTACGCGTCCCCAGTCATTATTAATTAAATTACCAATATTTTCAATATCAAATATAAGCTCGATAGCTTGCTCACCGCCTAATTTTATTTCTTGTAAGAAACGAAGATCAAAACGGTTAATCCAACTACTGCTACAAGAATGACGTTTTGCAATTCCCCCCGCTGCAGACGCTACACAACCGGTAGAATCAACATAGTCAAAAAATCCTGCTGTATCAAACCCCGGAACAAAACTAACCAATGGGTCGTTCGCGCCGGTAGGAACGTAAAGGGATTGAGAACTAAAGGCATCCCAGTCAGCAAAACCAGCGAATGGGAAACCACCAAAACTACCAGATGTTCTCATTGTAGGACTGTAATGACGTCCAGAGCGACCAGTATAGGCTAGCGCAATAGTTGACACGTTACCGCCAAATAACTCTTTGTTCCAGGTTAAATTA